>WNGJ01008491.1_pt1 | contig 10945 bp, 14 predicted proteins | sample 5400611 | NCBI WGS metagenome assembly WNGJ01 (sample SAMN13153375, study PRJNA577476) | soil metagenome | isolation source: 40 cm soil or saprolite under Garry oak tree replicate 1 | place: USA:California | collected 2016-06-15 | reverse complement strand
GCCGGCTGGGCCCGCTGGTCAGCGGGCGAGCGCCGCTGGTGCTGCGCTGAGGCGCGGCGCTCGGCTGGCATCTGGCCGGGGCGCCGCCCGCTCTACACGTAACGCTCGAGGATGCTCGACTCGGCGAGCCGGGACAGCCCCTCGCGCACGCTGCGCGCCCTCGACTCGCCGACGCCCTCCACCGCCTGCAGGTCGTCCACCGTGGCGGCGAGCAGCTTCTGCAGGCTGCCGAAGTGCTCGACCAGCCGGTCGACCACGGCGCCGGGCAGTCGCGGCACCTTCGCCAGCAGCCGATAGCCACGTGGGCTGACCGCGCTCTCCAGGGCCTCCGGCGTCGCCGGGTAACCGGTGGCCCGGGCGACCAGGCTGAGATCAAGCAGCTCGGTCGCCGACAGGACGGCGAGCTCGGCCAGCGTCTCCTCGGTGGTGCGGGACCGGCGCCCGCCGGGCACGTAGTCGCGGGCCACCAGCTGGCGCTCGGCGTCCACCCCGGCGAGCAGCTCGTCCAGCTGGAGGGACAGCAGCCGGCCGTCGGTGCCGAGCTCGACGACGTAGCCCTCGATCTCGTCGGCGATCCGGCGCACCATCTCCAGCCGCTGCGCCACGCTCATCGCGTCCCGGACCGTGACGAGGTCCTCGATCTCCAGCGCGGACAGCGTGCCGGCCACCTCGTCGAGGCGCATCTTGTAGCGCTCCAGGGTGGCCAGCGCCTGGTTGGCGCGGGACAGGATTGCGGCGGAGTTGTCCATCACGTAGCGGCGGCCGTCGACGTACAGCCCGATGATGCGCATCGACTGGCTGACGGAGATGACCGGAAACCCCGTCTGCGAGGAAACCCGCTGCGCGGTCCGGTGTCTGGTGCCCGACTCCTCGGTCGGGATGCTCGGGTCGGGCATCAGGTGCACCGCAGCCCGCATGATCCGGGAGCCGTCGGTGGCGAGCACCACGGCGCCGTCCATCTTGGCAAGCTCTCGCAACCGGGTCGCCGAGAACTCCACGTCCAGCGGGAAGCCGCCCGTGCACAGCGTCTCGACGAGCCTGTCGTAGCCGAGCACGATCAGAGCTCCGGTGTTGCCGCGAAGGATGCGCTCGAGGCCATCCCTGAGCCCGGTGCCCGGCGCGATCATGGCCAGGGTCGTGCGCAGCTTGTCCTCGCGGTCCGCCACCGCCACCTGCTCTCCCCGGGTCCCCGCTGGCCCAGTGTTCGCTGTGCCTCAGTCTACGGTCGCGTGCCGGCTCGAACACGCCAGGTGAGCCGACACGGCCGGGAGGTGGCGCCGCCACGGTGCTCACGACCGGTCCGGGACCCGGTGCTCCGTGAGCGACGCCACCGGGGCGGGCGACCGCAGCGCGCGCAGCGCCGCGCCGAGGTCGGCCACCTCCGTGACCCGCAGCCCGGCCGGCACCGGCCCCGGCTCCGGCGGAACCAGCACGTGGCTGAAGCCGAGCCGGGCCGCCTCGGCGAGCCGGCGACCCACCCCGGTGACCCGCCGCACCTCTCCGGACAGCCCAACCTCGCCGACCGCCGCCAGGCCCGACGGCAGCGGCGCGTCCCGGGCGGCGGACGCGATGGCCAAGGCCACCGCGAGGTCGGCCGCCGGCTCGGTCACCCGGACCCCGCCGACCGTCGCGGAGAAGACGTCGCTCTCGCCAAGGTGCACCCGGCCGCGCCGCTCCAGCACCGCCAGGACCATCGCCACCCGGGCCGAATCCAGCCCGCTCACCGCCCGGCGCGGGGTGCCCAGCGTCGACCTTGCGACGAGCGCCTGCACCTCGGCCAGCAAGGGCCGGCGGCCCTCGACGGTGACCGTCACGCAGGTGCCCGGCACCGGCTCCGAGCGGCGGGACAGGAACAGCCCCGACGGGTCCGGCAGGCCCTCGATGCCGCCGTCGGTCAAGGCGAAGCAGCCGACCTCGTCGGCCGGACCGAACCGGTTCTTCGTCCCGCGGACCAGCCGCAGCGTGGAGTGGCGATCGCCCTCGAACTGCAGGACAACGTCGACCAGGTGCTCCAGGAGCCGCGGGCCGGCCACGCTGCCGTCCTTGGTCACGTGGCCGACCAGGACGGTCGCCATGCCACGCTCCTTGGCCACCGCGATCAGCGCCGCGGCGACCGCCCGCACCTGGGTGACCCCGCCGGGCGCGCCCTCCGCGGCCGGCGAGGCGAGCGTCTGCACCGAGTCCACGACCAGCAGGCCGGGTGAGACGGCGTCGACGTGGGCCAGCACCGCGGCGAGATCGGTCTCGGCCGCGAGGAACAGCCGCGGATGCAGCGAGCCGATGCGCTCGGCGCGCAGCCGCACCTGGGCAGCCGACTCCTCACCGGTGACGACCAGAGCCGGCGCCGTGCCGGCTGCCGCATAGCGGCTCGCGACGTCGAGCAGCAGCGTGGACTTGCCCACTCCTGGCTCGCCGGCCAGCAGCAGCACCGCACCCGGCACCAGCCCGCCACCGAGCACCCGGTCGAGCTCGCCGACCCCGGTCGGCCTGGCCCGGGCCGCCTCGACGTCGATCTCAGCGATCGGCCTCGCTGGCGCCGTCGTGGCCGCCGGGCCGAGGGCGGACGCCAGCGGTCGGAGCCCGACCGGGGCGGCGCCGACCTCGACGACGCTCCCCCAGGCCTGGCACTCGGGGCAGCGCCCGACCCAGCGCGCCGGCGCGTGTCCGCACTCGTCGCACCGGTAGGTCGCCCGGTCCCTCGTCCTCGCCACGGCGCGAACCGTAGCGGCCCGCCCCGACAGAATCCGGCGGCTACGCCTCGCCGCCGCTGGTCACGGTCGGTGCCGGCGAGACCTCACCCTCCGGTACCGCCACGGGCACAGCCAGCGTCACCGCGCCGGCCCGGTCGAACACAAACGTGATCGAGACGACCTCGGCGGAGCGCAGCGGCCGGGTCAGGCCCACGAGGGTGATCCTGGGGCCGTCGGCGCGGAAGGCGACCAGCGCGTTCGGAGGGATCGGGATCCGGCTGGTCGCCGGCTCGGCGCTGCCGGACGGGGTGGCGCTGCCCGACGGGGTCTGACTGCCGGAGGGGGTCTCACTGCCGGACGGCGTGGCGCTGCCGGACAGGGTGGCACTCCCCGATGCGGTGGCGCCGCCGGCCGGCGTACCGCTGGCGGACGGGCTGGCGCCGGAGGTCCCGCTGGCCGTCGCGCTCGGGGTCGGACCGGCGCTCCCGCTGCCGGTCGCCGCGGCGCTGCCGCTCGGCCCGGCGCCGCTCGCGAAGGTGACCCGCTCGGCGACGTCGGTCCGTACCTCGACCAGCGCGTCCGCCTGCGGCCCCTGGTTCGTCACCACCAGCCGCAGCCGCGCATCCGAGCCCTGCTGCTGCCGGCCGCCCTGCGGGTAGTCGATCGCGACCTCCCGCAGCGCCAGCTGGCCCACCTGGCCGGCGGAGCCGTCGACCGTCGGGAGCGTCTGCGCGGTCTGCGCCTGCTGCCCGGCGCCGCAGGCAGCCAGCGCCACGCCGGCCGCGGCGACCAGCGCGGCCAAGAGCGCCCGGGACGGTCTGGCTCTGCGACGCGACGAGCGGATCACGGCGACGGGCCCTCCTGTCCTGCTGGGTTTCCGGGCGCCAGCGTAGCGGCGCCGCTCCGGTCGTACCCGCGCAGGTCAGCTGGCCGGGGTTCAGCGCACCGAGGTGCCCGATGCGAGCAGCAGCGCGACATCCACCGCGGCCACGACCAAGACGCCGAGGAACGGGGCCCGCGAGCCCGGCCGGCGGCCCAGGAACGCCGCTCCGCAACCGCACCCGATGGCCACCGCCACCGCGCCGAGCCCGACGGCGCCCGGCGGCCCCGGCGGCCCGATCGCCAGCACGACCGACGCTGCGACGAGCAGCACCGCCGCCGTGACCCGGCTGGCGGCCGGGCCGATCCGGTGCGGCAGGCCGCGGACCCCGGTGCGCAGGTCGTCCTCGATGTCGGGCAGCACGTTCGCGAAGTGTCCGCCGGCTCCGAGCAGCGAACCGGCGGCGACCAGCCAGCCGACCACGGGACGGCCGGGCAGCCCAGCGATGATGAAGGCGGGCAGCAGCCCGAACGAGGCCACGTACGGCAGCACGGAGAGCACCGTCGCCTTCAGCCGGAGGTTGTAGGTCCACGCCGAGACCACCGCGAGCAGGTGCAGGCAGCCCGCGAACAGGCCGGAGAGCAGGGACAGCGGGACGACCGCCACGGCGGCGGCGAGCGTCGCCGTCCGGACGACCAGCGGGTCCAGGACGCCGACCGCGACCGGCTTGTCTGCCCGGCCGCTGCGCACGTCGCGCTCGCGGTCGAGGTAGTCGTTCATCCAGCCGACCGACAGCTGCCCGGCCAGCACCGCCGCGGCCGTCGCCAGCGTCCCGGCCACGCCGCGCCCGACGGATGCCGCCAGCGCCGCCGACACCGCGGTCACGGCGGCCGCCGGCTCGGGATGGGAGGCGCGGACCAGGCCGCGGACGGTCTGCACGCCAGCCACCGTACGAGCGGCCGCGGCTGCTACCGGACCGCGCCGCCGGTCAGGGCGAGGACAGCGAGCTCCCCGTCCAGCGCCCGCGGGCTCGCCGGCTGGTGCAGCACGCGGGTGACCGCGCCGTCGTCGGCAACCAGCACCAGCACGGGACCTCCGGGCTGGCGGCGACCCGCCTGCTCGGCACCGTACGTGCGGGCCAGCGTGCCGGTCGGCTCGGAGGCGCGCACCGCGGCGTGCTCGGCCAACCCGGCCGGCAACGGCGGGACGCCGCGGTCGACGAGCAGGAAGGGCACCTGATACCGGGCGGCGGCCAGGCCGGCGTCATGCAGCGCCGCGTCGCAGCCGCAGCCCACCGTCGCCAGCGCCAGCACGGCCGGCCGGTAGTCGCGGACCGGGTGGGAGGAGCCGTCGGCGAGCCGCACGTCCACCTCGGGGAGCAACCCGCGCACCCGGCCGACCGCACCCAGGCCCGAGGTGGCCAGCGGCGCGGGCGGGGTCGAGGGCCGGCGCGGCTGGAAGACCAGCAGCAGGCCGGCGAAGCCGGCGACGAGCAGCATCGTGACGATCACCAGCGGGGCGGCGATCCGGCGGTCGGACACGAGCCGGCGCAGCCGTTCCCGGCGCAGCCTCGCCCGGCGCTCCCGCTGCCATGCCCTGACCTCGGCGTCGAGCTCGCTGATGTCGTCCGGCACGACCAGCCCGTCGATCCACGGCGGGTCGTTCCCGGCCCGGCTGCTGTCACCGGAGCGGTCGTCCTCGTCGTCTCGCCGCACTGGTCCACTGTCCGCCGCCGCGCCTGCCGGCGCAACGACGACGCCCGTCCCCGGCGCCCGCTGCCTGCGCTGCGTAGCGGCGGAACAGACCAATGCCCCGTTGTCAACCCCTCCATGCCGCCAATTAAGGGCCTGACCTGCGGAAACGCTCGCCGCGGCAGGTGAGCTCGGCCGCCGGCCGTGTTACGCTGGATACAGCGAAAGGGGTCACGTACACATGGTTTTCAAGGTCGGCGAGACCGTCGTCTACCCGCACCACGGGGCAGCTGTCATCGAGGCCATCAGGACCCGCGCGATCAAAGGCCAGGACAAGACCTACCTTGTTCTCAAGGTCGCCCAGGGTGACCTCACCATCGAGGTGCCGGCCGAGAACGCCGAGATCGTCGGCGTCCGCGACGTAGTGGGCCAGGAGGGCCTGGACCGGGTTTTCGAAGTCCTCCGCGCCCCGCACACGGAGGAGCCGACGAACTGGTCCCGTCGCTACAAGGCCAACCTCGAGAAGCTCGCCTCCGGCGACGTGAACAAGGTGGCCGAGGTCGTGCGCGACCTCTGGCGTCGTGACCGGGAGCGTGGCCTCTCGGCCGGCGAGAAGCGCATGCTCTCCAAGGCCCGCCAGATCCTGGTCAGCGAGCTCGCGCTCGCCGAGGGGACCAACGAGGACAAGGCCGAGGTGCTCCTCGACGAGGTCCTCGCGTCCTGACCTGCACGCGCCGGCCGGGGTGTACGTCGCCGGTGTGCTGCTGGCGGCTGGTCGTGGCCGCCGCCTGGCTGTGGACGTCCCGAAGGCGTCCAGCCTGCTCGGCGGCGTTCCGCTGCTCGCCCTCGCCGCCGCCACCCTGCGCGACAGCGGCACGGTCGACCAGCTGATCGTCGTCGGGCCGCCGGGCGGTGCCGACGAGGTGCGTCAGGTGCTCGACTCCTGCGTTCCCGGGCACCGCGCCGTGGTCGTGGACGGCGCGGGGTCGCGGCACGGCTCCCTCCACCGTGGACTGTCCGCACTGGACCGTCGCGTGGAGACGGTGGTCGTGCACGACGCCTGCCGGCCGCTCGCGCCGGCAGACCTGGTGGTCCGGGCGGTGAAGGCGGTCCACGACGGCGCCGATCTCGCGGTGCCGGTGCTCGAGGTGACCGAGACGGTGAAGGAGCTCGACGCGGCCGGCCGGGTCGTCAGGACGGTGCCGCGCGAGACGCTGGTACGGGTGCAGACCCCCCAAGCAGTACGGCGGGCGGTGCTGGCGGCGGCTCACCTCGACTGCCCACCGGACCCGGACGACGACGGCCTGCTGGCCGGCGCGGGAGCGCGCGTGGTGACGGTCGAGGGGCACGACGACGCGTTCGCGGTGGTGCGGGTGCACGACCTCGCCTTCGCCGAGGCCGTCCTCGCCCGCCGTGGCGGTGCGGGACGACCCGGTGCACGTTCTCCGCGATCACCTCACTCCACCCTGTAGTCGGACAGCGCGAGCAACCGCTCGGCGAGGAGGAGGTCCTGCGGGTAGGTCACCTTCAGGTTGCGCGGGTCGCCCGGCAGGCAGTGCACCCGCAGGCCGCCGTAGTGCTCCACGCAGGCCGCGGTGTCGGTGCCGGTGAACCCGTCGCGGGCAGCGCACTCGTACGCGGCCAGCAACGGACCGGCCCGGAACGCCTGCGGGGTCTGCACCCGCACCAGTCGCCGGTCGGCCGGCTCCACCCGCAGGCCGAGGTCGGGGTGCGCCACGGCGACGTCGTCGAGCGGCACGCCCGGCACCGCCGCGCCGTACAGGCGGGCCGCCTCGAGCGTCTCCCCGATCAGCCGGCGTCCGGCCAGCGGGCGGGCGCCGTCGTGGATGGCGACGACGTCCAGGTCGCCGGCGCGGATCTCCGCGGCGAGGTGCCGCAGCGCCTCCCACTCCGACTCGTGCCGGGTCGGGCCGCCCGGCACGATCTCGACCCGCGCACGTACCTCGCGGTCCACGGTGGCCTCGGCCAGCGCGCGGTCAGCCGGGCGGACGACGAGCACCAGGCGGCGCACCGCGGGCACGTCGGCGAAGGCCTGCAACGCCCACGACACCAGCCGCCGGCCGGCGAGCGGCAGGTAGACCTTGTTGCCGTCGCCGCCCAGGCGCGTGCCGGAGCCGCCGGCGAGTACGACGGCGGCGGCGGAGGGGGCAGGCGACACGGGACGACGGTAACCGGTCAGGACAGCAGTCGAGGCGGGTCGGTGACCAGGGCGCGCAGGTCGGCGAGCAGCGCGGGCCGCGTCGGCGCCGTCGGGCCGTCGACGGCGTGGTCGGCGCGCTCTACCAGAGGTCTCGCCCTCGGCGAGGCTGAGCCGGAGACTGTGGAGGTCGGCGTGCCCGCCGTGCTGTTCTCCCCTCTGATCGCCGCGGCGCTGGCCGTCGTCATCGCGTACTTCGCCAGCATCGGTCTCTACAGCAGCTAGCTCCCCCGGCAACCAGGAGGAACCGTGGCCGACTCGAGCGCCTACAAGTCCGTCAAGATCGAGAAGGGTCGGGGCGGGTGGGGTGGACCCCTCACGATCAAGCCGACCCCGGACCGCAACCTCATCTATTCCGTCACCGGCGGCGGCATCCATCCGGTCGCGGCCCGGATCGCCGAGCTGACCGGCGGGAAGGCGTTCGACGGCTTCAAGAGCTCGGCGGCGTTCGACAAGATCGCGGTTGCGGTCATCGACTGCGGCGGCACCGCCCGGATCGGCGTCTACCCGATGAAGAAGGTGCCGACCGTGGACGTGCACGCCACGTCCCCGGCCGGGCCGCTCGCGATGTTCATCAAGGAGGAGTTGTTCGTGTCCGGCGTCAAGCCGGAGAACGTGAAGGAGGCGTGACGTGGCCGATACCGACTGCCCGGCTCCGCTCGGCGCAGCCGGCCAGCCGGCGGTGCGCTACTCCACCGTCGTGACGGCGGTCGGGGCGCTGGTGCCGGACTTCGTCGCCCAGGGCGTGCTCGTGTGGTTCGCCGAGGGGGCCCCGGAGGAGCTGCACGAGTTCTCGGTGCTGCACCGGCCGACCGTCGTGGGTGGAGGGGTGGCGCCCGGCGACGAGGTACGCCTCGACGACGCCGTGCTGCGAGTGCTCGCGGTGGGCCCCGTAGCGAACGACAACCTCGTCAACCTCGGCCACCTCGACCTCAAGGCGTCGGGGGAGACCAGCGCCCCGCTCCCGGGCGACGTGTGCGTGGAGCGGGTGCCGCTGCCGGCGGTCCGGCCAGGCAGCAGGTTGACCATCGTGGCGGGCATGCCCGCGACCGGCGACATGGCGGCGGGCGCGCCCGCGACCAACGAGGACGTCGCGGGCATGCCCGCGACCGGCGGGGAGGGGCCGTGAGCTATCGGGACCGGCTGCTCGCCGGCTCGCTGTCGGCCGGTGATCTCGGTACGCCCCGCGCCGCCTGACACCGCTAGAACAAGATCGGCGACAATGCCGGGGTGCGGGTGGGGATCGGCGTCGACGTGCACCCGGTGCGGCCCGGCCGGCCGTGCTGGCTGGCCGGCCTGCTGTGGTCCGATGTGGACGGCTGCGCCGGGCACTCCGACGGAGATGTCGCGGCGCACGCCGCCTGCGACGCGCTGCTGTCGGCCGCGGGGCTGGGCGACCTCGGCGCCGCCTTCGGCACCGCGGACCCGCGCTGGTCCGATGCCTCGGGCGTGGACCTGCTGGCCGAGACCGTACGGCGGCTGGACGCCGCCGGGTGGACGGTCGGCAACGTCGCCGTGCAGGTCATCGGCGAGACGCCGCGGATCGGCCCGCGCCGGGCCGAGGCGGAGGCCGCGCTGTCCGCCGCCGTCGGCGCGCCGGTCAGCGTGTCGGCGACCTCGACCGACGGGCTCGGTCTCACCGGCCGCGGCGAGGGTCGCGCCGCCGTCGCGACCGCCCTCCTCCGGCCGAGCGGACCGCCCTCCGGCTGACGGCGGCGGCACCGCCGGGCGGCTGCGCTCAGGCCGGGATCCGCAGCGGCATCGGCCGCGCGGCGATCCTGGTGACCGCCGACGGAGTCCGGCCCTGCGGCTCGTCCGTGTCCATCGCCTCCAGCCGGGCCCGCAGCCGGGCCAGCGCGCGGCTGCGGGTGGTGCGCACGGTGATCTCGCTGACGCCGAGCAGGCCTGCCACCTCGTCGTCCGGCCTGTCCTCCACCACGGTCAGCACGATGACGCGGCGCTGCCGCTCGGTGAGCGCCGCCATGGCCTCGGACAGCGCGATCCGGTCCAGCACGGTCTCGTCGTGCGCCGGCCGAGGCCGGTCGGGCAGTTCCGCGACGGTCACCTCGTGCGAGGTACGCCGCCAGCGGCTGACGCACTCGTTGCCCACCGCCCGGCGCAGGTAAGCCCCCGGCGCGTCCACGTCCTCGATGCTCCGGCCCCGGCGCAGTACCCGTACCGCCACGTCGTGCACTACGTCCTCGGCGTCCGCCCCGCGGGCGCCGAGTCGGGACCGGGCCGTGCGCACCAGATCGGCGCGGTGCGTGCCCAGCACGCCGGCCCATCGCTGACCCTGATCCTCGGCACCGGGGTGCGGCTCGGCAGTCGCGGTCATCGGGTCCTCCCCCACGTCGTCCTCGACAACGACCGTGCTCCGGCGGGCCGCGGCTGCGAAGGGGGGTAACCCCCCGCCTGGCGCGCTGCCGGCTGGATGAGGGTCGCCGGAAGCGGCCGGACCAGGCCGGGGCCTGCTGGTCGGCGTGGACACCGCCACCGCGCCTGGACATACTGGGCCGGAGGACGACGGATCGGGCACGGGGAGGTGGGCATGTTTCCCGCCTCGCCCGTGCGGGCCCGGCTGCTGCGCGCCGGCAAGCGCACCATCCCGCTCGGCCACGGCCAGACCGTCTCGTTCGGACGGTCCGGCCCGACGGCGAGCGCGGATGTGACCGTCAGCGACAGCCCGCGGGTGAGCCGGCGGGCGGGCACGCTCGCCGTCACCCCGTACGGCGTGCTGCTCGCCAACACCGGCTCCAACCCGCTGCTGGTGGGCGAGGCGGCGAACCGGATCGCTGTTCGTCCCGGGCATGCGCACCTGGTCACGGACGGGCGGGTGCGGATCGGTTTCGCCGGGACCGACGACGGCTTCGAGCTCGAGGTGACCGGTGCGGCGCGCGCCGGAGTCGCGGTCAGCGGCGCGGACGAGGCGACCGTCGAGCGCACCCGGCCGGCCTGGTCGCTGGTCGAGGGCACCGCCTACTACGCCTGCCTGGTCGCGCTGTGCGAGCCGACCCTCCGGCACCCGGACAGCCCGTGGATCCCGACCAGCCAGCAGGTGGCGGACCGGCTCTGGGAGTGCGGGCTGGTGCCGGAGCCGCGGACCGCGGACTGGGTGGACCGCCGCCTGGACGACGTGCGGGAGAAGCTGCCGGTCGGCGAGCGGCCCTGGTCGGCGGTGCGGGCCCGGTACGCCACCGAGCAGGAGCAGGAGCAGGCGCTGGCCCGCGAACGGTCCGGGGCGCCGCGCCGCGGCGGGCGCAAGGAGCAGCTGGTCGAGTTCGCCGTCTCCTCGGGGATCGTGACCCTCGCGACGGTCCAGCGGCTGCTCGGCTGACGCGCCGCCCGCCTGGCCGCCGTGTCGGCCGCGGGTCAGGCGGACTCGCACCGGAACGTCCGGGTGCCGAACCAGACGCCGACCAGCACCAGCGCGAGCGGCAGGATCGCAACGCCGTCTGGACGGCGGCGACCCGATCTTCCCGTCGAGTGAGCGGGCGCCAGCGCCGATCGCGACAGGGATCGGGTGCCG
>WNGJ01034291.1_pt1 | contig 10946 bp, 9 predicted proteins | sample 5400611 | NCBI WGS metagenome assembly WNGJ01 (sample SAMN13153375, study PRJNA577476) | soil metagenome | isolation source: 40 cm soil or saprolite under Garry oak tree replicate 1 | place: USA:California | collected 2016-06-15 | reverse complement strand
TGTAACTGGGCGTGCCCAGCACTTCCATCGTGCGTGTGACAGTGCTCTCCGTCTCGACCAGTCGCGCGAGCCCGAAGTCGGTGAGGTGCGGTTCACCTTTTTGATCAAGCAGGATGTTTCCCGGTTTGATGTCACGATGGAGAACGCTGTGCTCGTGTGCGTAGTGAACAGTGCGCGCTACCTTAGCAATTAATTCCACAGCGCGCCGGATTGGCATTGGTTCGCGCTTGACCACTGCGTCAAGCTGGCCGCCTTCGACGAATTTCATGCTAAAGTAGCAGGAGCCATCGCGCTCGCCGACTTCGTAGATGGGAACAATACCGGAATGTTCCAGGCTGGCGGCGGCTTCCGCTTCGCGGCGAAAGCGCTTCAAATGCGCTTCCGTAGCCCAATGTCCCAAGCCAATAACCTTGAGCGCGACTGTTCGGTTCAGGCTTTTCTGCCGTGCACGATAGACGACGCCCTGACCGCCGCGCCCGATTTCCTCCAGCAACTCGTAGTCGCCAAAATCACCAAGCATTCTTACGGTGCGTGACTTCATTTTCGGCGCGCCCGTCGGTCGCGCCCTACCTAAGTTCGGCGCCTCGTCGATTTCATCTATGAGCAGACCGAGACCAGTCTCCAACAGACAGGCGCTACAAAATTCTTGCGGTGCGTCGGAGAAAATCTTCGCCCCGCACTTTGCACAGACCTTGGTGGCCGTCGTCATGTAGCCGGTCGGACGATACAACGTCCCAATAAGTACTGCAGAAAATCTTCGTGCAGGTTACGCCCGCAACACGGCAATTAAATGCCGCAGCTCATCCTCGATGTCACCCGGCGCCATCACAGTATGTGCGATTTCCTCGCGCAATAGTTGTCGGTAGCGTTCGCGCAGGCGATGGAACGCTTGCTTGACCGCATTCTCAGTCATCCCCAGTTCATCGCATTCTCAGTCATCCCCAGTTCATCGGCAATTTGCGCCTGCGACAGGCGGTCCGGTTCGTCCGTGAGCAACGCTTTCAAGCGTTCGAACAGCGTGATATTGCCAGCGGCCCGATATTCATCTCCCAATCGCGTCAGCACTTGATCTAGCAACGCCAAAGCCCAGCGGCGCTCGTAAAGTTGGTCAGCAGTCGATGCATTCGCCGGTTCGAAACCGCCACGCTCACGGTCGCGCAACTCCTCTAGTGGGATCAACAGTTGGCCTTCACCGCGCTTAATGGCCATGGCGCGGTTTCGCTCGTTCGTCAGAAAATGTTTGAGCGACGTGAGTAAATAAGAACGCAGACGTCCTTTCTCTTTGCGCACAGCATCCAGATCCCGACGCTCCAGAAGCAGCGCAAAAAAGCCCTGGGTGAGATCTTTCGCCTCTTCTGGTTCAACGTCCTGTCTCCTCACGAAACCATAAATCGGTCGCCAGTATGTGCGGCACAGTTTTTCTAGAGCTTCTTGTGCCGCCGGTGATTCGCCCTGCGCCTCAAGCACGACGCTCCAATGCGTTGTCGTAAATGCGACCGGGCCGTTTTGCGCGCTTCCGCCGACCCCGGTTAGTGAGGTCACTTGATCATCAGCCGGCACGTTGGCATCCAAGTAAAAAGTCGCGCGAAAATCAAGCCTGTATCGAGCATATCGTACCTTGCGTCGAACAGATCGCTAAGACTAAGAGGCCCCTCTCTCAGTGCCCACATTGATTTGTAGAGTGGCGGATGTTACGTAGCCATCAGCCGCTGATCATGAGCCAGAATTATAAAGAGACGCTGAATTTGCCGCGCACGGAGTTCCCGATGAAGGCGAACCTTGCCGCGCGCGAGCCGGAGTTGCTCAGGGTGTGGGAGGAAACGCGGCTTTACCAGCAAATCCGGAAATCGAGAGAGGATCGAGAGTTATTCGTCCTGCATGATGGTCCGCCTTTCGCGAACGGCGATGTCCACATGGGCACGGCGCTGAACAAGATCCTTAAAGATTTCGTGGTGAAATCGCAAACGATGCTGGGCAAGCGCGCACCGTACGTTCCCGGCTGGGATTGTCACGGACTCCCAATCGAATACAAAGTGGTCAAAGAATCGCGCGTTCTTTCTCCACTGGAGGTCCGCAAGAAATCCGAAGCGTTTGCGCGAAAGTTCATCAACATCCAGCGCGATCAGTTCAAGCGGCTAGGTGTCTTCGGCGATTGGGAAAATCCATATTTGACGATGGATCCTAAATATGAAGCGGAAATCCTGCGCGCGTTCGCGGTTTTCGTGGAGGAAGGTCTGGTTTACCAAGCGAAGAAGCCGGTCTTCTGGAGCACCGGCGCGCAGACCGCCCTCGCCGAAGCCGAGGTGGAATACCAGGAGCGCGACGACACCGCCGTTTACGTCAAATTCCCAATCACCAGTGGCGAGTTCAAAGACAAGGCGAGCATCGCAATCTGGACAACGACACCGTGGACTTTACCTGCAAACCTGGCAATCGCTGTTGATCCGAGGGAAATTTATACCGTCCAGGAATTTAAACCGGCACGAGAGAAGGACGGTCGCGCGACTCTACTGCTGGCTGAGAAACTTCTGCCGCATTTTTCTGCAGCGACAGGCCTGGACCCAGTCGGCAAACCGCTGGAATCATTTCCGGGGGCGAAGATCGACAAGATTAAAGCGCGCCACCCTTTCCTGGATCGTAAAGTAACCGTCTTCACAGCCGATTTCGTCACCATGGATTCCGGGACTGGAGCCGTGCACGTCGCTTGCCCAATCTCACCGGCAAATACGTCTTCGACGCTAACCGCGACATCGTGGAGTTGCTTCGCCAGCGCGGCATGCTGCTTGGCGAACAAAAATTTCATCACTCGTATCCGTATTGCTGGCGTTCGAAAACACCGATCATCTTTCGCAATGTTGAGCAATTCTTCATTCGCATCGATGAGCTGCGTGGCAAGGCACTCAATGCCATTCACAAAGAAGTGAAATGGATTCCGGCGTGGGGCGAGAATCGAATCGCGGGCACAGTCGAATCGCGGCCCGACTGGGTGATCTCACGTCAACGCAGTTGGGGCGTGCCGCTGCCAGTATTTTATTCCGCCGACGGCAAGGTAATCCTGGATGCGAAAATTATTCGGAAGCTCGCTGACCTTGTAGCGCAACGTGGTTCAAACATTTGGTTCGAATTGGATGATGCCGCTCTCGCAAAAGAGCTGGGACTTCCAGCGGGCACAACGAAAGGCAACGATACGATCGATGTCTGGATTGACAGCGGCGTTTCGCACAAAGCCGTTTGTGCACTGCATCCCGGGCTACGCGATCCGGCCGATATGTATCTCGAAGCGACCGATCAGCATCGAGGCTGGTTCCAATCGTCGCTCATGACCAGCGTCGCTTCCGGCACGTACGATAAACCGATGGCTGCTGATCATTTCGTCGGCCGGCATGGTGCAGATCTCGTTCGGCTGTGGGCGAGCAGCATCGATTACACGGACGACGTGCCGTTTTCCGAAGAAATGTTCTCGCGCCTGGGCGACACCTATCGCCGGATTCGCAATACGCTGCGCATTTTGCTGGGTAACCTTTATGATTTTCCTGTAGCCGGGGTAGGTGACCCCGGCCGGCCGGCATCAGCCCGACATGTCGGGGCTACAACGCTAATCGATCGCTGGATTCTGGAGCGACTGAATGACGTGATCCGTGACTGTCGAAGTGCTTACGAGGAGTTTGCCTTCCACAAGGTCTATCACACACTCAATCAATTTTGCGCCGTCGATTTGAGCAGCCTCTACATCGACATCACCAAGGACCGAATGTATTGCGACGCGCCGGATTCACCGCGTCGCCGCGCTACACAGACAGTCATGCATGAGATTTTCGATGCGCTTTGCCGACTACTTGCGCCGATTCTTGCATTCACCGCCGAGGAAGCCTGGCGGCATTCAGGCGTGGGTGCCTCGGTCCACCTAGAGGAATTTCCGCAGGCGCAGCATCGGGGTCATGAAGCCAGTGAACAGGTTGCCGAACTGCTCAAATTGCGCGGCGTGATCGGTCAAGCGATTGAGCGCGCGCGACAGGAGAAACTGATCGGGAATGCGCTCGAAGCCGCGGTTGTTTTACATTCGAATTCCGATGTCACTAAAAAGATCGACAAAGAAGAACTGGAAGAGTTTTTCATCCTGAGCGATCTCACGATTCACGAAGGGAAGGCAGCAACCGCCTGCGTCACCAAAACGGCTTATAAAAAGTGCGCGCGTTGCTGGCGTCATCGGCCAACCGTCGGCGTGAGCAAGGCACATCCCGATTTGTGCGATCGCTGCGAAAGCGTGGTGAAAACGATTGGAAAAGGCTGATCCTCATATGGGAATGACTAAATCCGAATGACGAATGCCGAATTAATGACGAAGCCCGAATGACAAGACTTCCACGGTAGCTTTCGTCATTTGAGCATTCCGGTTTCCTTCGTCATTCGATATTCGTGCTTCGACATTTCCGATATGCGTCCATCCCTAGCGATTGTGATCAACCATCCTGCTTGTTTGAAGTGACCACATCGGTATGAGATACATCCTCTTCCTTTCGCTGCCGCTCTATGCGCTCGATCAATGGTCGAAACAGCTGATCCTGCGGTTTATCGACCCGGATCAGCCGCGGATCCTGGTCTCCGGTTTCTTTAGTTTGGTAAACGTCACGAACACCGGTGCAGCGTTTGGTTCTTTCCGTAACAACAATACTTTCTTCATCGCGATTTCACTCATCGCGCTTCTCATTGTTGTGGTCCTTCTCGTGCGACGGCGTGCGCGAAACATTTGGCGCGACGTATCGCTCGCGTTGCTGCTGGCCGGCATCCTGGGAAATCTCACCGATCGTCTTCTCTTTGGGCACGTAATCGATTTTCTCCTTTTCGACTTGCACGTCCCTTACGCGCATCCCTGGCCCGCCTTCAATGTGGCTGATTCGTGCATCTCAATTGCAGTGGTTCTGTTTCTCATCCAATCGTTGTGGAAAGAGAAACATCCTGCGGCGACAGGAACGTAGGTAGGGGCGATTGACCTCAATCGCCCGCCAACTGATGGTCATGGTGCGTAACGGGAGCGGTTCAGGTGAACCGCCCCTACCTGATGCCCTATGAAACCTTCGCCGTCGCCTATGGAACAGACTGCGCGCGAAGTTGCCGCGCGTTTGCGCGAGCGAGGGCACATCGCGTACTTCGCCGGCGGTTGCGTGCGCGACATCATTCGCGGCGAAACGCCGAAGGATTTCGACATCGTCACCGATGCGCGGCCTGAAGCGGTGCAGAAGATTTTCCCGCGCACCTACGCGGTCGGCGCGCATTTTGGCGTTATCATCGTGCTGGAAAACGGCTTTCAATTCGAGGTTGCGACCTTTCGATCAGATGACGCCTACATCGACGGAAGGCATCCGAGCGCAGTGTGTTTTTCATCGCCGGAGGAAGACGCCAAACGCCGCGATTTCACGATTAATGGAATGTTTTACGATCCGGTTGCTGAGGAAGTGATCGATTTCGTCGGCGGTCGCTCGGATGTCGCAGCGAAATTGGTGCGTGCGATTGGCGATCCGGCGCAGCGCTTCGCCGAAGACCGGCTGCGCATGCTTCGCGCAGTGCGATTTGCCACCGTGCTCGATTACAAAATCGACAGTCAAACATGGGAAGCGCTTGTGGCCAACGCACCTTCAATCAACCAGATCAGCGCAGAGCGTATTCGCGATGAGTTAGTGCGAATTTTTCTCTCACCGAACCGGGTGCGCGGCTGGGACCTTCTTGATTCCAGCGGTCTGATGCGCGCGATTTTACCCGAATTGGAAGCGATGAAAGGCGTCCTGCAGCCGGAACAATTTCATCCCGAGGGAGACGTCTTTCAGCACACACGGCTGATGCTGCAATTTCTTCCGGAAACGGTCTCCGTGCCGCTGGTGTTCGCTGTGTTGCTTCACGATGTTGCGAAGCCCGTGACCGCCACTGTCGATAAAACGGGCCGGATTCGTTTCAACGAGCACGACCGGATTGGCGCAGCGATGACTGAGGCCATCATGCGGCGTTTGCGATTTTCGGGCGCTGAGATCGAGGCAACGGTCGAAATGGTGCGGCAACACATGGTCTTCAAGGACGTGCCCAAGATGCGGGTCGCGAAATTGAAACGTTTCATGGCGCGACCAACCTTCGATGACGAGCTGGAGCTGCACCGGGTGGATTGCGAAAGCAGCCATCGCATGCTCGATAATTACGAATTTCTCCTGCGCAAGCGCGAAGAATTCGCGAACGAACCGATCATTCCCCCACCACTCTTGCGCGGGGACGATTTGATCGCACTCGGTCTAAAGCCGGGTCCAAAGTTTGGCGAAATTCTCGAAGCGGTGGAAACGCGCCAGCTCGAAGGGACATTGCGCACACGCGAGGAGGCGCTTGAGTGGGTTAAGCGGGAACATTCGTTAGGCAGAAACGAGTGAGACGATGTCGAACGCTGACCACCCAACTCTCAAAGGATTCGCGAGCGAAGCATCGAAGACCAAATGAGAATCTTAATGGCTAGCGCGGAGGGACCGCCGCTGCAGCGCGCGGGGGCGCTGATCGATGTGATGGATGCGCTGCCACGCGAAATGCGCTCCCGCGGGCACGACGTGAGCGTGGCGTTGCCGTTTTATCGCGAAATTCGGGCGAATACCGCGTTCGAAGAAAAAGAAACCGGCATAACTGTTGATATCGCCGTAGGCGACAAAAGCTACGTCGCCGAATATTTCGAGGGACGAAGCGCCAGTGGCGTGCAGTTGTTTCTGATTCGTTGCGACGAATTCTTTGATCGCCCAGGAATCTATGGCGAGCGTGGCCAACAGTACGAAGATAACGCGGCGCGCTTTATTTTTTTCTGCAAGGCGGTGCTGGAATTAGCGCGCCGGTTGACACCACGGGTGCAAATTCTGCACGTGCACGATTGGGCGGCAGCGCTGGTGCCGGTCTTTGTGCGGGCGCACGGCCTGCCTTTCAAGACTGTACTGACGATTCATCACTTGGGGGAACAGGGCAGTTTTTGGGGACTGGACTTTCGGCTAACGAATTTGCCGGAACGATTTTTCACCCTCCACGGCGTCGAATTTTTTGGACGGCTGAATTTTCTCAAAGGCGGGATTCTCTACGCCGACAGAATCACAACCGTAAGCGAACATTACCGGCGCGAGATACTTACGCCGGCTGGCGGCCATGCTCTCGATGGTGTGCTGCGGGAAAACGCATACCGCCTTAGCGCGATTTTGCACGGCGCGGATTATGCGCGCTGGAATCCCGTGGCTGATCGTCTGCTTCCCGCTAATTACGGCACGAGAAAGCTGCGAGGAAAACAGATTTGCCGGGACGCGTTGCTCGAGGAAATGAAACTTGCGCCTTCGCCGCGCGGTCCGGTCTTCGGCATGGTAACCCGCGTCGTAGAAGAGAAAGGGTTCGAGATTCTCGTGCCGCTACTTAATCGGCTTCTTTGGGATGATGTCCGCCTCCTCATTCTCGGTGAAGGCGATCCGGCTTATGAAACTGCTCTGGCCATCGCTGCGAGAAAATTCCCAAGCAAGTTCGCCTACCAAAAGGATTACGACGAGAAACTGGCGCACCTGATCGAAGCGGGAATGGATATCAGCCTGATTCCGTCGCGGTTCGAACCGTCCGGCTTGAGCGCGATGTACAATTTGAAATATGGCGCCCTGCCGGTCGCACGCGCGACCGGCGGCATTCAGCACATCATCGAGGACTACGATCCGATCGCCGATAACGGATACGGATTCCTTTGTTACGCCTATTCCACTGAAGCGTTCTGGGACGCGATGAAACGCGCCCGTGGCTTATTCAAGGATCGAAAGCTGTGGACGAAGCTGATGAAACGGGCGATGACGCGCGATTTTTCATGGGACGCATCGGCGCGGCGCTACGAAGAAGCCTATGAGGAACTTGCCCGCGCAAAGGACGACGTAGCTGCGTAGCTGTAGCCGTCGGCTGTTCGCAAAGGCACTCTGGTTCCCTTCGAATAAACGGCGAGTCGCGTCGTCAAACTCCTGCCGCCGAAATCGACGCATGGCGGACAAATGACTTTGGGAAGCGCTATGGCCAACAGTTCTTGCAATCTCGAGGACTTTCTTGTCTCCTCGACATTTCCCACTCATGAAGTCATGACTCGTTCGCGGTCGCTCTTCAGGCCTTGGATCTCCGGATTACTCCTGACCGCGGTGCAACTTGCGATGGCGATCGGCCTGCTGGCGCCGGAAGGCTCGGTTTCGGACCGCTACTCCACGCTGATCCAGCACGACAGCTATTGGTTCATGAACATCGTCGATCGCGGATACCAGACCATTGTGCCGCCCATCGATCACAAGGTCATGGAAGTGTCCAACGTCGCATTTTTCCCCGCATACCCGGCAATTGCTGCGGCGCTTCGCTACGGGTTGAACATTGACACCGGCACTGCGCTGCTCATCACGGCCCAACTCGCTGCCTGGGGTTTCTGGAGTTATTTTTTCCTATTTTGTGATCGCTGGAAGGTTTCGCCTGCGCTTCAGGTTTGTGGCGCCTTGCTGATTCTCGTACATCCGGCGGCATTTTTTCTGGTCGCCGCCTATTCTGAGTCGCTTTTTCTGATGGCGCTGTCTGGGCGTCGTTGCATGGCATTGTAATGTCCGCCACGCGGATTGTGGGAATCGTGTGCGCGGCGTTCCCGGTGATCCGCTCAATTGTTCTAAGTGGCTGGCGAGGCTTGCGCGAGCTACGAGCCTGGCCTCGTCAATATGCGGCGGCCATTGGTTTGACGCTTCTCGCAGTGTTCGGTGCGCTCGCATTCTTCATCTACTGCCAACTGCGCTGGGGGCATTGGGATATTTATATGCTCACGCAAGCGGCTGGCTGGGGCATCAGTCCCGATTATCTAGCGGTGTTTAAACCTCCGAGTTATCGCTGGCTCATTCCGGCCCTGAATAATCCTACTGAGGCAAGCCAGATGGCCATGACTCTTGGCGCGCTGCTCTTGCTCGGTGTCGGGCTTTGCGAACTGCTTCCAGCGATTCGACAGCGGACAGGCTTGTCGACCCGCGTCGGCATCTATTTCTGCGCCGCTGCGATCTATTATATCTCGGTCAGCGGTGTCGCCTGCGTGGATATGGAAAGCATGCTCCGCTATGAATTTACCGTGCACGCATTGATCGTGCTGGCGCTTTTGAATTTTCTGCGTCAATTTCGCACGCCGCCGGTGTTGGTGCGGGCGTTGGGGACGGCGGCAGTAGCGTTGGTCAGCGCTGCCGGGCTAAGCGTACAGGGCTGGTACGTGTGGAATTTCACGCGAGGAAATTGGGTCGCGTAGAGGAAAATGAAGACAAAAGTCGCCATTATCGGTGCCGGGCCGGCGGGTTTGACCGCGGGCTACCTCCTGTCGAAGGAGGAAATCGGCGTCAATGTCGTGGAAGCCGACCCGGTGTATGTCGGCGGCATTTCGCGGACGGTCACTTATAAGAGTTTTCATTTCGACATTGGCGGCCATCGCTTCTTTTCCAAGTCGAAAGCAGTGGAAGATTTGTGGACGGAGATTTTGCCGAATGACATGCTAGTGCGGCCACGTTCGTCACGCATTTTTTATGGCGGCAAATTTTTTTCCTATCCGCTGAAGCCGTTTGAAGCGCTGCTGAAGCTGGGCGTTTTCAAATCGGCGCTCTGCGTGCTTTCCTGGCTGAAAGCGCGTCTCTTTCCCGTTCGGAATCCGCGCAACTTCGAAGAATGGGTGAGCAATCAATTCGGCAAACGACTCTTCAACACGTTCTTCAAAAGTTATACCGAAAAAGTTTGGGGGATGAGCTGCAAGGAAATCTCCGCGGACTGGGCCGCGCAGCGGATCAGAGGGCTTTCTCTCGGCAGCGCGATCAAGAACGCGCTTATTCCGCAGCGCTACAACGGCGACCGGAGCAAAGTTATCAAGACGCTCATCAATTCGTTTCGTTATCCGCGGCGTGGCCCGGGCATGATGTGGGAGGTTTGCGCACAAAAAATGAAAGCGCTGGGCGGCCAGTTAGAGATGGGCTGCAGAATGACCCGTTGTTCGTATGAGGAACTCTCCGGCTATTGGACCGTCGAATACAAAGATCGACACGGTGGTCTGCACACAATCGAAGCCGAACACGTCATTTCATCCGCCCCGATGAGAGAACTGGTCTGCGGGTTGTCGCCCGCCGTGAGCGAGCGAACAAAGCACGCAGCCGAAAGCCTTAAGTATCGTGATTTCATTACGGTGATGTTGATCTTGAAAGATCGACACATGTTCGATGACAACTGGATCTACATTCATGACCCAAGTGTGAAGGTCGGCCGTGTCCAAAACTTCCGTTCCTGGTCGCCGGAGATGGTGCCCGAACCCGACAAGGTCTGTTACGGTCTCGAATATTTCTGCTTTGAACACGACGGGCTCTGGGACTCAAGCGACAGCGACTTGATCGAACTCGCCCGGCGCGAACTGATTCAGATTGGTCTGGCAAAAGAAGGCGATTTTGTCGATGGCTGCGTGGTTCGCCAAAAGAAAGCGTATCCGGTTTACGACGATGATTACGCGCGCCATGTCGCCACGATCCGGCAGGAACTGGAGACACGTTATCCGAACCTGCATCTTGTCGGACGCAACGGCATGCACAAATACAACAACCAGGATCACGCCATGATGACCGCAATGTTATGCGTGGAGAATATTCTCGCCGACGCCAAGCTTTACGATCTTTGGCAGGTTAACAGCGATGCCGAATATCACGAACAAGGTCCCGCCGCGGCCGAGGACACAAACGGGAGTGCGCTACGCCTTGTCCCGACCCGCGTGGTCGCCGCGCCCGAGCTCGCACCTGAAGCGTAGCTTCAGCGATCTAAGATCGACATTCAATACCGGGCACCACGGAGCTCGCGGCTCCGAAGAGCTTTCCGAATTTCGCTGTCAACGCTTAGCTTCGGATCGCGCGTTTCACAGACTTTCGCAGGTGTTGAGC
>WNGJ01008490.1_pt1 | contig 10946 bp, 10 predicted proteins | sample 5400611 | NCBI WGS metagenome assembly WNGJ01 (sample SAMN13153375, study PRJNA577476) | soil metagenome | isolation source: 40 cm soil or saprolite under Garry oak tree replicate 1 | place: USA:California | collected 2016-06-15 | reverse complement strand
CGAGCGGGCCGGACCCCCGACGACGAAGCCGGGACCGTCCTCGTCGAGGTTGACGCCGACCGGCCGCAGCTCGTCTCCGCCGACGCCGACCAGCGCCCACATCGCCGATGCCGGCCGCGCCGCGCCGGGCAGCTCGACCGTCTCGCGCAGCGAGATCCGCGCCGGGAGCACGTCCACCCGCGCCGGCCGCCACGCCCGGGGAACGGCCGCGTCCCGCTCCCGCGCCCGGCGGGCGATGCCGGCCAGCGCCCGAACCTGCGCCGGGCCGGACGGGTCGGCCGCGAGCAGGGCGATCTGCGTCTCGACCATCGCGTCGTTGCGGAACGCGCGGCCCGCCGGCATGACCTCGGGCATCTTCCGGGCCTGCAACCCGGCGAGGCCGTAGTCGTTGCGGTCACCCATTCGCATGACCAGCTTGTCCTCCACCATGGTGGGCAGCCGACCGAGCAGGGCCGACCGGTCGCCGGCCACCACCGCGCGCAGCCCCACGCCTGGGCCCTCCCGCAGGATGCGCAGCACGTTGTGGACGAGCCGACCACCGTCGAGCTCGTCGAACGAGGCCGTGAAGCCCTCCCAGCGGTCGAGCAGGAAGACCAGGTATGGCAGCCGCTCGTCCGGCGGTGAGCCCGCACGCTGCTCGGCCAGCGAGCCGTAGCCGTGCTGGGCGAGCCGCACCTGCCGCCGGCCGATCTCGGCGATCAGCACCGCCAGCAGCCGGTCGGTCCGGTCCACCTGGTCGCGAGTGACTACCGCGCCGCAGTGCGGCAGCTCGGCCAGCGGCAGCATCGCGCCGTTGCCGCAGTCGAGCGCGTACAGGTGGACGTCCCGACAGCTGGTGTGCAGGGCGATGCTGCCGGCGATCGTGCGCAGCGTGGTGGACCGGCCGGATCGCGGCGCTCCCGCGATCACCAGGTGGCTGCCGTGCTCGAGGTCGACCACCAGCGGCCGCTGCGCCTGCGCCTGCGGGAGGTCCTCCATCCCGAACGGGATCCGCGGCACCCGGCCGGACCGGTCGGCCGGGGCGGCACCGTTGGCGTCCCGCGGCACCTCCGCGAGCGGGATCTGCGGACCCAGCGCCGGCAGCCACGGGCTGCGGTAGCGCGGAATGCCGGCCGTCCCGGCCGCCTCGCGGACCGCGGCCACCAGAGCCCGAAGGTCGGTGTGCGTCGAGTGGCAGTCCTCGTCGGCCCGCGGTCGCTCGATCGGCACGTCCAGCCGGTCCCAGCCGACCACGGCGGCGAACGCGGGCGGCGGCCCCGGCGTGCCGCCAGGCCGGCGGCCGCCGATCCGCGCCGTCTGGAAGGCGGTCAGGGCGGAGAAGCCGGTCCGCGCGTACGCCCGGCCCGGGGTGCTCCTGGCGATCCGCGCGGCGTCGCGGGCGTCGATCAGGTCGACCGACTCGGCGTCGTCGGTGACCCGCAGTGCGATCCGCAGGGTGGTGTTGGCGCGGATCACCGGGGAGACCACGCCCGACGGCCGCTGGGTGGCGAGGATGAGGTGCAGGCCGAGCGACCTGCCGCGCATGGCGATGCCGACCAACCCGGTCACGAACTCCGGCAGCTCCTCCACCAGCGACGCGAACTCGTCGACGACCAGGACCGTCCGCGGCAGCGGATCGGCGGTGAAGCCGGGTGGCGGCACGAAGTCCGGGCGCTCGACCGTGTCCCAGTAGTCCTCCACGTCCTTGGCACCGACCGCGCCCAGCAGATGCTCGCGGCGCTTGAGCTCGGCGTCGAGCGACTGCAGCGCCCGCTCGGTCAGGTGGCCGTCGAGGTCGGTGACCACGCCGACCGCATGGGGCAGGTCGGCGCAGTCGGCAAACGCGGCACCGCCCTTGTAGTCGACCAGCACGAAGGTCATCGCGTCCGGCCGGTTGCCCACCGAGAGCGCGGCGATGATCGACTGCAGCAGCTCGGACTTGCCGGACCCGGTGGTGCCGGCGACGAGCGCGTGCGGGCCGTCCTTGCGCAGGTCGATGGCGAAGGTGCCGGTCGCCGAGGCTCCGATCGGCGCCTCGGTGGTGCGCCCGGCACGGGCCCAGCCGCCGGCGATCCGCTCCGCCGACGGCGGCTGCATCCCGAGCACGTCGAGCAGCCGGAGCGAGGTCGGCAGCGCCCCGCCGTCCTCCTCCCGGCTGACGTCGCGCACGGCCGTCATCGCACGGGCGGCACGCTCGCACCACGCCACGCTCACCTGGTCGGCCAGCACGTCCTCGACCCGCTCCCCGAACGCCCGCCGCACGCTCAGCCGGGTCGGGTCGGCGGGGACGCAGCTCGCCACCACCCGGCACTCCTCGGGCAGCAGCCGCTCCTCGGCGTCCAGGCAGACCGCGTAGACCCCGACCGCCGGGCCGTCCTGCAGCACCTGCGGCATCCCGGGCAGCGCCCGCAGCCGGCGGGCGCCGTCGAGCACGACCAGCACGACGCCGGTCCGGGTCAGGTCGAGGTCGCCGCGGCCCGCGTCGAGGAGCGACTGCCGACGCCGCACCAGCCCGGCCAGCTCGCCGACCCGCCGCGCGCTGGTGTCGGCCGAGTTGCCGGTCAGCGTGACGACCTCGCGGTTGTCCGGCCGGGCGTGCGGCAGCCAGCGGGTCCACTCCCAGCCAGCCCGGCCGTCGGAGTCCGTGAGCACGAGGACCGACAGGTCACGCGGGCTGTGCAGCACCGCCGCCTGGGCGACCAGCCAGCGCGCCGTGGCCTGCACCTGCCGGTGCGGCCCCGCGACGCCGAGCACCCCGCCGGCGTCCGGCAGCGGCACCGTCACCGGCACGTCGTCGAGCATCGGCGCCTCGGGCGGGTCGCGGCGGGAGCCGCCGGTGATCTCGATCGCCGAGCGGAGCCTGGCGGTGCCCACTCGCAGCAGCAGCCGGTCGGGGTCCCAGCGCCGGCGCTCCCACAGCCGGCGGCGCGGACCGAGCGCGGTCACCAGCACGGCAGCGGGATCCGGCGCGTCGTGACGGCGGGCCAGCCGTTCCGACCGGGCGGCCTCCGCGATCTTGCGCCGGGCCGCGGCGAGGTCTCGCCGGTAGTCCGCCATCTGCTGCCGGTGCGACCGCCTGCCCTGGCGCCGCTCGCTGGTCCAGCCGGCCAGCAGCAGCACCGGGCTGAGCAGCGTGAACAGCAGGAAGGTGGGCGAGCGGGTCACCGCGCAGAGCACGATGCCGATGGCCACCGGAGCCAGCGCCGCCAGCACCGGGACCGGCCGCTTCTGAGCCTCCTGGGGCTCCGCCGGCAGCTCGGCGGTGGCGGTCAGGGGCGCGGGGGGCAGCCGTGGCGGCCGGTTGTAAGCCAGGCCGCCGTCGTCTGCGGGCACCAACGCCGCGTCGGGCGCCTCCGCCCGCGTAACGGTCAGTCGGCTGCTGCCGACCGCGACCACCCGACCCGGCTTCACCGTCCGCTCGCCGGTCAGCGCGCGGCCCTCGACCGCGGCCGGCGTCGACCCCTCGTACGGGATCCAACGCACCGCATCCGGGGTCACCAGCAGTCGGGCCTGGCGCGGCTAGACGGACAGGTCCGCCACGTACGCGTCTGCGTCGTGTGCGCTGCCGAGCACGAACTCGCCCAGCGGCAGCCGGTGCACCCGGCCGGCGTCCGGCCCGCCAACGATCCGCACCTCCGCGACGCCGCCCACGTCCGGGTCGTGCACGCCGAGCCCGACCGGGCCGCCGAGCCCGACGACGACCCCCTCCCGCAGCGGGCTGTCCGCCATCGGGAGCGCGGGGTCGACCTGCCGGCGGCCGACCCAGACCTCCGCACCGGCCTGCCCGCGGGCGGCGACCCTTCCGCCGGACGTGACCGAGCCGAGGCCCGGATCGCCCTCGACGGCGCCGGAGGTCCCGAGCGCGACCCGCAGCGCCCGCGCCGCGTCGGCGACCGTGCTGTCCTTCCCGATCACGAGCACCAGGTCCGCGGAACGGCCCGTGCGGGCGTCGAGCGCGGTCAGCTGGACGTCCACCCGGCACCACCTCCGGGGGCAAGACTAGGAGAACCCGGCCAGTTCGCGCGTTCGTCATCCACAGGACAGGACCCAGGAGGAACCACCCGGTCCGGGAGTGTCTAGACTCCGCGGACCACAGCACTGGATCCCGCCCGGAGAGGCCGATGAGCACCCAGACCACCGAGAGTGCGTCCACCCGCGCAGAGCGTCGGGTCGCGGGTCCGCGCCGTCCCTCGGCTCAGGTCGGCGAACGGCTGCCGGTGCCGATCCGGCAGCGGCGCCCGGCGCTCGCCGCGCTCGCGGTGGTGCTGATCCTCGGCGGCGCCGCGCTGGCCGCCTCGCTGGTGCTCTCCAGCGGGCAGAAGCGGCACTACCTGCTGGTCAGCCGCAACATCGCGATCGGGCAGAAGCTCACCCCGGACGACTTCCTGCAGCAGTCGCTGTCTGCCGCCGACTCCGCGACCTTCACACCGGTGCTGGTGTCCGACTACTACGGGCGCGTCGACGGCAGGACGGCCCTGGTGCCGCTGCGGAAGGGCTCGCTGCTGTCCGAGGGCACCTTCGGCGAGGCGGTCACGCCGGCCGAGGGTCTGGGCGACGTGTCTGTCGGCGTGCCCGAGGGCCGCTACCCCGAGGGCCTGGCCGCCGGCGACGTGGTCAAGGTGCTCTTCACGCCCGGCAACGCCGGGCAGGGCCCGAGCGACGGCTCGGCGATCGGCGGCAGCAGGCCGCTGCGCCGCGGCGCCACCGTGGTCGCGGCGGCGTACGTCACCGCCGTGCGGGCCGACCCGACGGGCCAGGGCGGGGTGATCGTCGGCATCCAGGTCCGGGACGAGGAGTTGGCCGACTCGCCCGACCACGGGATGCCGGCGCTGGCTGCGGCGAACGCGGTCAACGCGGTCTCCGTGGTCCGGCTCGCCCCCACCCACGACTACGAGCAAGGCTCCCGGTAGTGGCCCTCGCCGTCCTCGCCGCGGACAAGGGCTCGCCCGGCGTCACGACGACGGCCCTGACGATGGCGGCCGTCTAGCCACGCCGGGCGCTGCTGGCCGAGCTCGACCCGTCCGGCGGCGACGTGGCGCTGCGGCTGGGTGGCCCTCGCGGGGCGCCCCTGTCCCCCGAGACCGGCCTGATCAGTCTCGCCGTGGGCGTCCGCCGCGGGATCGAGCCGCATCAGGTCTTCGAGCACGTGCAGCGGCTCGACGGCGGCCTCGAGGTCGTCCTCGGGCTGTCCTCGGGGGAGCAGGCGGGCGGCCTGGCCGGGCTGTGGTCGCCGATCGGTGAGCTGCTCGCCCGGGTGCCCGGGGTGGACGTGATCGCCGACGCCGGCCGGCTCTATCCGGGCAGCCCGGCGAGCGACCTGCTCGGGCACGCCGCCGCCGTCGTGCTGGTCGCCCGACCCAGCGTCGAGAGCGTCGCCCACCTACGCGCTTGCGCCGGCAGCGTGCTGCGGGAGCTCGACCGGCGGGCGGCCGGCGCGGTTCCGGTCTGCTGCGTGGTGCTGACCGACCCCCGGGACGACTCCTCGCCGAAGGAGATCGACCTGGTGCTGCGCCGGGCCGGGGTGCCGGTGGCGGTGCTCGGCCGGATCGCGCACGACCCGAGGGGTGCCGGCATGCTGTCGGGCGAGTGGGTCGGGCGGCTGGACCGGTCCCTGCTCGTCCGCTCGACCCGGGGGGTGGTCGGCCGGCTCGCGCAGCGGCTGGCCGCCCCCGCGGCCGAATGACCGCAGTGGACCACGCGGTGGTCCGGCGGCTGCGCACTGAGGTCGCCGACCAGATCGCCAGCCAGCGCCGGGACGAGGCTGTCCGCGGCCTGGCGATGAGCGGGGAGGATGAGCGGCAGTACGCCCGGTCACTCATCGCCCGCGCGCTCGCCGCGCACGCGAGGGCGGAGCTGGAGTCGGGCCGGCCGCCGCCCGGCGCCGAGGAGGAGGAAGACCTCGCCGCGGCGGTGCACGCCGCGCTCTACGGGGTCGGCCGGCTGCAGCCGCTGCTGGACGACCCGCTGGTGGAGAACATCGACATCAACGGCTGCGACCGGGTCTTCGTCGGCTACGCGGACGGCCGCGAGGTGCTGCGGGAGCCGGTGGCGGAGACCGACGACGAGCTGACCGAGCTGGTCCAGACCCTGGCGGGCTACTCGGGCCTGTCCAGCCGGCCGTTCGACACCGCGAACCCGCAGCTCGACCTGCGGCTGCCGGACGGCTCCAGGCTCTCGGCCGTAATGGAGGTCTGCAGGCGGCCGGCCGTGTCGATCCGCCGGACCCGGCTGTCCAAGGTCTTCCTGTCCGACCTGGTGGGCAACGCGACTATGGACGAGGGTGTCGCCGCGTTCCTGCGCGCCGCCGTCGCCGCCCGGAAGAACCTGATGATCGCGGGCTCCACCAACGCCGGGAAGACCACCCTGCTGCGCGCGCTGGCGAACGAGATCCCGCCCGAGGAGCGGCTGATCACGGTGGAGCGGGCGCTGGAGATCGGCCTGGACGAGTTCTCCGACCTGCACCCCAACGCGGTGGCGCTCGAGGAGCGGCTGCCCAACTCGGAGGGACACGGCCGGATCTCGATGGCCGAGCTCGTGCGCCGGTCGCTGCGGATGAACCCGAGCCGGGTGATCGTCGGCGAGGTGCTCGGAGACGAGATCGTCACGATGCTCAACGCGATGAGCCAGGGCAACGACGGCTCCCTGTCGACGATCCACGCCAACGGCTCGTCCGAGGTCTTCAACCGCATCGCCACCTACGCGCTGCAGGCCGCCGAGCGCCTTCCGATCGAAGCGACGCACCTGCTCATAGCCGGCGCGATCAACTTCGTGATCTTCCTCGAGCGGCGCAACGACTACCGGTCGGGCGGTGCCCTGCGCCGCTACGTGGCCAGCATCCGGGAGGTCAACGGGGTGGACGGGCGGGTGGTTTCCAGCGAGATCTGGGCACCGGGTCCGGACGGCCGGGCACGACCGGCGGCGCCGATCCAGTCGATCGCCGACCTCGTGGCGGCCGGCTACGACCCGGACGAGTACGGCAGGTGGGCCGGGTGAGCGCCGGCGCTCGAGTCAGCCGTCACGCGTGGGTGACGGCGACACGCCCAGCGGGGTGTGGTTGCGACCCGGCGGCCCCGGGGTCAACCGGGTGGACAGCATGATCGGCATCGCCCTGCCGCTGGCCCTGCTGGGCGGGGCGGCCGCCGGCGGCGGCCTGGTGCTGCTCGTCGTCGCGCTGGCCGGCTCGACCCGGACCGAGCGGTCCGGCCCGTCGCTGGCGCACCGGATCTCGGCACGCGACCTCGGCCGCCGGCTGGCGGTCGCCGTAGTGCTGGCCGCGGCCGTCCTGCTGTTGTCCGGGTGGCTCGCGGTCGCGCTCGCGGTCGGCCTGCTCGGCTTCTTCGCCGATGCGCTGCTCGGCGGCGCGCGGCACGGCCGGGCCGAGGTCGCCCGGCTCGAGGCGCTCGCGTCCTGGACGGAGTCACTGCGCGACACCATCGCCGGTGCCGTCGGGCTGGAGCAGGCCATTCCCGCCTCGCACCACGCGGCGGCGCCGATCCTGAAGCCGCCGCTCGCGCTGCTGGTCGACCGGCTGCGCACCCGCGAGCCCCTGCCGGACGCGCTGCTGAGGTTCGCCGACGACCTGGACGACCCGAGCGCGGACCTGATCCTGTCCGCCCTGGTGCTCAACGCGCGGCTGCGCGGTCCCGGCCTGCGCGACGTGCTGACCGCGCTGTCCCAGGCGGCCCGCGAGGAGATGGACATGCGCGGGCGGGTCGAGGCCAGCCGGGCGTCGACCCGGCGCAGCGTGCAGATCATCACCGGCCTGACCCTGGCGGTGGTCCTCGGCCTGCGGCTGGTCAACCCGCAGTATGTCCAGCCGTACGACTCGGTCGGCGGCCAGGTCACGCTCGGGGTCGTCTGCGCGCTGTTCGCCGCCGGCTTCCTCTGGCTGCGCGGTCTGAGCCGGTACGACACCGCCCGGCGCTTCCTCACCGGAGGCGGCACCGGTGCCGGGTCGCCGGCGGTCCGGGGCCGGACGGAGGTGCCGTAGGTGGGGGCGGACGTCCTGTACGCGATGGTGGGCGGGGCGGTGGCCGGTCTCGGTCTGCTGCTCCTGGTGCTCGCGCTGCGCCCGGCGCGGCTCGGGATCGCGGCCGGGATCGCCCGGCTGGACGCGAGCAGGCAGACCCCGGCCTACTCGATCTCCGCGGCGATCGGTCCTGCCGAGGGTCTGAGCACCTGGCGGCTGGCGATCGGCTTCAGGCTGGCGGCGGCATTGCGTTCGCGTGGCCTGCAGGTCCTCTCGCTGCGCTCGGACCTGGCGCTGCTGGGCCGGTCCCTGGATGGGTTCCTGGCCAGCATGGTGATCTCCACCGTGGCTGGCCTGCTGGCCGGGCCGGTCCTGGTGGGACTCGCCGCCGCGGCAGGCGCCCGCTTCGGCCTGGCCGTGCCGGTGACGCTGGCGCTGACGCTCGCCTTGCTCGGCGCGCTGCTGCCGCTGGCGGCGCTACGGCGGGACGCGGCCCGGCGCCGGCGGGACTTCCGGCACGCCGTCGGTGCCTTCCTCGATCTGGTGTCGATGAACCTGGCCGGCGGCCGGGGCGTACCCGAGGCGCTCGGCGCGGCCGCGGCGATCGGCGGCCGGTGGCCGTTCCCCCAACTGCGGGACACGCTGGCCTTCGCCCGGCTGCAGGGACTCACCCCATGGGCCGCGCTCGGCCGGCTCGGCGACGAGGTCGGCGTCGACGAGCTTCGCGACCTGTCCGCCGCGCTGACGCTCGTCGCCGACGACGGCGCCAAGATCCGTGCCTCGCTGGCGGCGCGAGCGGTCACCCTGCGCCGGCGCGAGCTCGCCGAGATGGAGGGCAAGGCCGGCCAGCGCTCGCAGTCCATGCTGGTCGCCCAGATGGTGATCGTCCTGGGCTACCTGCTGTTCCTGGCGTATCCGGCCGTCAGCCGGATTCTGTAGTGTTTCGTATCGGACGTCCCGTAGATACCATTGGTCTGTTGTGCGCCGGCCGTCGAGACGAGCAGAAGGAGAGCCAATGCACGAGCTCCTCACCGACAACCCGCTGATGGCGTTCGCGCTCGCGTGGGCGCGCACCCGGACCGGACCGCTCCGGAAGCGCGGCGACCGCGGGGCCTCCGCGCTGGAGACGGCCATCATCGCCGCGGTGCTGATCGCGGCGGCGGTGGCGATCGGGACGATCGTGCTGAACAAGGTCAACGAGGCGGGCGGCGCCGTTCAGAACCAACCGATCCCGGGCAACTAGATGGCCCGGCGGCGGCTCGGGCCCGCCGGCCGGCGCGACTCCGGTTCGACCGCGCTGGAGTTCGCCGTCCTGTCGGTGGCCTTCCTCGTCCTCGTCTTCCTGGTCGTGCAGGCCGCGCTCTACTACCACGCCCGCAACGTGGTGAAGGCGATCGCCGAGGAGTCGGCCCGAGCCGCGCGGGCGCAGCCGGCGGGCGCCGGCGGCCGCACCGTCGACCGGATCCCCGGGCCGGAGGTGATCGAGATCCGGGCGGAGGAGGAGGCGCGCCGGCAGTGGCGCCTCCTCGACCGTGACGGGGACACCATCAGCGAGCCTCGCGTCACCGGCCGGCTGGTCGACCATCACCAGGTCGAGGTCACGGTCACCGCGTACCCGATCCGGATCCTGCCCGGGCTGTTCGGCGGGAACGACCTGCGGATCACCGCGAGCGCGGGCGGTCCGGTCGAGGTGTTCAAGCGGTCGGGAGAGGACTGACGTGGCGTGGCGCAGCCGCCGCGACCGGGGCTCCTTCGCGCTCGAGCTCGCGATCGTCGCACCGGCGCTGTTCGGAGTCGTCGCGTTCCTGGTCTCGGTCGGCCGGGTGACGGAGGCGCGGGCGCTGGCCGAGGGCGCGGCCCGGGACGCCGCCAGGGCGGCGTCGATCAACCACGCGGGCAACGCGCGAGCGGCGGCCGCGGCGGCGGTGCGTCGTGCGGTCGGCGAGCGGGACTGCGACCCGCCGGTGCTGGACCCGGGCCAGCCGGTCCCCGGCCAGCTCGTGACCGCCCGGGTCAGCTGCCGGGCGACGACCGCCTGGGGCACCCAGACGGTCACTCGCATTGCCCGGTCGGTCACCGACACGTACCGGAGCGTCGAGTGAGCCGGCGGCGGCTGTCCCCTGACCGAGGTTCGGCGGCGCTGTTCGTCGCGGTCTTCGCCCCGGCCATGATCTTCATGGCCGGTCTTGTGATCGACGGCGGCGGGGCGCTGGAGGCGCGCCAGCGCGCGGCCGACATGGCGGAGCAGGCCGCCCGCGCGGCCGCCAACGACTGCGACCCGGCGTTGCTGCGCGCGCTCGGCGAGTGCCGGATCACCGCCGGCGAGCAGCAGCTGCGTGCCATCGCCGACCGGTACGTCTTCGGTGACGGAGTCAGCTACGGCCTCAGCACGGCGGCCCCGGCCCCTGGCGGGGGCTACTACGGGATCGAGGTCAGCGTGAGGATCACCTTCCCGACGACCCTGATCGGCATCCTGCCGGCGTTCGAGACCATGACCGTCGAGCAGACCGCGACCGCCGTCGCGGTGACCGGACGCTAGGCGGGCGGACACCGTGACCAGGTCCAAGTCGGCGCACCGCCGCGACGGCATGTCACCGGTCGGGCGGCACGCCGAGACCGTCCGCGGCCTCGGGGCCGGGCTGCTCGTGCTGGCGATCGCGGTCGGCGTGCCCGTCGCCCTTGTGCTCGGGGTCGGCAATCCGATCCCGCACCTCCCGCCGGGCTCCCTCGGCAACCAGGTGCCGATCGACGTCGTCCTCGACCTGGTCGTCTGCGTCGTCTGGCTGGCCTGGGCGCAGCTGGTGTCCTGCCTGGTCGCCGAACTGGTGGCCGAGATCCGGGGGAGCGGGCTGCCGTGGCGGGTGCCGTACGCGGCGGCGGCGCAGCAGGACCTCGCCCGCCGCCTGGCGACCGCGGTGTTGCTGCTGGCCACCGCGGGTCACGGCCTGCAGATCGCGCCGGGACGCTTCGGGTCCACCGACGTGCCGGCGACCACGGC
>WNGJ01018820.1_pt1 | contig 10947 bp, 12 predicted proteins | sample 5400611 | NCBI WGS metagenome assembly WNGJ01 (sample SAMN13153375, study PRJNA577476) | soil metagenome | isolation source: 40 cm soil or saprolite under Garry oak tree replicate 1 | place: USA:California | collected 2016-06-15 | reverse complement strand
GCCGGCCGCGCCGAGATCGCGCAGCACCGGTACGTCCGCGGGCGGGATCGTGCCGCCGACTACGAGCGGTGCCTCCAGGGCCGCGGCCCGGATGGCGGCCAGGACCTGCTCGGTGATCGGCAGGTGCGCGCCGGAGAGCACGGAGATGCCCACGACGCTGGCATCCTCGTCGAGCGCTGCCGCCGCGAGCTGCGCCGGCGTGACCCTGAGCCCGAGGTAGATCACCTCCGCGCCGGCGTCACGCAGGCCCATCGCGACGACTTTCACGCCCCGGTCGTGTCCGTCGAGTCCGGGTTTCGCCAGCACGATCCGCGGCCTGATCACTGCACGACTCCCTCGATCATCGCGGCCCGGCCGTCCAGCTCCAAGGTGGCGGCCCGCATGACGCAATCCAGGTGAGCCGCGGCGTCGACGACCCCGCCGTAGGCCAGCGAGTTGCCCAGCGCGACATGCGCCGTGCCGCGGGCTGACTCGGTCTCCATCGGAACGTCGCATACCGTTCCGTTCGGGTTGAAGGCGACCGAGACCTCGGCGAGATTGGCCATTAGCGGGTCTGCGCAGCGGTCCAGCATGCGAGTGAGCCGGCCGCGCTCGGCGCCCTCGATGCCCGTCACCTCGCCGTCCCGGACGGTCAGCAGGACAGGATCGCCAAGCGGCCCTGTTCCCATGAAGAGCAGGTCGCCGTCGATGACGATGGTGCCCGAGGCGGTGCCCTCGACCGGGGCGGTGCCAGATTCGACGTCCGGCGGGGCCATGTAGGCGCCTGGTTCCCTGGCCACGCCGTGCAGGACCCGGCCTGGACGGCCCTCGACGCTGCCCCGCAGGTCCGTGCCGGCCGGCGTGGTCAGCCTGAACGCGCTGGCTGTGTCCCAGGCCCGGCCAATCCGCTCCGCGTCCTGCCTGAGCTGCCCGAAATCCACGTCCAGCGGGCCGCCGGCGCGGAACGTGCTGATCCGGACGCCGGGCATCGCCAGATATCGCACCCCGCGTCTGGTCGCGTCCTGCCGAGCCTTGCTTGAGCCGATAAAGAGGCTGGTGAGCTCGATAATCGCTCCGGCGGCGAGCATCATCGCCGCCACGGCACCCGACGGCTCGGCGCCGGGCAGGTGCGGCTCGGGCATGCGGGCGGCGAGCGGGACACCATCTCGTGCCCCGATCGCGGCATGCAGCCCTGCGACCACGGCCGGGTCCGTGCCCGGATCAGTGAGCATGACCACCTGCTCGCCGGGCCGGATCGCCAGGCACTGGTCAAGGAAGCCGCCGAAGCCGTCGTTAGCCATCGCCGACCCCGGCGATCTCCGGCTGGCGCGCCGCCGGGGCCCGGCCGGTGAGTGCGAGCGCCGCGAAGACGGCATATGCCCGGGTGGCCTCGTGGATGTCGGCCACGGTCAGGTGCTCGTCCGCGCAGTAGACGGGCGCCCCCCCGGGGCCGAAGATCACGGTGGGCACTTTGCGCCCGAAGCTGGCGGTGTCGCCGAGCCAGTTCTCGGCGACGAGCGCCGGCTCTGTGCCGCGCACCTGGCGCACGGCCTCGACCATGAGCCGGACCACCAGGTCGCCCGGGTCGGCGAGGTAGCCGTCCTTGACATCGGCGAGCGTCACGTCGGCGGCGAACCTGCTGTCCGCGGCGGCGGCCTCGCGCAGGCACCGATTTATCTCCGCGCGTACCTGCTCGGTGTCCACGCCCGGCTGTGGCCGGCAGTCCACCCGGATCACGCACTCGTCCGGGATCATGGACGGCCCGCCAGGCGGCAGGCCGCCGTAGACCCGGCCGGGAACAATGTAGGTCTCGGCGCCGAACAGATCTGCCACGCCGCGCGGAAGCGGGGGCTCAAGGCGGGACCGGTCGAGAGCGAGCACGGCCTGCGCGCCGAGGACGTTGGCATTGACCGCGTCGTGCTTGTGGCAGGTGTGCGCGGACCGGCCCAGGATCGTCACGTCGAAGTAGTAGCGGCCGCGGTGGCCCAGGCAGACCTGGTTGTCCGTGAGCTCGCCGAGCACGCACACGTCCGCGGGGAAGTTGTCGAAGTACGCGATCGAGCCGGCCTGGTCGCCCATGTGATCGGCAACGGCGGCCATCGCCACCGTGCCCGACAGCGGCAGGCCGCTGCCGCGCAGGGCTTCCATGGCGACGATCTGGCACGCCAGCGCGGCCTTCATGTCCATGACGCCGTGGCCGTAGACGGCTCCGTCGATCAGGTCGCCCGCATATGGTGCCGCGCGCTCCCAGCCGCGCGATTCGGGCTTGGTGTCCATGTGGCCGGTCATCGCGACCCGGGGGCCTGCCCCGAAGCCGAGCTCACCCAGCGCGTTCGGGCGGCCGGGAAGAACCGGCTGCAGCTGGACCGCCTCGAAGCCGGACTCGCGCATGACCGACGCCAGGAACTCGGCGAGCGGACCCTCGTCACCGTGGACGCTGGGGATCCGGCACACGTGCCGTACCAATTCGACCGCGCGGTCAAGGTCCAGCCGGTCGAGCACGGTGGCGGCCAACTCCGGATCGGCGCTGTCCGCGGTCATCGGCTCTCCAAACATTAGATATTGGATCTTATATGTGGCGACCTGCAGGGATGTCAACCACGGCGCACCGGGGTCCCGGCTGACGCCGGGCCAGGACCGAGCCGGGCGAAGGTTGCGGTAACCCGGCGGTGCCGCGAGTACCGAGCGCGCCGCGCCAGACGACGCCGTGCCGCGGCATCGCCACCAATGAATGCCTGGGTGCTAACAACCTGGCATCCCGGCGCATCGATCCCGGCCATGCGGTGGCTGCGCCCAGGACAACACGCTGGGCGCGGTCACGGTCACTCTTGAGCGCACCGCCTGCCGCTCAGCACGCGTAGGGCAGGTACTTGTCCGTCGAGATGCGCGCCGCGTCCGGCGTGACGTGGATGAGCTTATTCTTCTTCATCCAGTCGCCGAAGCTCTGCCAGGCGGCCTCCCTTATGCAGCCGGTCTTCTGGCCGCCCGACGCGATCAGCTTGAGCGTGAACGGGACGCTGGCCTGCAGGAACTGGGGCTTGTACTGAGACACCTGCTGCATGATGCTGGTGGTGCCTGACGGGTTGGCGATCGCCGCCTTGGTGCCGTCGACCAGGGCCTTGATGAACTGACGTACGGCCTTGGCGTAGGACTTGTCGCTAGCGAGCCGGTTCCGGTTAGCCACCAGCACAAGCTCGGCGTAGCTCGGCACGCCCAGATCTGATGCCGGGAAGACCGCGGGCTTCTGCCCCGCTTCCTGAGCGATCTGGATCGCCTCGACATTGCGATAGCCGCCGATGATGGCGTCCACCTTGCCCGCCAGCACCGATGGCACCAGATTGAAGCCGACGTTCACAGTAGGAACTTGCGCCGCCGTCAGCCCGGACGCCTTGAGGAAGCTGGAGTAGATGGCGCCATCGCTCGGAATACCGGTGATCCCGATCTTCTTGCCCTTCATCTGCGACAGGCTGGTGACATGATCCTTCGGTGTCACGATCAGCGAGTTCAGGGGCACCGGGATGATCGTGGCGACCGCCGTGGCCCTCCTGAAGGCCGAAGAACATCTCGCTCTCGTAGGAGACCGCCAGATCTACCTTGTTAAGGCCGACAAGCTTGATCGGGTCGGCCGCGTTGGATGGCGTCTGCAGCGTTACATTCAGGTGCTCTTTAGAGAAATACCCTTTGTTCTGGGCGAAGTAGATGCCGGCATGATCGGGGTTCGGCACCCAGTCCAGTTCCACTGACAGCTTGGTTACCGCGGACCCGCCAGACCCGCCGCTTCCCGACGGCGAGGCGGCGCTGCTGCCGCAAGCCGCAACCAGGGCGACGGCGGGCGTCAGCGCGGCTGCCGCGAGGAGGCGTGCACGTGCTCGGTTCATTGCGCGTTCCTTCCGGTTATCCGGGGGGTGACGGCCTCCCGGCGTCCTGCGCGGCCGATGCCGCTTGGCCGCGCGGAGATCATGAGGTCCTGCGCTGTGGCGCCCACGGCACCGCGATCCGCTCGACGAGCGAGACCAGCCCGAACAGCACCAGCGAGATAACCGTGAGCAGAAGGATCGCCGCGAAGATCCGCGCGGTCAGCAAGTTCGGCGTGGCCTCCAGCATCACGAAGCCGAGTCCGGCGTTGGAACCTGACCACTCGCCGAACACCGCACCGATAGATGCGAAGGTGGCGGCGATCCGCATCCCGGAGAAGATCGACGGCAGGGCGCCGGGGAATTCCACTCGGCGGAAGATGGCCCAGCGGCTGGCGTAGAGCGTGTACATCATCGCGATGAAGTCATCATCGACGGCGCGCAGCCCGTCCAGGCCATTCACGACGATCGGGAAGAAGCAGATCAGCGCGACGATCACCAGCTTGGGCAGTATCCCGTAGCCGAACAGGATGACGAGGATCGGCGCCAGGACGACGACCGGGATCGTCTGCGAGCCGATCAGGATCGGGTACATGGCGCGGCGCAGCGGGCCGAACAGGTGCAGCACGACGGCCAGCCCGATGCCGATGATTGCCGCGATCGCGAAGCCGATCAGCACTTCGCGCAGGGTGGTCCACAGCGCGGGCCCGAGCACCACCCAGTCCGTCCGCAGGTCGGCGACGATCTGACTGGGCGCCGGCAGCAGGTACTGGGGGACGTTGCCGAGCCTGACGGTCAGTTCCCACCCGACCAGCAGCACCAGGATGAGCAGCAGCGCGCCGGCGTAGGTACGGATCAACGAGCGCACTCGCCTGGCTGGACCGGGTGCCGGCTCAGGGACGAGCAGGTCCTCGTCCTTCGCCAGCGGCAGGGCACCCCGGCTCACCCGATCGCCTCCAGTGCCTGCTCCTTCAGGTCCACGAACTCGCGGCTGGTCACGATCTCCCGCCGCGAGGCGTCAGTCGGGAAGTCCGCGGCCAACGTGCGGACCACGTGCCCCGGGCTTGCGGAGAGAACCACGACGATCTTGCTGAGGAGCAGCGCCTCCTCGACGTCGTGCGTCACGAGCAGCACGGTCCTGGGCACCTCGCCGATCGCGTGGAGCAGCCACTCCTGCATCTGGCCCCGGGTGATCGAGTCCAGCGCGCCGAAGGGCTCATCGAGCAAGAGCACGTCCTTCTCGGCCACAAGCGTGCGCATGAAGCTGACCCGCTGCCGCATCCCCCCGGAGAGCTGGTCCGGCCGGACGTTCTCGAACCTGGCGAGACCGAACCGCTCGAAATACGGCCGGGTCCTGGCGCGCGCATCGGAACGGGCTAGCCCCCGGTTCTCCAGGGCGATGATCGCGTTGTCCAGCGCGGTGCGCCACGGCAGCAGCAGATCGCGCTGTGGCATCATCGCGCACCTGGTCAGCCGCTCCTTGGCGGCGGTCGCACCCTCGACGTCGACCACGCCGAGGTCGGGGTCCATGAGCCCGGCGACGATGTGCAGGAGCGTGGACTTCCCGCCGCCGCTCGGCCCGACGATGCCGATCCGGGAGTGGCGCCGAATCTCAAAGTCGATCCCGCGCAGCGCAACAACGTTGCCGAAGCTTTTCCCGACGCCGACAAGACGGATCCCGATGCCGGGATCAGTGGCGGTTCTTCGTTGCCCCGCTCCGTCGGTGGATAGCTCGGCTGGCACTAATAATCCTCCCGGCTGGGATCTGATATTTTATGCGCCAGATATCAAGGATGCTAACAATGTGCATCTGTGCTGGTCAAGCTGCCCATGTCGGCCACGGCGCTTGGTATCACCCCGTTCTCCTCTGCGTCTGGTCAGGCTCCGACTGCCGGTGATCGTTCCTGGTACAGGTCAGGCCACTGATCAAGTGTGTAGGCCATCTGCCAGAAGGATTCCTCTAGCCGCGAGCTCGTCGCGAAGATCTCGCGGAGCCGCTCGATGCGCCGTGCACCGAGCGCCGCCTCGCTGGCCATCTCGTCGAAATCCGACCGCATTCTGCGCGCGAGCTCGCGGATCTCGTCAGTGAGGTAGAAGCCCACCCAGGCCCTGTAAACCGGGTGATCCGCGACCTCCCCGGCCAGCTGGGCTGCTATCTCCACGTAACTCCACACGCACGGCAGGATCGCGGCCATGATATCGAGCGGAGTTCCCTGCGCGGACACGGCGAGCATGAAGCTGGTGCAGGCGACGTTTGCCGGCGCCTTACCGAGCGCACCGCCCCTGTCCTGCGCTCCGAGCCGGCGTACCAGCTCAAGTACCCGGCGCTGGTTCGGCAGCTCAAGGTTCATGGTGCCGTCGAGCTCCGCAGTAAAGAAGCGGAGCTCGGCCTCCGTGGCGGACCTGGCGGCACCGGTGGCCATGCATCGCGCGTAATCAGGCAGGTAGAGAACGTCCTGCTCCAGGAAGAACCGGAATTTGTCCAGGGGAAGCTCTGCCCGCGCGAGCTCGCGCAGGAACGGATGCGAGTGCAGGCGCGCCCAGATCCTGCCGCTGTGCTCTCGGAGGTCAGCCGACAGAGAGCAATCCTTCATCCCGCTCCCCACCCCTCCCTGAGATCCAGCTTAGCCTCAATCCACCGCGTAGATAGGGCTGCTTTGGGGCGTGGCGAAATGAAAGGTGCCCTCTGAACTGGGACGATGGGAGTTCGTGAAGCTTCCGGCGCCGAGATCGAGGGGGCGCCTGCCAGATGCGATTGTCGCATGAACCGATGAAAACGCGAGCGTCGTTTGATGACCCGAATCTCGTGTTCCTGCCCACCGGGCTGACCGTGCAGGACTTTCTCGTGCGGCACCTGGCCGCCACCAGCCACTGGCATCGCTGGCCTGGTACTGCCCGGCAGCCTCGTGCACGTCCTGAGCGTCGCCGACCTCCTCCTGCTGGTCCTGGCCGGGCTGGCCATCGCCGCCGCCGACGCACTCGGGCCCGCCAGCAGGGCGGCCGCATCCAGGACCACCACCGCCCTGCGGGCCGAATAATCCACCTGGCCCGGGCAGCCCCTGAGCTCCCCGCACCAGCGAAGCCAACCTGGGCGGGCAACCGAAGACCGCGAAAGCAAAAGCGCCGCAGAGCCCTGAACGGCCAGTCATGGGCGCCTCTCACAGGATTGCCCTGCGGAATCATGCACGTCATAAGGGCGGCACTGCGCGCGTTTCCCGAGCTACCCCACATCACTCAGGGTGATGCCGTCGATCGAAGGCCCTGGGGCGTACCGACAGCGCCAGCCGCGAAAATCCGGCTCAACGGCGGCAGGTTCACCCAGACCTGGCAAGCGCCCGGGTGTCCGCACCAGGATCTGGCAGGGCACGGGACTCTGCCGGCTACGGCACCAAGCTGAGGGTGATCGTGGCCGGGTTGCCCTTGCCCTTCCCCAGCTTGACGGTGGCCTGGCCGCGGGCATTGGCGTACAGGCCTGTCCCGCCGGTTATGGCCAGCTTGAACGGGTTAGACCCCTGGATCCCGGCCGCGGCGATCTCGCCGCGCCGCAGAACGAGCGTCGCCTCATCCTGCGAGAGGTTCCTGCCGCCAAGGAGAGTGACGATCACGAACCCGTGACCGACCACAACCGCCGGATGCGCCGGGTTGAAGACCGGCTGCTTCAAGATGACCTCATCGCCGATGGCCGGCCCTTTCTTGTGCGCGACATTCACGAACGTCGCCGACCCGCCGTGCGCCCGCAGCACGATGGTCGTCGGCGAGGTGATGCTCGGCGCCGACGTGCTGGCTGCGGCGATCCCAGCCGTTCCCGCGGTTACCGCGGCGGCCGCCGCGGCTATGGCCGCGCCCTTGCGGAAACGGCTCTTGCCCTTCAACATGGTTCCTCCTGGTGCCGTGTGACTCATGTGCCGTCCTCCCTCTCGCTGTCGTCGCCGGGGGATGGCTGTCAGCCTCTGCAGGACCGCGAACATCTCCGACCAGCCGCTGAACACGTGCGCCGTCGCGAGTTCGCACCTGCCCCGCTATCGGCTGCCGGTTGCCGATGGCCACATCGAGCTCCAGGACGACCCGGCGGGTGGATTCCATGCACGAGATCATCGGCCGGGACTGCCCGCGACCGCATCACGGTGCGCACCACAGCCTTTTGAGGAAGAGCCAGCAAGAGGCGGCTCCGGTGGCCATCACCGGTCACGCGGCCATCCGCGCCCCGGCGAGGACAGCGGAACTTGAAGAGCTGCCAGCGCGGCCGGATCAGCGCCGGCATCACGCACAGAACCTGGAAACCCATCAGCCCTCCCGTCTCCATCACCGCCTGCGCGCACATCAACACAGTCGCGCACAGATCAACCTTTCGAGTGCAGCGCCAAGGCCGAACTGCCATCCCGGCCGGCAGCCCAGATCGAGCCGGTAGGGTACGTCGGGCAAAGTCGGGCCTGGATCAGCGCGGTCACTTGCCGGGTGGTTCACGGTGCTCAGGCGCGGCAACTCGGGAGATGGCTGACTGCGTGCCGGACTTGCGGTTGTTGCTCCCGTCCCCTGGCGTGAAGACCCAGGGCATGTCGTGCCGGGTTGCGCGCAAGGGCTCGGTGGGGTTAGCTCGCCTGCTGTCGCCACGCGGTTCCGTTCCAGTGCACGATCAGGGTCAGGCCGTTGCCCTGTCCGACGGCCCAGGCGTCGCGCGCGGAGATTGCCGTAATACCGGCGAGATCGTCCGCGCCCGGCGGGCTGGGGCTGGTCACCCGCGTCCACGCGGTGCCGTTCCAGCGTTCGATGAGCGTCTTGAGCCCGGCGTAGCCGACCGCCCATACGATCTTGCCGGTAGCCGCGACGGCGTAGAGCTGGCTGCCGCCATGTGCGGCGGGGCTGGGGCTCGGGATCCGCACCCAGCGGCTGCCGTTCCAGCGCAGGATCAGCGTCTGGTAACGGGCCCCGATCACGGTGCCTACCGCCCACGCGGCCCGCGAGGTAGCGGCAACGCCGGTAAGCACGCTGCCGTGCGCGAACGACGGGCTTGGCACCCTCTTCCACGACGTGCCGTTCCAGTGAAGCACCAGGGTCTGGCTGGCCGCCGCGCCCGCGTCGCCCACGGCCCAGGCGTCGCGATCGGAGACGGCGGCGACACCGAGCAGGTCCGCGCTGGCGCCGCGCACGTTGCCGGGAGACGGCACTGTCTTCCAGGCGGTGCCGTTCCAGCGCATGATCAAGGTCTTGGTATAGCCGTTGTCCGGATCGCCGGCCTCACCGACTGCCCAGGCGTCGCGAGCTGACGTCGAGGTCACGCCGAACAGGCCGCCGCCGCCGGGCACGCCAGGAACCCGCGTACGCCGCCAGGTGCGGCCGTTCCACCGTTCGATCAGGACCTTCGGGCCACTTAGGCCGCGCGAGAAGCCGCCGACCGCCCAAGCCTGCCGCGCCGACGTAGAGGCCACGCCGTGATGCCCAGCGCGTCGATCGCGCACATCGACCACACCTCCGCGCCGCCGGTGATCCGCACGCGGTGCGGCGTCTGCGTGGCAGAGAACGCCGCACGGATCTCCCGTCGGCGCCGAGGGTCAGGAAGTCCTCGCGGCCTAGCTCGGCCAGCACCTCCCCGGCAGTGCGCCCGTACCGGGCGGCGGCCGGCTCCAGCGCATCCGGCTCCGGGGCGGATCCGGTGGCAGCAGCCCTCGTATCCGGCCGCGGCGGGCAAGCCTGCAGCTGAGAGCGCGGCCGTCACCTGGACGCTCGGCGCCCCGCCTGCCGCCCCGTCAGAACCGCGATAGATCCGGCACGACACGCTCGGCACCGCCCCGGCCACGGCGAAGGGATCCACGCCGTCGAGAAGGATGGCGGGCGAGCCGGTCATCCCCACCCGTCCGGCCTCCGCTTCCTCGGTGATCTCCACCAGCTCCACTGATGCCGGCCGCCCGGCGAGCGCAGCCGTGATCCGCCCGGCGGCGACCGGGGCGTTCGGGCAGTCCGGAACCGCCAGAACCGTGATCCGCATCGTCGCTGTCATCCCGCTCATAGCCTCGGCACCACACGGTAGACCTTCCACAGTACTGGAAGGTCAAGGGCTGGTCATCGTCCCGGAATCCCGGGACTGCCGGGCCCGGGTCTCCTGCCGAGGCGGCCCGCCGCGCAGGCCCGTCGGCGTGACCGGATGACCGGCATGGCACCAGCCAGCAGGACAGCTAGCGCCAGCCCGAGCCCGCCCCAGGCCAGGGCTCCGGCCGCGGCCAGGACCGCGACCAGCAGCGGACCGCCGCAGCAAGCGGCGGGGACCAGCAGCAGCCACGGCCCGCCGAGCCCCGGGCGCTCCCTGCCGCGCCTGGTCATGCGGACCCGGCGCCGAAGGCCCGGGCGGCGTGGCGGCGGGCCAGCTCGGCCGCGTCGCCGAGGCTCATCACGAAGGTGCCGGGGTGAGCGGCGGTCCACCGCTGCGCGGTGGCCGGGCCGGTGAAGTGCAGCACGTAGTGGCAGAAGGTGGTCATCACGTCGTCGCCCCACGGCTGGCCGGGGCGCAGGAACGACAGCACCGAGTCCGGGTGCGAGGCGCCGGTGATCGCGCCGCCGCCGCCGGCGCGGTAGGTGAGGGCCTCGCCGGTGACCGGGTCGGCGGTGGCGACCTGCAGGTCGCCGATGACCCGGGCCAGGAACAGCGGGTCCCACGCGCACCAGGCGTGCAGTCCGACTCCGGCGCGGCGGATACGGTGCGGCATCTCGGCCAGGGCCAGGCCCCACATTCCGGTCACCCGGCCGCGGTCGTCCCAGAACACCGCGGGCCAGGACCGCAGCACCGGCTCTGCCCGCGCTCGGGGCATCCCGGCTGCGGCGGCCGCGGCGCCGATGTCGGCCGGCGCGCCGGCCGACAGGAGCCGCAGCAGCGCAGCGGCCAGGCGCTGCTCGTCCTCGCTCAGACCAGGCGCGGCCGCGGCGAGCGCCGCGTCGATCGCATCGAGCGAGACAGTGGTGGTTTCTGCGGTCATCGATGGCGCTCCTTCATCCGCGGGGCCCGCCGGGTCGCTGACCGCTGGCGGCGGGCTGCCCGATCCGCCTGCTACGCTAAACCTTCCAGCTGGCGGGAATGTCAAGGGGCGCGGATGAGGATCGGCGAGGTCGCCGGCCGGGCCGGGGT
>WNGJ01028877.1_pt1 | contig 10948 bp, 13 predicted proteins | sample 5400611 | NCBI WGS metagenome assembly WNGJ01 (sample SAMN13153375, study PRJNA577476) | soil metagenome | isolation source: 40 cm soil or saprolite under Garry oak tree replicate 1 | place: USA:California | collected 2016-06-15 | reverse complement strand
ACAGGCGATCCCGTGGGTGGTGACGTACGGCGGGGAGTTCGTCGGGCAGCTGACGGTCGGGTCGATCACGTGGGGTTCGGCCCGGTCCGGGCAGGTCGGATACTGGATCGACGAGGCCTTCGCCGGCCTCGGCATCATCCCGACCACGCTGGCCATGGCGGTGGACCACTGCTTCGGTGTCATCGGGCTGCACCGGCTCGAGGCGTCCATCCGGCCGGAGAACCACGCTTCCCGGCGGGTGGTGGAAAAGCTCGGCTTCCGCGAGGAGGGCATCCGGGTGCGCCAGCTGCACATCAACGGGGCCTGGCGCGACCACGTGTGCTACGCGCTGACCGCCGAGGAGGTGCCGCAGGGGCTGATGCCCAGGTGGCGGAGCATCCAGATGGCGTCGCGCCCGACCGCGAGCTGAGTTTCCCCGCGACACACCGTCCGGGGTACTCGTGTAAGCCGCCGTCAGCTATTACTTTGCGTCACATGAGCGCGCCCGGCGCCGGCCACGCCGAGGGGAGGATTGTTGAGCAGCGCGATACTCTACGTCGCCATCGTCGCCATCTGGGCTGGCGTGCTCATCCCCAGGTGGCTTCGGCGGGATTCGGCGGCTAGCGAGCGGCACAGCGAGGACCTCACCACGGCGGATGCGCACGCGGAACCCGAGGCCGAAGTCGCCGCGGAGCCCGCTCCCCCGCCGCGGCGCCGCCAGGAGCGGGTTGCGCCGCGGGCTCCGGCCCGGCCTGAGGTCAGGGCGGAGGCCCGGCCCGAGGTGAGCGCGGACGTTCCCGGCGGCGGGCCGCGGGACCGGGAGCACAAAAGGGTACTGGCCGCGCGGCGGCGGCTGCTCTACATGCTGCTGGTGCTGGCCATCGGGTCCGGCGCGCTCGCGTTCACCAGGATGGCCGCCTGGTGGGTGGTGGTGCCGCCGGCCATCATGCTGCTCGGCTACACGAGCCTGCTCCGGGAGGCCGCCAAGGCCGACGCCGAACGGCGCGAGCTGGCTCGTACCGGCGCCACCGCGGCCGCGGCGGTGGCCGCCGCGCGCCGCGCCGCTCCCCCGGCGCCCGCTGCTACTCCCCCGCCTGCGCCGGATGCCGAGGTGATCGACATCTCCGCCTCGCTCACGGCGGGCCAGGAGTTCTACGACCAGTACGCGGACGCCAAGCGGCGCGCGGTGGGCGACTTAGCGCATCGTCTGGCGACTTGAGTTCGCTGCGGGTTAACAGCGGCCTCTCCAGCACCATAGAACACTTGAGCAACGCCAGAAGGGAGGGTTACTCCGATTATCGTGGTTGATTGAGGCTTCGGGGTTGATTTGGTGCAGTATAGAGGACTTGATCAAATCCTCTATCGCGGTCAGGCCCATGCGCCGACTAATGATCGAAGCTATGTTCCGGTTGGAGAGCTGAGGCGGTGAATGGCGGCAGTAGTGGTCTTGCTTCCGCAGTTCCCGGCTTCCAGCTATGCGCCAGGTTACTGGTGTGGTCGATGCTGGATCTGGCGGCCATTGCGACCAGGGTTGCGAACAGCAGGCGGTGCTTGTCGTATCGGTCGCCGAGGTCGGCCTGCGATCGGGGTGCAGACCGAGGCGGACAGCAGGTAGCCGGTCATCACCCAGGAGACGAGGCCCTGGTTGGTGTGCAGTTGCCGTTGCAGCTCCGGAAGGACATGTCCAATCACCGACTGCGTGACCGCGTACGACACGACTCCTGTCAAGACGGCGGCGCTGACCACGTGGCGGGGGTTGCGGCGGCGTATTTTCTGCGCCGGCATGGGACGGGTCCTTCCATGAGCGGGTGGTGCTGGGGGGCGGTACAAGATCTGGGCTCGGCTCGCTGGCGCTGCTTGATGAAGTCGTCCTTCGAGATCCCGCGCCGCGGCGATTGTTCGCGGCAAGTGAGGCGGGCTGGTCGAGGGGGCTCTGCGGCTGAGTCGGCGGTGTCGATGACCCGGGTCTTGCACCAGTCGGCCGCCTTGTGCCTTGCGGTGGCGGCACAGGGTGCTCGCCGCCGCCCCGCAACGTCTTTGCCTGGTTGTCGAGGAGGCTTCCAGGGCTACCGGGCGATGACGGCCACGGTGGTACGACCGCCGTCGACGTCCAGCACGATGCCGTGGACGAAGGCGGACTCGTCGCTGGCAAGGTAGGCCGCGGCGTGCGCGATCTCCTGAGGCCTGCCCATCCGGCCGGCCGGGGTTCCGTCCATATTCGCCTCGGCCCGGTGCACCTCCCCGGGCACCTTCTCGAACACCACGCCGGGAGAGATGGCGTTGACGCGGACCCCCTCAGGCCCGAACTCGGCGGCCCAGGCCCGCGTCAGGGTCTCCATCGCGCCCTTGGTGGAGCTGTACAGTGCGCTGCGGACGCCCAGGCGGGCGATCCACGAGCCCAGGTTGATGATCGCCCCGCCGCCCGCTTCCACCATGGCCGGCGCGATCGCCGCGGTCAGGAAGAAGGGCGCCTTCACGTTCACCGCGTAGACCTGGTCGAAGGTTTTCTCGTCGATCGCCGACGTGCCGCCGCCGGGGTAGATGCCGGCGTTGTTGACCAGGATGTCGATACGCCCGCCCAGCACCGAGGTCGCCTCCTGGGCCAGTGCACGCGAGGCCTCCGGGCTGCCGTCCAGATTCGCCTGCACGAACTCGGCGCGACCGCCCCGGGACCGGATCCCGTCCACGACCTCGCTGCCACGCTGCCCGCTGCGCCCGGAGACGACCACGTGCGCGCCCTCGGCGGCGAACTCCTCTGCGATCGCGCGTCCGATGTTGCTGGTCGCCCCGGTCACCAGCGCCGTCTTGCCTTCAAGCCGCTCTGTCATACGTGTGCTCCTTGCTCTGGCTTCCCATATACCGCGCGGCACCGATCGTGGTGCCGCCCGCGGCACCCGGATTCGGCCCGGATCCACTGCCAGGATGCGAAAACGAGAATGGACTTGCAAGTCCAGAAACGCGGCATGGCGCACCGGGCTCAGAGTTGGACTGGCGTCGGTCGGCCGCCGCATTCGGCGGGCACAGAGTGGACTTGACAGTCCATTTTTCGAGTCCTAATGTTGCCGACATCCACTCCGAACAGGAGTTGAATCCGAGGCTGATGCCGGACCGGGTCTTCCTGGTCCGGATCACGTCCAGGTGCCTGCTCTCGGCGCCTGGACACGGCCCACGATGAATTCTGGAAGAAAAGGTATTCGCATGTCCAAGACCAAGACCATTGCCGTGTTCGGGGCCGGCCCGGGCATGGGCCGCTCGGTCGCCCGCCGGTTCGGCCGGGAGGGGTTCCAGGTGGCCCTGGTGGCCCGCAACCAGACACGACTGGACGCCTACACCGGGGAACTAGCCGCGGACGGCATCAAGGCCGCCGGGTTCGCCGGCGACCTCGCCGACCGCGACGCGCTGCCCGGCATGATCGAGGCGATCACCGCGCGATTCGGCCCGATCGACGTACTAGAGTACGCACCCTCCGGGCTCGACTTGCTCAACCACGCGACCGCTGTCCGCGACGCGGACGCCGCATCCTTCGAGTTCCCCCTCGACCTGCTGCTCCGCACCCCGGTCACGCTGATCCGCCAGGTACTGCCCGGCATGCTCGAGCGCGGCGACGGCGCGGTCCTGTTCGGCCTGCCGGTCAACGCCAGCATCCAGGCTCCGCCGTTCGGCAACATCGGCACCGCAGCCGCCGCCGCCCGCCACTACCTGCACACCCTGCACGCCGACCTGGCCGGCACCGGCGTATACGCGGGCCTCTTGCAGATCACGGGCCCGGTGGGCGACAGCGACGCCGGCAATTACGTCCTCGAGAACTATGACCCGGCCCTCCTGCCGGAGCCGCTCAAGCCAGCCGACCTCGCCGACGCCATGTGGGATCTCTACCTCAAGCGCGACACGTTCGACCAAGTCGTCGGAATGACCCGCGCATGAGCACCTCGAACCCGATCGCTGGCCGCGACCTGGGAACGCTGCGGACCGCGGTTACCGGCGACGTTTTCACCCAAGGCGACCACGGCTATGACGAGGCGCGGCAGGCGTGGAACCTCACCACCGACGAGCGGCCTGCCGTCGTCGTGGTGGCCGAGTCGGCCACCGACGTAGTGCACGCGGTCCGGTTCGCCCGATCCCGCGGGATGCGGATCGCCCCGCAGGGCACCGGTCACGGTTCCGAGCCGCTCGAGCCGCTGGAGGACGCGATGCTGCTGCGGACCGTGCGCATGCGCGACGTCCGCATCGACCCGGCCGCTCGCACCGCCCGCGCCGAAGCCGGCGCCCTGTGGCACGACGTGACCGTCCCCGCCGGGCAGCACGGCCTGGCCGCGCTCGCGGGCAGCTCAGCGAACGTCCGCGTGACGGCCTACACCCTCGGCGGCGGCATGGGCTGGCTGGCCCGCCGCTACGGGCTGGCCGCCAACAGCGTCACCGCGGCCGAGATCGTGACCCCGGACGGTCGGCTCCGGCGCGCCGACGCTGATCACGAGCCGGACCTGTTCTGGGCGGTCCGCGGTGGCGGCGGCAGCGTCGGGGTGGTGACCGCGCTGGAGATGAGGCTGCACCCGGTCCGCGAGCTGTACGCCGGGGCGCTGTTCTTCCCGATCCAGCGCACCGCGGAGGTCCTGCACGCCTGGCGCGCATGGACCGGCACGGTGCCGGACGAGGTCACCTCGCTGGGCCGCATCCTGCGGCTGCCGCCGCTTCCCGAGGTGCCCGAACCGAACCGCTGCGCGGCCGGGCCTTCGCCCTGGTGGAGGCCGCCTACCTCGGCGACGCGGACGCCGGCGCCGCGCTGATCCGGCCGCTGCGCCGGCTCGGCCCGGAACTCGACACCTTCGCGATGATCCCCGCCCCCGCGCTCCAGCAACTCCACATGGACCCTGATCAGCCGGTGCCCGCCCAGGGCGACGGCGCGTTCCTCGCCGACTTCCCCGCCGCCGCGATCGACGCCCTGATCACCGTAGCCGGCCCGGACGCTGACACTCCGCTGGCCAGCATCGAGGTCCGGCACCTCGGCGGCGCGCTCGTGGCGGCGCGCAGGCCAAGATCGACGCCAGCTACGGGATGTTCGCCGCCGGTTTCACCCCGACACCCGAACTGGCCGCCGCGGTGCGCGAGCACGCGCAAGCCGTCAAGGACGCCCTGGCCGCCTGGCACGCCGGCTACGACTACTACAACTTCGAAGAGACTCCCGCCCCGGCCAGCGCGGTGCTGCCGCCCGCCTCTTACCACCGCCTGCAGAAGATCAAGGCCAGCTATGACCCTGACCAGGCAATCATTTCCGCCCACCCCGTCCGGCCCGTCCGGCTCTTGACATGAGCACCAGACGCACAGCCAGCAGCCCGGGCCTTCGCCCAAGACGCCGTCTTGGACCTCACGCTCCACGCGGGGGTCGGAGGGCTAGTCGAGCAATGAAAAAGCGCTGATGAGATCCGTCGGAGAGCTAGCAGCGTCGAGCGACAGGAGAGGGGCGTCCGGTGAGCGAAGGGCAGGAGAATAAGGCGGTCATCCGGACTCCTGACCGGCGTCTGCGGGTGTTCGTCAGTTCCGCGCTGGGGGAGCTCGCTGATGAGCGGCGCGCGGTATCACGGGCCATTTCGGCGCTGCGGCTCACCCCGGTGATGTTCGAGCAGGGGGGGCGGCCGCATCCGCCGCGGGACGTGTACCGAGCCTACCTCGCGCAAAGCGAGGTGTTCGTCGGGCTGTACTGGCAGCGTTACGGACAGACGCCTCCTGGCGGAGATGTCTCGGGCCTGGAGGAGGAGTTCGACCTGTCGGCGAGGCTGCCGAAGCTGCTATATGTCAAGGAGCCGGCCCCCGGCCGCGACCCGCGGCTCGCCCTGCTGCTGGACCGGATCCGGCAGGAGGCGTCGGTCTCCTATCGCAACCTTCAGCGGGTCCGCTGAGCTGGGCCGGCTGGTGCGTGATGACCTGGCGGCGCTGCTGAGCGAGCGATTCGCCACCACGGGCGTTTCGACGCGGGCCTGGCCGGGCAGCCCGCGTGGTCCTCGCCCGCTGCCGGTAAGCACCACCACGCTGTTCGGCCGGGAGCAGGAGATCGGCGAAGTGGCCGGCCTGCTGGCGCGGCCCGGGGTGCGGCTGGTGACGCTGACCGGTCCAGGTGGAGTCGGCAAGACCCGGCTCGCGGTGGCGGTGGCCGGACGGCTGCGCGAAAGCTTCGGTGCGAGCACCGTGTTCGTCTCGCTGGCGGTGGTTACCGACCCGGGGCTGGTGCTGCCGGGTATCGGCCGGGCGGTCGGCGCCGATCTGGCGGCGACACCATTGGAGGCGCTGGCCGAACGGCTCGGCGACGAGCGGTGGCTGCTCATCCTGGACAACCTGGAGCAGGTGGTCGGCGCCGCCGCTGACCTGGGCAAACTGCTGGCCCGCGGCCCCGGCGTGGTGATCTTGGCCACCAGCCGCATAGTCCTCGGGCTACAGGGGGATCGGAGTACCCGGTCCCCCCGCTGCCAGTCAGCGCGCCGGCCGATCCCTCCGCCGTGCCGGTCGATGAGCTGATGACCGCGCCGACGGTAGCGCTGTTCGTGGACCGCGCCCAAGCCGTCCGGCCCGACTTCGCCCTGACCCAGAGCAACGCCGCGGCGGTCGCGGAGATCTGCCTGGAGGCCCACAGCACTGTCAGCGTGACCCTGTGCATGATCGCGTTCGCCCGGCTCGCGTTCGCCGAAGGCGACCCCGATCGGGCGGCGCTGCTGGCCGGGGCGGCCGAAGGCCTGCGGCGACGGCTTGGCCTGCGGGCGTGGCCGATGCTGCGGCAGGGCGAGACCGAGCTCATCAGCCAGATCCGCCAGGCAGCGGGCCCAGACCGGTTCAGCAAAATGACCCAAGCCGGCTCCCGGCTCAGCCGGCAGGAGGCAGTAGACGCCATCTGGCACCAGCGCGGCACCGACACGGGCAACCCGGCCGCCGGCACCAAGTCGACGGGCTGCGACCAGGACGCGTGTTGCGCGTGGCCGGAGCCAGAATCCGTAAATGGGGTGGTGTCATAACCTTCTCCCGTCAGGAGATCGTGAAGATGCTTCGCCGGGCCGGGATGGGAAACGCCCCGCCGCGGCCCTTGCGACTCTCCCTGAGCAAATGGACGATAAGGCCGTCGAAAAGTATCGTCGGCCTACCAGCCGCCATCGCCAACGCCGTATACCACGCCACCGGCCGGCGCATCCGATCGCTGCCGATCACCGTTGAGCAGTTGTTGTGAGCCAGGCGAATACGGTGGCCATCGTGGCAGGTCACGGTTATGTCTCCGAGCGGCCAGATCACCGGTCCCAATCTGAGCAGGCGCGTTGTGGTCACGACGAAAATTGCCGGTGCATGGCCGAGCGGCTGGCGCACGAGCAGGCGGCGCTGCGCCGCGTGGCCACGCTGGTAGCCCGGGGCGCGGAGACGAGCGAGGTGTTCGCCGCCGTCGCCCGCGAGGTTGCCGAGGTGATGCGCCTGCCGGTTGCCGCGGTCCAGCGCTATGACGATGACGACGAGACGATGACCATGCTCGCCGCCTGGAGTGACCGGCCGCATCCCTTCCAGCGGGGGACCCGCTGGCCGCTCCGCCCGTCTGGACTTGCCGCATGCGTGCGGCAGACGGGGCGCGCGGCCGGGGCCGGGGAGTGTGCGAACCGGCGAGGCACCTTCGCCGCCGCGGTGCGCGCGCTCGGGCTTCACAGCGTTGCGGGCGCCCCGATCATCGTCGACGGCGCCGTCTGGGGACTGGTGACGACCGCGTCCGCGGACGGGCCGATCCCCGATCACGCATGGGATCGTCTCGCCGGGTTCACCGAGCTGCTGGGAACCGCCATCGCGAACACCCAGAGCCGCGCCGAGCTGTCGGCGTCGCGGGCCCGGATCATCGCCGCCGCGGACGAGACCCGGCGGCGGCTCGAGCGTGACCTGCACGACGGCATCCAGCAGCGTCTCGTCGCGCTCGCGCTGAAGGCCAAGATGATCCAGAAGATGACACCCCGGCCCGCGGAGGAGATCCAGCATGAGCTGTCGCTCCTGGCCGACGGTCTGTTTACCGCCCTGGATGAGCTGCGGGAGATCTCGCACGGCATCCATCCCGCCGTCTTGTCCGAGGCCGGGCTCGGCCCGGCGCTCGAGGCGCTCGCCCGGCGCTCCGCGGTGCCGGTCGAGCTCGACCTTGATCTCGGCCCGCCGCTGGCGCGGCCGGCCGAGGCGGCCGCTTATTACACCGCGTCCGAGGCGCTCGCCAACACCGCCAAGCACGCCCAGGCATCGGTCATCGACCTGCGGGTACACGGCGACGACAGCGTCCTCACCCTCTCGATCCGCGACGACGGCCTAGGCGGCGCCGACCCCAGCCGCGGCACGGGCATCACCGGTCTCAAAGACCGGGTCGAGGCGCTCGGCGGAACCATCTCGGTCCTCAGCCCGCCCGGCCACGGGACGACCCTGCACGTCCGGCTCCCGGCTGACCCCAGCGCCGTGGCCCGCGCGGACGGCGGCTGGCGAGAAGACACCATTACAGACGCCGGCGGCTACCCAGCCGCTCGTGAACGAGGGCCATCGTCCGGCCTACCGGTGGCTACCGCGTCGCGAAGGCACGCACGCGGCTTCGGAGGCCGATCCTCCTTATAACCGTCGACAGGCACGTGACACTGACTCCAGCGCGCTCGGGGGTCAAAATCAGGCGCCGTTGACAAGAGGGAGCGCCGCGCCGCGAACGCTTGCTGGCTCCGTCGCGCCTCCTGCCTGCAACCGTGTCAGAGCATCTGACACCTACAGACAGCGCAACCCACGGGCGGACCCGGATACCCGGATACCCGGGCTGGCGCTCGTTACCAGTGCCGCGCCGGGGACCTCATAGACGTGGTGTCCCAGCCCATGCGGCTCCGGTTCGAGGCGGGCGGGGCATCGCCGACCGGATCGACGGGTACCTGTCCTGGAAGTCGGTCAGCGTCGTCATCGCATTGCCTCCTCGCCTCATCGCAGGGATGGCCCAGCCCGAGCACCAACGTGGGGTCCGCCTGCCAAACCATCTGACGCGGCCCAGGCTTGACCGTGTCCCCTGCGTCACTTTTGGCCTAGGCAAGGCATGCTAAAGGCGATCGCCATACGACAGACCCGCGTTGTCACACGGGGCTCCGGCCCCTCGTACAGCCGCGAGCGCGTTCGGCGAACTCTCCTCGCCGCGGGCTGCCAGGCGTTGTTCGTGGACGCCGCATCGCTGGGCCCGGTGGACACGGCCGGACCGTCTGCCGCGGAGCGCGGCCCGGGCTCCCGAGCCGCTGGCGGGCATCGGGCGCGCCGGTTCATCTCGTTGAAGAGTTCTTCTGTGAAGCGGGCACGCGTGTAGGGACTCGCTTGCGGCGGTGCCAGCGGATCCCGGGTTTGTCCCGGTGGGTGCGGCGGCGATAGTTTGGACTGGATGGTTCAAAAATGGAGGATGTCATGGACAGGCAGCTGACGGCGAAGGGCGAGGCGACCCGTAGCCGAATCATCAAAGCCGCAGCCGAAGTGCTGCGGGAGAAGGGCGTGGTGCTGACTACACTCGACAATGTCATGGCCCGTTCCCGGACCAGCAAGAGCCAGCTGTTCCACTACTTCCCGGAGGGCAAGGACGAGCTGCTGCTGGCGACCGCGCAGTTCGAGGCCGACCAGGTCATCGCCGACCAGCAGCCCTACCTGGGGTGTCTGGACTCCTGGGAGGCCTGGCAGCAGTGGCGTGACGTGGTGATCAAGCGGTACGCGGAGCAGGGCGACCAGTGCCCGCTGGGCCAGCTGACGCTGCACCTGGGCAGGACTACACCCGGGACGCGGTCGCTTGTCGCGCAGCTGATGGACCGCTGGCAGGAGTCTCTGGCGGTCGGGATCCGCTCGCTGCAGGCGGCGGGGCGCCTCCCGTCTGACCTGGACGTGGAGGAGCGGTCGGCCTCGCTGCTGGCGGCCATCCAAGGCGGCGTGGCGATCCTTCAGGCCACCGGCCGGATCTACCATCTGCGGGCCGCCCTGGATATGGGGATTGCCGACCTGCGCCGTGTCGGCGCCATGCACGACGAGGCGGCGGCGAGCGCCGCGGGCCGCGCCTAGCGGGTCAGCGGCCCTCGCCGGTGAGGGGGGTCAGGGCAGCAGCAGCTTGCCGGTGGTCCGGCGCGAGGCGAGATCGTGGTGGGCCTGCGGCGCGTCGGCCAGGTCGTAGCGCCGGCCGATGCTCGGAGTAAGGTCGCCGTTGACGACCAGGTCGAACACATCGCCGACGCGGGCCCGCAGGCTGTCTTGGTCAGGCACATGGTCGAACACCTGCGGGTAGGTCAGCAGGATGCTGACCGGAAGGTCAGTGGGCTGAAGTGTCGGGACGCCCATCAGGTTGCCGTAGAAGGCATGCACGCCGTGGCAGCGCAGCGCCAGCTGGGATGAGCTGAAGGTGGCCGTGCCGCCGTTGTCGTAGACGACGTCCGCGCCGCGGCCGCCAGTCAGTTCGCGGACCGTGTCCTGGAATCCGCCGCCAGAAGAGATCAGAACGTGGTCGGCACCGGCGGCTGCGGCAGCTTCGGTCTTCTCCTGGCGGGAGACCAGACCGATCACCCGACCGCCGGCGGCCTTGACCATCTGGGTGACCAGCTGGCCCACTCCGCCTGCGGCGGCCAGCACACGGCGGTGTCGCCGGGGCCGATCCGGTAGGTCGCGGTCGTGAGGTGGTGGGCGGTGCGCGTAGGCCTATCGGGGCTTGCGGGGTAGGTGGGGGCCACACAGCGGGCGCGGCAACGCGCGGGGCAGGGTCTAGGAGTGCTTCTGGACCAGGAGGGCCTGGGGGCCGCGGAACGAGATGTTGGGGTGGAAGGTGAGACGCTGGTCCGGGGCTAGGCGCAGGGCGGGGAAGCGGCGGGCGAGTTCGGTCACCGCGATCTGCGTCTCCAGCTTGCCGAGGTTCGCGCCCAGGCAGTAGTGCAGGCCCTTGCCGAAGGCGAGGTGGTTACCCGCATCCGTTCGGCTCATATCGAAGTCA
>WNGJ01013418.1_pt1 | contig 10948 bp, 7 predicted proteins | sample 5400611 | NCBI WGS metagenome assembly WNGJ01 (sample SAMN13153375, study PRJNA577476) | soil metagenome | isolation source: 40 cm soil or saprolite under Garry oak tree replicate 1 | place: USA:California | collected 2016-06-15 | reverse complement strand
AACGGTGCCGCCTCATGATGGACTACGTTTTTCACGATTATCTGCAGAGCCATCATGTGGACGCACTCCTCATAGCGGCTAGGTGGGATGGCTCTGATTTGCCGCGCCTCGAACGCACCGTTGATTGGCTGAAAAGTCAGGGAATCACAATTGTTCTTTTTGGTCCGACCGTTCAATACGATTCGGCTCTTCCTCGTTTGCTCGCATTGGCGATACAGAAAAACGATCCTCGGATTCCCGCCGACCATCGCGTGCCCTACTACGAAAGGCTGGATCAGGAAATGTCCCAGCTCGCCGAACGGAGACTCCAGGTTCGTTACATCTCCTATTTTAAATTGCTCTGCCAGCGCGGTTCTTGCCTCGAATACGCTGCGGAAGGAGTCCCACTGCAATCAGATTACGGCCACTTGACCGGTGGGGGTTCCGCCTTAATGGCTGTCAAGATTCGCGACGCAGGTGCTCTGAATTGGGGACCAAATTAGAAACAGGAATGCCCGATGCGAGCGCTACGCAGTGTGACGAGAAGATTCAAACGCCTTGGCCGAGCATGCGTTGGGCGCGACATCTTGGTCAAGCGGGACCTGCAGTGTTCGTGCGAAGTCTTGGGCAACGTCAACGCTCAATTTGCAATTAGCTCAGACAAATTACGGGAACAGGCAACAATCTATTCCTTCGGCATTGGAACCGACATCTCCTTCGATCTAGAGTTGATTCGAAAGTTCGGAGTACAGGTTCACGCATTTGATCCTACCCCTCGCAGCCTTGCCTGGTTGAAGACCCAGAACGTCCCAGCAGGCTTTCACGCGCATCAGTATGGAGTTGCCGCATGCGACGGTATGCTCAGGTTTGCGCCGCCAAAATCGCCAGCGCACGTTTCGCACACAATTGTGCAGCGCGCCGGCTCCGAGCGTTCCATTTGGGCTCCGGTTCGCCGCGTTGCCACGATCATGAACGACCTTGGACACGATTCCCTCGATATATTAAAGATGGATGTTGAAGGCGCGGAGTATGCCGTGCTCCATGACGTCTTAGAAAATTCCATCCCCGTGAGACAACTGTGCGTCGAATTTCATCATCGGTGGCGCGAAATTGGCGTTTCCAGGACTCGAGAAGCAATTTCCATGCTACGAGCACATGGCTATCGTATTTTTCACATCTCAGATTCGGGTGAGGAATATAGCTTTCTCGGCCCGCACTGAGGGTGATACGAATCAGAGTGCTACGAATCCGGCACTTCAGCTTTCAAGAGGATGTTTGGATGTAGTCGTAATCGGCACATCGCGATACGGACGAACCCGAAATAATGACTTCACTCGAGCGTTCCCAATATCTGCCGGTACTGCCCATTTGCTGGACCCAGAATTCTGTCGCGAAGCATTCTCTTGGCTCTAAAAATTGCTGTCTTGATCGCTGGCAGCTGTTTGCCGAGAGCGAGCGCAATTTCGGCATAGGTCATTTGCCGATAGTAGTGCAGCACAAGCAGGATCCGATAGTCTCGCGGCAGGTGGCGCAGTTCTTCCCGCACCTTGCCCTGCTGCTCGCGACGCAGAACCCGAGAAAGAGGCGAAAGGGTTAAGCTGTCTGGTAGGGTATCGAACTCTACTTCATCAACGCGACGACGGCGCTCGGCCTTTACCTGGCGTAGTTTATCGATGCAATGCCGGCCCGTGACCTTCGACAGCCAAGACCGGGATCGTATCGGGTGATTCTCAGTCTCCAGTACGGCATGCAACTTCAAGAAAACTTCGGCGGCTGCATCTTCCGCATCTTCACGCCGCCAGAAGAAGTGCCGACACACGTTCAAGACGTAACGATAATGCGAGGTGTAGAGTGTGCCGAGCAACTCCGGGCAGCTTCTGAAAGCAACAGTAATAATGGCGTCGCGAACTCCCGACTCTCCCAACAGTACTGAATTCATCGTCGTTGCCATGACGGCTCCCTTCTGAACACACCCCAAGTGTCGTCTCCAAGGCCGCGCTCTTGCGGAGCCCGGAGCGTGCATCCTGCCTAGTACAACCGCTAGGAAACCAATTTCTGTCGGACAGCGCTGCCGACCGGCCCGACAGGAACCTCCTCACGCGTAGGGATTGAGGAATCCCGAGCACGCGAGCGGCTGCGTATCGCCATCGTCACGAACTCTTGGTCTCGCGAGTTTTGGCATTCCGTTACCCCGTCGGAGCAGGCAATCAAGACGTAGCCCGGGTCCAGGATCACTCTCCCTGTATTGAAAGTCCCATTGGACATGGCACCGAGCATAGGGCCGCCTTTCTCCAAGTGGATGACGTCATTGTCGCGTCCCAAAATCAAGGGAGACGGTAATCCTGCATTGCAATAAACAATCTCGCCGTCCTGCAGGTCGATTCGCGCGAAGAACAGTGCGACCAACGGCGGCTCACCGTATCCGGCACAGAGCTCGCGATTGGCTTCCGCGATCGCGTCCGCCGGATCTGCATGTGCCTGTGCGCAGCGGTGAATCAGCGAGACAAGATGAGGCAGCCAGATTCCTGCCGATAGTCCCTTGCCAGCGATATCCCCAACCACTATGCCAAGCGCAGAGTCGAGTTCCATCACTTTGAAAAAATCGCCGGAAAGGTGGCGGACCGGAAATATCTCACCGGCAACCTCAAATTCGCCAGAGCTGAATTGCCGAGGAGCACAAAGCCTGCGCTGAATCTGAGCCGCTTCAAAGATGCCCCGGTAGAGCTTCGATTGTTCGCGGCGCAATATGGCCAACTCTTCCTCGAGCGCGCGGACTTCTTGTGAACGTCCATCCCCGCAGGAAGCCTCTTCGTCCTTTGGCTCTTCACGAGTGAACGGAGCGCCTAGAGCCAATTGTTCCGGGCTTGTCCTCTGCCACGTATTCCACATGTCCAACTCCTCTGCCAGCGCAAAAATTAACCGACAAATTTGTACCCAATGCCATGTACTGTTAGGAAATAGCGAGGCTCTTCGGGAACCGGCTCAAGCTTTTGACGGATGCGCACGATGTGGGTATCGACTGTGCGGGTCGTCGGATAGTTCTCGTATCCCCACACCTCGTCCAACAAGCGATCCCGGCTCAGCGTCTGCCCGGAATGACACAGAAAATGCTTGAGGAGCTCAAATTCTTTTCCGGACAACTCCACCGGGTTGCCGCCGCGAAGAACCTGATAGCTCCGGAGGTTCACCTCGACGTCGCCAAAGGTATAGCGCTCCATCTCCTTCGGCAGAGTTTGGGTGCGTCGCAGTACCGCCTTAACGCGCGCGAGCAGTTCGCGGATGGAAAAAGGCTTGGTGACGTAGTCGTCAGCGCCGAGCTCGAGCCCCACTACTTTGTCCACTTCTTGACCGCGCGCTGTCAGCATGATGATCGGAATGGAGGGGCGCTTGGCCTTGAGTTGCTTGCACACGTCGAGCCCGCTCATGCGTGGCATCATCACGTCGAGAATTACCAGATCCGGTGAATTCTTGAGAGCCTGCTCCAGGCCGTCCACGCCGTCGAGCGCCGTGGCAACCTGGAAGCCTTCGTACTCGAAATTATCGCGGAGGCCGGCGACCATGTTGGGTTCGTCCTCGACAATCAGGATCTTTGTTACTCCCATGAATTCTCCTTCGCGAAAGAGCGGAAACCTGGAAATAGGCGGTGGTCTGAGGCGGTCATGCGGGTGCAAGTCCTCCTCGGGCTGACGGATCGATTGGCAACGCGATCGTGAATTTGCTGCCCTTCTCCAGGACACTTTCGACGACGACGGTGCCGCCATGCGCCTGCGCAATATGACGCACAAGCGACAGCCCAAGCCCGGATCCCTTGGTGTTGTGCACTAACGGATCGCCACAGCGGTAGAACTTCTCAAAAATCTTGTCCTGCTCACCAGCCGCGATTCCAATTCCGCGATCCTGCACCTCCAGCTTGACGCTGCCGTTCGACCGGTAGAGGCTCACACCGATGTATTTCTGGTCTTTTGAATACTTTAGAGCGTTGTTGACCAGATTAAGCAAGGAGCGGGCAATGGCTTCGCGGTCCACGTTCAGTGGGGGAATGTCGCCTGAAATATTCTCCTCAAAGGCGAAACCGTTTTGTTCGATCTGAAAACGATACGAATCAAGCGTGGCGCGAACGAGTTCCGCGAGGTTCGTCTCTTTGAACTCGTATTCCTTACGGCCTGCCTCGATACGGGAGAAATCAAGGATATTGTTGATGAGAGCGGTGAGACGCTCACTCTCTTCGCGAATAATGCGAAAGTATTCTTGGTACTTTTCCTGCGCGGTAAGGCGGCCGAGTTCGAGCGTCTCGGCATAAAGACGGATGAGAGCGAGCGGAGTGCGCAGCTCGTGAGAAACGTTCGCGACAAAGTCCGACTTCAGTCTGGCTAGCTTCATTTCGCGGGAAATATTGCGATAGGTAAGGAACACCCCGCCGGCCATGACGAGAGAGAGCGCTGCAAGGATGATGTAGTTGTTTCTGAGAATTTTGGCGCCGATTTCGTCAATCGTGGTGCCAGGGTATTTGATGGCCAGAACCATGCCCTGAAAAATGTATTCAAGGGGCCGGTCCATTTCAGCTTTTCCGCCGTCCCAGTTTGACGACGTGACCCAGGGAGTGGAACTCTTCTGCGGATGAACCATCATGGCGGGAGGACTGGCGTCAGCTCTCAATACGCTGCTCTTGCTCGTCAGCACATCGGTAATGACCGCGGGGAAAAAAGAATTCCGCAGATACTCCGGATCAAATCCAACCACTCCCAGCACGACGCTGCCCTTGGGCACATCCGGAGGAATAAAATACGCAATGCTCCAGTAATAGTGCTCGTCATTCCGGTCCGTCCAACCGCCTTCGGAACCGAACGGCATTTCCTCTTTTTCTGCCGTCATGCGGAGTTTGTGGGCCAGCTCGGGGGCCTCCAGCGGAAACCACTTGCTGGTCATGGTCATCAAGTCCGCCATGCGTTTGCGGAAAGCCTCGTCGCCTTCGCGTGCCGGTTGGAGGCGCCAGGTAAACAAGTCGTGATCTTTGTCATAGAGGATTGCGTAAAGAAACTCGGGATGAGCCGCGAGCATGGCGTCGAGTTGGGGCTTAATTGTGGCTGCGTCGTCGCCACAAGGGAATTGTTTGCGGACCGGAATTAACATGTCGGCTGCTTTGTGATAGGCCTTTTTCTCAGCGATGTACAGAACGTGGGAGAAGTCGCGCTGGATGGCGGCTTCGATGGCCTTGTCGCGCTGAATGTGATGCAAGTTCGAGATACTAAAGAACATCAATAAGGCCGCAGGGAGCATGATCGAGAGCTCCAGAGTGAGAAGCAGACGCGTACGATCGGTTAAGCGCCACTTCCCGGACATCTTTGGCCTCGTCAAACTGGTACTCCGTCAAGAACTCAACTGTGAATAACGAATATAAAGACCTGCGAAAGACCACGTGTCAAGCCCAAGCAAACGATTGTAAAAAGTTGTGACGAAAGGAGATCGAGACTAATCCCTTGCGGGAGAGTGAGTTACAACCGAAATCGAAGTCGCCCTAGGATCGAATGGTGTTTGTAAGATGGTATTTGTAATGGAAAATGGCCAACCACGCTCATCCTTGGCGAAATGCTCCGTGTCGCCAGCAGGCTGGGGGAAGCGGAAGCTGCCGTAGCGTTTGCCCCATGGAAAGGGATTCATTCAAACGTCGATCTGTTGGAGAATCGTCGGTGAGCGACTTGTCGTGCGCCCTGCACGGCGTTGATCTTGATGGCGAGGCTTCTCCATGAAAGCGTGTGTGCTCTCGCGTCCCGCGCCAGTTGAAACGCGGCCCCTGGAATATGGCGAAGTGCCAATGCACGAGCCTGGAGAGGGCGAAGTTCTCGTGCGGGTACGCTATTGTGGTGTTTGCCGGACCGATCTGCACGTCGTCGAAGGTGAGCTGTCCCCTAGAAAATCTCCCATCATTCCTGGCCATCAGGTTGTGGGAATCGTCGACCGCGTGGGGAGACAGGCATCGCGCTTTTCGATGGGGTCTCGCGTAGGAATCGCGTGGCTACACAGCACGGACGGAACGTGCTCCTACTGTCGCTCGGGATCCGAGAATCTCTGTGACCAGCCTGAGTTCACGGGCTACACCGTCGATGGAGGATACGCGGAGTACGTCGTCGCGCCGGAGCAGTTCATCTACACAATCCCGGAAAGATTTGCAGACGAACAAGCGGCGCCATTGTTGTGTGCGGGGATTATTGGATTTCGGTCTCTACGGTTGTCGGGAATTCAACCCGGAGGGAAGCTAGGATTTTACGGATTCGGCGCAGCGGCTCACGTGGCGATACAAGTCGCCCGTCACTGGGGAATTGAGGTATACGCGGCGACCCGCGACATCCGTCACCGGCAATTGGCGTTGGATCTCGGCGCAAAATGGGCCGGCGAAACTTTCGCCGAGCCTCCCGCAAAATTGGATGCTGCGATCGTGTTTGCTCCGGCAGGCGAAATCGTACCAGCGGCCCTTAAGTCTTTGCGAAAGGGTGGCTCGCTGGTCTTGGGCGGAATACATATGAGTCCAATTCCATCGTTTGATTACGAGCTGCTCTATCAGGAGCGAATCGTGCGCAGCGTGGCAAATAACACGCGGAAGGACGGGGAAGACTTTTTGAAAGTAGCAGCGGAGATTCCGATCGAAACACGAGTCCAGCGATTTGCGCTGTCCGAAGCAAATGAAGCGCTCAATGCGTTGAAGAATGACGCGATTCCGGGCGCGGCCGTGCTCCAAGTAGTCTCGTGACGATCGTCGATTGAAACCAAAGCGGACCTCTGTCGCTGGACTCCGTGGGGGGTTACTCGCAGCGAAGCGCTTCCATGGGATCAGTGGCAGCGGCACGGCGGGCTGGCACTAAGCACGCGAGTGTGGCGGCGACCACAAGCAGAAGGGTTACCGCTGCAAGAACCACCGGGTCGCGGGAACTTTCGGTCACCCATTTTGTGGCGAGTTTGTCGAAGGCGACGCTCAATAGGATGCCGGCGGCCAGCCCGCTTCCAACGTTCACTGCTGTTGACGACAGTACAATGCGGAAGACGTCCGAGGCTCTCGCTCCGAGGGCCATGCGGATGCCAAATTCGTTCGTGCGGGTCGCGACTCCGTACGAAACAACGCTGTACAAGCCAACCGATGCCAGCGCCAGCGCCAAAATCGAGAATATTCCAAACAGTGTGGCCACAAGCCGTTGCTGCGCATACTCTTGTTGGTTGGTGATCCACGTTTCGAGATCACGCACACGCATCGTCTGTTGCTCAGGATCAATCTTCACAAGCTGAGTTCGAATATCGTGCAATAGGGCCAGCGGCGCGCTACGCGTCCGCACAAGGATTTGCGTAAACATCCACATCTGTGTCGTATACGGGACATAAACCTGCGGCTTGATCGGATTTCGCAGCCCATCGTCTCGCGCGTCGGCAACGACGCCGATAATTTGCAACCAGCCGTCGCATCCGGCAACAGCGCGCGTATACGGCGGCTGATCTTTTAGTGCCGGTATCCTGATTTGGTGGCCAATGGCATCGCCGTTGGGCCAATACTGCCGCGCCATGTTCTGATTGATTACCGCCAGCATCCCACCGCGCATATTCTCGGCATGATCCCAGATGCGGCCTTGTGCGAGCGGAATACGCAACAGCGGGAAATATTCTGGGCTGATGAAGTTCACCCGTACTTCAGGTTTTTCCGCTGTGCTGCTGTCCATGATTTCGATCCGTTGGCGCCAGCCATTCGACGGCGGGGTTGCGTTGGTTGAGATACCCGCCGCTACCACGTCTGGCATGGTGGCGATTCTGGAGCGGATTTGCTCGAAATATTCGGAACGATCTTTCCATGAAACGTGTGTGTTCTCGTGCACGGGAATTGGCACGGACATGCTGTTATGCGGGTCGTAGCCGAGATCGGTGTTCACAAGGTGAAGAAAACCTTTGCCCGCCGCCCCTGCTGCCGTCAGCATCAGCAGGGTCAGAGTTACCTGCGCCGCGACCATGACGCCGTGGCTGCGCCTTGCGCGCACGCTGCCCATCACCCGACGCGTGCCGCTCTGCATCAATCGGGCGATCTCCGGCCGCGAGAGCTGCATCGCCGGCCAGAGTCCAAACAAAATCGCTGTGACGAACGCTAGCGCCACGCTGAAGAGCAGTACCGGCACATTCATCTTGATCACGGATTCCGCGGGGAAAGAATTTTCTGGGAGTCGCGCGGCGAGGAAGGAAAGTCCTCGCCATGCGAGAAGCACACCGAGGATCGCGCCGGTGGTGGCAATTCCAAGAGATTCCGTAAGCAGTTGCCGAATCATGCGTAGGCGGCCGGCTCCAACAGCCGCCCGCACGGCGAGTTCGTGTTGCCGTTCAGTGCCTCGTGCCAAAAGCAGAATGGATACATTGGCACAGCCAATCAGCAGCAGGGAAGCGACCGCGCCGAGAAGCAGATAGAGTGTAGGCCCAAGAGGTCTGGCGTACACTTCAACGATGCTGCGTACCTGGACTCGAAATGTTTCCGGATATTGCGCGGGAGATTGCTTGGCAAACTCCTGTAAGATGGGCTGGAGTTCAGCGCTCGCTTGTGCAGCGGTCACGCTCGGGCGAAGTTTGATCGAAGGCCCGTAACGAATATTCGGATCTAGAGTCACCTTCAGCGGCACGTACATGTCCGCCGCACCCCACTTAAAACGCGGTGGCATGACTCCCACGATCTGGTACGGCTTGTGAACCAGTTGGATCGTGCGGCCAATAACGCCGGGGTCACCGAGATAATAGCGCTGCCAGAATTGATGCGTCAGAACGACTACCGGCTGAGCCTCCTGTCCAGGCGGCGCATCGGAGGGAATCAACCATCGTCCCATCTGGGCGCGGATGCCCCAGTGATTCGGTGCGTTCGGAGAAATGTACATCGCCTGCACATCTTCCGGAAGATCTCCATCCGTCGTGGTTAGATTCCAAAAGTCCATGGCAGTGACGTCTTCGAGCGACTTTGCCTGCCGTAGCTGGTCCATTTGGGGGCCACTTAACCCGGTGAAGCGATCGTTGCCCGCCTTATCTACAAGCCTCAGCTCCACAATGCGATCCGAACCCGGGTAAGGGAAAGGATCGATCAAGACTGCATAGATGACACTGAAGACAGCGCTTGTGGCACCGATGCCGAGGGCAAGCGAGAGAACGGCGGTGACGGTAAAGCCCGGGCGCTTACGAAGCTCGCGAATGGCATAGCGCAAGTCAGATAGGAGCGACTGCATCGGTACCTCCCGAAGCGCGGTCATCCTTACCTATATACGGATATTGACGAGAGGAGTTCCTTGGCAGTTAGGCCGAGTCGACTGAATCTGCATGGCGAGCGAATGCGAGACAGCAAAATCTCGGTCCGGCCGTCGGGGAAACTGGGCCAACCGAGAAGGTTTCTCTGATCTAAAGAGTAATCCACCCACGAAATGGACGGATTTTACGAAAAATATCGGAACTGGTCGCGAATAGGCTCATCGCCGCCAGGGTGCCAAAAGTGAGAAGTAAGCTGGTGCGCGGCTCAGGCACCGCGCTAATTGAAAGTGCGCCCGCCGCTGGAAATAAAACGCCCGAATCAGCTCCGAAGTGCTGGGCACAATCAACCGAAACACAGAACAGGCGTATGTCCGTTGTTAGGCCGTCGCCGGCCGGATCCAAGTAAGTGAACGCTGGGCGAGACAAAGCCTACTAGTCCATGGCAAAGTGACAGGCAAGCCAAAATCCCAGCGGACAGAATGAAACGCAGCTCAGGTCGGCAGTACTGATGTGTATCGCGGCTGCTTCTCGATCATTTCGAGGAGGCCGTGAACCAGGTGGATGCCGGAGACGTATTTCACTGGATCGCTCTATGTCTTTTAAGGATCTCCACGGTCTTTTCAATCGGCAGAGCCTCGACCGTGTGTCCGTTGCCACTCATCGTCGTTGCCTTAAACATCGAGTTGTACACTGCTTCCTCCGTCGCTTCGATCGCGGCCAGAAATAGCGGCGACATCGCGTCGTTGGTCATCACTTCCACGTTCTGCGTCAGCGCTTTGTCATTGGCATGGATCCGCACCTGCGGCGCCGTCGAGAATGCGATCGCGTAGTCTCCGCTGCCGTTTGATGCGGAACTGCCGGTGCGCGCAACGCCCAGCCACGCCCTTGCCGCTAGCCGCTTCAGGTTGCGCGCGTCCAGCGGCGCGTCGGTAGCGACGACGATCATGCAGGATCCGTCTGCCTTGTCTTTCCCGCTGCCGGCTTGCTGTAGTTCGTGACGCAGGTAGTACTGGCCAAGTTCCTGGCCCACGGGAGCGCCCGCAATCATGAGCACGCCGCCGAAATTCGTCTGCACAAGGACACCAACTGTGTATCCACCGAGATTGGCGGGCAGGCGGCGTGACGAGGTCCCGATTCCGCCTTTCCAGCCGAAGACCACCGTCCCCGTGCCTGCGCCGACATCGCCCTCGTCGATCGGACCGCCCTTTGCGTTCTTGACAGCGGCGAACACGTCGTCGGGCGTGATGTTACGGCCGCGAATGTCGCTTAGATATCCGTCATTGGTCTCGCCGACCACCGGGTTGATGGACAGCACCTCCTCATTGTCCGGCAGCGCCAACATGTAGCTGATCAACGCGTCCGCCGCGCGCGGCACGCTTGTGGTGGACGTTAGCAGGATGGGCGCTTCGATGTTGCCCATTTCATCAACCTGCGTCGAGCCCGCTAGCTTTCCGAAACCATTGCTCACAAAAATCGCGCCAGGCACTTTCTCTCGATAGAGATTGCCGGAATGTGGCAGAACGGCGGTTACGCCGGTGCGGATGTTGGCGCCGCGAATAATGGTCGTGTGCCCGACTTCGACACCGGCAACATCGGTGATCGCATCGAGCGGCCCGGTCGGCAGGATGCCGACCTTCAGCCCTATTTCGGAGGCGCGGGGCCGTGCATTGGGAGTTGTGTTTTGGGCGGCAGCGAACGTGGTCGCCAACAAGACCGTTGC
>WNGJ01008488.1_pt1 | contig 10948 bp, 10 predicted proteins | sample 5400611 | NCBI WGS metagenome assembly WNGJ01 (sample SAMN13153375, study PRJNA577476) | soil metagenome | isolation source: 40 cm soil or saprolite under Garry oak tree replicate 1 | place: USA:California | collected 2016-06-15 | reverse complement strand
AGGACGTGTCGACGCTGGAAAATCCGGCCATCCTGGATCAGCTGAAGATCGTGCAGTAAACACTGGCCTGCCAGAGTTCGAGCAGTTGTAGCCCGCCTTCGCGCTGACGCGCTTCGTCGGGCAGCGTAGGCGGGCCGTTTAGAATTGCGCGCCGATCGCGAATGGAGAGATGGCCGAGCGGTTGAAGGCGCACGCCTGGAACGCGTGTATAGGTGAATAGCCTATCGTGGGTTCGAATCCCACTCTCTCCGCCAGTAGTATCTGGGTCCGTTCTGAGCGGATAGGTGACGATTTATTCCGAGGGCATAGGTAACAGTTTTGCCTCGAACGGATTATCGGCGCACTCGACCCGACCTGTCTCGTGGTCGAAGAAGCCCAGGTCATAGTGCATAAAGCTGACGAGCCAGATCTTCTCCTCGATTTCGCGGATACCCACCTGCTGGCCGGCGAAGACATGGCTGAAACTGATCGTCACCGATATGTTTCGCAGGATGCATGACGTCCGCCACAACATCAACAGCCTTTGGGATCGACTGCCCGAGGAGCTCCGAAAGACGCCGGAAGCGAAGTTCCTTTATGACTTTGGTTGCGTGACCACGATGGATATCGTGGAGCTCATCTACCGGCCGACGGATCCCCAGGGACTCTCGAAAGACTACGAATTCAGCCGAAGCACGATGCACACGCGCTGGGCACAAGGGCTGGTCGACGCGCAAACGACGTTGCTCGCCTCGCCATGGCTTGCCCCGATGCCGCCCGAGGTCGGTGCGCGCACCTTTGATGTGCTGAAGGATCGCGTCTCCGAGGGGGCGCCCGGACACGGACGCTCGGGACAAGGGTCAACGAATGACTGGTGAACACAACAGGCTATAGGCCGATGCCAACGACACCGAAGAACCAGAATGCGGAAGTCAGCCACAACCCGGCCAGAATAGCGAACAGCGCGCCGCCGCCGAGCGGCAGCGCCCAGCCTGGGAAGCCGTTCGAGCGCACAACGAGGACCTTGGCGAGAAGGACTCCATAGAGGAATGACCCCAGCAACGAGTGAATGACGACGCGCGTGTCGTCCGTCCCGAAGCCGAGCAGGAACATGCAGTGGTAGGCCACCGGCAGTGTCAGCAGCATGGCGGTGCGCCCGGACCAGCGATGCACCAGATGGTAGAAGCGACCCTTCGGAGGGAAGCGAAGCAATTCATACATGCGCGATGCCGTCAGAAGCTGGACCAATGCCAGCAGCAACGCGGCCGTGATCAGCCATGCCTTCATATGCAGGGCGTCGCTAAAGAAGACGTGAGAGAAAGGAGTCTCGTAGGGGTCCCGGACTGTCCTGCTGGCCACCAGAGCGACGGTGAGTGCGACGAACGCGAGCAGCACCAGAGGCAGCACGAGCAGCACTCGACTCGCAGCGGTGCGCGGGGTGGGACCGGAATCCTCGCTGATTGATTGACTGGCCATGATCGGTACCTCATCCAGGCCCCGGGGCCGGTCGGACTCTAGCGTGTGACAGCGTCGCGGTGCTGGAGCATCGAGGAGCTTCGTCGCTTTCCTGGCGACGCCGCGCGCGATCTTCGAACAAGTGCTAGACCGGGGCTAAGAGGCTTTTATTCCCGCCATGGCTTGCCGCAGGCCGTTTCGCAGCCGCGGCGGGCAGGGCAGTCGGCGCAGCCGCCGGAACGGCTATCCGTTAGTGGCCGGGCGTTGCTTGATCAGATCGGCTGAAGGAATGATCCGTGAAAAGTCACAAACTGCCAGCAGACCCAGTATTGGCGCGGATCTTTGACTTCACTCTCTCCGCCACCCTCACCATGTCTCCGGCCGCTCGTGGGCGCAGCTACGGCTGGCAAGCCGGCCGGTTTCGAATCATGGTTCGCCGAAGAGGGCGCCGGTCAGGTCGAAATTGATGATCGAGCCGACAATGCTCAGCAGGCCATAGAGAAGGCCGCTGAGGAGCCCGCCTTCGTTCAGGACGACGCCCTCGTTCAGCACCACGCCCTCGCACAGGACCAGGCCTTCGTTCAGGACCACCCCCTCGTTCAGGACCACGCCTTCGTTCAGCACCACCCCTTCGTTGAGCACCACGCCTTCGTTCAGCACGACGCCCTGGGTCAGCGTCCTGCCGCTGCCGGCGATCAGCCAGCCGGACAGCGAGGCAGTCGGGACGAACATGCCGGTGTTCGCCGCCAGGTCACTCGTGCCGGCCAGCGCGTCGGCCATGACCAGGCCGGCCGTGAGCAGAGTCTGGTTGGAGCCGGGCGTGTCGATAAAGCGCTGAACGTACGTGTTGGGCGGAATGGTCGAGCCGGACCAGTACACCGCCTGCCGGAAACGTACGATGCCGTCGGCCCAGGTGACGCGCGGATCGTAGATGGGCTGATACTCGGTGAATAGTGCCGGCTTGCTGACGATGTGGCCGCCGCCGGCGAACGCGATACGCGACCAGTTGAAGCTCGTGCCGTTGACCGTCGACGACTGCGTCGGCATCGACATGCCCGATGCAAGCATCGGGCTGCCCGCGCTGATCTGGCCGTTGTGGATCGCGGTGGCCACGTCCGTACGCAGCGCCTTGGCCAGTGCGACGGCGCCGTCCACGTTCAGCAGGCCCGCGCCCTGCTCGAGCAGATTGAATCCCGGCAGCGGCTGCGCCGTGTACTGCAGGATGGCCTTGATCAACGGCGGCGTGAGGCCCGGATTCGCCTGCAGCAGCAACGCGGCGGAGCCGGCCACGACTGGCGCTGCGACCGACGTGCCGGACAGCATCATCTGCGTCTGCGGGTAGATCTCGGGAATGTTCAGCGGAGCAACCAAGTACTTGTAGTAGGTGTTGGCCAGGTAGTTCCAGTTCGTGAAGAGGAGCAGCGTTTGAGTCATCGCGGCTCCCGAAACGACCTTGTTGCCCGGCGCGACGAGGTCGGGCTTGAGCAGATTGTCGTATTGGGTGACGCCGCTGGCGTTGACATACGAGCCGCGCGTCGGGCCGCGCGAGCTGAAGTGGTCCACCGTCTCGACGCTGCGCGACAGCGAGTTGTGGTAGTTCACGGCACCGACGGTGATCACCGACGGGTCGTCGCCAGGCGAGCTGATGGCCCCGTAGACCTCCTGGCCGCTCGTCGACAGGCCGAAATTGCCGGCCGCCACGACGACCGTGATGCCGGCTGCCGTCGCGCTGCGCGCGGCGGCGCACAGCGGATCTTTCTGCCAGGTCTGCGTCGACGACGACGCCAGGCTGAGGTTCATCACGCGGATGTTGTATTGCTTCGCGTGGTAGATAACCCACTCGATGCCCTCGATCGCCTCGCTGATCGTGCCGGCGCCGTTGCCATCGAGCACCTGGACGTCATAGATGTTTGCGTTCGGCGCGATGCCGGTCGTATCGGGCGTGCTTGACGCATAGAACTTCGCGCGGCCCGCGGCGACCGATGCGACATGGGTGCCGTGGCCGAAGGGATCCTGGTTCGAGTTGTTGTCGTTCGCGATCGAGTTCTCGTATTGGATCTGCGCGAAGCTTCCCGGCATCAGCGACGTGGTGCTGTCGACGCCGGTGGTCCAGTTGGCGAGCGTCTGTTTCAGCATGGTGACGTTGCGCTGCACGCGCTTCTGGCCGAGCCCATTGAGGAACGCGTCGTGCGGCTTCATCACGCCGGAGTCGACGATCGCGATGCCGATCCCGGTGCCGTCCAGCCCGCTGTAGGAGGTCTTCGTGCTGTTGGTGCGGACGTTGCTCGTCAGTGTGCCGGTGATGGTTTCGAGCGTGCTCGCCGTGTGGTGGGTGCTTCGGTTCGGCGCGACGCTTACCACGTCGGCGCGCCGCGCCAACGCGTGGAGGACCGACGTGGGAACGTTCACCGTCAACGCATGTGTCGCGTCATGACGCTTCAGCACTGCGCCGCCGGCTTGCACCACAAAAGCCCGCAGATCGGTCATATCGGGATCGGCGGAGTCGCTCAGAAGCAGGGCTTGAACGAAGCGCCTGCCGTTCACGTCGCGCGCCCACTTGACTGCCGGCGTTGTCGGTGCGTGGATGGCCTCCAGCAGATCTTTCGCGAGTTCACCGCCTTGCGCGGGCGCGGTCGCCAGTGTTGCCACTGTGGCCAACGTGCCAGCCACGACGCGGGCAAAGCGGCGGCAAATTCCGCTTCGTTCGATCGAAACGGTGAATCGACTCGCGAAATCCATCTGCTACCTCTTTCGTTGAATGGCGGCCGGCCCGTGATGGAAGCTGGCGTTCACCGATCGCAGGCCGCGGCGCAATCCGGGCCATCCTCTCCCGGGTATACGGTACCTAGCAGTTCATCTTTAGGGCTGACCGTGCCTGTCCCCGAAAAATTTGCGCAGCCGCGCCTTAACGTTTTGGGGTCGCTTCAGGCATGACTTCGGCGGAGATCGTGGCCGAGTATCCCGACCTCGAAGAAGAACGTGCGCGAGGTGCTCGCCTGCGCGGCTGCGATAGCCCGATCAGATCTTTCCGATTCCGGCAGGGAAGTAATGCGGTTCCTCGCGGACGCGGGGATTTCACGCCCATCGGGCCGAGCATTCGCGAAAAAGCGATTACGGTGACCGCTACTCCATGTCACTGACGAGACAGAAACCGGACGGGCCCGTCACCGTGTCATCGACCCGGATCGTCAGCGGCGCGCCCGAGCTCTTCGAGGCGAGAGCCAGCGCGACCATTCGTTGCCCTTCCTTGTCATTGGGCACGTCGATGTGAGAAAGAAGAGTGCGGTCAACCAGAAGGCCGGTGGTCTCACTCGCTTACCTCCGATGTTTCATCACACTGCGTCGCGCTGCGCGCGAGCGGTCGGACCGGACACATGGGTGACGGTCGGTCTGTACCTAAGACATAGGTAACAACCTCGGGTCATCTCCCGAAAATGCGACGCTGGGTTCAGGAACCTCAGCGTTTGTGGTCGTCGCAGCCCGCGCCATCGACAATCGCTGTCAGCAGACCACCCGCCGCGGTCAGGGCGCGGCTGTAGCAGTGGCCCTCCGGGTCGGAGGTGAAATACCGCTGTGAGCCGGACTGCCCCACCTTCGTCGGATACGTGTCGGTCCACTCGCCGGAGTTGGAGACGACGCTCCTCTTGTCGCCGTCGGAGTCAAGTCGATCGTAGGCCTGGCTGATCCTGCCGACCTGCGTAAAGGTTGCGCTGGGAGGGATGGTCAGGTCCACCTCGAGCGGCCAGGACATGCGTGTGGTGCTCTCGCGAGCATCGTCATGGTCACCGCGGCGAACTTTGGTCGACGAACGGATGTTGGTGGACTGGGTGATGTTCTGCACGTACGCCACTGGCGCCGACGTCGGTGACACGAACTGTTGCACGTTCGAGAAATCGATCTGCTGGCTGATTTCCGTCTCCACCCGCCCCTGCGAGGTCTCCGCCCATCCCGACAGAACGAACGTGCGCGACGACGTCGTGCTCACCGTTCCGCTGACCGTCCCGTCCGCGGACGTCGTCAGCGCCGGCGTTACCACCGGGGCTGGCGCGCCGATGGTGTTCTCGGTGACTTCCCCAGTGACCTGCGTCGCGTCGTGGTCCAGGTACAGAAGCAGCGTCGCGGTGGTCTGGAAGTACTGGCTGTTGTTCGTGACGTTGACTGCAAATCGGTGCGGCTTGCCGTCGCTCAACAGGCCGGCGAAAGGCGTCACATCGAGGCGATAAGGAACAAAGTTCAAAGCCTGCGGCGCAGGAATTGGCCGCCAGAAGTAGGGGTCGATGCCACCCGTGAAGATCCAGGGGAAGATCGGCACGACACCGGCCGGCTGCCCGTCGATGCTGAGCTGGCCCTCTCGGAAGGCGGTGCCTCCACAGGCCTGCAGCGCGCCGGTGAGATCGCTCGGGACGCAGGTGTACCAGAACTCGTCGTTCGCGCCCTGGTGCTGCAGGACGACATCGAAAAATGCCTTCTCGATGTTGGTCGGCAGCACGAACGTCGCCGCCAGCTCCGCGGAAGGATCGAAGAGCGCCACGGTGCCGCCCGTCGGACTGCCCGATAGCGGAAGCACCACGTCGGCCGACTTCGACGCGCTCGACTCCCCGTCGTCCGAGGGCGCGGGGTAGAACGCGAGCTCCGCCGTGCCGAACAGCGTGCTCGTATAGGTGCTGTTGACGAGGTTCCCGAGTTCCGCCCTGCCGGTCGACCCCGACCGGAGCAGCGCCGAGTACTCGGTCAGATCACGCTCGATGTGCCATGCCCGTGCGACGGTGGCCGAGGGCTCCGCGGTGGTCCCGAAATAAACGTTGACGCCGCCGATCCACAGCGTCGCCGTCCGATCGAACTGCCGACCGGCCTCGACGGAGTAGTTCGCCTCGAGCACCACCTTCTGCCATGGTCCTGGACAGGCGGCGGGCGGCGCATAGGAGAAGAATTTGGGCGAGAAGTCGGCGAAAGGCTGGTCGGTGAAGAGCCGCACGCGGCATGGCGTCGTTGCAGGCCGCGCGAGGCCAGGATCTGCAATGGCAGTGTTGCCGGAGCCTACGGTCGGCGGCGTGTACGGAACCGGCGCTGCGACGGCGCCGGTCGCAGCCAGAAGGGCCAGTAGCGCAAATCGCGATGTCATGCGCGCTCCCGAGCAGATAGAGGCGCCGATTATCGATGGCAGCTGTTGTTCAGTACCACAAGGAGAGCGGGGTCTAGCGAAAGCTGGGCTGGCACCGTCGTTCGCCAACCCTCAGGGCTCCAATAGAGCCCATCCGGCTTCGCTCCAACAGCGAAATAGCGCGGATATTCGAGCAGCAGGGTGTCGCGAATCTGAGTGACGCGTAGCGCGGACGCTAACGTCCTTATTACCGAGCTGCGGCGTCAGGCGCCGTTGGTCTTGCGATACGGGATCGAATCCCAAAGGTCGGTTTTCTCGTTCCTGGATTTGTGTCGCACTCGATGGTATTCGGCCAGCCGATACAACTCATCCAGGACCTGCTTCGAGAAGCCTCTGCGATTGCCGCGCCGGTCGATCAGCAGCTGCTGCAAGTAATCCTCGACCATCCGCGGCGAGTCCCAGAAGCGCGCCAGTCGGTTCACGATGCGCGGAAAGTTCTTCGCCAGCGAAAGCGGTGCGACCTCCTGAGGAAGCTCGCCGAGCCAGGCGCGCGCCGCGAGGCTCAATGTCTTGTCGTAGGGCGAAGAGGGCTGGCGCATCGAGGCCGGATCGGCCGGCCGGTGTTGCCAGAAGGGATCCGCGGTGCGCAAGGCGCGTTCTGCTACAGGAGCCAGTGGCTCTTTTTTCTTCAACTGGCGATTTCCTTCAGCCGGTGGGCCTGACGAATCGACAGGGTGACCCCACCACTTGGGCAGGGTAGTTGTAGCGGGGAGGCTGAATCGCGCGAAAAGCAGGCTAGTCCGACCGGAATAAGGCCAATACGATCAAAGGGTTAAATCGCGTTAAGGATGCGACGAGATCGACGATGAGCTCGCGGATCCGATCGCCGGCGTTCATCGCAACATGCCATGCCGCTCCAGCAGCGCGCGCCGCGTGGCCGGGCTATGCAGGCGTTCGAGCCACCATTTCAGCGCCAGCCCGCTGCTGGAGCGGCGCGAGGCGGCGCGCCACGCGTAGCAATAGCGCGACTTCGAAGCGGGCCGTTGCAGCCGGACCGCGACCAGGTGGCCGGAGGCGATCAAGGGACGCGCCAGCGGCTCTGGAAGGAACCCGCACCCAAGCCCCCGCAGCTGCGCCTCGACCTTTGCCTGCAGATTGGGCACCGTCAGCACGTCCTGTCCGGGCAACAGGTTCACGGTGATCGGCGACAGCCGCAGCGCCGAATCGGCGACGGCGACCGCGCGGTGTATCGCGAGTTCCTGGTCGGTGACGGGGCCCTTGTGCGAGGCGAGCGGATGGCGCGGCGCGACCGCGAAAACGAACGTGATGTCGCCCAGCGGCTCGACCTGCACGCCCGGGGGAGGATCGCTGCCGACCCTGGCCCCGATCGCCACATCCGCGTGCCCGTTCAGCAGCGCCTCCCAGGTACCTGCCAGCACCTCGGTACGCAGGCGCAGCCGGGTGCCCGGTCCGCGATCGGAACCGTCGGGGCGTTCCGCTCCGTTCGGCCGCAGCGCGTAAAAGGCCTCGACCAGATCCAACAGCGTCGGGCGCGAGATCACGCCGTCGTACGCGATGGTCAAGCGCGTCTCCCAGCCCGAGGCGACCCGATGCACGCGGTTCGTCACGGCGTCGAGCTCGGCCAGCACCCGGCGGCCTTCCTCCAGCAGTTCCTCGCCGGCCGGGGTCAATCGCGCCTGCCGGGACCGGCGGTCGAACAGCAACGCATCCAGTGCGTCCTCGAGCTGGCGCACCTGGTAGGTCAGAGCAGACGGCACGCGCCCGAGCTCGCGCGCGGCCGCGGCGAAACTGCCCGTTCGCGCGATGGTATCCATCATCGCCAGCGCTTCCGGAGTCAGTGCATTGCGGCGATCGGTCATCGGGCGGTCCTGACGGCGTTCATCTTATTTGAATGCCGCGTTCGACTCGAAAGCTGCGATCGCTCGGGCCGGGTCCGCCAAGATGGTTGCCAGGCGCGTTGCGCCACCAAGCCACTTGCGGCCCGTGCTGGCCGGCCAGGTTTTCCAAGGCCTCTACTCAATCGTGGATGTATCGGCCTTGACAATTACTGCCTGGGCAGATATAGTCCACTCCCAACAAGGCTTCCACCGCAACAAGGCGCACTCGGATGGGCGAGATCTACACCACTGAAACCTTTTCGGTCAGCAAGAGCGTGTTTCGGCTGATCAATCGGGTCAAGACCGAAGCGCTTGCGGCGCTGGATCAGGCGCTCGCGTCGGATCCGGAAGTATCGGCGCTCGAAGTCTCGGCCGCTCAGTACGTGATCATCGCGACGCTCGCCGAGCAGGAAGCGAGTTCCTCAACCCAATTATGCAAATCGTTTTCATACGACGCCGGAGCGATGACGCGGATGGTGGACCGGCTGGAAGCGAAGGGGCTGATTCAGCGCCGTCGCTGTACGGACGACCGCCGGCTGGTGAACCTGGAGTTAACGGAGGGTGGTAAGGCGCTGTTTCCAAAGATGAAAGCGCTGTCGATGCAAGTGCAGAACCGCTTTTTGCGCGGGTTCAGCAAGGACGAGGTTCGCGAGCTGGAAAGGTACCTGGCGCGGATTCTGGAAAACGTCTGATTTTTTTTCGAGTTGTAACTGCCTAGGCAGTAGCAGCTAAGGCAATGAAGGAAGCAGGGTCTTGCGAGGGGGAGAGGAAATGACGCCGCAACGACTGGGCTCGACCACGAAAGCGCGGGGCACGGCACTGCGCGCGACGGCTCTTCTTGCCCTGCTGGTACTGGCGGCGTGCGCGAGCACGCACGGGCTGAAGCCGCAGGCGGCGGTGACCGCCGCCGACAGTCTGGCCGCAAGCCGTGCACTGGGTGACACCGGCACCGATCCGGCAGCCTGGCCGTCCCCCAACTGGTGGGCGCGGTTCGGAGACCCGCAGCTGGATCGACTGATCAGCGAAGGCCTGGCCGGCGGTCCGAGCTTGAAAGTGGCGGCGGCGCGGGCGCGGCAAGCCTCTGCGCTGGCCGACGCGGCCGCCTCGACCCGCAGCCCGCGCGTGGATTCGAGCCTGTCGGCCACGCGCGAGCGCTTCCCGGCCCGGGCTCTGATTCCGCCCCCGTACGCGGGCGGCTGGGGGACGCTGGACCAGTTGCAGGCGACGCTGAGCTGGGACCTCGATTTCTGGGGCAAGAACCGCGCAACCTTCGAGCAGGCGCTCGGGCAGGCACGCGCCGCTGCCGTGGACGCGCAGGCGGCGCAGCTGGCGCTGTCGGTCGACATCGCACACGCCTACGTGCAGCTGACGCGCGCGTACCTGCAGCTGGATGTCGCACAGGCGACCGTCGACCAGCGCGAGAGAATCTTCGCGCTGACGCGTGACCGCAACGCTGCGGGCATCGATTCCAGGCTGGAATTGAAGCAGGCCGAAGCGGCCGTGCCCGCTGCACGCGAGCAGGTCGCGCAGCTGAACGAGACGATCGCGCTGACCCGCGATCAGATCGCAGCCTTGATCGGGCAGGGACCCGATCGCGGGCTGGCGATCGAACGGCCAGCGGCGATGGTCGGCGCCGACGCGGTGCTGCCGTCGCGGGTGCCATCGCAGCTGCTCGGGCGCAGGCCCGACATCGTCGCCCAGCGCTGGCGCGTGGAGGCGGCTCGCCGCGGCATCGACGTGGCTCAGACGCAGTTCTACCCGGACGTGAACCTGACGGCCTTCGTCGGCTTTCAGAGCCTGGGAACCTCGGGCTTCCTGGGCCTGGGCAACCGGGAGCTCGCAGTCGGACCCGCGCTGAGCCTGCCGCTGTTCGACGCGGGGCAGCGCCGCGCCAATCTGGCCGCCGCCGATGCGCAGTACGACGTGGCGGTCGAGCAGTACAACCAGACGCTGTCCGATGCGCTGCGCGAGGTGGTCGATCAGCTCAGCTCGTTCAGCAGCCTGTCGCAGCAGCGCAGCGAGCAGCAGCAGGCGCTGGCCGCTTCGCGCGAGGCCTACGACCTGGCGGTGCTGCGCTATCGCGAGGGCGTTGGCAACTACCTGCAGGTACTCAGCGCCGAGGCGCCACTGCTGGCGCAGCAGAGCCTGGAGGTCGATCTGCGCTCGCGCGCACTGGACTTGTCGATCAACCTGGTGCGCGCGCTGGGGGGAGGGCTTCAGGAAGCGCCCGCCCCGCAGGTATCCGCGGCGCCTGAAATCGCATCAACCCTCCGGCCAAGGAGCACGCCATGACAACCGAACAAAATCCCGCCCAGCTGGCATCGATGTCACGCCGGCGCCGACGCTGGCTGATCGGCATCACGGGGGTACTGGCGCTCGCCGCGATCGGATACGGCGCGTACTGGGCGCTTGCGCTGCGCTTCCAGGAGTTCACCGATGACGCCTACGTCGCCGGCAACGTGGTGCAGATCACGCCGCAGCTTTCGGGGACCGTGGTTGCGATCGGGGCCGACAA
>WNGJ01008487.1_pt2 | contig 10948 bp, 11 predicted proteins | sample 5400611 | NCBI WGS metagenome assembly WNGJ01 (sample SAMN13153375, study PRJNA577476) | soil metagenome | isolation source: 40 cm soil or saprolite under Garry oak tree replicate 1 | place: USA:California | collected 2016-06-15 | reverse complement strand
GGGGCGTCAGGACCACACGACTTCGCCGTACGCGGCAACATCGTTCGTCAGCCGCCGTTTGATTGCTCACGGATCCTCATCGAACCCGCCCTGCATCACGTTGCGTACCTGACGCTGCCGCGTCCACCGCATCCCTCCCCGCGTTCGTGACGATGGCCAACGCCCCTCTTGTGGGGTGGGATACGAAAAGTTCTAGAAGTGTTTTGGGGTGTGTGAAAACAGAAATATTTTTGCAGAGGAGACTCGACACAAAACTGCCTGACGGGCAAATCACCTAAGCCATCAGCGCTGTCGGTTTTCGCATGGACGAGATACAGCACGTGGGATGGATTGAGCCCTGCGAAACCCATCGCTTTTCTATAGAATGCAATTGATGGGTATCGCTTCCGCCTTCGCTCTGCGAGCTACGGCGGAGAAGTCGCTCCACCTATCCTATGGACCGCTTTCCGGGGGTAGACCGGAAGGAGCACAGTCAGAACGACGCGACTGACCCAACTCGGACAAAGAGGGGGATCGCGCGTAGCGGGCTCAAGGACTCTCGGCGCGGGAGGAATCACAGATGACGTCAACCAGACGCGATTTTTTGGGAGCTTTTGCCGCCACCGCCGCTGCTGCGATGAAGGCAACCTCGGCATATGGCGGATATCTGCGCGAAATCGGGCTCCAACTGTACACGGTTCGCGATCAGCTGAGCGCTGATTTTGAAGGGACCTTGCGAGAAATTGCTGGCTTCGGCTATCAAGAAGTTGAGTTCGCCGGCGTGCTTGGCCCCAACTTGAACCAGACCCGCAACCTACTCGGGCAACTGGGTCTTAGCGCTCCATCGCTACACATCGACTACAATAGCTTGCGCAGAAACACAGGGGCGTCGTTCGAGACAGCGACGGAACTTGCGGCGCAGTTTGTGGTGTGTCCATCGCTCGATCGGTCGGAGCGACAAACCGCCGATGATTGGAAGCGCGTTTGTGAAAACCTGAACGCTATAGGTGAACTAGCAACGCATTCGGGATTAACGTTTGCCTATCACAATCACGATTTTGAGTTCTTGAAGCTACCCGATGGGGTCAGGCCGTTTGATTTGTTGTTGGCCAATACAAGTGACCAATTTGTTAAATTCGAACTCGACGTCTACTGGGCGAAAAAGGGGGGTGTTGATCCCGTTGCGTATTTGAAGGCGTATAAATCGCGATTTCGTCTGGTGCATCTGAAGGACATGGCAACAGATGGATCCACCACCGAAATTGGCAACGGGACAATTGATTTCGGTGAAATCATCGTCGCTTCACGAGCTGCCGGAGTGCGCCATTTTTTTGTGGAGCAGGATTACTCGTCTGATCCGATACAAAGCATCAAGACCAGTATCGCGTATCTTCGGCGCTATCAATGATACAGGGCGTCAATCGACTTGACGCCAACGCTTTCGTTATGAGTCGAGTCCATTCTCAAAATCTCAACCCGCGTCGCTTGGCGATAGATCCTTGGCTTGCGATTTGACATAGGAGGTTGCCATTGTGAGCAGATGAACGGCAGCGGTGCCCAATTCCTGCATATCCCGATCCTCGGTATAAATGCCCGCCGCTCGACGATAGGCCATGGCTACGGTCGCATAGGCGTCTGTTCGAAAGGCGCCAGGCCCTCTGTTCACTTTAAGCCCTTTGCCCGTTTTAAGTCCTTTGCTCACTTCAAGTCCTTCGTCCACTTTGGGTCTGGTTGCCTCCATGACAATTTCCGTTGCAGCATTCGACATAGCCATGGCTATCTGAGCATCTTCCAGCTCAGGCGATGGATGAAGTACGTCGGCTTTAACCTGGCACTCTTGAACTGCATCCTCGACGGCGCGGTAAAAGCGAGGTTTTGTAACCTCATCCGCCTTCAAATAACTCTTTAGAAAGTGCCGCGCCCTCGCCTCGAGGTGTTGACGATCTCTGCTGATTAATTTGCTCGCGGCGCGCTCACTTTTCGACTTGAACCAAGCGAATGCCATTTCAACACCTGCGGTTGACGCATCAGTGGTAGTTTCACGCACTGAAGATCAAGCACCAGAAAAAGACGCGCAGGGCAATTCGGAACTCGCGGTTCAAGTTCCGCGACTTGAACCACCGAATTGCTTTTTTATCAGGACGCTTTTGGTATTTTGGCGCCTGGTATTACGGCGCCGTGGCCTCGCCGCGACAGATGCGCGGCTATCACTGGTGGCAGGCTTCGTTGGCCTCCCGCAGCAGGTCAAGTGAATTCCAGGGCTTCGGCATGAACGTGATACCGGTCGGAAGACTTGGAGCGTCTCGTCCCGAGGTCACGACGATCCTCATGCGCGGGTAACGCGAAGCAGCGATGCCCGCGAGTTCGGTCCCGCTCATCGAGCCGGCCAGGTTTACATCCGTAAACAGGAAACACAGCGCGCCACCGACCTCTTCGAGGATCAATTCCGCAGCCTCTGCACTTTCGCACTGGAACACATCCATCTCAGTCTCTTCGAGCAGGAAAGCGACGGAAGCGCGCTGAAGCTCGTCGTCCTCGACCACGAGCGCGGTGGGTTTGTAAGGCATGGGGACACTCCCTCTAGAGGCCGATTAGGGGCTAACTGTCCGGTACCGTACTTAGTTCAATTTAAAAGCTCGGATGCGCCATCTATTTTGCAATTTATCGGAATGCACCGAAGCCAGTTCGGGATATTGGTCCGAGAAACACGGGGTTGGTACTAGGGTATGTCCAGGCGGGACCCGCACGTTCCAAGTTTCCCAGGGGCGCGCGGCAAATAGCCATTGTGGCTATCCGCCGGGGGGCGCCGATCTGAAGCAACGGTCGCGAGAGGCCGCCGGGAATTGGCGGCCTCGTTCATTTCCGACCAGCTTTGGTATTTCGCCCGCGGACTTCTCGGACGTAGAATCGCGAGACGCCCAAGGGCGCTGGCCGCACATGCAGCTATGATGCTTTCGGTAACCTCGAGCCGGCCACACATTTCTCGTCGGATCGTCCGTTCGGACCTGGCTGGAAAATTCGCTCAACCTGAACGTCGCTCAGGCCGTAGTGACTTGCGAACAAGGGGACGATGTCGCTTTTATCGATCGGCCTTCGTGGTCGATGGATGTATTTGTCTCGACCGCTGACGTGGAATTCGTAAGCCGTCGGGCCGACGTAATCGACCGACAGATAAACCGTGTGATCATCGAAGTCGATCGCCATTCCATTGTAGATGCTTTTTCGGGCGTTTACTGGAACGCTGTCGGAAGCAAGCATCTTAAAAAGTCTTGCGATGGTTCCCCGTCTCTCGGCCTCAGCCATGCTGCCGCTCCGAAGTGATGAGATAGCCTATCCGTAAAAATATCAAAGCAAGCGCAAGGGCCGAGAGCTCCGGCCCTTGCAAGTGATCGCGTTATCAGACGACATCTCGTCTGATCGTTTCTTCCTTACATATGATTGGTGATGGCAAGGTTCATATGCATCGCCATTTCGTCGTGATGGCCGCCGTCGCTGGCTCCGTTGGGCAGCACCCCATCGTCCTCGAGCTGGTAATGCACGCCGGCGGGCAGTTCGCCGACCTTGTCGTAGGCGCCGTACACGGACGCGGCCACCTTGATGTCGCTTGCCTTCACCAGGTTGCCGTAAACGGTGATCGTACCCAACAGATCCTCGTCGTGGGCGCCCGAAGCACCTTGCTGGCTGATGACGGTGATGAGGCTGTAATCAGCTTTGCCGTCGCCATTGCTGTCGAGGTGCTCGATCGACTTGATCTCGGCGGTGTGCGCCGAGAGGAAGCGTGAGGCACAAGCCCTCTCCCGCCCGGCGAACCGAACGCCCAAACACGCCCGTACCCTGACTTATTATGGGCAGGCGCCGCGGCGACGCGTCACATGCGCGAATTGATGCCGTCTTTTTTCCCGCAAACTTCTGCCTCTATCGGAGGACTAAATGTAGCACCTTATCGATGCCCGGAAATTTGTATCCAGTATTTCGGGGGATGGACATGACACCGAGTTTTGTTCGCTTGCTTGAAGACTTCTTGTCGTCGGACGAGAGCAGACCAAGGCGTCCGGACCTCGACGCGCTGATGATGGCCAAGGCCAGACAAGACATGTCCCATGATAAACTCGACAAGTGGATCGCGGCTACGATCGCTGAGCTGAGCGATAAAGAACACGCGGCGTAACAAATCACGCGAGCGGCGCTCTTAAGGATATCGATCGCCCGGATGGATTATCCTCATACAAATAGTTAGTAGATCGGTCGCGAATGCGATCGATTGCATCACGGTGCGCCCGCGGGGAAAACCTGACGTCGTCTTCGCATGCGGCCGTCGCACGAAGGTTTTGACTGGCGTGCGGGTTCTCTTGGCGGGTTCTCTTGGCTGTTTCTCTCGGCTGTGGCCGATATCGAGCCCCGCGGGGCCGTCCGCGCCCCCTCATCCAGTACTTCCAAACGCCATCCGATGAAGGCCTATCTGAATTCAACGGCGACGCTTCCGTGCCGCTCGTTGTGATGCCCTTAGCTGTTCGTTGCCCCTGCCAAGAGAGCCATATCGCTCGCCGAATGCGAGCAGAGTTCGGAGTTTTCTGCGGCGGTCCGGCGTCCTGTGGCTGCCGCTTAAAACGAATCTAATTCGCGTGGGTCGACCGCAGGTCGTTAGCGGCGATAAGTCTGTGCAGAGCTACGAGGTAGTGCCGTAAGCAGCGCCGAATGAATACGGCCGCCTCGCCAAGTGCGTGGCCGTCGATGACAGATGTTGGACCCGTAGCGGACTTAGGGCTGCAGATTGGAGTGGGATCGAGACCCGCGTCTCAAGCGTGCCTATGGCTTCACCTATGTGCGGGGCGATTCTTCTTGTCTGTCGCGGTCGGGATCATCACCACGCGCCCGTAACGCACACCGCGCTCGGCGATGATGTGGTCAGCAAAATGCTGGACGTCGCCGGAAGGTCCCTTCAGCGCCGTCACCTCCATGCAGCTGTCGTCGTCGAGATGAACGTGCAGCGTCGCCAGCGACAAATCGTGGTGGCCGTGGAAGTTCTGCACCAGGCGCTTCGACAGATCGCGCGCGGCGTGATCGTAGACATAGACCAGCGCCGCCACGCATTGCCCTGATGGCGCCGCGTCCTGCGCAGCTTGCTGCAGGCCCGCGCGCGCCAGATCGCGAATGACTTCGGACCGGTTCTGATAGCCGCGATCCTTCGCGGCGGCGTCGATTTCCGCGAGCAGGTCGTCCTCGATGGTGATGGTGATCCGTTGCATCTGCAATCCCGATGATTGGCCGTTTTGCCGGTATGACGTTTTCATTGTAACGTCATACTTGCAATGATAGTGTTGCTGGCTAGGTAAAATCGAACTGGTGCCGAGCCGATGGTAGCAGTTATCATGCGGGGGCATGAGCGTTGTGTAGCGTTTTGAGGGGACTATTTTCCCCGTTGACCGTATCATGCGTTGTCGTTCTCACGTCGCCGGCACATGCGCAGCGTCCAACAGACATCGACGCCGGCCAGCTTCCTGCCGTCACTGTCATCGCACCTGAAGCGGCGCAGAAAAAACTGAAGCGGCGCGCCCAGCCGGCGCCTCGCACGCGGCCTTCTCGATCGGCTGTGACCGCCCAACCCGCCACGGCCGCTCCGCCTGCGGCGAACGGCGTGACGCCCGCTTCCGCCTCTTCCGGAGCGGCCAATCTCCAGCCGACGGCGGCCAGCGAGACACGCATCAGCGGCGAGGAGTTTAACGCGCGTCCAGTTTCGCGGGTCGGTGAATTGCTTGAGGCGGTGCCGGGGCTGATGGTGACCCAGCATTCCGGAGAGGGCAAAGCCAACCAGTATTTTCTCCGCGGCTTCAACCTGGATCACGGTACCGATCTGGCCATCAAGGTCGACGGCATGCCGGTCAACATGCCGACGCACGGGCACGGCCAGGGTTACGCCGACATCAACTTCCTGATTCCGGAGCTGGTCCAGTCGGTCAACGTCCGCAAGGGTCCCTATTTCGCCGACCAGGGCGATTTCGCTTCCGCGGGCACTGTCGGCATCGACTATATCAACAAGCTGCCAAAGAACATCGCGGAATTGACGATCGGAAGTTTCGGCTATCAGCGCGCATTGGCCGCCGGATCAACGCCAGTGGGCGAAGGCATACTCCTCGCGGCCGTCGAAGCCAACAAATACAATGGCCCGTGGGATGTCCCCGACAACGTGCGCAAGCTGAACGGTGTGCTGCGTTACAGCCAGGGCACCGCCACCGACGGGTTTACACTTTCCGCAATGGCCTATTCGAACGGCTGGACGTCGACGGATCAGGTGGCTCAGCGGGCCATCGATCAAGGCCTCATCAATCGGCTCGGGTCGCTCGATTCCACGGATGGTGGAACTTCGAGCCGTTTCAGCCTGTCCAGCAACTGGGCGCAATCGAGCGATGCCGGACAAAGCAAGATCAGCGCCTACGCGGTTCGCTCGTCGCTGCAGCTCTTCAACAATTTCACCTATTTCCTCGCCGACCCCGTCAACGGCGACCAGTTCAGCCAGCTCGATCGCCGCACGCTTTATGGGTTCGATGCCAGCCACAGTTTCGATGTGCGACTGGCTGGTGTCCCGATCCAGACCCGTATCGGACTGCAAACCCGTGCCGACGACATCACGGTCGGGCTGTTCCGTACACTGCAGCGCGCGACGCTCTCGACCGTTCGCGCCGACAACGTGCAGGAAGGGAACGCAGGCGTATGGACGGACACGACGGCGCGCTGGACCGATTGGCTGCGCACGACCATCGGGGTGCGTCAGGACTATTTCGCCGGCCATGTCGCCAGCGACACGCCGGCGAATTCCGGCAACGCTCAGGCGACCATGACCAGCCCGAAGACCGGCATTGTCCTGGGTCCTTGGTACAAAACCGAATTCTACGGCAATGCCGGCTATGGCCTGCACTCCAACGACATTCGCGGCGCAACCATCACCGTCGATCCGAACGACAAAGTCACGCCGCTGGATCGCGTGCCGCTATTGGTGCGCTCGAAGGGTGCCGAGGTCGGCATCCGCACCATGGCGATACCAGATCTCACCAGTTCTCTCGCGGTGTTCGTGCTGGATTTCGATTCCGAACTGCTGTTCGTCGGTGACGCCGGCACCACGGAGCCGAGCCGCCCCAGCCGCCGCGTCGGCGTCGAATGGACCAACCACTACAAGGTGCTGCCCTGGATGACGTTCGATCTGGATTTCGCCTACACCCATGCCCGCTTCACTGATTTCGATCCGGCCGGCGATCGGATTCCGGGTGCGCCCGCCGTGGTCGCGAGTGGCGGCGTGACGTTCGGCAGCGACACCGGCTGGTTCGGCGCCTTGCGCGCGCGCTATTTCGGGCCGCGTCCGCTGATCGAGGACGACAGCGTGCGTTCGCAAAAGTCCCTGATCTTCAACGCCCGCGCCGGCTACAAATTCGACAACGGATTGCGGTTGCAGCTCGACGTTCTCAACCTGTTCAACGCGCAAACCAACCAGATCGAATATTTTTACGTATCTCGTTTGCCGGGCGAGTCCCTCGACGGCGTGGCGGACCGTCATGTTCATCCCGTCGAACCGCTTGCAGTCCGTCTTACGCTGGCTGGAAGGTTCTGATGGCGGTCATGTCACCTTCCGGCACAACGCAGAATTGGCAGCTACCTCTCGCAAGGCCCGCTTATCGCGGTGCGCAGACCTGCTCCCGCCCCTACTCCGCCGCCTGACGCACATAGCGCGCGGTCGGCGTCCGCATGGTTACCAGTTCTTCCGCGGCGGTCGGGTGCAGCGCGAAGGTCGCGTCGAAATCGGCCTTGGTCGCTTTCATTTTGACGGCGATGCCGACGGCCTGCACGATCTCGGCGGCGCTGTCGCCGACGATATGGCAGCCGACGACGCGGTCGGTGGTGCCGTCCACCACCAGCTTCATCAGGATACGGGTATCGCGGCCGGACATGGTCGATTTGATCGGCCGGAAATCGGTCTTGTAGATATCGACGTGACTGAATTGCGCGCGCGCCTCGGTTTCGGTTAGGCCTACGGTGCCGACCTCGGGCTGGCAGAATACGGCGGTCGGAATGTTGGAATGATCGACCTGAACCGGACGCTTGCCGAACACCGTATCGGCGAAGGCGTGGCCTTCACGGATCGCGACCGGTGTCAGATTGGTGCGATGGGTGACGTCGCCGATCGCGTAGATGTGCGGGACCGAGGTCCGCGACCAGCCATCGACGGCGATGCCGCCGTTGTTCGGATTGATGGCGACGCCGGCCTTTTCAAGCCCGAGATTGGCGACATTGGGATGCCGCCCGATCGCGAACATCACGAGATCGGAGGCGATAGAGGAACCGTTTGACAAATGCGTGGTGAATTCCTTGCCGTGCTTGTCGATCTTGTCGACGGTGCAGCCGGTGAGAATGGTGATGCCTTGTCTCTCCATCTCGGCGCGCACATGGGTCCGGACGTCCTCGTCGAAGCCGCGCAGGATGTTGTCGCCGCGATAGATCACCGTCACGTCGGTGCCGAAGCCCGCGAAGACACCGGCAAATTCCAGCGCAATATAGCCGCCGCCCTGGATGACGATGCGCTTCGGCAATTCCGGCAGATGAAACACTTCGTTCGATGAAATCACGTGCTCGATGCCTGGGATCGCCGCGCCATGATTGGGCGCGCCGCCAGTTGCGATCAGCACATGCTTTGCTTTGACCGTCCCGCCGTTTCCGAGGCGAAGCGTGTGGGCATCCTCGAGCACGGCGCGGGTCTTGAGGATGCGGGCGCCGGATTTCTCGACATTGGCGGTGTAGATGCCCTCCAGCCGCGCGATCTCCTTGTCCTTGTTGGCGACCAGCGTCGGCCAGTCGAAGCCGACCTGCGGGATCGACCAGCCAAAGCCTGCGGCGTCATCGATCTCGTGGCGAATATGCGACCCGATCACGAACAGCTTTTTCGGCACGCAGCCGCGGATCACGCAGGTGCCGCCCATGCGGTATTCTTCGGCGACCGCGACCCGCGCGCCGTAGCCCGCCGCGATCCGCGCGGCGCGAACGCCGCCCGAACCTCCACCGATGACAAACAGATCGACGTCGAACTCAGCCATCTCAACCCCGCCCGAAATCGTCAGTTCAGGATCAGAAATACGCTCACCTAAATTTCCTTTAAATTTCCTTGCCGCGCTTGCGCATCTCGGCGCGGAACTGGGCGTTCACCGTTTCGGCGAAGGTCTGCGCCCACTGGTTCATATAGGACATGCTGAACTGAATCGCCCGCGGCTCGCTCGCAAGCAGCTTCTGGCCGAGCGGCGACTTGTAGAACGCGACCAGGTCCTTCAACTCCTGCTCGGTGAATTCGTTGGCGTAGACCTTCGCCATGCCCTCGCCGATTTCCTTCTCGCGGCCGGCAAGGCCCTGGGCGACAATGACCGCAACTTCATTGAGGTCCTTTTGATAGTTGAGGTTGTTCTGCAGCAGCGCATTCTTGGTCTGCTCGACGATAGTGGGAACGGCGTTGGCATACATGGCGCTGGCGTTCTTCATCGTCAGAATGTCCTTGGCGGCTGCGATCGCGGCCGGCGTAGCCGGCTTCAGCGCCGGCGCAGCCGGCTGCTGCGCAAAGGCAGAAACGCCGGTCAGAGCCAGTCCCAGCGCAAGGCCCGCGGCCGACAGAATTCTAGCAAGGCTCTTCATTCTCAAGTCTCCTCGATTGCGGCGTCACCGCCGTTCAACAACACGAATTCCCTGGGAGCCCGCCAGCATCGCCGTGCTGGCAAGACCGATGAACAGCCCATGCTCGACAACGCCCGGTATCGAGTTCAGCAATCGCGCCAGACGCGGCGCATCGCTGATGCGTTCGAGATGGGCATCGACAATCCAGTGGCCGCCATCGGTGACAAAAACGTGACCGTCCTTGCCCTTTCGGACCACCATTTGCCCGGAAACGCCACATTGCGCAAATGCCCCGCCGATGGCGCGCCGCGTCGCCGCCAGGCCGAACGGAATCACTTCGACGGGCAAGGGAAAGCGGCCGAGAACTTCGACCCATTTGGAATCGTCGGCGATCACGATCATGCGATCAGACGCCGCCGCGACGATCTTTTCGCGCAGCAAGGCGCCGCCGCCGCCCTTGATGACATTGAGCGCGGAATCGATTTCGTCGGCGCCGTCGACGGTCAGATCGAGCCGGTCGATGTCGTCGAGCGTGGTCAGCGGAATGCCGCATCGCATCGCGTCGCTGCGGGTCGCCTCCGAGGTCGGCACGCCGACGACGTCAAGTCCGGCGCGCACCCGTTCGCCGAGCAGTTCGACAAAGTGCTTCGCGGTCGAACCGGTGCCGAGGCCGATCTTCATGCCGTCGCGCACATGCTCGAGCGCGCGCGCCGCCGCTTGCCGTTTCAATCCGTCCATATCCACTTGCAAACCATGCCCTAAGAGCCGCCACCAGCCGCCGCCGACCCCGCGACAAGCCTGGTCGGCGGGGCATATCTAGCGTCGTTTGAGGGGGAGGAACAGCTGCCCAGGCCGACTTCCGCGCGTTGATACGCATTGACTGGGCCCGAATTGGGGGTTTTTCCGTCAATATGGCCGTGCGAGACCCGGATCGGCTTCGGCCGGCCTGCTTCCGCCGCCCTGCTTTCGCTTGGGATTTTCCTTGGGATGACAGTCACCTGTCGCCGCACCTTGCGTGATTGCACGAGGACCGCTAGCGGTTCTCGATGACTTCTTCCCGCACCGTTGTATTCGATCTGGACGGCACGCTTGTGGACACGGCGCCCGACCTAATCAACGCACTCAATTATGTTCTCGACCGCGAGGGCTTGCCGCCGGTCCCGCTGCATTCGGCGCGCAACATGATCGGCGCCGGCGCCCGCAAGCTCATCGAACGCGGGCTGGAGCTTGAGGGCCGCACCGCCGACCTTGCCGACATCACCCGGCTCACCAGCGACTTCATCGATTACTATGCGGCCCACATCGCCGACGCCTCGCGCCCGTTCGA
>WNGJ01008486.1_pt1 | contig 10948 bp, 7 predicted proteins | sample 5400611 | NCBI WGS metagenome assembly WNGJ01 (sample SAMN13153375, study PRJNA577476) | soil metagenome | isolation source: 40 cm soil or saprolite under Garry oak tree replicate 1 | place: USA:California | collected 2016-06-15 | reverse complement strand
TGCAAAACTGACACCGCCGTGCGGGTTCGGATCAGCGAGCCGGATCTCCTTCTTGCGCTCTGCGATTACCTATCGGAGCAGGGGCTAATCGCCGTTGCCGCAACCCAAGAGACGGCGGACGTGCTCGTTCAGACGGCGCAGTCGGACCTGGATGCGGAGCTGCTGGTGCTCGCTGCTCTACGGAGGTGGCGTGTCGAGAGGCCCGATGTTTCGGTGACGCTCGCGCCGGAGCAGTAGGCGCGCGGGGCTCTGCTGCTCGAGCCTGATCGGTGCGCGCAAGTCGCGCAGGCGATCCGCAAGCTTCCAACTCGGCCTTGTCACCGTACGACCAGGACGGGTATTCGGGCCGACCGAGTTTATGCACCCCAAACCCCTCTGTGGCGGGCGCGGAGCGCGGCCGCAGCCACCTGCGCCGCCGGACGCGCTTGAGGCCAGAGGAGACGCCGAGCGGTGGACTCGCGCGCCCAACAAGCTTCCTAGATTTGGGATTTGGGCATACTCGGGGCCGTGGTCGATGACGAGTTGTCCAAGACGGACGAGAGGGAGAGTGAGCTCTCGCCCGCCGCGCCGGAGCAGGAGCAGAGTTTCGCCGAGCTTCGACATTACGTGCCCGCTGACATACTCAACGTCTCCTTCCCCGTCTTGCTCCGTGGCTACGACCGCCGGGCCGTCGATGCCTACATCAAGCGCGTCAATCGCGTCATCGCGGAGCTCAAGGTGGGCGCCTCGCCGCGGGCGGCGGTCACGCACGCGCTTGAACAGACCGAGCAGCAGGTCAGCGGTCTTCTTCAGCGGGCGCGGGAGACCGGGGAGGAGATCACGGCGAGCGCGCGGCAGGAAGCGGAAGTGAACAGCGCCCGCGCGAAAGCCGAGTTGGCGGAGCTCGTCGTCAACGTGAGCGCCGAGGCGGACGCGACAAGGGCCGAGGCGGAGGCGCTGCTCGCCGACGCGAGAGCAGAAGCGGAAGACATCCTCGCCCGCTCGCGCCTCGAGGCGGAGAACACACTCGCCCGCTCGCGCGCCGAGGCGGCAGAGCAGCTCCAACGATCACAGGAAGAGCTCGCGGCGCAGCAGGACCAGGCGGAGAAGCGGATGCGCGAGATTCAGGCTGACAGCGAGGCGGTCTGGAAGCAACGCCGCGAGCTGCTCGACGACATCCGCGGGACGGCGAGCGGGCTCGTCGATTTGGCCGATGCGGCGGCTGCCCGGGAGCCCGCCGAGCCGGAAGAAGCGATCCTGGAGCCCGAGGCGGGAGATGAAACCGAGTCGCCGGGACTCGCGACGGATGAGTCCACTCGGGCGATGCCAGCGGTCGAGTCTCACGAAGGCGGGGACGACGAGTCTCGCGACGAGGTAGCGGAGGAGACAGCCTCCAAGCCGGACACCTAAGCGAGAACGGCTGGGCCAGGTGTAGTCCCTGACGAGGTTGTGCAGCCTCGTGGCTGGTGCCTGTTTTGCGGAGGGAGCCGTGGTCACCGTGCGTGTCGCCTTTCGGCTCCTCTGCGACAACCAGTGCCAGCTTCGCTGCGGCTCGATGACGAAGGCCTGAGGACCGGGCGCGGAGGGCTCCCGCTCAGCGAGCTACTTCCTCTTTCTGAAGTACCGCTTGATCCGGAGGATTTGCAGCAGCCTCTTGAACATCTCCGCCTCCCGACTCGGGTTGGGAGAGGATACGCCGCACCGGTGTGCGCGCGAGCTGGTCCCCGCACGCGCTCAATGTGCTTTTCGATTGGACGCGGCCGGCGGCCTCGCCAGCCGTGCCTTCCATGATCCCTGCGGGCACCCGAATCGTCTTGTCGCGCTTCCAACAGAAGGCGACACGCGCCGCGCATCGCGAAGGCACGGTGAGTACGTCAGCTTGCAAGGCGTCCGATCCCCTGCACACCCAGACTCTCGTCGCCGGGCGAGAGCGCGTATTTCTAAGCGGATGCGCTGGTAGGCCGCCGAGCTTCAGCGAGTTCACGTTGCCAGTACAAGAGCGCCTGTCGATTTGCTTCAAGCGGCTCGGGGCCTGAGTGCTGCTCATGTAGTCGCTGACGCTCGACGACCAAGACGTCGAGCGTTTTCTCGATTGCCTCGACGGGCAGGTGCGTCTGCCTACTGCCATGCATAGCTTCCCCCTGACCCACGCGGAGCCTCCGCACGAGCTCGTCCTGCCTACAGGCCGAACGTTAGGCGTACTCGCTGCTGCGAGTGCCATCCCGGAGTACAGGATCGCCCCCCAGAGAGGGAGTCTTTTATGCGACCGCCTCATCCTGCACGAGTTTCGGGGTGCCGTGGGCGAGGAGGTCGCTCAACTGGTCAGCAGGCATCGGTCGCGCGAACAGGTATCCCTGGCCCAGGTCGCAGCCGAAGCTCTGCAGTGAGGTCAACTGCCCGCGGGACTCGATCCCCTCGGCGATCGCGACGAGTCCGAGGGCATGTGCGAGGTTGACGAGGTTGGCTGTAATCGCCGCGTCCTTGGGGTCGTGGGCGGCGCCCTGAACAAACGAGTAGTCGACCTTGATCATGTCGATCGGGAAATGGCGGAGCTGACCCAGTGAGGAGAAACCAGTACCGAAGTCGTCGATCGCGATCCGAACGCCCTGCTCGTGGAGCAGCTTCAGCTCTGCCCGCGCGCGATCTCCGGCGACGCCCTGTTCGACGACGGCCGTCTCGGTCACCTCGAGTCCGAGCGCGCCTGGCGGAAGCGCCGCTTTTTCGAGTGCCTGCTTGACGACCGCGTGAAGTCCGCTGCCGCCCAGCTGCTTCGCCGAGACATTGACCCACGTCACAAACGATTCGGGAACGAGCCCGGCCCGGCGCCACTCGGCCGCCTGCGCACACGCCTGGAGCAAGACGAACTCGCCCAGCGGCAGGATCAGGCCGGTTGTCTCGGCAATCGGGATGAAACGCGCGGGCGGCACGAGCCCCCGCGTAGGCGAGTGCCACCGGAGCAGCGCTTCAGCAGCGACGATCGTCGCGGTCTCCAGGTCGACTTCCGGCTGGTAGTGGAGGCTGAACTCGCCGCGTTGCAGGCCCAGGCGAAGCTCGTGCTCGATGCCGAGCAGCTCACCGACCTCCTTCGCCATCTCCGGACAGAAGATCTCGTAGCGTCCGCGTCCGGCGTCCTTGGCGGCGTACATGGCGACATCTGCATCTCGGATGAGCTCTTCGCTCTGCCCCGAGCCCGGACGGAGCACGACGCCGACGCTCGCACTGAGGACGACTTCGCGCCCGGCGATCGCAACCGGAGCAGCGAGGCAGTCGAGCAATCGCTGCGCGAGGCCGACAGCCTCGTGCTCGGTGATGTCCTCGAGCAAGAGCGCAAACTCGTCTCCGCCGAATCGCGCCACCGTGTCGCTCGGGCGCACAACGCTGCGGAATCGCTGCGCGACCTCCTCCAGCAGCTGATCGCCCGCGTCGTGACCGAGACTGTCGTTTACCTGCTTGAAGCCGTCGAGGTCGACCAGTAGGACTGCGAGTAGCCGATCGGAGCGCGCGGCGCGGGCAAGCGCCTGGTCGAGTCGGTCACGGAAGAGAGCACGATTCGCGAGACCGGTCAGATTGTCGTGGAAGGCCTGATGCGTCAGTTGCTCTTCGAGCTCGATCCGTTCGGTGACGTCTCGCGCGTTGAGCACGACGCCGCGGACCGATTTGTCTTGGCGGAGGTCGGTCACATGCGCCTCGAGGTGTCTCCACTCGCCGGATTGGTTCCGGATGCGAAAGACGATCTCCCGCGGGCCGCCGTGGGCCGCCGCGGAGCGCACGGCTGCTCGGTCGTCCGCATGCACGAAGGCTTCGAAGCCGTCAGCGAACATCTCGACCTCAGCGCGGCCGACCATCGCGATGACGGATTGGCTGACATACCGGCATCCGTCGGCGCCGAGAACCAGCACCAGGTCGGTGGACGACGTAACGAGGCTGCGGAAGTGGGCCGTCTGGCGTCTCGTCGCGGCGATGAGCGCCCAGGCAAGCAAGAGTGAGGTGAGCAGCCCGAGGGCGCCGAGAACCGCTTGGACGATGATCAAATAATTGACGTTGCGATCGTCGGCGCTCGCGATCGTGCGCGCGGCGTTGAGGGAGACGTTGGAGGTCAGCGCCGCGAGTACGCGCAGCCGCTCGATCGGGTTCGTCATGCGCAGGCGCTCGTGCGCGCTCAGTGGAACGTTCGTCACCGAGCGGTGCCCCAGGTACGCGCTGCCGGTCAGGGTCAGGTCTGCGACGAGCCGTCGTTCCTGCTTCAGTTGCGCGCGAATGATCGCACCGGTTGCGGCCGTCAACTTGGTCTCGTCGTCGTCCCCGTAGACCGACGGGGCGGAACCGCCGTTCAACAGCGCGTCGGCGCTGCGCGCCAAGATCGACGCAGTATTGTCCGGGTCGACCTGTGCCCCCGCACGGGCGAGCAGCACCTCTTTGACATAGCGCTCGGCGAGCGTTCGCTGCCGTGCGGCGACCTCGACGACCGCCGCGCGATGCTGTGAGCCTTTCGTCGTCCAGATCGACAGCGTGACGCTCAGAGCGGAGAAGACCGCAAAGGTCGCCAGGATCGCAGCGATCGTGCGCCGCCCCCGGGAGGCGAACGGCCGGAACTCCGGGCGCCTCAGCATCGCTAGTCGACCACCAGCTCGCGCTGCATCCCGGCCATGAAGTGGCCTGCCATGTTGCAGAACAACTCGTAGCGTCCGGGTGCCAGGTGAAGTCGCTCCCGCCGGACAGCGCCGGGACCGGCTCCATCGAGAGACGCGACCGTGACCGGGCCCAGCGCGCGCTCGTCCACGGTCAATCCGTCACGGCGAAGCGGTGGCCGAGACCGCGACCGCACGATGATCAGCTCGTGCGTGTCGGGCCCCTGGTTTCGGACAACCAGCAGCACGTCTCCCGCACGAACGTGATTCGGGGCAATCGCGATGTGGAAATCACGTTCGCTCACGCGGACGAGCGTTCGTCCGGTTCCCGCCATCCGTCCGCTCGCCGCGCAGGCGGATGCAACGAGCATCGTCAGGGCGACGACTGAAAGCCGTCCCAGCCGCGAGGACAACTGCCGCATGTCGGCCTCAATCGGATTGCGGCGCCGAAAACATTAGGGGCGCCAACCCCCGAATGGGGATGGAACCGCAACGGCCGCTCGCGCTGCTGCAAGGGCGGCTCTCGGCGAAGAGACGATCCACCGGTAGGACGAGCAGAGGCGCAGCGCAGGCGACAGGTCTCCGCTCGCCGTTCAGTCAACCGGGACGTGGGGCTCGGCGCTCCGGCGCATGCGTGGGGTTCTCGAGGTTAGGCGCGTCGTCCGGGCGGGTGAGCTCGTCGACAGCGTCCTCGGAGTCGTCGCGCAACCGAGCACGTCGAATATCGTGGGGAGCGCCGAGGCGAGAGCGTGTCGCAGTACCGCCAAAGGGCGACACTCCCCTCAGCCCCTTGCAGGATCCGCCTCGTCCCGCGCTTCGTCCGCGAGACCGGCGTCGTGAATCTCCGCCAGCGAGGGTCGGGATCGGCTCGATTCAGGCATGCCGGCGGGGTAGCTCAATCCGACGGTGGTACCGTTCGGCACGTGCGCGTGCAAGCCTCGCCCGAGGCGGTCCGACTCATCCAGGAACAGGGCGGAAAGCTGTACGTGTGCGCCAAGAGATCGAGGTGCTGCCACGGCTCGCTCACCTTCCTCGAAACCTCGAATGAGCCCGGTGAGCGGCCGTATCGCCGTGTCGGCGCCGACGAGATCGAGCTCTACCTCGACGAGCGCCTCGGCGACCCCGAGGAGCTCGTGATCGAGGCGAAGGGGCGTCGCCGCAAGCACGTGCACGCGTACTGGGACGGCTGCGCTTACGTCGTCTAGTCCTCGAGCCGCTGGGAGAGCTTGCGATGACCGTGATCCAAATGGTGATCGAGCAGGACTCGCGCAGGGAGGCACTACGCCCACATCAGGTTGAAAAGGCCGAGCGTGCCGGGGAAAAAGAGGCAACGCCGCCGCGCACGCGGGGCGATGAGACAACGCTGGACGGCAGCCTATGGAGCAGACGCGGACTCGCAAGCGAGGCTGAGCGCTTCGACCCCGGCTCGCCAACGGCGATAGCCGCTTGCCTGCCTTGGCGAGCCGCCGTCTTCCGGGTTCAGCCAAGGCGATGTCGCAGTTCGGCTCCTCTGCGACAGCGGCGCCGACGACTCCCGACTCGGTCACGAAGCCACGAAAAGTAGATGGCGCCTCCGGTCGCGCACGTCGGAAGCCGGGATAGGACCAGGTCGCTCGGATAAGGACAGCCAACCCCACTTGAAAGTCCCAAGGATGTTGTTACTGTCGCTTATTCCCTTACTGCGGCCGGGAGACGTCAGGGGCTCTGAAGAGGATGATCGTTGGCCTTCGATCCAAGGCCGGACACTGTGGTCCACGCTTGCGCGGCCCATATCCCGTTGCGCTCCTCACCTTCATCGCCCTGCTTGGGTTTGCCGCGAGTGCCTTTGCGGGCGTCGCGACTACACCAGCGGCGTTGTCGACGACCGTACCTCCCCCTGATCCGCCGCGGTCGACGACACCCAAGCCCGATGTCGCTCCACCTGCGCCGCCGCGGCATCCTCGTCGTCCGGTTGTGCCGCCCCCGCCCCCTCGTACGGTTGCACCGCCGCCACCTGCTGCGGTTGCGCCGCTGTCCCCGACGTCTGCGCCAACGATCACTCAGTCACGCACCACTGCGCTCGGGGCCGTGCGTCCACGCTCCACCAAGCCGCGGATCGAGACGCCGCCCGCCGCGCGCCCACGGCCAAGGCCGAGGCCGCCACACCTGCGCGAGCGGCCCGTGCTCCAGGCGCCGAGCTCGAGCGCACTGCTTGCGCCCCGCGCGTCGAGCTCATCGGCGCTGCCTCTGCTGCTGCTTCTCGTCTTCGCGGCCGGGACGTCGCTCCTACTCGTCGGCGCGGCCGCGGCACCACCCTGGGCCCTTCCGCAACGTGCCTTCTTGCTCGTCTCTGACCGGCGGGAAACGGTCGCGGTCGCCGGTGTCGCAGTCGCCGTCAGTACTGGTTTAGGCGTCCTCCTCGCACTCATGGTCACGTGACCCGCAGCCGTACAGCCGTGGCCCTCGTCGCGCTGGCGCTCGCAGTGCCTTTCGTCGCGTGGGCGGATCCGCTGGACTCGTACACCGCGACGGGCAGTCCTGCCGCCGTTCAGCCGCTGTCGGTTGCGACCTACACGATCGCCCTCACGAACACGAGCCACTCCCCCGATGCAGCGCGTCAGGCGAGAATCGGCGTCCCGAGCGCGTTCGCTATCGATGCCTCCAGCCTGAGCGCGACGACCTCCGCGGCGGGAAGCTGCTCGGCTGCCTCCTGGACCCCGACGTGGGATGCCGTCAATTCGCGCATCGACATGGCGTGGCCGGGCGACGCAGCAAGCGAGCTCTGTCCCGGCGGCACGCTGACCGTCGCCTTCCAGGCAACCGCCCCGAGTACAGAGGCTATCTACACGTGGACGACGCAGCTGCGGCGGGACCCGACCTCGTTTGCGCTCATGGGATCGCAGCCGACGGTAAGGGTGGACGGGACGCCGCCCCCGGCTCCGTCGATCAACTCCGCCCCGACCGACCCCAGCAACTCATCCAACGCGAGCTTCAGCTTCTCCGACAGCGAGGGCGGTGTCGGCCTCCAGTGCCAGCTCGACGGCGGCGGCTTCTCGGCCTGCACGAGCCCGGCGAGCTACTCCGGTCTCGGTGATGGGCCGCACACGTTTGACGTCCAGGCGATCGATGCGGCAGGGAATGTGAGCGGCACGAGCTCCTATGGGTGGACGATCGACACCCTCGCCCCGCCGACGCCGTCAGTCGATTCCGGCCCCCCGAACCCCTCGACCGTGAGCAACGCCAGCTTTACCTTCTCCGACACGGAGGGCGGCGTCGGCTTCCAGTGTCAGCTCGACGGCGGCGGCTTCGCGGCCTGCACGAGCCCGGCCGGCTACTCGGGGCTCTCGGACGGCGCGCACACCTTCCAGCTGAAGGCGGTCGACGCCGCCGGCAACTCGAGCACCGTTGTGAGCTACGGATGGACGATCGACACGACGCCTCCGACCGTGACCGTGACGGCGAAGCCCGCGGATCCTTCGAACGATCCCATGCCAAGCTTCGGCTTCTCCGCCAGCGAGTCGGGCAGCACCTTCCAGTGCAAGCTCGACGACGCCGCCTTCTCGGCCTGCGCAAGCCCGGTCACCTACGGTCCTCTCCCGGAGGGCGGACACACCTTCGCCGTGAAGGCGACGGACTCCGCCGGCAACACCGGTCCTGCGGTGACGTATGGCTGGACGATCGATCTCACCCCGCCACCCGCACCGTCGATCAGCTCGCACCCGTCGGCGCTCAGCGCGTCCTCGAGCGGAAGCTTCGGGTTCTCGGACACGGAGGGCGGCGTCGGCTTTCAGTGCCAGTTCGACGGCGGCGGCTTCTCGGCCTGCACGAGCCCCAAGAGCTACTCCGGTCTCGGCGACGGGCCCCACACGTTTGACGTCAAGGCAGTCGATGCGGCCGGGAACGTGAGCGGTGCGAGCTCCTACGGGTGGACGATCGACACGACGCCTCCGCCTTCGCCCGAGATCGACACCGACTCAGAGCCTCCGAACGTGACCGACTCGACCAGCGCGACCTTCGTCTTCTCCGACACGGACGCGAGCGCGACCTTCCGCTGCCGGCTCGACGGCGGCGGCTTCTCGGCCTGCACGAGTCCGAAGAGCTACTCCGGCCTCCTCGACGGTACGCACACGTTCCAAGTCGAGGCGCGCGATGCGGCCCTGAACGAGAGCCCCGCGACGTCATATACGTGGACGATCGATACCGTCGACCCGGTCGTCGCGATCGAATCCGGTCCGGCAAACCCGACGAACCAGTCGAGCGCGATCTTCATCTTCTCCTCGAATAAGCCGCCCAGTACCTACCTGTGCAAATTGGACGCCGCGTCCTTCAGCTCGTGCGACAGTCCGAAGAATTACTCGGTCCTCCTCGACGGATTGCACAGCTTCCAGGTAAAGGCGACGGACTCGCTCGGCAATACGGGACCCGCGACGATCTACGAGTGGGTGGTCGATACCCATCCGCCGCCGCCGCCTACGTTCGGCGGCGGACCGGCCGTCCAGACGAATGCCACGAACGCGAGCTTCGTCTTCTCGGACAGCGAGTCTGGGCTCAGCTTCGGCTGCCAGCTCGACGGCAGTGCTTTCACGGCGTGCTCGAGCCCCGCAACGTACAGCGGCCTCGCCAACGGTTCGCACGTGTTCGCGGTGCGCGGCACGGACGCGGCTGGCAACACGGGCGCGCCTGCAGCGTACGGCTGGACGGTCGACACCGTCCCGCCCGATACCACGATCTCCTCCGGACCCGAGGCGGTCAGCGCCAGCTCCTCTGCGACGTTCGCCTTCACCAGCACCGAGGCCGGCTCGAGCTTCGCGTGCCGCGTCGACACCGGGGCGTTCGCCCCGTGCCTCTCCCCTCAGACCTACGGCGGCTTCGCGGACGGTTCCCACGCCTTCCAGGTACGGGCGACGGACCGGGCAGGGAACCCTGATCCAAGCCCCGCCACATACACCTGGACGGTCGACGCACACGGGGTGCTGGATCGCACGCCGCCCGGCGACGTCGGTGACCTCGCGAAGTCAATCGGCTATGGGAAGCTCAAGCTGAGATGGAACCGGCCCCCGGACAAGGATTTCGACCACGTCCTCGTCCTGGTCGGCAACGACCGTCAGAAACCCCCTGCTATCCCCGTCTACGAGGGCGCCGGCACGAGCTACACCGATGCGAAGTTCCGGAACGGCGCCTACTACCGCTTTGCCGTCGTTAGTTACGACCACGCCGGCAACGCCTCGGCAGGCGTCGCGGTAAACGTGCCACCCAGCGCCCTGCTCGCCTCACCGCGCAGCGGAGCGCCCGTGAGGAGGCCCCCGCTCCTCCACTGGACGCCCGCGCCGAAAGCGACGTATTACAACGTCCAGCTCTACTTCGGCTCTCAGAAGATCCTGAGCACGTGGCCAAAGCCTTCGAAGCTCAAACTCAAGCGGCAATGGTCTTACCGCGGCCACATTCACCGGCTGAAGAAGGGGCGATACACCTGGTACGTCTGGCCCGGGTTCGGGAGCCGCATGCGCGGTAGCTTCGGCCAGCTGCTCGGCCAGAGCAGCTTCGTCTTCACCGGCTAGCCAAGCAGACCTCTCGGTACCGGCCGAGTTCCCGCCCCTGAAGGCCCTCACTCAAACCGGTGCCCTGTCTACGTCTTCACCTGTCGCATGTGCGACACCTGAGCAGGTGTTCGAGGGCAACCGAACGAAGCCCACTCTCGACGCCCACTTACGTAACGCGCGCAGCTCAGTAGCCTGAGGTAAGGCTGATCGCCGCAACGTCGTGGTAGCCGTAGAGCGTGTAGCAGCTCGCGTTCATGCACTCGTAATCGGCCGTGGTTAAGGTCGTACCTGGCTTTCGCCACGAGACCGCCTCGCTGGAGGTACCAACTGACGACGAGGTCGACGTGGTAGGCGGCCGCGACGCTTGTGTTGTAATCGTAATCGGCGAACGACGGGTGGTTGCCGCGGCTGAGCCTTATGCATTCGCGTCGTGTGAAGTCGAGATGCCATGGGCGCTCGTAGATTTGGCCGATGAACTTGAACGCTCGCTTCGTGGCGCAAACGCCTTCGCGGGCCGACCCGACGCGGATCGACGCGGCAGCGAATTCGACTCCGCTCGCTACCGGGCTCTCGGCTACGGCTGCTCGCACGGCTCCTCCGGGACGACGTGGCCGCTCCTCTCGAAGGGGCCCTACCGCCGAACAGTCTTCTGGATCAACGTCCGGACGAGGAGGCTCGGCGATTTCTACACCACCTCGCCGCGTTACTCAGAGAGCCACGGCGTCCACATCGGGATGCCGACCGCGGCCGTCGAGCACATCCTCCACCAGCGCGTCTACGTGGGCTGTGAGGAGAACTTGGCCATCGGCCTGCTTACCGTCG
>WNGJ01017457.1_pt1 | contig 10949 bp, 10 predicted proteins | sample 5400611 | NCBI WGS metagenome assembly WNGJ01 (sample SAMN13153375, study PRJNA577476) | soil metagenome | isolation source: 40 cm soil or saprolite under Garry oak tree replicate 1 | place: USA:California | collected 2016-06-15 | reverse complement strand
CGCACTGGCCGTCCGGCTGGTGCAGGCCGCTGCGGCTCCTGTGGCCGTCCGGTCGGCGCTGGCCGCTGCGGCTCCTGTGGCCGTCCGGTCGGCGCTGGCCGCGTCGGCTCCTGGGACCGCGCCGCCGGCCGTGGCTGTGCCGCCGGCCGTGGCCGTGGCGCCTGCTGCGGCGGGTTCCGGCGTGCGCGAAGCGGCTCGCAGGGCTGCGGCTGCCTTCTCCGCCGCGTCGAGAACCGACTCAGCGTGCAGCCTGGCCTCGTAGGCCTTCTTGCCGCCGCGCGCGCCGAACAGCCGCCTGCTGTAAACGAGGTAGAACACCAGGAGCAGGTTCAGCACGAACAGCGCGACCTTCGTCGCCGTGACGGCCTTGATGAGCTCGAAGACCTCGAGCGGCACGCCGAGCGAGGTCGCGATCATCGCGAAGTACTCGCCCCAGCGCTTGGCCTGCCACAGGGCGAACGCCTCGATCCCCGAGACGACCGCCAGTGCCGTGATCCCGATCGCGAGCAGGTGCAGGTTCGACGAGCTGACGTGCAGCAGGCTCCTGACCTTCTCCAGCAGTCCTCGGCTCAGGCTGAAACCGAGCTCCCTGAACAGGGCCTGGATGACCGGGATGTCCTTCTTGATGGCCGCGGTCAGCGTGAGCCGGGAGTTCGCAAACCGCCAGACTCCGTAGGCCACGGCCCCGAAGATGATCACCCGGATACCGCGCTCGATCGCGAACAGCTTGAGTATGAGGTCGCCCCTGATCTGCTTGCCGCGCCGGACGGCCGGGGCATCGGCGGCCGACCCGGACCCGTGCGGCTCCCCGGCGACGTACGCGCCGCAACGCAGGCACTGCCAGAGCTGGGCGGAGGCGGTGCTGCCGTGCATCTGCTCGCGCAGGTGCGGCTCGTCCGGTGTGTAGGTGATGTGCCCTACGCGACCGCACCGGTACAGGCTCCAGTCCATGGCAGGCAGCCTACGGTAACGGGAGTGCCCGTGATCGCGCCCGAGCGGGACCGCGGCCGGCCCCGCGCCGGCCCTATGCGTCCGACTGGACCGGTCGCCTACAGGCCGGCCGGTCCGCGCCGGGCCGCTCCGCGGTTTATGAACACATCGAGTTAGCGGGCAAGTCGTCGATGATGGCCGCGGAGCGCGCACCGGCCTCGGGCGGCCGGGATCCGATGACCATGCCGTCGGCGACCTCGATCACGCCGTCGCACACGAGGGACAGGGCGTCGGTGTCAGCACCGAGGGCGACGACGGCGGTGTCGCGCTCCAGGTCCCTGATCACGTCGGCGAGCACGGTCCGGTCGAGCGGTTGCAGGTGGTCGAGGAGGCCGTCGATGATCAGCAGCTTCGGCTCGTGCACGCACGCGACGGCGAGCCGAGCCTTCCTGGCGATGAGCTCGGGCGCGGCGCCGAACGCCACGTCGGCCCAGGCCGTCAGCGCTAGCCGGTCGAGGATGGCGGCGACCAGCAGGAAGCGGTCATCGCCCGGCTGGCCGGAGCGCTTGGCGGCGCGTTCGACCAGGCTCCTGATCCTGGTCGCGGGCATCGGCCTGGACGTGCGGCTGGCGATCCCGGTCTGGCGGGCGACCTCGGCGCGGCCCGCGGGGAGCGTCATGTCGTAGCCCAGCACCAGCAGGCTGCCGTAGCCCGGCGCGATCCGCCCGGACAGCAGGCCGACCAGCGCGCTGGCGGCGGCCGACCGCGGTGTCGCGATTCCCAGGCAGGCGCTTCCGAGGTCGGACCGATCGAGCCGAAAGCTGGCCATCCGGAGTGCCCAGCGGCTCTCCCACCTGGCGCCGACGCCCGCCGACAGCACCGGGGCAATGGCTGTCACGGCGTGACCGGACTCCATTGTTCCCCCTCGATCACGTCTCGGTCACGTGCTCCCCAAGCAGGGAATATAACTTGCTGTAATCATGTGTGTCCAAGACGTGATCGGCGGGGCGCGGGTGTATTTATCCAGGCCGGCTCCGGCCCGCCGGTACGGTGTCGCTGTGCGCAAGCCGATGGATCTCCCCTTCGATCCGATCGAGCGCGCGGCCGCTATCTGGGAGCGCAGGTTCGGCGAGGCGCGGGCGATGGCGGCGGTCACCTCGATCATGCGGGTCCACCAGATCCTGCTCGGCGAGCTAGACGCCATGCTCCGGCCGTTCGGCCTGACGTTCGCCAGGTACGAGGCACTCGTCCTGCTCAGTTTCAGCCGTGCCGGGGCGCTGCCGCTGCGGCTGGTCGGCGAGCGGCTGATGGTTCACCCGACCAGCGTCACCAACACGATCGACCGGCTCGAGCGCGCCGAGCTCGTCGTGCGCAGGCCCAACCCGCAGGACCGGCGCGGCACGCTGGCCGAGATCACTCCCGCCGGGCGCGACGTTGTCTCACGGGCGACCGAGGTCCTCATGGCCGCCGGCTTCGGCATGCGGGGCTATGACGACGCCCAGCTTGACGACATGTTCGGGCTGCTGAGGAGCCTGCGCGTGGACGCGGGCGACTTCAGCGAATGATGTGGTGCCGCCAGGTCGCGCCGCCGTCGAGGGTGATGAAGACCTCGTGCAGCCCGGTGTCGGCCGGCACGGCGACGCCGTTGCTTGAGGTGGTCATCCCGACGAACCTGAAGCCGCGCGGAGCGTGGCCGTCCAGGACCGCCCGGCGCCAGGTGCGGGCGTCGGCGGAGTACAAGATGCCCGTCCGGGTCGCGAGCACGAGGTGTCCGTCCGGGGACACGGCCAGCGAGGTGGCAGCGCCGGATCCGGGGATGGCGCCCTTCGCCTGCCAGTTCTGGCCGCCGTCGCCGGACACGTACAGGGCGGGCGGCTGGCCCGCGGCCGCGCTGCCACAGGCCAGGTACAGCGCGCCGGGATTAGCCGCGAGAAGCCACGGCCCGGGTCCTGCCCTGTTGGTCAGGCAGGACGGAGTGGTCGGCGACGCGGTGGACACCGGGGTCCAGGCACCGCCATCCAGCGGCCCGGAGTAGAGCACGCCGTCGGCCATGAGGTATCCGTGCTTGGCAGTGAGCTGCAGGCCGCCGGGGGCGACCCGGGCCGCCACGCTGTTGATCACCGGGCCCCACTTGCCGCCGCGCGCGAGCGCGGTGTACAGCGAGAATCTGGTGCAGCCCGCCGCGTAACCGATGCCGGTCCCCGTGCACCCGGTCGCGGCCACGGCGAAGACTCGGCCGCTGACCGTGGACAGGTCGACTACCCGGCCAGGCAGTCTCTCCTGGGCCCAGTGCCTGCCGCCGTCGCGGGTCGCCCAGAGGTCAGGTCCGTACGCCCAGCCGTCCTTCTCGTTTATGAGGAACCTGATCTGGCTGACGCCCTGCGAGCCCTCTGGCCGTCCCGCGGGTGGCGCGCCGACCTTCGACCAGTGGATCCCGTAGTCGGGAGTGCCCGCCATGACCGTGCAGGGACCCGCTCCGCACGAAGAGTTGGCCTGGCCGATGACCGCTCCGAGGGAGCCGTTGACAAAGGTCACGGAGGTGGGCCGGAAGCCGGGCGGCACCTGCGGACCGTTGCCCGCGGTCGACAGCGCGGGGCCTTTCGACAGGGGCGCGCCGGTCGACGGGCGGGGCTTGGGGGTGCCCGCCGGGCTCGGGGGCGGGGAACTCGGCACGGCGCTCTTAGACGCGACCCGGGCCGGGTTCACGCCGGGAAACAGGTTTCCCGCGAGCTGGGGGAGCCCGCCCGCCGCGGCGATGATCACGGCCACGCCGGCCGCCGCGCCGATCGTGCGGACTGCCTTGCGCCTGCGCGCACGGCGGCGGACTCGCTGGTAGGCTCCCGCCGGCGGTGGCAGCAACTCGACGTCCCTGCTCAGCCAGGCCTCGATCGGGTCGTGGTGATTTGTCATGTTGCCTCACCTACCGCCGCCTTGAGCCGGTTGCGTGCATGGTGCAGGTCGGCCTTCACCGTTCCCTCCGGCCGGCCGAGCAGCACGGCCACCTCCTTGACGCCGAACCCGGCGTAGTAGTGCAGCAGGAACGCGCTGCGCAGCTTGGGTGGAAGACCCTCGATCAGGGCTCGCACGTCGACGTCCTGGGCGGGCTGCCAGGTTGCCTCTCGGGGGACGGCGGCCGTCATGGTCCTGATCGCGCGACGCTCCCTGCTGGTCTTGCGCCAGTGGTCGCGGACCAGGTTCGTCGCGATCATGTACAGGTAACTCTGCGGGTTGTCCAGGCCCGACCACCGGGACAGCAGCCGGGTGAACGCCTCGGCGGCGATCTCGTGCGCCGTCTCGTCGTCGTCGACCAGCCGCCTGACCCAGCCCGCGAGCCGCGGGTAGCACGCGTTGAAGAGTTCCTCCGCAGCCTCGCGGTCAGCGGTGCGGAGCCTGGCCACAGAGTTCCTTTGCCTTGCCGTCGTCGCTGGCGGCACAGCCCACGATGCCGGTACGAAGACAACGTCACCGGCTACCGCGAGGCAGTCGGCGTCGCGTGCGAGATTTCGCATTTGTTCTACCACACATTCGGCCTGGGCTTGTCCCCCGAGCGCGAGCACGGGTGGGTCAGGCGCGCGTTTCTGAGTACTGAGACGACGCAGGCCAGGAGATGGTTGAGTCGAATTCGCCGGCATACACTGGCGGCAGCGGTTTAGTAGGACGTCCTACTATCTGGCCGTCGGCTTCCGCTTAGCTGCCGGAGGATAATCATGAGTGCTCGGCCCGCAGGCGACCACGTCCCCCCGACCGACACCGAGCGGGGGGCCCGGGGGGTCGCCCCCCCGGCCGACACCGGCAGGGCCCGCTGGCAGCGCCGGTACGACGGCTCCCGGCTGCGGAACGCGGACTTCACCACGCTGTCCGGGCTGGCCGTCGACCCGGTCTACGGGCCGCCGGACGGCTCGGTCGTCCCCGGCTTCGACCAGATCGGCTGGCCGGGCGAGTTCCCGTTCACCCGCGGCCTGTATCCGGCCGGCTACCGCGGCAGGACCTGGACGATCAGGCAGTTCTCCGGGTTCGGCAACGCGGTGCAGACCAACCAGCGCTACAAGATGCTGCTGCGGGCCGGCGGCGGCGGGCTGTCCGTCGCGTTCGACATGCCCACCCTCATGGGCCGGGACTCCGACGACCCGCGCTCGCTCGGCGAGGTCGGTCACTGCGGCGTGGCCATCGACTCGGCCGCCGACATGGACGTGCTGTTCTCCGGCATCCCGCTGGCCGACATCACCACGTCGATGACGATCAGCGGTCCGGCCGTGCCGGTGTTCTGCATGTACCTGGCCGCCGCGCGGCGGCAGGGCACCGACCTCGGCAAGCTCGACGGGACGCTGCAGACCGACATCTTCAAGGAGTACATCGCGCAGAAGGAGTGGCTGTTCCCGCCGCAGCCGCACCTGCGGCTGATCGGCGACCTGATGGAGTACTGCGCCGCCGAGATCCCCGACTACAAGCCGCTGTCGGTCTCCGGCTACCACATCAGGGAGGCGGGGTCGACGGCCGCGCAGGAGCTGGCGTTCACGCTCGCGGACGGGTTCGGCTACGCCGAGCTCGGGCTCTCCCGCGGCCTGGACATCGAGATGTTCGCCCCCGGCCTGTCTTTCTTCTTCGACGCGCACATCGACTTTTTCGAGGAAATCGCCAAGTTCCGCGCCGCCCGCCGGATATGGGCGCGCTGGATGCGCGACGTCTACGGCGCGAAGTCCGAGCGGGCGCAGTGGCTGCGCTTCCACACCCAGACCGCCGGGGTCTCGCTGACCGCGCAGCAGCCGGACAACAACGTCGTGCGTACCGCGATCGAGGCGCTCGCCGCGGTGCTGGGCGGGACGAACTCGCTGCACACCAACGCGCTGGACGAGGTGCTCGCGCTGCCCAGCGAGAAGGCGGCCGAGATCGCGCTGCGCACCCAGCAGGTGATCATGGAGGAGACCGGGGTGGTCAACGTCGCCGACCCGCTCGGCGGGTCCTGGTACCTGGAGGCGCTGACCGACCGGCTGGAGGCCGAGGCCGAGGAGGTCTTCGCGAAGATCCGCGCGATGTCCCCGGACGGGACGATGACCGGCGGGATCCTGCGCGGGATCGAGGACGGCTGGTTCATGGCCGAGATCGCCGAGGCGTCGTTCGCCTACCAGCGCCAGCTCGAGAAGGGCGAGAAGAAGGTCGTGGGCGTGAACTGCCATACCGACACGGTCGAGAAGCCGGTGGAGATCCTGCGGGTCAGCCACGAGGTGGAACGGGCGCAGGTTCGCGACCTGGCCGGGCGCCGGGCCGCGCGGGACCAGCGCGCCGTGGACGATGCGCTGGCCGCGATGCTGGCGGCGGCCAGGTCGGGCGCCAACATGGTCCCGCCGATGGTCGACGCGGCGCTGGCCGAGGCCACGCTCGGCGAGATCTGCGGGACGCTGCGCGAGGAGTGGGGCGGGTACTCCGAGGCGCCCGCCTTCTGAACGGCGCGGCGCTCCGGCCCTGCGCGCGGCCCGGCGGCTGGCTCCGGGCCGCGAACGGGGCGCGCGGCTTGGCCCGCTGGGTGCCCGAGCGCTGACCGCGATGCGGCAGGATGGAGTCATGCAACAGCCGCGTAACTTTTCGATGGCGGGCGCTGCCGACCTCGGCGCCAGGCAGGCGGCCGCCAAGCGCCGGGACCAGGCCGAGGAGACGGGGACGGACGGCGAGTCCGCGTTCGTCTTCGAGGCCACCGACGCGACGTTCAACACCGACGTGGTCGCCAGGTCGCAGGCCGCCCCCGTGATCGTGGACCTGTGGGCCGAGTGGTGCGAGCCCTGCAAGCAACTCGGCCCGGTGCTCGAGAAGCTGGCCAACGAGGCCGCGGGCGACTGGCTGCTCGCCAAGGTCGATGTCGACGCCAACCCGCAGCTTGGCGCTGCCTTGCAGGTGCAGTCGATCCCGATGGTGGTCGCCGTGATCGGGGGCCAGATCGTCGACGGCTTCCTCGGCGCGCTGCCCGAGGCGCAGGTGCGTCAGTGGATCAGCCAGATCCTCCAGGTGACCGACCAGCTCGGGATGCCGGCCAGGGTCCGTGCCGAGGCGCCGGCCGCCGGTCAGCCCGGCGCGGCCGGCGCGCGACAGGCGGGCCCGGGTCAGGCCGCAGGCGCGCCGGCCGCGCGAAGCGGCCTGCCGGGCGGCGATCGCGGCACCGGGCCGGGCCGCCCAGGAGCGCCAGGCGGACCGGCCGGGCCGTCCGAGTTGCTCGGCGACCCGAGGTTCGACGCGGCGCAGCAGGCGATGGACTCGGGTGACCTCGATGCCGCCGCCACCGCGCTCGGGCAGGTGCTGGCCGACTCGCCGGGGCATCCGGTCGCCAAGGCGTGGCTGGCCCAGGTCGACCTGATCCGGCGGGTGAACTCCTACGACCGGGCCAAGGTGCGGCGAGCGGCGCTTGAGCACCCCGACGACGCGGAGGCGCAGATCCAGGCGGCGGACGTTGACCTGGCCACCGGGCAGGTCGAGGCGAGCTTCGACCGGCTGCTCGGCGCCTTTCAGCGCGCCGGGGGCGAGGACAGGAACCGGGTGCGGCTGCACCTGCTGAACCTGTTCGAGGTCCTGCCGCCGCGGGACCCGCGGCTCGCCAAGGCGCGGGCGAAGCTGTCCAGCCTGCTGTTCTGATCGCGTCGGCCAGGTCGGGCCGGCCAGGTCGGGCCGGGCCCGGCGGGAAGGCCGGCCCGCGGGGTGGAGCATCATAGATACATGCAGGAGAAATCCCGCACCGGACAGTTGCTCGCGGCGACCCCGATGCTCGGCGACGTCAACTTCCGGCGCACCATCGTCCTGGTCGTCGAGGACGACCCGGACGAGGGAACCCTCGGCGTGGTGCTGAACCGGCCAAGCCAGATCCCCGTCCGGCAGGTGCTCGAGCCGTGGACCGAGCTGGTGACCGGCCCTTCCGTGCTGTTCCAGGGCGGCCCGGTGTCGCCGGACAGCGCGCTCGCGCTGGCGCTGCCGCGCGGTGACGACGAGCCGATCGGCTGGCGGTCGCTGGCCGGCTCCAAGCTGATGTCCAGGATCGGGCTCGTCGACCTGGGCGCGCCGCCCGAACTGCTGGCCGACGGCATCGCCTCGCTGCGGGTGTTCGCCGGGTACGCGGGATGGGGCGCCGGGCAGCTTGAGGCCGAGATCGACGTCGGTGCCTGGCTGGCGCTCGACGGCCTGCCGGAGGACGCGTTCGCCGACGAGCCTGACCGGCTCTACCCTTCGGTGCTGCGGCGGCAGGGCGGCGAGATGGCGCTGCTGTCCACTTACCCGGACGACCCGGTGCTGAACTGAGCGTGGGTAAGCTAGGAAACGTGACTGAAGTTCTTCCGGCCGGCGGTACCAGGGTTGACTCTGACACCAGACCGGACCTGTCGACCGGCGACGGCGACCACGAGCGGTTCGCGCACTACGTCCTGAGGGACAAGATCATGGACAGCGCGGTGAACGGCACGCCCTTGATGGCCCTGTGCGGCAAGGTCTGGGTGCCGACCCGCGACCCCAAGCGCTTCCCGGTCTGTCCGGAGTGCAAGGAGATCTACGAGTCCCTGCCGCAGGGCGAGGGCTAACGCCGGTTCTCGCCCGTCACGTCCGTGCCAGCCCGTCCGCGCCGGTCACGTCCGTGCCGGTCACGTCCGCGGGCTGGCCCGAGGTGAGCCGGAGCAGCTCGGCGTACGAGGTCGGGAACACCGTGTGCTGATGGCCGCCCGCGGCCCAGACGACGTCCGAGCTGCGCGGCGGCGGCAGCGGCGGTCGGCGCGGGCTCGGGCAGCTCCCTGACCTGCCCGGTCGCGCCGAGGGAACGCAGGACTCCGGCCACGTGGCGGGCGCTCGGATGCATGGCAGCAACACTAGCCGCTCGACGCAGGCGGAATCAGGGTCGGGATGACGGGCTGGCCCGGCGCGAGCCGCAGCGCCTCGCGCGGTAGCTCGCCCAGTGCCTGCCGGTGCCGGTCCCTGGCCGCCGCGAGCGGCTCGCCACCGACGATCTCGCCGTCGCTGACCAGCGGCCGCAGCAGGGCGCGGTGGTCGGCCGGGTGATCATCGCCGTCGGCTGGCGGGCTGGTGCTGACCACCTCCGCCGTCGCCGTGCCGGCCCGGTCGAGCCTGCGCACCGCCCACTTGCGCCCGCCGATCGTCGGCTTGCCGACCGAGTGCTTGGCGACGGCGCGCAGCTCGCCCGATCCGTCGGCCCGGGCGACGAGCTTGTAGACGAGGGCCGCCGTCGGCTGCCCCGAGCCGGTGACCAGCGCGGTCCCGACGCCGTAGCCGTCGATCGGGGCCGAGGCCAGGCGGGCGATGGAGCGCTCGTCCAGGTCGCCGGTGGCGACGATCCTGGTGCTGGTCGCGCCGAGCGAGTCAAGCTGGGCCCGGACCGCCGTCGCGACCGCGGCGACGTCGCCGCTGTCGATCCTGACCGCGCCGAGTTCGGTGCCGGCCAGCTCCACCGCCGCTTTGACCGCCTCGGTGACGTCGTAGGTGTCGACGAGCAGCGTCGTGCCCGGCCCGAGCGCCTTGAGCTGGACCGCGAAGGCCTGCCGCTCGTCGTCGTGAACCATCGTGAACGCGTGCGCGCTCGTGCCGGCGGTCGGCACGCCGTAGTCGAGCCCGGCGCGCAGGTTCGACGTGGAGGCGAACCCCGCGATGTACGCGGCGCGGGCGGCGGCCACGGCCGCGAGCTCGTGCGTGCGCCGTGAACCCATCTCGATGATGGGCCGCCGGCCGGCCGCGCTGACCATCCGCGAGGCGGCCGACGCCACCGCGCAGTCATGGTTGAAGACCGACAGGGCCAGCGTCTCCAGCACCACCGCCTCGGCGAAGGTGGAGTCGACGACGAGGATCGGCGAGCCGGGAAAGTAGCAGTCGCCCTCGGCGTAGCCCCAGATGCTGCCGCCGAACCGGTAGGACGCCAGAAAGTCCGCCGTCTGCTCGTCGATGACCCCGCCGCCGCGCAGGTAGTCGATCTCGCCGTCGGAGAACCTGAAGTTCGCCAGCGCATCGAGGAATCGCCCGGTCCCGGCGACTACGCCGTACCGCCGGTAGCCAGGTAGCTGCCTGGCGAACATCTCGAACACGGTGCGACGGTGCGCGACGCCGCTGCCCAGGGCGGCGCAGACCATCGTGAGCTCGTAGTGATCGGTCAGCAGGCCCGTGCCGAGCCCGCCCGTCCCGGCCTGGGGATAACGGCTCGCACTGGCCTGTCGCCGAGCGCCGGCATCACTGGTCACGGTAGGAAGCCTACGGACGCCGGCTCGTCCGCCCGACGCCGCTCCCGCCGCGGCCCGGCGGATGCCCCGCCTGGTAGATATGTCGACGATCGCGACTCCGGTCTGAGGGATAAAGCGGCGCGGAGTGTGGTTACGGCCCGATGCTGGGCAGTGGAACACTAGGGGGAGGGAGGTGGCAAGTCGTGAGCATCGCACCGGTAGAGGTCACCAGGGCGGAGACGGATGAGGAGGCGATCGTCGACAAGCCCTGGCTCACCATCGTCTGGAATGACCCGGTCAACCTGATGGACTACGTGACCTACGTGTTCCAGCGGGTGTTCGCGTACCCCAAGCCGAAGGCGGAGAAGCTGATGCTCGACGTGCACCACAAAGGCAAGGCCGTCGTGGCCGCGGGGGCGCGCGAATCGATGGAGCGCAACGCCGAGACCCTGCACGGCTACGGGCTATGGGCTACGGTCAGCCACGACACGTGAGCAAGGCCAGCCAGCCGCCCGAGCCGGCTGACCGGGACGACCCAGCGCTGCCGGAGGAGCCGATGGCGGGATTCCGCGCGACGTCGGGCGGGGTCACCGCCCGGTTCGCCAAGCCCGAGGCCGCGATCATCAGGGATCTCGTTGGCCAGGTCGTCGAGCTCGTCGTGGCCGACATACCGTCGGCCGGCACCGACGAGCTGGCCGCGATGGTCGGGATCAGCGACGCGACCGAGGTCCCGGACGACCCGGTGCTCGCCAGGCTGCTTCCCGACGGCTACCGCGACGACCCCGAGGCGGCGCAGGATTTCCGCCGGTTCACCGAGTCCGGGCTGCGTTC
>WNGJ01018701.1_pt1 | contig 10950 bp, 7 predicted proteins | sample 5400611 | NCBI WGS metagenome assembly WNGJ01 (sample SAMN13153375, study PRJNA577476) | soil metagenome | isolation source: 40 cm soil or saprolite under Garry oak tree replicate 1 | place: USA:California | collected 2016-06-15 | reverse complement strand
GATAGGGTCGCATGATGCTCCTCCACGAGAAGGCGCCGGGCAGGGCTCTGCCCGGGCGGACGCTGGTGCGTCGGGGCGCCGCGCTAGCGGTACGCGGCGCGGGAGGAGCTCAGAGGACGAGCGTGCAGCGCTGGAGGAAGAGCGGGCAGTGCGGCGGCGTGTGCGCGCCTGGCGCGGCGAGGGGCGGTGCCGACGCCGCCAGCCCGACACTCAGTGCGGCCACGGTCGTCCAGGTGGCCGCCGTAGGGGCCTTCACCTGCGGGACGGTCGTGCCCGCGGCCGGCGCCTCCCCGGGCGCGCAGCAGCAGGGCGCGATGGTGCGCGCCCGCTCGTGCTGGCACCGCTTCTCCTGCTGACAGCAGCGGGCAGCCGACGGCGTGCGCGGCGCCAGACTCGCGCCGACGCTCGAGGCGGCGAGGAGGACGGCCGCGAGGGCGGCGATCACGCGCGGCGCGCGCGGCCGGGGCATGGCGCCATTGTCCCGGGGTGGATCCGGGCTGTCAAGCTGCGGGCGCGCTCTGTGCGCGGGAGCGCGACTACTCCGTCTCGCGAGGCGAAGCGTTTCGTGTCCTACGACAAACGGCAGGCCGCGCTGGCGAAGGCGGTCGGTCTTCGCGACCTTGCTCCGTAAGGCCGTTCACCGGAGTGACACGCGGCAATCCGGTTCTCGGCCAGCCACCTCGCAACGCCCTCTTCACCGACGTTCATCGCGCCGTCCGGCATGTCATGGCCACGAGTCGGTCGAGGCATTCTACGGTAGCCGAGACTTCGGCACTTGCCGAGTGGTCGGCACGGCACGGCGAGCAACGTCGAGCACGATCCGCCGCGCCTCTCTGCGCCCACCGACGTCCGGCTGCGCGTCCTCTACGTCGGCGTATGCGGCATTGATGTCATCGAGTCGGTCGGGAAGGAGAGTCACGGAGCGTAAGAACTGTACGTGGACGTTCTCCCTCAAGCCCGAAGGCGATCCTGCCGATAGTGTCCGAAAGATCCCTAGTGTGCCGCCGCGGGAGCGAGACCCTGCCGGTTCCGACGACGGCGGGAGGAACCATGCGCAAGCGTCTCCTCATCGGCGGGCTGCTTCTGGTGATCGTCGCCTCGATCGGTGTTCTCCGGCAGGGCGCCGAGGAGCCCGTCCGGCCGACACGCGAGAACGGGCCGCCCGCTCATCGGCCGGACCTGGGGACGGGTGCCACGGGGCCATCAGCGTCCGCGGCGCTACCGAGCGCCGCTCCCGGAGGCCCGCTCCAAACGCAGCGGTTGCTCCGCGCGCGCGACTTCGCGACCCTGACCCGCCAGCTTGAGGCGAAGCAGGCCCGGCTCGAACAAGACATTCGTCGGGAAGACGAGCTGTCGACCACGCTATCGGCATTCGGCGTCGCGGATCCCGCTCTTACCCCGTTGCTCGACGAGTGGGTCGTCGCTCAGCCCGAAGCCTGGGCTCCGCGCCTCGCGCGGGCACGGCACCGAATCACCGTAGCATGGCAGCGGCGCGGAGCGAAGCTGGCCAAGGAAACCTCGGACGAGCAGTTCGCCGGTATGCAGCAGTGGCTCGACGCCGTCATCGCGGATGCGCGCGAAGCGCTCCAGCGCAACCCGAAGCTCACGGAGGCGTACCGCCTGCTGATCAGGACGGCGCAGGCGCACGGTGATCAGCGGGCGTGCGTGCGCTTCGCAGAACTGGGGCTCGCGGTTGCTCCTGCGAGCCTGCGAGTACGGAGCGCGCTTGCACAGTGTCTCCTGCCGCGTTGGGGCGGCTCCTACGATGCCGTCTCGGCCCTGGCCCGCGAGGCACAGACGCACGTGCGCGAGAACCCCGCCCTGGCGTCGCTGCTCGGCTACGTCGACTGGGACCGAGGCTGTCTGGCCCGGAACGAGACGCGGTACGACGAGGCCGTGGCACTCTTCACGCGCGCGCTTGCCGCCGGCGAGGACTTCCAATTCTACGACGATCGCGCGGACACCTATCTCCGGCAGAAGCGCTACACCGACGCGCTCGCCGACCTCGCGCGTGCGCTTGCCCTGGCACCTGAGGCGTCCGGCATACTGGTCACGCGCGCGTGGATCCTGGTCGCTCTCGAGCGCTATCAGGATGCACTCGGCGACGTGCGGCTCGCGAGCGAGATCGATCCGACGAGCGTTGCGCTCGCGCGCTTCCGACAACAGCAGGGCGAGACGGCCGTATCCCAGGCGTACCAACTCCTTGAGACGACCAAGGACGTCCCGGGGGCGATCGCGCGGTACACGTGGGCGATCGAAATGGCGCCTGGAAGCGCCGAGGCGCTGTACTGGCGGGGGCGCGCGTATCTCAAGCAGAACGATCGCGCCCATGCGCTCGCTGACTTCGAGGCGGCAATCCACCTCGACCCACGCCATTTCGAGTCGTACAAGAACATCGACTGGTTATTCGCGCAACGCGGCGAGTGGGATGCGATCATCGCGCACTGGACGAGCTACATCGCGCTTGAGCCCATGAGCGGGCAGGCCTACCTCGAGCGCGGCGGCGCCTATCACCGCAAGGGCGACGAGAAGGCGGCGGTCGCCGATGCGCAGAAGAGCTGCGCCCTGGGCGCGGCCCGGGCGTGCGAGATCATCGGACACCAGACTGCCGCGCAATGACGATGCGGGTGAGGTACTTGCGCCGCACGAGCTCCCGTCGTTGCCGCGGCACCGCCGCGGGGTCGGGATCTCGGTAACTCCCGCTGGATCCCCCTCTCGCGACGGGCGCGGTTAGGGGTGAGGGGCGCGGGCAGTGGCGGGGGCCGTCTCAGGGCGCTAAGAGCGCGTTCGTGGAGCGGCGCGAGGCCGTCATCGTCGGCTCAGGACCCGCCGGAGCTGCCACGGCGCTCCGGCTCGCTGCCTTGGCGCCGGAGCTCGCCGCGGGCATGCTCCTCCTCGACAAGGCCCGTCACCCCCGGGACAAGACGTGCGCCGGGGGCGTCATCCCGAAGGCGCTGCGCCTGCTCGAGGAGCTGGGCGTCCCGCTCGCGGTTCCCCACGCGCGGGTCGATGCCGCCGGCGTCGCGGTCCCGGGCCGCACGCTCGCGATCGCCGGCTCGGAGCTCTGCCGCGTCGTCCGCCGGCGCGAGCTCGACGCCGCGCTCGCCTGGGCGGCGCGCGAGCGCGGCGTCGAGCTGCGGGAAGGCGAGCGCGTCGTGCACCTCGCGCGCGACGCCGCCGGCGTGTGCGTCGAGACGGATCGGTGCACGTACCGGGCGCCCGTCGTCGTCGGCGCCGACGGGAGCGGGAGCGTCGTGCGGCGTGCGCTCGTGGGCGACGGCGCGGGCGCGGTGGCGCGCGCCGTCATGTGCGACGTGCCGCTCGCCGAGACGCGCTGGGACGGGTACGCCGCACGCCGCTACGAGTTCGACTTCACCTCGTGTGCGACGGGGCTCCGCGGCTACCGCTGGGCCTTTCCCTGCGTCATCGACGGCGTGCCGCACGCGAACGTCGGCGTCTACGCGCTCCCGCCGATCGACGGCGCCCGCCTCCGGCGCCGCGCGCGCTCCTCGCCGGGGACGCGGCCGGATGCGATGCGCTCATGGGCGAGGGCATCTCCTTCGCGCTCGAGTACGGGATGCTCGCGGCCGACGCGATCGTGACCGCGCGCGCGAGCGGGGACTGGAGCTTCCAGCGCTACGCGCGCGCCGTCGAGCGCGGCCCGCTCGGACGGAAGCTCCGCTGCCTGCACCTGGGCGCGCGGCTCTTCTACGGCCCGCGGCATCGCTTCTGGTTCCGGATGGCCGCCGTGAGCCCGCGCGCGCAGTCGATCGGGCTCGCCTGGTACAACGGCGTCGACGGGTGGGACCGGCGCGGCGCGCTCGCCGCCCTGGCGGCCCTCGTTCGGCTCCCCCCGCTCTGACGGCGTGCCGCGCTCTTTGCTGCCGGGAGCCGCGGGGCGCGAGCGGGGTACCACGGGCGCGCGCCGGGCGACAAGATAAATTCCCGGAGAGCGGGGCCGGGCCGCATGCAGGACCTCCCCTTCCGCCCCGGTGTTCTCTACCGAGTATCCGTCGATCCGCTCCCGTGGGACGCTTCTCGGACGCCTTGTGGTGTACGGCCCGAACGGACTAAGGAGAGCCGGGCCTTTGGCGCCCAGAGCGAGGGTCGTCATGCGAAGACGCGTCGTGGTTTCTGCGCTGGCGGTGGTCGTCGTCCTCGTCGCGCGGGGTGTGCTCGCCGAGAGCGGCGGCCCCGCCGCGGACGGGCTCAAGCCGGGCGACACGCTCGACAGCAACACGTGGAAGAAGGCCGAGAACCTCCTGCCCCCCGAGGTCCTCAAGCACTACGAGAAGAACGAGTACGTCAACAAGATCGTGAGCTGGCCGGAGGAGCGCTACAACTGGCCCGAGGACTTCCACGCTGCGACGAAGCAGAACGCCGGCCGGTACACGACCGGAAAGCTCGGCGAGATCCTCGACAGCTCGACCGGCAAGCAGCCGCCGTACATCCTCGGATTCCCGTTCCCCCAGATCGATCCCGCCGACCCGAACGCGGGCGTGAAGGCGGTGTGGAACTTCTTCTACCGGACGTACTACTTCGGAAACCTGCGCGCCGAGTCGCAGCTCAACATGATGAATCCCGGCTCGCTCGAGCGGCGGCTCGATGTGGACGTCCGCTTCATGTACTACGACGGCGTCCCGGAGGAGGAGCGGATCAAGGAGAATCCGCAGAACTTCCTTTACCAGCAGCTCGTCGTGGTCGAGAGCCCGAACGACCTCCAGGGGACGGCGTCCCTCAGCTGGCGCTTCCGCGACGCGCAGAAGCGCGACTCGTCCTGGGCCTACGTCCCGGCGCTCCGGCGGGTGCGCGCGGTGAGCCCCGCCAATCGCTCCGACGGCTTCCTCGGCTCCGACATGAGCCAGGACGACGGCCCGTTCTTCGACGGCAAGCCGGAGGACTTCGACTGGAAGTTCAAGGGCGAGGTCGACCAGTTCCGGCTCGCCGACCCGATGAACCTCGACGGCCAGTCGTCCGACGTGTGGATCGCCACCGGCGGCTGGCGGGCGAACTGGCCCGACACGAAGTTCCTCGGCTACATGGACCCCAAGTGGAAGGGGCTGTCGTGGGCACCGATCACGGCGGGGCTCGCGAACCGGAAGTTCTACGTGGTCGAGGCGACGCCGCGGGACAAGTACTACCTCTACGGCAAGATCGAGCTGTACCTCGACAAGGTGACCTTCCAGGGCGCGTGGAACCGGAAGTTCACCTGGAAGGGGGAGCTCATCAACGCGCTGCAGGTGATGGCTTGGGACCCGCACACGGTCGTCCGACCGAACGGCAAGAAGGACTGGGTGCAGGGATCGAACCAGGCGTTCCAGTGCGCGGAGGCCCTCAAGCTGAACCGCGCGACGGTCGCCGGCATCAAGTCGTCCCCGACCTCGAACTTCGATGCCCGCCTGACGTTCGACCCGAAGATATTCGACCTCGACTCGCTGTCGTCGTACGGGAAGTAGCGCCGTCCCCTGGCCGGGGGCCGACCGGCCGTGACGCTGGAGCCGAACGGTCGCCGCGCCGCCGGAGCTACTCCGGGCAGCCCTTGACCTCGGTGCACGGGCAGCTCTGCGTCGGCAGCCGGGTCATCGGTCCGTTCGTCAGGACGGCGGTGAAGCCGGTGTCGTAGAGCGGCCCGCCGCCGGTGAGCGCGACCCCTGCGGCCACCGCGGTCGAGCACACGGCGCCGGGCTGGCACGTGCTCGAATCGTACGGCTGCGGCGCGGCCGGCGGCGAGCCGAGCGTGAACGGGCCCGTCTTGTTGAAGTTCGTGAAGCCCGCGCCGGCCACCGCGCAATTGTCGCCGCTCATGTCGGCGAAGCTGCTCGTCGCCCCGGCGGTCGAGAACTCGGCGTTCAGCACGAGCTGCGTGATGATGAGCTCGCCCGGGTCGAAGGTCGATCCGAGGGGGCACTGGCCCTGCGGGGTCCTCTGCGAGTCTTGCCAGGTGGTCGACAGCGAGGGGACCGCGAGCCGGTAGTGGATGCCCGCCGGCGTGTCGCAGACCCCGTTCCCGACGCACCGGAGCACCTTCCCGTGGAGGTCGTTACCCTCCCCGCTGCCGCCGGTGTTGCACGGCTTGTGGGGCGGATCGTCCGCGGTGCCGTACTCGCAATCGGGGCCCGGATCGCTCGTGTCGGCGGTCTTCGTGACCTCGTTGTCGCCGGTCTGCGGATTCGAGCTGTTCACGACGCCGAACCCGCAGCGGTACTGATCGAGCCGCGAGCAGAGGCCGCCGAGGAGCGGGACCGTGAAGGTCGGGATGGTGAACCCCGGCTGCTGGCAGCACTGGTTCCGGAGGCACCCGGGGGCGGGCTGGCCGGGCGTCGCTCCGCATCCCGGGATCCCGGCGCACACCGCGTCGGGGTTGACGCATGCGATGCAGGCGCTGTGGTTGCAGGTGGGAGCTGGATCTTCCTGCGCGATCGTGAAGACCGTCTGGATGCCCTGCGGAAAGGGGAGGACGATGCCGTCCGCGGTCGCGAACGGGGTGACGGAGCAGAGCTGGGTGACGCCCTGCTGTCCGCCGCAGTCCGCCTCGGTGCTGCACGGACCGAAGCGGTTCCGCTGCGCGTTCGTCTGACACAGCTTCGGGCCCTGCACCGCGACCATCTGGTACGTGCCCCCGATCCCCTGGCCGTCGCTCACGAGCGGCTCGCACGTCACGGTGCCCGAGGGAGTGCAGGTCGTCGCCGTCGCGCACGGGGACGATGTCCCGGGATTGCACCTGAGGGTGAGGACGTCCTTGTCCACCCGTCGCGGCTTGTCGCTCGACGACACGACCGCGACGAGCTTGCACTTGCCGGCCTTCTTGCCCCTCCGCTTGAGCTTCACGACGATGCCGGACGTCGGCCCGCACGTCGTGGCGTTCCCCGACGGGGAGAACTTGAGGGAGGAACGACCCTTGCAGTTCCCTGCCAGCTTCACCCGCTTGAGGGGGGCGGCGGCGCAGGTGTCCGTGGCGCCGTTGACGCAGACGCCGACGTTGAACGTGCACGATGACGCCCCGCTCGCCTCGACCGTCCCGCCGTTCCTGGCGGTGTCGGGGACGCCGGAAAACCCGACCAGACACTCCGTGGTGTCGTCCATCACCGCGCGGCCGACCGCTGCGGAGAGGAGCGTCGCGGTGAGGGCCGAGCCAAGGAGAAGCAGACTCGGGAAGCGCCGTTCGCCGTGAGTCATGATGTCCCCCTTCACTCCGGACAGCCCGCCGTCACGCTGCAGCAGCAGGCGACGGGCGGCGTGACGACCGCGGCCGGCATGTTCGGCGTGATCGCGACGAAGCCGATGTCCCGGATCGGCGAGTTCGGCCCGGAGAAGACCTCGCTCACCGCCGTGGTGACCGAGCCCGTCGTCCCGTCGTACGACTGCGGCCGCGCCGGCCCCGCCGGCGCCCCGGGCACGGTGATGGGGCCGTCGGGAAGAGCGGCGGTGAAACCCGTGCCCGCGCGCTTGCAGCCGTCGCCGTTCAGGTCCTCGAACGAGCCGGACGCGCCGGCCGAGGTGGGCTCCGCCTTGATGACGATCTGGCTCACGAGCAGCTCGCCGTCGTCGAACGCGGAGCCGCTCGCACAGGTTCCGGACGGGCTCTGGCCGTCCGTCCAGGTCGTCGAGAGCTCCGGTGTCACCAGGCGGAAGTGGATGCCGTCCGCGTCGGGGTTGCCGTCGCCGACCGTTTCCACGATCTTGCCGTTGTAGTCGGCGCCCGCACCGGCGAGCGTGCAGGGCTTCGCCGCGGGATCGTCGGCCGTGCCGTAGATGCAGTCGGGCCCCGGATCGCTCGTGTCGGCCTTCTTGTCGACCTCGTTGTCGCCCGTCTGCGGGCTCGAGGTGTTCACGACACCCGTCCCGCAGCCGATCTGGTCGACGCGCGAGCAGAGGCCGCCGAGGATGTTCACGAAGAAGGTCGGGACGACGAAGCCCGGCTGGTCGCAGCAGCCCTGCGTGCCGCGCGGGACGCAGCCGTTCGGGTTGCCGGCGACCTCGCAGCCCGGGATGCCCGCGCAGGACGCGTTCGCGTTCCCGCACGGGACGCACGCGGCGTGCTCGCATTTCGGGAAGGCGTCCGCCCCGTTCACGGTGAACGTCGTCTGCACGCCGGTCGGGAAGGGCATGATCTGGCCGTCCGCGGTGACCCACGGGAGCTGCATGCACGCACCGCCGGTTCCGCCGCAGTCGGCGTCGCTGCTGCACGACCCGAAGCGGTTCGCCGCGGAGTTCGTCGTGCAGCGCATCTCCCCGGTCGTGCCCTGGAGCTTGTACGTACCGGCGATCGGTTGCCCGACGACGATCGGCCCACATTGCGACACTTCGCCGGTGGCGGGCGGCGGGCACATCAAGGTCGTCGTCGACGTCCCGCTCACGGTGGTCGTCGTCGTGGTGCTCGTGGGGCAGGCCTCGCCGGACGGGCGCGGATTGCAGACGAGCGTGAGGGTGTCCTTGTCGACCTTCCTCGGCTTCGTGCTCGAGCGGGTCATGACGACGATCTTGCACCTGCCCGGCTTCGTTCCCCTCTTCTTCAGCTTCGCGAGCACGCCGGACATCGGGCCGCAGCTCGACGCCTCCCCGGACGGCGAGAAGCCGAGCGACGACGTTCCCTGGCACTTGCCTCTCACCTTGACGCGCTTGAGCGCCGTACCGGTACAGGCGCCCTCCGCGCGGTTGGCGCAGAGCTGCAGGGTGAACGTGCACGAGCCGTTCGCGGTCCCGGCGCCGTCGTCGTCGCATGTTGGATCGCAGTCCGTGCAGGTGATCGTACCGCCGTTCTTGTCGGCGTCGGGGACGCCGGAGAACCCGATGAGGCATTCGGTCGTCGCGTCCATGACGGCGTGGCTCGAGCGTCCCGCGACGAGGGTGGCCGCGAGCGCGACGATGGCGGCGCGGCGAGAGCGCGCCTCTCGAACCTGCCGCTGACCACCGTACGCCATCTTCCCTCCTCGCGGGTCGTTCGCGGTTCGCCTGGCTAACAGGTATAGGTCGAAGCCGTCAATACAGCGGGTCGATCGCACCCGGCTTCGCGCGGCGCGAGAACGCGCGGACCCACCCTACTCCGGACAGCCGGGGACCACCGTGCAGCTACACGCCCGCGCCGGCACGACGACGGCCGGCATGTTCGGGGTGATCGCGACGAAGCCGATGTCCCGGATCGGCGAGTTCGGCCCGGAGAAGACCTCGCTCACCGCCCCGGACACCGCCCCCTGCGTGCCGTCGTACGACTGCGGACGGAGCGGGCCCGGGCTCGGGCCGACCGTGATCGGGCCATCGGTCGCCGGGTTGGTGGAGGCGATGAAGCCGGCGCCTGCCCGCTTGCAGCCGTCCCCGTTCATGTCGACGAATGCGCCCGTCGCACCGGCGGTCGTGGGCTGCGCCTGCAGGATCAGCTGGCTCACGAGCAGCTCGCCGTTGTCGTACGTGGCGCCGTTCACGCAGGTTCCCGGGGGGCTCTGGTCGGGTGAATCGCTCCAGGTGGTCGACAGCTCGGGCGTGGTGAGGCGGTAGTGGATGCCGGGCGCGTCGGGGCTGCCGTTCCCGATCGTGCTCACGATCTTGCCCTTGTAGTCGTTGCCGGCCTGGGCCGGGGTGCAGGCGAGCGGCGCAGGGTCGTCGTTCAGGTTCGTGCCGCCGAGGCACTCGGAGTCCGGGTGGCCGTTATAGCAGCAGTCCGCACCCGGATCGCTCGTATCGGCGTTCTTGGTCACCTCGTTGTCGCCCGTCTGCGGGTTCGACGTGTTCACCACACCGATGCCGCAGCTGATCTGGTCGACGCGCGAGCAGAGGCCGCCGAGGATGTTCACGAAGAAGGTCGGGACGATGAAGCCGGGCTGATCGCAGCATCCCTGCGTCGCCCGGGGGATGCAGCCGTTCGGGTTGCCGGCGACCTCGCAGCCGGGGATGCCGGCACAGGACGCGTTCGGGTCGCCGCACGGGACGCACGCGGCATGCTCGCAGTGCGGGAAGCCGTCCGCGGCCGCGACGGTGAAGGTCGTCTGCACGCCGGTCGGGAAGGGCATGATCTGGCCGTCCGCGGTGACCCACGGGAGCTGCATGCACGCCCCGCCGGTTCCGCCGCAGTCGGTGTCGCTGCTGCACGATCCGAAGCGGTTCGCGGCGGCGTTCGTCGTGCAGCGCTGCTCCCCGGTCGTGCCGGTCAGCTGGTAGGTGTTCGGGATCGATTCGCCGACGACGACCGGCGCGCACTCGCCGGTGCCGATCGTCGTCGTGGTGGTGCCGGTGGCGGTCGTCGTCGTCGTCGACCCGACGATCGTGGTGGTGGTGTTGCCCGGCGTCGTCGTGGTGGTGCTGCCCGGGGCGGTCGTGGTCGTCGCCGCGACGGTGGTCGTGGTTGTCGCCGCGACGGTGGTCGTGGTTGTCGCCGCGACGGTGGTCGTGGTTGTCGCCGCGACGGCGGTCGTGGTTGTCGCCGCGACGGTGGTCGTGGTCGTCGCCGCGACGGTGGTCGTGGTCGACCCAGCCTGCGTGGTGGTCGTGGTGGTCGTGGTCGTCGTCGGACACGTGTCGGTCGCGGGACGCGGGCGGCAGACGAGGGTGTCCTTGTCGGAGTCGACGCCCTTCGCACCCTCCGGCTTTGCCCTGAGCGTGATCGCCTGCTTTCCTGGCTTGGTCTTCTTGCCGCGGACGGGGACGACGACGTCGATGAGACCGCCGCAGAGCGCGCCGCTGAGCCCCGCCGGTGGCGGGATCCCGAGCTTCGGCGGACCGATCTTGAGACTACGGAGCGCCGCCGGCGCCTGGCAGCCCGCGACGTCCTGGTTGATGCACACCTGGACCCGGAACGTGCAGCTCCCGTTGTGACAATTGCCGTCGTGATCGCACCCGGGGTCGCCGTCGGTGCACTCGAGCCGGTTCGGCGCCGTCGCGTCCGTCCCGCCGAGCGTGCGCAGGATGGCGAAGCACTCGGTGGAGGAGGGACCCTTCCCCGGGAGATCCGTTGCAAGC
>WNGJ01008482.1_pt1 | contig 10951 bp, 14 predicted proteins | sample 5400611 | NCBI WGS metagenome assembly WNGJ01 (sample SAMN13153375, study PRJNA577476) | soil metagenome | isolation source: 40 cm soil or saprolite under Garry oak tree replicate 1 | place: USA:California | collected 2016-06-15 | reverse complement strand
TTCGATCTCTCCCGCGATGAAATCCTCAATCGCGTCAAGTCCGGAACTCTGAGCAAAACCGCCCTGCGCGCCCACGACTATATCTTTGACGTTTTTGCGGGAGGCCAACAGGCATCGAGCCCAAGCTGAGCGAGATTGTAATTTGTTATGCACGGCCTCTGTTGCTGTCGTAGCGGTCCTTCAATGGCTACATGTGCCGTTGACTCCTTCATTCACCCGGTGCTACGTTCCAGAAGTTCGGTTCCTCGCGAAAGTGGCGGAATTGGCAGACGCGCTAGACTTAGGATCTAGTGGCTCACGCCGTGGGGGTTCGAGTCCCCCCTTTCGCATTGAACAACTTACGGACTTTTCCGGTACCCGATCGAGCCAGCCTAGTGAAGAAGCTAGTAAAACGGACTCGACATTTTCTCCAACGTCTTCGTGTGGTTGTAAGCCTCTTCTTTCAGCAAATGCGCGTACCGCTCCGTCGTCGTGATGGAGTTGTGCCCATCAGATATTGAATCCGCCGCAAGGGCACGGCTTTGAGCGCATTGTCGCCGGCGGGGATAACGAGGAAAATGATCCTGAACGATATCCGTGGAGGCGCATATGTCGATTTCGGTCAAACTGAAAGACTATCTCGACGGCCAAGGCGTGGCCTACAAACATCGAGTTCATCCTGCCGCTTACACCTCACAGGAAATCGCAGCGGTCGCACACATTCCAGGAAAGGAATTGGCGAAGACCGTGATCGTCAAGGCCGATGGCCAATTGGTCATGGCCGTGTTGCCGGCAAAAGAGACGATCGATGTTGAGGCTCTTCAGAAAAGAAATCGAAGCTAAAACGCTGCGTTTGGCGACGGAAGAGGAGTTCCGCAACAGCTTTCCCACATGCGAATTGGGCGCCATGCCGCCGTTCGGCATATATTTCGGAGTTCCGGTTTACTGTGATACGGCGCTCGAGCAGGACGACGAAATCGAATTCAACGCCGGCAGCCATCAGGACACGATTCGAATGAGGTTCGCCGATTTCAAGCGACTCGTGAATCCCAGGCTGATCAATTTCGCATGGCAGCGGATGCGCCGCCTCGCCGGCTAGTGGCAAATCCCTGGGCTATTTAATACGGTTAACTCGCCCAATTGAATCCTCTCCCGCGTAGCGTTAAAGGGGTTGGTTTGAGTTAGCTCTACGTGCAGATGCGTGTGACTCTCGGATGCGAAGTTAAGTTGGTCAAAGCACGAGCCCGAAAGATATTGGCGGTGCACGGCGTCAAAACGGCCAGCGTAAGGAGCGGGGTTGTCTTGCCCACGGACTGCGTTGCCCAGGTATCCGACGGCCCTTCCTTGTCGAGACGGTTAAAAATAGCACGCGATTTCTTTATTGCCAGCCCTTTCATCCTCGGGGGTGGCCCGCAGGGGCCATGAATCTTTCCTATACTTGGGCGAAAGTCATGCTCTACGACATCTCGTCAAAGCTGCGGGAAGCGCACGGTCTGGGTTCCACCGAAACCGTTACCTTCCGCCAGTTTTCGGCGGAAGCCCAAACATACCGCGACGCCGTCGAGTTCAGCAACGGCGTGCGAGTCCGGCTGCAGGAGTTGGAGGACGGCCAGCGCGCTGAGGTGCTCACGCTCTCATCGGAGGACGCCGACGTTCCGGGTGCGCTGATGACGGACGCATTCGGGTCGGCGAGACTGCAGGCGCAGACGCCCTTCGAACGGCAGGCTCAAGGAGAAAAGTACGTTTTCAGGATGGCAGCATTCCTGCTGAAAACACCGGTCTTAGCGGTCGTAGGCAAGTGTCTTGGGAGTTGAATGGGTCGCATGTTCGTAGGCGACTACGAACGCGCCGCTAAACCTCCGTTCCTAGCGAAGTTACGAAATGTGGCTGCCATTGGAAGGATGCGCTTGGTATCGGTTGCTATCGCAATCCGTGGAATTTTCTCAATCAAGTAGATGATTGGTGAATCCCCAAGGAAGCGTCATTCGCTTTGATTGATTAAGTCCACTATTCTCGGCATCGATCGCCGCAGCGGCTCGCAGGGAGGCTAAACGCTGTTATGAAACACCGTCCAAGCCAGGCAATGGCGTATTTTTTAATTTCTGGTACAGCTGTCTTTTCAACCTTGTATATCGCTTATCTGTTCCACGCGCTGGAGGGAGTAAGAATTGGATGGTTCGCCCTCGGACTCCTGAGTTTCAAGACCGGCGTGGAAGTTGTCGCTAGCTTTTATGGGTTTGCATTTTTGTTCGGGTCGGTTTTCTATCTCTTCTTGAAAGAAATGCCACCAAAGCAGTCGAGATCCACCGCGCACCCACCGGTCGGTATCATCTATCTGTGCTGTGACGACCTGGATATTGAAGCGCTGGGAAGCCTCGCGAACCTGGAGTACGAGGGCAAACGTTATCTGATCATCCACGACGATTCGAAATCTGCCAGCGTTCGAGCAGAATTAGATGCTGCGGCCGAACGTCTTCGCAGGCAGGAGTCCTGGGAGGTTATCGTCCTGAGACGCCCGTTGAGAGAAGGCGGCAAACCGGGTGCTGTGAACTACGTTCTGGAGCAGACCGGACATTTGTATGAGTACTTCTTTCTTTGCGACAATGACTCCACGGTGCTCGATTTTTGGACGATCGAGAAGGCAGTTCCGTATTTCCAGGACCAGAATGTGGCGATCGTTCAGTGCCGGAGCGTAGCCGTCGACAGCCCGGAGTACTCGCCGATGAATCGGTTGTTGTCGCGATCCATTAACGCTTTCCACGTTTTCTTTTCCGTGCAGTCGAAGTTCGGCTGGCAACCATTTATTGGCCACAATGCTTTTCTGCGAACCCGAACGGTCAGAGAGGTGGGGGGATTCACGCCAGGTTTCTTTGCGGACGATCTGGATATGACGGTGCGCCTCAACTTGAAAGGTTATTCTGTAGCGTATGCGCCCGAGATTCGCGTGGGAGAAAAACATCCTCCCAGCTACACCTCGTTTCGCAAGCGGAGCTACAAATGGGCTTATGGCTGCATGCAAACGCTGAAGGCGCACGCCGGTTCTGTGCTGAAAAGTCGCCGCTTTTCGCTCGCTGAGAAATTATGCTTTTTTCAGTTCGCGGGGTTTTATGTGGGCCAGACGGTCCTGTTGCTGTATCTCGCCGTCACCTTTATGATTGTGCCGGTTTTCCTGCACGTGTACCGGATGAGCTTGGCTGCCAGTCTGAGTGCGGGAAGCCTGATTATTGCTCTCATATACCTGCCCACGTTGGTTTATTTCGCCAAGGAAAGAAAGCTGGCAGAGTGTTTTGGGTCCGTGGTGGCATGTGGGTTCGTGTATGGCGCGACAGATTTTTCGTGCGCACGGGGAGTTTGGGACTGTTTGTGGAATCGAGACAAAGAATGGACTCCCACCAACAGCAAATCGCAGGAGGGCGGCAAGATGGGCCTCTGCTAAGGATAAGCGATCGACGCAGTAGGCCGGGCCTCTCCAACATCAGATGAGCGCCGACTGCGACGCACTCGTTACACGTATACACGTTCTGATTTTACTTACATTCCGGCCAATCGCCGGATGCGCCCAGCACAAACCGATTATCCGGAAAACACGGAAAGTCGCTAGATTCCAGTCAGAGACAGCTTAATCCGTGTCAGAGAGCATAAAGAATTTATCCTTCGCGGCGGCCATTGCTGTCGCGCTGGCATTGCCCCACGCGCAGCATCCGGTTTCGAGTACTACGTTTCGCGCACTGAAATCGGTTGCGGGATAGTCCGGGAAAGCTTAGTGTATTACGAAATCCAGGCAATGAACCCACATTCATCGGCCTCTCTGCATCGGTTGTGGAATGCCGTGGAACGAATCGTCCATGCCGTGTCCGCGCGCGATCCCAAGGCATTTCAGGAATTACTGCTCGAAGGCCAAAAGCATACGATACGATGAGGGCCAATCTATGCAGCGCACTGCCGACCTCCGCATCGACAGCTACCGCCCGCTCCTTCCGCCCGCGATTCTTCTGGAAGAAGTTCCGTTGACCGATCATGGCGTCGAGACGGTCGCACGCGGGCGCGCGGACCTGTCACGCATTTTGCGGGGAGAAGACGATCGGCTGATCGTTGTCGTCGGGCCCTGCTCCATTCACGATCCAGACGCCGGACTGGAATATGCGCGGCGGCTTTGCAGCCTCGCGCAGGAGCATGCCGGCGAGCTAAGTATAGTGATGCGCGTTTATTTCGAGAAACCGCGCACAACCGTCGGCTGGAAGGGACTGATCAATGACCCGCGACTCGACGGCAGCTTTGCGATTAACGAAGGGTTGCGGAAGGCGCGACGCCTGCTCGTCGAGCTCGCCGCGATGGGGCTGCCAGCGGGCGGCGAGTTTCTCGATCCGATATCGCCGCAATATACCTCCGACACCATATCGTGGGGCGCCATCGGCGCGCGAACGACAGAGAGTCAGGTGCATCGCGAGCTGGCCTCGGGACTTTCAATGCCGATCGGCTTCAAGAACGGCACCGACGGCGGCGTCCAGATTGCAATCGACGCGGTACGGGCGGCGGCACATCCGCACCGTTTCCTTGGCGTCACCGAACAGGGCCTGGCCGCTATCGTTTCCACGAATGGGAATCCTGATTGTCACATCATCCTGCGCGGCGGCGAGAGCGGTCCCAACCACGATGCCTCGAGCGTGCAGAAAGCTGCGAGGGCAATGCGAAGCGCCGTCCTGCAACCACGCATTTTGATCGACGCCAGCCACGGCAACAGCAGCAAAGACTACAGGCGGCAACCGATCGTCGTCCACGACGTCGCTTCGCAGGTGGCGGCGGGCGACTCCGCGATCATCGGCATGATGATGGAAAGCTTTCTCGTGGACGGCCGTCAGGATCTGGTCGATCCCCGCACGCTCCGCTATGGGCAAAGCATCACCGATGCCTGCATGGGCTGGGAGATGACCGTGCCGGCAATTGCCGAACTCGCCAATGCGGTCCGCTCCCGCCGGCGGTGAAAGCGATTGAATGGTGAATTCATCCACCTACTAGACGCATCGGACCGGATAGTGTTTGATCAGCCGCGTCGGGCGTTAGAATCGACATTCCATGAACACCGCTGGCGTGATTAGGTCCGGTCGAAGCACGTTGTCGACCTCCGCACTGAATAGCGGTTTCAGTTAGGGCGTACAGCCCATCAATACTTTGAACTTTGTCACCATTTTTCCAAATGCCGATTCCCAAGTCCGGGCACCCAGGCTTCTCAAAGGTCAGCGCAATGGCGTCGTTCCCATTCCAGAATTTTTGTAGGCTCGTCGCCTGACCGGTTCTACACGGGAGTGCTGGTTTCTATTTTCAAGCACAGGGGCCACCGCATCAGCGGCAGCAGGCGCGATTGACAATGGACAGAATGGGAACTCGAACTCGACCGCGGTTTTCGAGACCGCCTCGGAGACAGTGGGCTCGTCCTCTCTTGCCAATGACCACGGTTTCTCGAGTTGGTTTGGTATCAACGCAGGATCGAACGTGGATCTTCAGGTCGGCTATACGCGGAGCGCTGGTTATGACCTCAATACTGTATTCGCGAGCATTGGATTCCGTTTTGGGAAGTAGGGTCGGTTAAGAGAAATCTCAACTCGTGCCGGCACTTCAGCGTAGAACCCTTTCATCGTTTGCACGATGGGGTGCGGGTATCCTTTGCCAGTCAACAGGTTAGGAATCCATGTGACGGATGGAAGCGCGCCATCGTCTTAGCGAATAGGTAGGACGCAATTTGGGTTTGGATTCCAGACCCGGAGAGGCGAACCGTTGACCATCACGAAGATGAAAGGAGATTACTATGAAGAATTTTCTGGCGGTAACAGTTGTATCGATGTCCGTCTGCAGTTTACTCGCAGCTCAGGGTCGGGGGCCGGCCAGGGTAGGTGCTCCAACAAACATCGGCACAGCGCATAACCCGAATACCGGCAATCTCGGAACAGCAAATCAAGGCTCGGGAAAGCCCAGCAGTAATCCAGCGGCAGATTCCGGCAAGGGAGCGAACTCTCTGGATACAGGCGGATTCAAGAACCACGGCCAATACCTCGCAGCCCAACACGTATCGGAAAACCTCGGTATCCCTTTGGATCAGTTGAAAGCGAAGATGACCGGCGACCATCCCGAATCATTGGGCAAAGCCATTCAGGATCTCACAGGCTTGCCGCCGGACAAGGCGAACGTCGAAGCGAAGAAGGCCGAAGCGGAAGCCAAACATCAGAGCAAGAACTAGGCCCCGCGATTGAGGGGCAGATCGGACCTTTGTCCAGTTCTGTCCCTCAAGTACCATTTGCGACGGCGGGAGAACCGGCATGAATGAAAGAGTGCACCGATACCTGGATGGGGAACTCCGGCAGGAAGCGCTCACGTCGGAGGAGCTCCAGGAAATTGCGGCGTGTGAGGATCTCGTCAGAGAGACGCGCGAAAGCTACCAGTCCATTAAGGTTCCGGACCTTACTGCCCGGGTTATGTCACGGCTGCCGGCCGCTCCTGCAAGCCATGGAGTCTTGAATGGCTTCATTCAGAATGCACTGGAGTGGATATGGACGCCTCGTGCGATCCGTCTGCGGCCGGTCTATGGAATGCTCGCCGTTGCGGCAGTTTGCCTCATTTTCGTTCTCACGAAGTCCACTAATCGAGACGCGGACCACGCGAACGGTAAGGTCTTCGTCCAGTTTCGCCTCGATGCGTCGAAGGCGTCGGAGGTCCGTCTGGCGGGGAGTTTCACCGGATGGAAACCGGCATACAGACTGCAACAGATGAGCCGCGGAGTATGGTCGGTTGTGGTTCCGTTGGAGCCTGGAGTCCACGATTACGCCTTCGTCGTTGACGGCGGAGAGTGGATTGCCGATCCAACAGCGCCCGCCGTTGATGACGGCTTCGGCGGTATGAACAGCCGCTTGTCGGTCCTTCTGCCCGGAGACTCACGGTTATGAAGTCGCTGTCAAAGGCCGGTGCGTCGCTTGTGTTGACGTTGACGATTGCTGCGCTGGCCATGCCCGCCGCGAAACCAGCCGCGGCATCGTTTGCGGGCGATGACAGCCGAGTCATTCTGCATCTTCCAGCGCGTGACGCTGGTGTGCCTCCACCCCAGATCGCCGGGGATTTCACGAACTGGATGCCCGTGCGGATGGAGCGTCACAAAGACGAGTGGCGATATTCGCTTCATGCTTCCCCTGGGGTTTATCACTTTGCTTTTCGGGGTGCGGATGGGCATTGGTTTGTGCCGGCCACCTTTCCGAACAGGACCGACGATGGGATGGGAGGCTGGGTCGCTGTACTTGTGATTCCATGAAGATTGAAATCGCCATCACGGAGGATAAAGCGGTTGTTGTTCCATTCGGTCCTGCCGGCATCGAAACCTCCGATGGAGTGCTGGTGGCTCAGGTCCTGAACGGCGAGCGGGACGCTTTTGAAATGTTGGTCCGCAGGCACCAGGCTTTCCTGTTCCGGCGTGCCCGTTGGATGGGATTGGATGCGGACACCGCCGCAGATATTGTGCAGGACGCCTTGATAAAAGCGTATCAGAACCTCTCGACTTGCCGTGAACCGGACCGTTTCGGTTTCTGGGTCGGGAAAATCCTGAGGAACCAGTGTCTGGATTTTTTGAAGAGTGCCGCCCGGCGAAGCGTGCCGCTGTCCCCATTCCTCGCCGCAAATCATGGGAATCCCGAGTTGGAGGAACAGCGAAGCACGCTGCGGAACCGATTAACGTCGGCTCTCGCGCTGCTCCCGAAGGAGCAGCGCGAGGCCTTCCTCATGAAGCACGGTGAGGGGCTCTCTTATGATGAAATGGCGGAGCTGACGAACGTGTCGGTGAGCGCAATGAAAATGAGAGTCCACCGCGCCACCGAGTTGCTGCGAGAGCAGTTGCGCACCGTTCATCCAGATTTGAGATGTGACGCAAGACCTCGGTGACTCGTCTATGAGACAAAGGACGGAGACAAGCATATGGAAAGTCCGATGACGAGAATTCAATGGACCGCGGCACTGGTTGTACTGACGCTTCTTCCAGCGGCTGCCATGGCGCAGAGCCCAAAAGAGCGGCTCGATGCAGCGATCTCCCATTCACAGGAGGCGGGAATCCCGGTTTCGCTACTGCAGAGCAAGATAGCCGAGGGACGGGCAAAAGGTGTCCCCATGGACCGGATCGCAACCGCCGTGGAAAACCGGCTCCGGAATTTGGAGCAAGCCAAGATTGCCATGAACCGTGGCGCCGGAGATGTGGATGCGGCTCAGCTATCCGTTGGCGCCGATGCTATTGGAGCCGGGGTCAGCGAAGCCGTCCTCACGCAAGTCGCATCATCTGCCAGCCGTGAGCGCCGCGCGGTTGCAGTGGCTACACTGACACAGCTTGTCTTGCACGGGATAGCGCCAGACGCTGCCCTTGTCCAAGTCAAGGACGCCTTAGCTCGCGGCCCGCAAGCGCTGGCCAATCTTGCAGCTCAAGCAGGTGGCGCCGGCCGTGCTCCCGAAGGCTCCCAGGGAAGTAGTTCCGGAGCGATGAGCACCCCACGCACCGGCGGCTCTCCAGCATCAGTGCCTGCGTCAGCCCAGCCTCATGTATCGCCTGTTCCTCCCAATGCCAGAGGCGCTGGGCGGGGTGGCCGCTGAGAGCAAGCTCTGCAATCTGAACCGCTAGTAGCACTTTCGACGTGCCTTTTTGTTTTTCGCCTTTTCACTTTCAATTCGCGCATCGGCTGCGGTTCGACCAACACTGCCGTTGTCAAGTAACTGGTACTGGTCCATAGCATTACGAAGATCCTGATCATAGATCGGAAGTTTTGTCACCGAGAATCACGGGAATAAAGGCGAAGGAACCCATGCCATTCGCGTTTGCTCCTATTATTTGTGGTTGTCGCTTTGTCCTTCTCTGTTCTGCAGATCGTCCGGCTGGCGGACTCCAAAGCCGTCGTTTCATGGCAGTGCGACTGTGGCATGCGCGTGAAGGCCATGTATGAGACGGACGGCGTGACGACGGTACGGTGTCCCAACTCCTTCTGCAAAATTCCCCACATCGTTGACGGAAAGAGCGGGTCGCCGGACATCGGTTGCTTAATGGCAACGCAGATGTCTGGCTCATCGACACTGCGCGAGGTGTGCCCACGCGGTTCACCTTCGATGCCGCCGCCGATAACTATCCCGTCTGGTCGTCCAATGGGAGCCGCGTCGTCTTCGCCTCCAATCGAAACGGCATCAGTAACCTATATTGGAAATTATCCAGCGGCGCTGGAGCCGATGAGCTGCTGCTGGAATCGGATCAGAACAAATCGCCAGCCCATTGGTCCTCCGATGGACGCTTTCTGCTGTTCCGCAGCATCGATCCGCAAACGGGAACGGACTTGTGGGTTATGCCGCTGTCCAGCGATAAAAAGCCCTTCCCTTTCTTGAAAACTTCGTTCGAGGAACGCGCGGGCCAGTTCTCCCCCGACGGCAAGTGGATCGCGTACCAGTCGAACGAATCGAGCCGGTTCGAGATCTACGTCCAGCCGTTTCCGTCAAACCTCTGTTCCTGTTGGGACCGGGCAGGAAGTTTCAGATCTCCACTAACGGTGGCGCGCAGCCGCGCTGGAACAGGAATGGCAAGGAAATCTTCTACGTCTCGTTGGACAGCAAGATGATGGCGGCCCCGGTGAAGTTCTCGCCGGACGGCCGGTCGCTGGAAATCGGAGCACCGGCGGCCCTGTTCCCGGTTCCCATTGCCGGCGGCCCGCTGCCGGGTGCGTATAAGCAGCAATACGCCGTGTCGTCCGACAGCCAGCGATTCCTTGTGAATCTCGCCGTGGACGAAGGCGTAACCTCGCCCATCACGCTGATCTTGAACTGGAAAGCCAAGCCATGACCTTCAACGCAGGAGCGAAGCTTGGCCCATACGAGATCCTCGCCGCCATCGGCACAGGCGGGCAAGGTCGTTCTTCTCTTAGCTGTAATCGCGTTTCACACAGCCATGTCTCCCCATTCTGTTCAAGCAAAAACCCAGCACAAGTATCTGGCCGTAATGAGCTACGGTTCGGGCGCAGCACAGGGTTTTGGGATTCAAGCTGATTTGGACAAGTACGCGGCTGACGGTTGGGAATTGGCGGCACCTATCTCATGACCGTGGTGCGATTATTCGTGTCCTCGAAACTCTCGACCGGCTCGGCGGAGCACCGGGAGTCTTCCTGCAACCATCTATCAAGTTGCTTGATGCATTCTTCAAGCCGGGCTTCACCGCGAGTCGAATTCCACTTCTCCAGATCGCTCGCAGTGATGAATTCCACTTCTCCAGATCGCTCGCAGTGATGAAGTCTCTCCGCCCGATCCGCACGACTGGAATGCGATCTTCCTCAATAATTCGGCGGAAATGGCGCGTCTTATAGCCCGCCTGAAAAGCCGCGCTGGGAATATCGAGCAACTGTGTTTGGAAGCATGTGGTAACTAAAACCAGAACGTGCGGTCACAGGAATGCACCTTCTTACTGTGGTTTCCGAGTTGGTAGCCCATGTGCCTGAGTACGCAAAAGGAATTAAAACATGAGCGGAAGCCGCACAGAGAATCAATCGGGAGTGGCCAACTCAGAGTACGAGGATAAGTTGGCGCAAGCGATCGCACAGAACGAAGAACTGTGCCAGGAAATGCAGAAACTCACATGGCTGAGCGAAGACATGCCCGCCAAAATAGAGTTTTTAAAGAGCGCCATTGCTAGCCAGCAAATTACTCTGTGTTTGCAAACAGCTCTGGCTGCGATGCTCTTCGTACTGGGAATCACGGTAGTCATTCTGAGTTTCGTCAATCCTGGCCTGATTCTCGCGGGAACCTTGAAAACCGGCCAGACGTTGGGCGGGACACTGGTCGCCGCCAGCGGCTTCATTCCCATTTTCTTCAGTCGCCGTGACAAGATCGTTGCCCTGAATTCCTTGCTTCTTAGCTACCAACACCAGCAAGTGGGCGGTCTGAGTCCGGACGCAAAGCTCGATCAGTATTTCGATCAGTA
>WNGJ01017253.1_pt1 | contig 10952 bp, 11 predicted proteins | sample 5400611 | NCBI WGS metagenome assembly WNGJ01 (sample SAMN13153375, study PRJNA577476) | soil metagenome | isolation source: 40 cm soil or saprolite under Garry oak tree replicate 1 | place: USA:California | collected 2016-06-15 | reverse complement strand
AAGAAGCGCCAGGTGCCTCCCCCTGTACCGTTCGATCCTGAGGAGCAGTTCCTCGATTTTGTCGATCTGCTTGATCCTCTCGCACCTGCGCTTCCTGGAGGAGGTCCTTAAGTGAGATGTATTGGGCGCAAGGGCGGCCGCAAGGGGCAAGGGGCAAGGGGCAAGGGCGGCCGCAAGGGCACGCCCCTACTATACACGTAATAGATGCATAATACACACCGTAGTATAGTAGGGGCGTGCCCTTGCGGCCGCCCTGTTTCGGTCGCCCTGTTTCGGTCGCCCTGTTTCGGTCACCTTTCATTTATATGCTACAACCCCATAAGCTTCGGGTTTACGAACAGAAAGGCCTGGCGAGGGCAAGCCTCGCCACTACATCTCGCTTGAAATACGCATCAGGAGACGTTTCATTTGTATGCCACGACGCCGTAGGCTTCGGGTTTACGAACAACTCGTGTGAATCCTGCTTCTTGCAGGCGTCGTAGCGCGCCTTTTGTGGCGCCGCCGCTGGCCTTGCTGTTTGGATCGCCGATGTAGTGATAGAGGCAACCACCACGTTTGAGGACTCTGAAGAGTTGTTGGTAAAAGGCTCCTGAATACAGTTCGCCTGCCAGGCTAAATGTGGGTGGATCGTGGATGATGCGTGAAAAACTGCCATCTTCGAGGGTTTGCACGACCTCGTAGCTATCGCCCATTATCTGGTGGATTTTGGGATTGTGGAACAGAGCTTGAGACCAGGGATTGAGGCGCGCTATTTCCTGCACACCTGGATCAAGTTCTATGGTAACGACTTCAGCAGCAGTTTTGGATGCCTCGATTGCTGTGTATCCCAGGCCAGTTGCCGTATCTAAAACGCGCCCTACGATAGGCGAGATAGCTGCGATCTTCCTCAAGGTATCCTGCATGGGGTCAATATCTTTGATGCGGTGCATCACGAAACCTGCTATCAATATGCTGGGCGCTCCGCTGGTGGGCATCAGGCTGCAAACGCGGTTTGTGTATTCAGAGAATACCTGTACTGGTCTGATGGTATAGTCTTCCAGGATGAAGCAGTTGACTTCAGATTTGCTGATCTTCTCTACGCTGTGCCAGTCCAGGCGCTCGCCATTTGGGAATGTAACGCCCTCAGGTGTGAGTGTAACGGTTATCGTTGAGAGCCCCAGATCCGGCGATATTTTAACGGAAGTTAGTCCTTGCTGCCTGGCTCTGAGTAGTGGTTCTGCCTGGATGTAGGATAAGATGATTGGTTGTGTCATTTGCATATGATACTATCACTTCACCTGCCATACCTGCACCGTCATATCGTTGCTGCCCGACGCAATGTGTTTCCCATCGGGAGACCAGGCCACGGCATTTACAGATGCATTGGATGTAAAGTGGCCCCAATAGAAGTCGACATGTCCACGATAGGAATAGGCATTGTTTCCTGTGAGGGCGTCCCATACCTGGGCTGTGCCGTCGCTGCTGCCCGATACAATTCTTTTTCCATCGGGGGACCAGGCCACGGAAAGTACGTCTGCGTTATGGCCCTGGTAGTTATAGACATTATGGCCGGTAATGGTGTCCCATATCTCTACCAGGCTAGCAGAACTGCCGACTGCAATGTACCTGCCATCGGGGGACCAGGCCAGAGCATGGACTATTGCGGCATTGTAACCGTAGGAAGCGGTTAAGTTGCCAGTAGCAAGATCCAGCACTTCTACGTTACCAATTCCTCCAATGGCGATGCGTTTTCCATCAGGAGACCAGGCCACGGTATTCCATGGCGCAAGGATGCCTTTGATGTTAGAAGGGCTTTTGTAAGTGAAGGTCATCTTGCCTATGAAAGCATCCCACACCTGCACGGTACCATCGTTGCTTGCGGAGGCGATGCGCGTTCCGCCAGGCGACCAGGCCACGTCATATACAACGTCGTTGTGTCCATGATAGGTGTAGACAAGATTCCCGGTAGTGGCAACCCACACTTGCACGGTCATATCCAGGCCAGCGGAGGCGATGTATTTGCCATCGGGTGACCAGGCCAGTGTTGATACATCGGAGGTATGTCCATGATAGATATAGACGTGACCTCCACCGGCAGCGTCCCATACCTGAACTGTATGATCTCCGCTGGCAGAGGCGATGCGCTTTCCATCAGGAGACCAGGCCACGGCGCTCACATAGTCCGAGTGGCCTTGATAGGTGAAATGGTTGGGTGCGGTGGCAAAATGGACGACAAAGGCAAGATCAGCGTGAATATCGGTGAAGACAAACAGGGCGATTAGCAGAACGGCTACTATACTCAGAATGATGATGGTAAGACGCCTCTTTGAACGGTGAGGCTGGGGAGTTAGCGGTTTGTCGAGTATGGACATATCATCTTGTCTCGTCTTTTATTGTAGACTATAATGGCTCTATTCTGTCACGTTCATTGAATTGGGTTGAGAGCCAACAGAGATACCGATGCAAATTAGCGAACCAGCCGAATATGCTATCCTGGGGCTGCTTGAAAAGCAACCCATGCATGGCTATGAAATGTTTCAGCAGTTCCAGAGCGGTATACTGCGCCAGATTGTACACCTGGAGATGAGCCAGATGTACGCGTTCCTGAAAAAACTGGAACGCTTAGAGTATATCGAAGCGGAATTGGAAACGCAAGGTGTACGGCCACCGCGTAAAATCTTTCACCTGACGGATCCTGGACGCAACATATTTTACGAGTGGCTCACTACGCCTGTTGAGCGTCCGCGTGAAATTCGCGTGCTCTTCCTGCTTAAGCTCTACTTCGCGCAGCGTGTCATTCCAGAACAGACCGCACGTTTGATTGATCAAGAAATTATCGCATGTCGTAAATTTCTCGACCATCTTGAGGCGCAGCGTCTCCCCGATGCCAGAACCAGCGATACCGCTTTTCTCGATCACGTTGTGTTACGAAGTCGGATTCATCAGACACGCGCTCTGCTCGATTGGCTGCGTGAGCTGCAATATGACTTTGCGGAGACCCATTGAGATTCATGCGAGGACCGGACAGAAAAATAAAGTTTCTTCCGCTTGAGGTATTACGGCAGGTATTCTGTTATAATAGAACCAGTTATTTTAAAGAACGAAAGGCAGATTCCCTATGCCAACACAAGAAGAAAGATTAACGGCCCTAGAGCAAAAAACCGCCGCATCTATCCAAGAAATGGATGAAAACTTCACAATTATGGTACCAAGAAATGGATGAAAACTTCACAATTATGGTAGGAGTTATACGACACCAGGGGCAAGATATCAAAAGAATTTTCCAGCGTTTAGAAACAATGGACGAAAGTCTGAATACTCTTAACCAACGTTTAGAAACAGTAGACAAACGTCTGGAAACAATAGAGCGGCGTCTTGACCGAATAGAAACAAGTTTTGATGAACACACCACACTACTCACTCAAATCCTCGCACGTTTGCCAAAAGCACCCTAATAGCCGCACAAGCTGATACGTTGCCAGGAGTAGACAAGCCGTGCTACTATCTTATGCGTGGCATATTTATTTGACACATGCATAAAACTGGCTTCATTGATCCATAAACACCCTTTGTTGGTCAAAATAAAACGAGGTTTATCATGCAGCTCTTATCTCTAACCGCGTCTGCTGATCTCACGGGCCTGGCGCTGATGTCAAAGTATTTTTTTACAGCAGCGCTTTGCATGCTGATTGTGATGACCCTGGCATATCTCTGGTACACTATTGGCTCTGCGCGTCTGGCAAAACAACTGGCTGTGGAGCACGTGCGTAATCGGAGCCGAAGCAAGGTAAGCAAAGCCAGCGAAGATGGCGGAGTAACAACGCTAGTGCGCAGTGATGTTGTGCTGCATGAGCAGCCAGATGGCGAAAAACCGATTGCGCTCAATCGCAACCTGATCACTATTGGGCGCATTGGCACAACATTAGGCTGGTTCGTCGTCTTCATGCTGTTCATGTCACAGCTTTTCCGGGCTATTGTGGAGCAACATGCACCGTGGAGCAACCTGTATGAGTTTAGCCTGAGCTTCACCTGCGCGTTGCTCCTGTGCTACTTGATTTTCGAGGCACGCTTCCACGAGCGTGTACGAGCGTGGGGTTTATATGTGTGTCTACTTTCGCTTGTTACGGTCGGCATTGCGATCTACCTCGGCATTACGTATAACATGATCAATGGATCGGCTCAGCTTATTCCGGCGCTGCAAGATAAGCCAATCCTGACCGTCCATGTTTCGATGGCAATATTCGCCTACGCACTGTTTAGCGTCTCCTTTGGCGCAGCCTTGATTGTGCTGGCGCAAGGTGGCGAAGGTCAGCGCCTGGCCTGGCTTCCATCAGCCGAGGCAGCCGACGAGCTGGGTTATAAAGCTGTGATTGTCGGTTTTCCGCTGCTTGCCCTGACGCTGATCCTTGGAGCCTACTGGGCGAACTACGCCTGGGGCCATTACTGGAGTTGGGATCCGAAAGAAACGTCGGCGCTGGTCACATGGTTGATTTACGCCGTCTACCTGCACGCACGTGGCATTCGCGGATGGCACGGCAAACGTGCTGCCTGGTTATTGACGGTGGGGTTTGCCGCGACTCTATTCACCTACTATGGTGTGAGTTTCTTTGTGCCGAGTTTGCACAGCTATGCTGTGCCGACGTAAGTCATGCATACATATATTAAATGGGATGAACTTGCGGCGGCTCGCAAATGGTTTCTCCTGGCCCTGATCTTTGGATGCCTGTTTCTGGCTCTTACTGCTCTATACGCGACTGGTGCTATCAACACGGCTACGCTTGAGGTCGAGCGGTGGATTATAGGGCGACCATTGACGCGATTCGACTGTGTGCTAGTGGAGTGGAGGGAATTTGGTGCGGCTATAGTCAACCTGGTCTTCATTGCTCTCGTTGGTATAGCGTGTGGTCTCACAAGCTATCGCTGGCGTGTGTTGCCCTACCTGGTTATCCTGATCCTGATCGGTATAGCAGTAGAAGAGGTAGGAAAGAAACTCTTTCCTCTCCCAGTCTCTTTCACGATGCATTCTGGTATGGCAGCCCTCGCCTGTCCGCAAGCGGAGCAATCGCGACTACTACATCTCCAGCTCGGACTGGGTATGTGGCGGAATGCGCCTCTGCCAGCACCCGGCCTACAGGATTGGGCGCATGCTGTCTCTCAGATGCCTACTAACACCAGCTTTAATCGACTCATACGAAATCATAGCTATCCCAGTGGTCACGCTATACGCTGGTGGTTCACAGGCTTGCTGATTGGCTGGTTGTGCTGGAAACACGTCAAACCAGGCATTGTGCGCTGGCTATTAGTGGTGCTCATCCTCATTCTATGTTTTTTTGGCGCTGCAATACAGTTTTATGTTGGCGCACATTTTATCTCCGACACTCTGGCAGGCTATTTGCTTGGGACGGCTCTCGCCTGCTTTGCCATTGGCCTGCTCATCCTGAACCAGAAAAAATTGCCACTATTTCGCGTAATAGCTCTACCATGCCGGGCACGCCCTGGACGATGATATCTGCCTGTTCTAACAGTTCAGGCAGGGTGTCAGCATGCTGCACTACAATCGAGAGAGCAGCAATACCCTCTTTGCGCATGTTTGTTATCTCTACAACAGCATCGAGGTCGGTGCGATCGTCTCCCGCAAAAACAATTGCGCGCAGACTGAAACGCTGTACGAATTGGCGGAGCGCCTGTCCTTTGTGTACCGGCAGGGGTACACGTACCTCTATGACCAGTTTTCCTTCGCTGAGACTCATATTAGCCTGGCGGGCTGGTTGTTCTAATAGTGACAGGAGTTTCTGCCGGGTTTCTACGGGATTGGGTGAAAGGCGGTAGTGTATCGATCCCCCAATACGTTTACGCTGTACGATCACTCCTGGTAGCTCTGAGAGGTGCTGTTCTACGAGGTCGAGCAAATATTTACCTGGCTCATAATAAGCTGTGGCCTCTGGCACTATCTCTACAGGATGAAGCCAGGGCAGGCCCTGGCTCCACTCCAGGCCATGCGTGCCGATGTAGGTTAAGCCATCTAGATTGAGCATTGCGGCGCCATCATCTATCGAGCGTCCGGTCATGATAGCTATGTGAGCATGCTCTTTAGCACGCTGCAGTAAAGGCATTACACCTGGATAGAGTCGGGCCTCGTCGGGTGTTGGCGCGATGGGGCTAAGAGTGCCGTCGATGTCAAATGCAAGGCCAAGTGGATGCTGAGCTAAGACGGTTTGTATGTTTAGTTGTGTGTTCAATATTTCTTTCCGAAATCCTACAAGTTCAGAGCTGTTGCAAAGCCCTTCTCCCCACCCACCCGAAAAAGGAGGAAAAGTGGGGACACCCCACGCCCCGTCAGGGGGCTTCGCCCCCTGCACCCCCTACAAGTGTGACTTGATTGCTTCTCGGTACACACGCTCGTAGGCGTCGATCATTTCATCGAGCGCGAAGTTCGCTTCGACGTGGGCACGGCAGCGAGCGCGAGGGATGTCAAACAGATCATCGACCAGCGCAGCGGCATGGGCACGCTCGCCTTCTTCTACCAGAAAGCCGGTTTCACCGTGGCGAATGATCTCTTCCAACGCTCCACGGCGATAAGCGATTACAGGTGTCCCTGTCGCCATAGCTTCAACTGCTGCCAGGCCAAATGGTTCATCCCACTCGACAGGGAAAAGCAGTCCAAGCGATTGGCCCATGATTTTCCACAAGGCCAGCCGCTCTAATTGTCCGAGGTAGGTGACACGCTCGCCTGCTGTTTGAAATTTTGGCTGAATGCGTTCTTCGTAGTAGAGACTATCATAGATGCCACCAGCGATCAACAGGCGATAGCCTGCCATTGCTGCAATCTCGATGGCCTCCTCAACGCCTTTTTCGGGTGCGATGCGACCGGCAAAGAGCAACGGAGCCTCTTTGGAGGGTTTTGGAGAAAAGGGAATGGCGTCCAGGTCAAGCCCATTGTAAATTACATGATCGATCGGAGTATATTCCAGGTAGGTACGGGCGCAGGCATGCGATACGGTAATCAAGGTTACAGGATGGCCTTGCTGATCCAGTACGCGCAGCGCGTTATTAATCTCAGGCGATACAGCAGGGAGATGCAGCGTATGGAGTACCGGAACATCGTGGATCAGCGTGCTACAGGCATAAGCTGGCCAGTCAAATGCATGCACGTGGATTACATCAAATTCGGAACTGCGATTTTGCAAGTGCAAGAATAGATTGAGAAAGAGATTTGCCTGCGTGAAGAAGCTCGTATCAGCGGGACGCTCGCGCTGCTTAGAAAAGTTAGCCGGCTGCACATCGCGAGGAACGGCTACAGGCTCGATGTCGACACCTGGTACGAACGAATCGTCGCGAGCAAAGAGTGTAACGGTATGCCCGCGCCGCAAAAGTCCACGAGCAAGGTCTGCCAGAAGCGCCTGCGCTCCTCCAAGGTACGGCTGGGCGATGGCAGATACAAGTGGCGCTACCAATGCAACTCTCATCACTCACCTCGATAACTAACACTATTGTTCTCAGTTTCACGCAGTTTTACCTCATATAACATGCCTGCGGGAAGCACATCCGCGAGACGCTCCCAAAACTTGAGGACCAGCATCTCTGTGGTCGGAACGCAGCCCTCCAACCAGGGGACATCGTAGTTCAGGTGTTTGTGATCGACCCACTTCACTACCTGTTCATTCATGGCATGTTTGAGTTCTGTCAGATTCAGAACCATGCCTGTTCGTGGGTTGGGTATGCCTTGTACTGTTACTTCCAACACGTAGTTATGACCATGTCCATTGGGATTGGCGCATTTCTCATAGATGGCATAATTTTCTGCCTCTGTGAGCTTCTTGCTCCATAAACGGTGAGAGGCGCTGAAACTTGCGCGCCTTGTCAGGTAGACCATCTTTGTGTCCCTTTTATTTCATGCATTGCTGAATATTTCAAGATTTGTTCCGCTTAACATCCTGCCTGAGTCGTCGACCAGGAAGAGTAAAAGCCCGGCAAGGTCATCGGAAGTCATCCCAGCTTTCAAGTGCGGAGCTGCCTGGCGGAGCATCTCAGTATCTACTGCGCCTGGACTCACCGCGCATACGCGAATATTGTACGGCTTGCCTTCTACCGCGAGAATTTCGGTTAAGCTTGCTACTCCAGCTTTCGAGACGTTGTATGCGCTCAACCCTGGGAATTTTTCTACCCCTTTTACGCCTGAGAGCGAGGAGAGATTGATAATTACACCGGAGCGCTGCGCTGCCATGATGCGAAAAGCCTGCAAACAACATAAGAACGTGCCACGCAGGTTGATACCGAGAACGTGATCCCAGGTTGATGTATCCATTTCAACAAATGGACGTACAGCGACTACGCCAGCGCAATTCACCAGGATATCGACTCGCTCATAGGTCTGCACGGCCTGTTGAAAAAGGGCCTGCACATCTTCTTCGCGAGAAACATCACCTGTCAGGGGTAATACGGGGTATCCTTCACGTGCGATTTCGGTGGCGATGTCGTCTAAAGGGGCGGGTGTACGACTGAAGAGTACGACTCGCGCTCCTTCGCGCGCAAAACGGAGTGCAGTAGCGCGGCCTATGCCACGGCCCGCCCCCGTTATGATGGCAACACGGTCTTTGATGCTCATATAATGATTATAGCACTTGAGATACTTGTTGAAACAAATTGACATCTGTTATAATTAGCAAGCAACAAATAAAGTGTAAGGGCTATTTTGTATTTCTTTGCTTCTGATCGGTTGCATGGGGGGGAGTATGACAATAAACACCAAGCTGAAAGGGCTGCTGACAGAATTTGGCCTGGTGGATCTCTTACAAATGATGGAATTGGGATCGATGACGGGCGCCATTCATCTGAAACAGGCAACAGGACGCATTGGTATCGTTTATTTCAAAAATGGAAAGATAGCTAGTTGTTCGGAACTCGATTCGGGCGCCCTGACACTCGGAGATGTCTTGCAGCAACTTGGCATGGCAACTAACGCGCAGATAGAGTATGCCTTTTCACACCAGTTGCAGGATGCCTTTGGCAAGCGTATCGGCGAGCGGCTGGTCGAAATGAACGTCATTACCAACGAGCAGTTGATAGCGGCGTTGCGCAAGAAGGCGGTATGGACGATGCGCGAACTGGCATTGTGGAAAGAGGGCGCCTACGAATTTGTTGCCAGCCCGACCGGTCAAACAAGGTCAATCTTGCCCTATGGTGAGGAATCCCTGGATCTCGAGGTCATGGGGGTGATTATGGAGATGGTGCGCTACGGTGACGAGTGGGAGCAACTGCACGTATTTTTGCCCCAGGGTATGCATACACTCCTGCAAATGGCCCCAGCTATTCCCTATGCCATGCAGTTTGAAAGTCGAGCTATCGAGCTGTTTGGAGGCATCAATCGCTTTCACAGCGTGCGACGTATTGCCAGTGGAATCCGCCGTCCAGAGTTGGAGGTGGCACGCGAGCTGGCGCGTCTTGTATACCAGAGATTTGTACTAGCCATTGGTCAGGAAGAAAAACCACATGCCAACGGAGACGAGCGTAGTGTACGGCTCCCCGATCCTGCCGAAAGATTGCGCATGGAGAGCTTTGAACTGATGAACCTCATCAGCCGTATGGAGCAGGAATGGCACAACCGTCACACACCTGAAGAGCAGTTACCCGCTCTGGCCGAATTTGTCAACTGGACCATGGAGGCTCTCTCTGATACATGCCGCGCCAACGGCACCGAATTAGATCCGAACACCCTGGACGAATTGCTCATGCGCTATAACCTGCGTTACATGGGCAACTACAGGTTTATCATCAACGAAAATACTATTGATGTCGAGAACTTTATGTCGCTGTGCCATGAAGTTTTGCAAGGCGACATTCAAAAGGCACACGGTTTCTTTGAAGAAGCCTCTATCGTGCTCCAGCACATGTTGTTGTGTATCTTCAACTCGATCAATGGCCGAGTAGCCTCTCTCTACGAACGCCTGGAGAACCAGGAGGTATGGGAGGCTATGTTCACACAATTTGGTTTGCCACGTGGATGACAGATCCCTTACAAAGCAATTATTTTGAAGCTGGTTACACTAAGTTGGGCTTGATAACACCAGAGGCCCAACTGAGAACCTGTTAGATACTTGTTATCAGTCACCGCGAGTACATTCCCGCCATCTATAAAGAACCTGAACGTATTCCCCTTAGCTTCAAAGCGATAGGTATGTCTGCTCTTTCCAGGATCAAATGGTATTTTCATTAGTTGATTGCCATAATCCTGAGTTGTAATCTGGGCATAACATATAGCGTAATGATTCTTAGCATCAATTGGGGCTATTGCTGTTGCGTATCCTTGCCAATTATTTGAAACAGTAGTACCACGCAAGGCGAAACCAAATTGAGGATAATTGCCATCATTGTAGCTCACCACTTGAATGGTCGTTTCCAATGCATAGTCTGAGATACCGCCAAGTTGAAAAGGAGGAGTGATGGTTTGTCCTGCCGTCACATTACTAGCAGTTCCGTCGTTGAGCAGCACACCATTCAGCACTTTCCAGTCAGGAGACCCGGCCCATCCATTCATCCCATTTGACCAATCCGCTGTGTAAAGCGTTGTCCCTGGAGTGACAGCTACTGTTGGGCTGGAGCCAGCAGTGGGGCTGGTATCAACAGTCGGACTTGTGTTGCCATTGGAAAGAGGAGTAGAGGTATCAGTAGGTCCAACAGTAGGGCTTGTATCTGCAGCCGGGGTGGTGTTGCTGAAGGTAGTGCTGGTAGCAGTTGAGGTCAGGGTTGAAATACCAGACCCTTTTTGAGAAAGCCCGAATAACGCAGCGGCGCCACCTACCACGACCAATCCCGTTATCCCTGCCAAAGCCAATACCACCCCGCGTCGTGAAGGGCCACGTTTTGGCTGCTCCGGCGTTTTTGATGGCTGAGAAGTAGAAGATGAAAACTGTTGATACTGGCCCGGCAGGACGCCTGAGTAGTTTGGAGATGATCCCTGTCCTTGAGGCTTCACA
>WNGJ01012859.1_pt1 | contig 10952 bp, 10 predicted proteins | sample 5400611 | NCBI WGS metagenome assembly WNGJ01 (sample SAMN13153375, study PRJNA577476) | soil metagenome | isolation source: 40 cm soil or saprolite under Garry oak tree replicate 1 | place: USA:California | collected 2016-06-15 | reverse complement strand
GGTCATCGCGGCGATCGAGGACGGCCTGCGCGAGCGCGGGCTCAGGGTCCCGCCGCAGCCGCCGGGTCTCGGCAAGCGGTCCGGCCGCTGGTAGTCGCCGCGGGCGCCGAGGAGCGTCGGCAGCGGTCGAGGGGTATGTCGTCGATGGGTACGTCACGGTGGGACAGGCCACCGCACCGGGAGGCGGGATGGGCAAGGACGTCGCCCACATCGAGTTCAGCCGCGAGGACCGGACCCGCTACCGGCAGAAGGTGCGCCGGTGCCTTGACGTGTTCGAGCGAATGCTCGCCCAGTCGCAGTTCGACTTCGAGCGGCCGATGACCGGTGTCGAGATCGAGCTGAACCTGGTCGACGGAAAGGGCGACCCGGCGCTGCGCAACGCCGAGGTGCTCGACGCGGTGTCGCATTCGGACTTCCAGACCGAGCTCGGCCAGTTCAACGTCGAGATCAACGTGCAGCCCCGGACGCTCGGCGGCGACGCGGCCGTCGGGCTGGAGCAGAGCATCCGGGACACGCTCAACCACGCCGAGGAGAAGGCGCGCACGGTCGGCGCTCACATGGTGATGATCGGCATCCTGCCGACGCTGACCGAGAAGCAGCTCAACGCCGAGAGCCTGTCCAAGAACCCGCGGTACGCGCTTCTCAACGAGCAGATCTTCGCCGCCCGCGGCGAGGACCTGCACATCGCGATCGACGGGGTGCAGCGGCTGTCCACGTCGGCCGACACGGTCGCGCCGGAGGCGGCCTGCACCAGCGTCCAGTTCCACCTGCAGGTCAGCCCGCCCGCGTTTCCCCGGTTCTGGAACGCCGCGCAGGCCGTCGCCGGCGTCCAGGTCGCCCTCGGGGCGAACTCGCCGTTCTTCCTCGCGAAGGAGCTGTGGCGGGAGACCCGGATCCCGCTGTTCGAGCAGGCGACCGACACCCGGCCCGAGGAGCTGAAGGCGCAGGGGGTGCGACCGCGGGTCTGGTTCGGCGAGCGCTGGATCACCTCGATCTTCGACCTGTTCGAGGAGAACGTCCGGTACTTCCCCGCGCTGCTGCCGGTGTGCGACGCCGAGGACCCGGTGGCCGTGCTGGAGCGCGGGGACGTGCCGCAGCTGCACGAGCTGCGGCTGCACAACGGCACCGTGTACCGCTGGAACCGGCCGGTCTACGACGTGGTCCGCGGCAAGCCGCACCTGCGGGTGGAGAACCGGGTGCTGCCCGCCGGGCCGACCGTGGCCGACGTGCTCGCCAACGGCGCGTTCTACTACGGCATCGTCCGCGCGCTGGCGGACGAGGACCGTCCACTGTGGAGCCGCATGTCGTTCGCGGCGGCCGAGGAGAACTTCCACGCCTGCGCCCGGCACGGGCTGGAGGCGCAGGTCTACTGGCCCGGCTCCGGCCAGCTCCCGGTCACCGAGCTGGTGCTGCGCAGGCTGCTGCCGATGGCGGCGGAGGGCCTGGACAGGTGGGAGGTCTCGCCGGCGGTGCGGGACCGGCTGCTCGGGATCGTCGAGCAGCGCTGCCTCACCGGCCGGAACGGCGCCGCCTGGCAGGCGGCCACCTTCCACCGGCTCTACGACCAGACGAACCTCGACCGGCACGACGTGCTGCGGCGGATGACCGCGGAGTACATCGAGCACATGCACACCAACGAGCCGGTGCACGCCTGGCCGGTGTGAGGACCGCGGGACGCCGGCAGCAGACCCGGTCGGCAGCGGATCAGAAGACGACCACGGAGCGCAGCACGTCTCCGCGACCTATCGCCGCCAGCGCGTCCTCGGCCAGCTCCAGCGGGATGGTCTCGGACACGAAGCGGTCCAGGTCGAGCCGGCGCTGCTTGTAGAGGTCGATCAGCATCGGGAAGTCGCGCGAGGGCAGGCAGTCGCCGTACCAGGAGGGCTTGACCGCGCCGCCGCGGCTGAACAGGTCGAGCATCGGCATGTCCATCCGCATGTCCGGCGTCGGCACCCCGACCAGCACGAGGGTGCCGGCGACCGGATCCTCCACCCCGGCGTTGACCCCGTGCGTCGCCCCGAGGCGCCGAGCCGCCCCGATCTTTCGCCGGTCGATGTCGACCGCGATGATCGTGCGGGCGCCAGCGAGCCGGGCCCCGGCGACGGCGGCCGAACCGACGCCCCCGCACCCGAAGACCGCGACCGTGTCATCCTGCGTCACGCCGGCGGTGTTGATCGCCGCGCCGATGCCCGCCATCACGCCGCAGCCGAGCAGGGCCGCCGCGGCGGCCGGGGCCTCCGGGTCGACCTTGGTGCACTGGCCGGCCGCGACCAGCGTCTTCTCCGCCAGCGCGCCGATGCCGAGCGCGGGGGTCAGGGGCGTCCCGTCGGTGAGCGACATCCGCTGCGTCGCGTTGACGGTGTCGAAGCAGTACCAGGGGCGGCCGCGGGCGCAGGCCCGGCAGATCCCGCACACGGCCCGCCAGTTGAGGATCACGAAGTCGCCGGGCACGACGCCGGTCACACCCGCACCGACCGCGCTGACCGTGCCGGCGGCCTCGTGCCCCAGCAGGAACGGGAAGTCGTCGGAGATCCCGCCGTCGCGGTAGTGCAGGTCGGTGCGGCAGACCCCGCACGCCTGCACCTCGACGACCGCCTCGCCCGGTCCCGGGTCCGGCACCACGACCCTCTCGACGGTGACCGGCTGGCCCTTGCCCCGCGAGACCACTCCGCGCACCTCGACCGCCACGCCCGCCTCCCGGCCTGCTCGTCGCTGATAAGAGACGATCGCACGTCCGAGGGTGCGCGGCCTACCGGGACCACCCCGCGCAGCGACGCCCGCACCATCCGCGCCTCGTCCGCAACCGCCCGCTCCCCCAGCGGTGCTCCCGTCTCCGGCGGGCGCGTGCGAGAGTCGGTGCCGTGACCGGTCCGGTGGCGTTCGTGCTCGGCGGCGGCGGCCTGCTCGGCGCCCACGAGGTCGGCATGCTCCGCGCGCTGCTGGAGGCTGGCGTAATGCCGGATTTCGTGGTCGGCACGTCGGTCGGCGCGGTCAACGGCGTCGTCGTCGCCGCCGATCCCACCCCGGCGGCGATCGAGCGGCTGGCCGCGCTGTGGCGGGACCTCGAGTCCAGCGGCCTGTTCGCCGGCTCCCTGCTCGGCCAGCTGCGCACGCTGGCGAGGACACGGACCTCGTTGCACACCGGGCAGCCGCTGCGCGAGCTGCTGGACAAGCACCTGCCGGTCACCCGCTTCGACGAGCTGACGGTCCCGTTCCAGTGCGTGGCCGCGAGCGTCGAGCGGGCGGCCGAGCACTGGTTCACCCAGGGTCCGCTCGTCGACGCGGTGCTCGCCTCCTGCGCGGTACCCGGCCTGCTGCCTCCGGTCGAGGTCGACGGCGAGACCTACCTGGACGGCGGCCTGGTGCACAGCATCCCGGTCGGCCGGGCCGTCCTGCTCGGCGCCCGCGTGCTCTACGTGCTTCATGTCGGTCGCATCGAGCGGCCGCTGACCCGGCCGCGCCGCCCCTGGGAGGTGGGGCTGGTCGCGTTCGAGGTGGCCCGCCGGCACCGGTTCGCCGCCGACATGGCCGCGTTGCCGGACGGCGTGAGCGCGCACGTGCTGCCGACGGGCGCGGACGAGAGGCCGGCGGACCTGCGTTCCCAGTTGCGCTACCGGGACACCGCGGCGATCGGCGAGCGGATCGACAGCGCGTACGCCGCGAGCAGGGACTTCCTGAGGAACCTCGGGTGAGCCGGCCGCTGCCGCCGGCGCTGCCGCGCCGGCTGATGACCGTGCCGCTCGCGCTGGCCGCGCTGCCGGTCCTGCTGGTCACGCTGCCGCTGTGGGTCGTCGTCGCGGCGGCGACCTCGCCGTTCCTGCCCGGGAAGCTGCGCCCGCTCCGGCTGCTGTGGTTCGCGATCGTCTGGTTCGCCTGCGAGTGGGCCGCGCTCGCGGCCCTCGGCTGGATGTGGCTGCGCGCCGGCTTCGGCCGCGGGCTCGGCGAGCCGCGCTGGCAGGCGGCGCACTACCGGCTGCTGCGCTGGATGCTCGAGCGGTTGTACGCGAGCGCCCGCCGCACGTTCCGGCTCCGCGTGGTCGGCTCCGGTCCGGGCCACCCGCTTCCCCGGGACCGGCCGCTGCTCGTGCTCTGCCGGCACGCCGGGCCGGGCGACTCGCTGCTGCTGATCCGGGCGATGGTGACGCTGGCCGGGCGGCATCCCCGGATCGTGCTCAAGGACACGCTGCAGCTCGACCCGACCATCGACGTGCTGCTCAACCGGCTGCCGAACCGCTTCATCACGCCGCGCCCCGGCGCCGCGGAGGACATCGAGTCGGCGATCGCCGAGCTTGCCCGCGACGCCGGTCCGCAGGACGCGGTGGTGATCTTCCCGGAAGGGGGGAACTTCACCGAGCGGCGCCGGCTGCGGGCGATCGAGCGGCTGCGCCGCCTCGGCCATGCGGACGAGGCGGCCAAGGCCGAGCGGATGCGGCATGTGCTCGCGCCCAAGCCCGGGGGCACCCTCGCGGCCGTGGCCGCGGCGCCGACGGCGGACGTGCTGCTGGTCGCGCACGAAGGGCTGGAGGATCTGTCGACGGTGGCCGACATGTGGCGCGGGCTGCCGATGGACGACGTGGTCGAGGTGCGGTGGTGGCACGTGCCGTCGGAGGAGCTGCCGCGCGGGCTGGACGTCGACGCGCAGGTCGACTGGCTGTTCGACTGGTGGGGCCGGCTGGACGCCTGGATCGCCGAGCAGCGCGTCGCCGCCGGCCGCGCTCCGCGGCGGGTGCCGGGCTAGGGCGGTGACCACCAGGGTTCGCCGGTCGGCACCTCGACCGCGAGTGCGCAGATCGCCCGTCCGGTGAGCAGCTGTAGCTGCTCAGCCGTCCCCCGAACTGCGCAGTCGGCGGAGCAACTCCTCACTCGCACGCCGGTCAACGTAAGTGGTCACCGCACTAGATGCTGCCGGTGAAGGTGTCGCAGGCCCCGGGCCGGCCCGACCGGAAGCCGGTGGTGAACCACTTCTGCCGCTGCTCGGAGGTGCCGTGCGTGAACGACTCCGGCGTCACTCGCCCCTGCGCCCGCTTCTGGATCCGGTCGTCACCGACCGCCGCGGCGGCGTCCAGCGCGGTCGCGATGTCCTGCTCGGTGATGTCCGTGAACAGCGGCCGGCCCTGGGCGTCGGTGGTCTGCTTGGCGTGGTTCGCCCAGACGCCGGCGTAGCAGTCCGCCTGCAGCTCCAACCGTACGGAGGCGCTCTCCGGGCCGGTCTGGCCGCCGGCGCGGCCGACCCGGTCGGACGTGCCGAGGAGGTTCTGCACGTGGTGGCCGTACTCGTGCGCCACCACGTACGCCTGCGCGAACGGGCCGCCCTTCGCCCCGAACCGGCTGCTGAGCTCGTCGAAGAAGCCGAGGTCGAGGTAGACCTTGCCGTCGGCGGGGCAGTAGAACGGACCGACCGCGGAACTCGCCTGACCGCAACCGGTCTGCGTGCCCCCGGTGAAGATGATCGTCTGGGCGGGCTGGTAACCGCCGTTGGTCGAGCCGAAGGCCTGCCGCCAGTAGGCCTGGACGCTGTTGGTGTAACCGACGATCCGGCACTCGGGCTTCTGGTTGGCGTCCTTCCCGGTCTTGCAGGTCGAGGAGAGCTGCTCCGCCGGGACGGCGCCGTTCTGACCGTCGCGCAGCGGGTTGTCGGAGCCGCTGCCGCTGCCCGACCCGCTGCCGCCGCCCAGCAGGCTCACCAGCAGGTAGATGATCAGCCCGACGATGCCGAGCCCGCCACCGCCGATCGCGAGGCCGCCGCCGGGAAAGCCGCGCCGGTCGCCGACCTGGGAGGTGTCGAGGCTGGCGTCGTCGTTGAACGTCACGGCGAGGACTTTCCCGAAGCGGGCCGTTCCGACACCATCCGGCCACCCGCTCGAGGCGGCGATCCCACCGCGGCCGTCACAGCTCGGAGTCGGTCAGAGCCGGATCCGTTCCGGTGGGGCGCTGGCCGTGCAGCGTCCCGTCCGGAAGCACGGCGTCGACGAAGCCGCCCGCGGCGCCGAGATCGAGCAGGTCGCCGCGGAACCCGTCGGCGGCCGGGTCGAGCACCTCGGCGACGGTCGGTTTCGGCTCCGCCCAGGCGTGGCGCGCGGTGTGCCCGGCCATCGCCACCCGCATCACGCTGCGCCCGCCCGCGAGCGTCGCCCGGGCCTCATCGAGGAGAGCGATCGTCTCGTCCAGGACCGGCGTCAGCGCCGTACGGTTGTTCTCGCACAGCGCGGCGATCAGCTCCGGGCGGCTGCCGGCGACCCGGGTGCCGTCCCGGAAGGAGCCGGCCGCGAGCGCTCCGGCCAGCGGCCCGCCATCGGCACCGGCAAGCGAGAGCGCGCAGGCGAGCAGGTGCGGCAGCGCGCTCACCCGGGCGATCGCCTCGTCGTGCGCGCCGGCGCGGCAGGGCACGACCCGGCAGCCGGCGCCCGTGACCAGCGCGGCCACCCGGCGCCACGAGCCCAGGTCGGTGCCGTCGTCGAGGCAGAGCACCCAGGCGGCGCCGTCGAGCAGCGCCGGGTCGCTCGCCGCGAAGCCGGCCCGCTCCGTGCCGGCCATCGGGTGCCCGCCGACGAAGCGCTCCGCCAGCCCCGCCGCCGAGGCGGCCCCGAGCACCGGCACCTTGACCGATCCGACGTCCGTCACGGTGCGACAGTCGGTAGTGGACAGTGCGGTGAGGACGGTCGCGGTGGTGCCGAGCGGCGTCGCCACGACGGCCACGTCGGCTCCGGCCGCCGCCTCCTCGACCGAACCGGCCACCGGCAGCCCGGCCGCGGCCGCCTGCTCCCGGGTGCGGGCCTCCGCGTCCCAGCCGACCACGTCGTGGGCCGGCGCCAGCCGCCGCGCGACCGACCCCCCGATCAACCCCAACCCCACCACCGCGACCCGCATCAGCTAGTCCGGAGCGATCAGATTGACCGTGGGAAAGTACCTGCGGTAGCGACGAGCGTCCCTGGTCAGCAGCCGGTAGCCAGCCACCGCCGCGTGGGCCCCGATGAAGAAGTCCGGCAGCGGCGACCGCTTGTTCCCACCATGCCGTCGATACCGGACGAAGCACCGCCCGGCCAGGAAGCAGGCCGGCCACGGCAGGCTCTCTCGGGCGAAGTCCTCGGCTGGGAGGACCTCATCCACCTCCTCCGGAGTGTCGAACCCTGCCGCGACCTCCGCGTACACGATCGGATTGATCACCAATATGGATTCGTCAGCCGTGCGGCGGAGGGTTTCGCGCGACCATTCGAACCAGGTGGGGTCACGTAACGCCACGTCGATCAGCACATTGGCGTCGACCAGGACGACAGTCACTCGTCTCGGATGAGGGCCAGGAGCTCGTCAGTCGTCAGGCGGACCCTTGAGCTGCCAGCCAGACGCCGAACGACCCGCTCACCGCGGCTCAGCTTGGTCGCCTTCGCGGCCTTGACGATCCGTACAGCCGAGCCGTCGTACTCGAACTCGACCTCGGTATGAGGGAGCAGACCCGCCTTCTCCCTGATGTCGGCTGGAATCGTCACCTGGCCCTTCGACGTCACCCGCACGAAGGCTCCTTACTCTCGAAAGTAAGACCACCCTACGCCGGGGCGGTGTGCCGAAGCGAACGGTCCAGCTGGTCCTGTGTCGCCAGGAGCTGGGGCCGTGGTAAGGCCCGTGGCGAGGGCGTCGAGGAGGTCCGGTACGTCCGCGCCGGCCAGCCGCATGCTTCCGGTGCAGCGCGCACCATCCCACAGTGAAAGCACGACGAGGCCGTCCTCGGCGTGCCAGCTCACCCGCAGCGCCCGGCCGTGTCCGCGGACGTCGCGGAACACCCCTCCGAGGGTCGGGATCGGCCGGGCCTCACCCACGCGCCCAGCGTGGGCCGCTCCGCGCGTCCTGTCCAGAGTCGCGCGGGCGCCCGTCAGACCGCGGTGACGGCGCGCACCCGCCTGAGCGCGAACTCCCGATCGTCCTGCCGCAACTGGCACCACGCGGTCAGACTCCCGCCGGACAGCACGACCTCCTCGATCACTCGTCGGGTGAGCACGCCCCGCTGGCTCACGTACTCGATCGCGACCGGTTCCCCGCGCTCGATCGCGTGGGCGAGGACGCGGGCCTGGCTCTCGGTCAGCTGCCGGGCCGCTCCACGCACGATGCGCAGCGTGTCGGACGGCGTCGCCATCGCGGTGTTCGACCTGCCAAGCAGCCTGCGGGCCAGCGCCGGGCGGTCTGGTGGCGCCGGCGCTTCGCGCTGCCGGTGAACCGCGGGCCGGTGCGGTACGGCTGGGCTCGCAACCCGGCGCGTAGCTCCGGCCTCGAACTCGGCCGTGCCGTCCGCGCGCTCGGTGACCGGCGCGTACCCGGCCGCCCGCAGCAGCGCGAGCGTCTGGTCGAGCGGTTTGGCTCCGGCGAGCACCGTCGGGGCGAGCGTGCGCAGTCCGAGCGCGCGTAGCCTGCGGTCCGCGGCGATCTCCGCAAGCAGCGCGGTGTCCTCCGAGCGCAGGCAGCAGGCGACGTCCCGCCCACGCACCGTGCCATGCCGGCGCGCGACGTCCCGCAGCAGGTAGCCGAGCGGCTGCGGGACCCCGCTCGGTGCCGCGCCCGCCAGGCTGTCGAGCAACGCGTCGCTGGTGAGGCCGGCGTCGAGCGCTCGCCGCACGCTGGCAGGGCTGAACCGCCAGATGGACGCCGTGCCGGCGGACTCACGGTCGGCAACGGAGTCGAGCAGCGCGCACAGCTCGGCGGACGGGGTGCCGGTCACGACGGCGGTGAGGTCGGCCTGGAGCCTGACGGTGCGCATGGCGGTGCCGACACCGGCGACCGCGGCCTGCAGCGCCGAGTCGTCCCCCCGCAGCAGCGCCTGTCCCGCGGCGCTGATGGCTCCCGCACCGACCGCGCCGACCATCGTCGCCTCGCGCCACGCGGCGGCCAGGTGTGCCGTGGGGTCCGCGGCGCCGAGACCGTACGGCCGCCGCCAGGCCACCAGCGCGGCGAGCGACGCCGGGTCGGCGGCTGCGGTCGCGGGCTCTCGGGCGACCTCCGCCAGGACGGCCAGCCGCGCGTCGGTGCCACCCGTCGCGCCCGGCACCCAGGGCGCGTCGGGCTCGACCAGCGGGACGTAGGGCAGGGACCACCAGGCCGTGAGCAGCTCGGTGAGCCGCTGCGGAGGCTCCCCGCCGAGCCACCGGTCGTACTCTGGGGTGGCCGCGAGGACTTCGCTCGACCACCCCAGCAGGCCAGCCTGGTGGGCGACCGCCAGCGCCAGCTTGACCTCGGCGGCAGGACAGCCGATGCCCTTGCCGAGCCGGCGCAGCTCGCGCACGCCGACGCCCCCGGTCCGAAGCAGCGCCACCGGCTTGCGTCCCGCCTCGTCCAGCAGTGCGGTCACCGACCGCAGCAGCGAGGCCGCGGCGGCGATGGCCTCGCGGTCGACCAGGGACGGCTGCACCGGGATCCGGTCCAGCCGCGGCGGAACGGGCTCGAACGGCGCGGTCCAGCCCGGACCCCGCAGTGCCAGCGCGACCTCGGCAGGCATGAGCAAGCCGACTTCCCAGTCGCTCGCGCGGACCAGCAGCCCCCGGGCCAGCGCCCACTGCGACGGCGTCCTCGGCTCCGAGTAGCGGGGGGAGAAGTACAGGTGTTCCTGCACCGCTTGACCCGTCCTCGCGACCTCCTGCAGGAACTCCCGCACCCGGGCCGGGGCGGCGCCGACGATCGAGCGGACCCGATCGGGATCCCGCAGCGCGTCGACGACGGCCGCGATGATCTCGGCCTTGCGGGTGGGCGGTCTGACGTCGAGGTTTCGGGCGACGACCCGGAGCTCGTCCGCTGTCCTCCCCGCCACAATCCCGGCGAGTGGCGGGCCGAGGCCCAGCGGCGGCCCGAACGCGTACCGGGCGGGTTCGACCAGAGTCAGGCCGCCGCTGCGGGTGAGTAGGGCATGGCCGGCGAGTGTGGCGAGGGCTCGCTCGACGGCAGGATCGTCGGCGGCGCCGAGCAGGCGCTGCACCGCCGCGGGGTCGACCCCGTCGCCGCCGAGCGCCGCGACCGCCTCGGCGACCTGGAGGGTCGGCCGGTCCAGGCGGCGCATCGCCGCGACCACCGCCCCCGGCTCGACGAGCCGTTCCGCCAGCTCCGACAGCGCCCTCGGCTCGGGCCCGGCAACCGCTTCCGGCCGCCGCTCCAGCAGCGCCGCCAGCCCCTCCTCGCCGAGCCCTCGCAGCCAGCCGACGTCGACCATCGAACCAAACCCCCAGCCGCCAGGATCTGGCGCCGGAGCATAGGGGAGATGCCGCCGCGGCCGCCGCTACGGGTGAGCGCCCAGTCGGGTGGTCTCGTCGATCGCGACCACCTGGTCGATCTCGGCGCGGCGAGCCGCCAGCTCCCGCTTCTCGGCGTCGACCTGCTCCGCGATGTCCTCGTCGGCGCGCATCAGGTCGTCGAGGTTCACCCCGGCCATGTCGAGCACGCCCATGTCCGCGTACGCCTGCCGCACGCCCGGACCCCACAGCCCGGGGTTTGTCGGAGGCTGTGCGCGACACGTTCTGGCGGGGTGTCGTCGGCCTGTTCCTGGACTGGTGCGCGGCGACCGAGCAGGACTGGCGGCAGACGGCGGGACAGTTCGGCCGGTTCGTCTACTGGGTTCAGCACTACGACCCGGACGTGCCGGCCCACCCCCAGGTTCGCATCGTGCGCGGCGCGCGCCGGGTGAACGCGGTACTGGCCGCGGTGCGGGAGTTCTTCAAGCCCGCCGTCGCGATCGGTTTGGTCGGCAAGGCGGTGCTGGATGCGTTGTTCGAGCTGGCCGAGGACTACGACCTGCCCGTCGAGGTGCGCGGCGACCGGGTCGGGCTGCGCCTGCGGAGCCGGCCGCGTCCCTCGATCAGCCACCGATCCGTGCTCGCCGAGAACGCCAACCTGCACGAGCAGAACCGCCGGCTCGCCCAGCACATCAGCGACCTGGAAGACCGACTGTCCGAGCTGCTCGGCCAGCAAGCCTTCGAACGCAG
>WNGJ01012367.1_pt1 | contig 10952 bp, 10 predicted proteins | sample 5400611 | NCBI WGS metagenome assembly WNGJ01 (sample SAMN13153375, study PRJNA577476) | soil metagenome | isolation source: 40 cm soil or saprolite under Garry oak tree replicate 1 | place: USA:California | collected 2016-06-15 | reverse complement strand
TGCGTCGTGATCCGGGCCCTTGGACAGCTTTGTCGCAGAGACGTTGACAGTCGTCGGCTCTCGCGCGCTTTAGCCCGGCTCTGAGGCTTCCACCTTCGGTTGGCGCAAGAGCGGTCGGCACAACTGTTGCGTCCAGCTCAATACGTTGAAATTTGCATCGCTGCTGTTGATCGCGCGAGGCGAGCGGGGATGACCGTGACGCAACACGAAGATAAGGGCGCTGTGGTGCCCATGCTGACCCCGAGTCGGCAGCGGACAAGAGCGAGTGTCGCCTCCGAGCCAGCGCTCAACGTGCTGGTAATCGATGACACGCCTGGGGATCGTATGGCCGTGCGGCTTGCACTCGAGGCCGGCGGGTTTGTGCTGCAGCAGGCAGCCGACGCCAAGCATGGCTTGAAGCTCGCCGATTCTTCCACGCCCGATTGCATTCTCCTCGACTACATTCTGCCGGACGCAGAAGGGCTCGAGGTGCTGGAGTCTTTGCGACAGCCAAGCGGAACCCTGCCATGCGCCGTGGTGATGCTAACGGGGGCTGGAACGGCGGATGTCGCGACGGCGGCCATGAAGGCCGGCGCGCTCGATTACCTCGTCAAGGACCGCCTCGATGCCGAAATCCTAAGGCGCGCGATCAGCAGCGCCGTGCGGCAGTTCCGGTTGATTGAAGCTCAGCGCGTGGCGGAGCGGCGCAACGCCCAGCTCGCCGCGATCGTTGCCGCCTCCGGCGACGCCATCATCAGCGCCGGAACCGACCTTGCGGTCCAGACCTGGAATGCTGGCGCGCAGCGGCTGTTCGGCTATCGCGAAGCCGAAGCACGCGGGCGTACGCTCACCGAGTTGATCGTTCCCGATGCCTATCAGACCGAAACTGCCGACATTTATGCGGCCGTGATGAGCGGTAGGACGGCCGTCTTGAAAGAGACGGTGCGCCGGCACAAGGACGGTCGGCTTGTTCCAGTGGAGAGCAGTATCTCGCCGATTCTCGATGGCTCGGGTAGCGTTACCGGCTTATCCGTGATCTTACGAGATATGAGCGAACGTCGGCGCACCGAGGATGCGTTGCGCCGGCACGCGGAGCAGCAGGACTTGCTACTTGTACGCGATATCGCCGCACGCAAGAACGTCGAGGAGGCGCAGGCGCGTCTTGCTGCCATCGTGACGTCGTCGGCCGATGCGATCGTCGGCAAGACGCTCGACGGTATCGTCACGAGTTGGAATGAAGCTGCCGAGCGCATGTTCGGCTATTCGGCTGGCGAGATGATTGGGCAGTCGATCCGGCGCCTGGTTCCGGTTGATCGGCAGCGGGAGGAGGACACCATCCTCGCCCGCATGGCCCGGAGCGAGTCCATCGAGCGCCGCGAGATGATGCTCCTCGCCAAGGATGGACGTACCTTGGACGCGTCAATCACCGTCTCGCCCATGCGGGATTCCGAAGGCCGCATCATCGGCTGCTCGAAGATCATCCGCGACATTACGCAGCGCAAGCGAACGGAGGCGCGGCTTGCCGAGCGCGAGGCCCAGCTGGCCCTGTTCGTGGAGCACGCGCCGGCTGCCATCGCGATGTTTGATACCGAGATGCGTTATCTGGCCGCCTCGCGCCGCTACGTTTCTGATTTCCGGCTGCCGCCTGACATCGAGCTCATCGGCCGTTCGCATTACGAGATATTCCCCGATATTCCGCCGCGCTGGCGGGAGGTTCACGCCCGCGTGCTGGCGGGCGAGGAATTAGCTCACGAGGAGGACCCATTCCTGCGGCTGGATGGTCGCACCGATTGGTGCCGGTGGCTGATGAAGCCTTGGCGCACCGCCGACGGCCGGATGTTCAGCGAAGTGATAACCGACCAGGTCGCGGCCAGGCGCGCTCTCGCCGACAGCGAGGCCCGGTTCCGGGCCACATTCGAGAACGCGGCGGTGGGCATCGCACACTTCGACCCCGACTTCAGGTGGCTCAGGGTCAACGAGGCGCTGTGCCGCATTCTAGGCTACCGGGCTGATGAATTGGTCACCAAGTCGCTGGAGGACATCAACCACCCGGACGATCTCCGGACCTGTCTTACCCATGTCGAGCGCATGCGCGATAGAGAGATCGATAGCTTTGGCATGGACAAGCGCTACCGGCGCAAGGATGGCTCGATGGTCTGGATCCGGCTCACTAACGGGTGCGCGCGCAAGAGCGATGGGTCAGTCGACTATTTTGTCTGTTTATTTGAGGACATTTCTGCGCGCAAACATGCCGAAGAGGAATTACGCAAGAGCGAGGAGCGATTCAGGTCCTCACTCCTCCACGCGCCGCTGCCAATCCTTCTGTTCGACGATCAGGAGCAAATTCTTGCCATCAGCCAAAGCTGGCTTGCAGCAAGCAGCTATTCGAGAGAGGAACTACGCCGAATCGAGGACTGGACGACTCGAGCGTGCGGGGAACGCTCAGGCGAAGTGCTCGAGCAAGTCCGCGAGATCATCTCGACAGAGCCTCAGGCGCGGCCCGCCGAACTCATGATTCGCACCAAAGATGGCCGCGAGCGCACTTGGAGCTTTGTTTCCTCTGCCTTGGGAACTCAGTCGGATGGCCGACGCCTGTTTGTTTGCATCGCTCAAGATGTGACCGAGCAGAAAGCTCACGAGGAGCATGTTCACCTTCTGATGCGTGAGGTCAATCATCGCGCCAAGAACATGCTCAGTCTCGTGCACGCGATCGCGCGCCAGACCGCGGCTCGTGAGCCCGCGGACTTCATCCCGCGGTTCACCGAGCGCATCCAGGCACTTGCGGCCAATCAGGACTTGCTGGTCCGCAACGAGTGGCAGGGAGTCGGCGTGGACGATCTGGCGCGTGCCCAGCTCGCGCACTTTGCAGACCTTGTGGGGTCGCGCATCGCCGTGCACGGCCCGAGGCTGCGTCTGAATGCAGCCGCCGCCCAAGCCATCGGTCTGGCGCTGCACGAGCTTGCGACCAATGCCGGCAAATACGGCGCACTGTCGGTGGACGCCGGTCGCGTCGACGTGCGCTGGCGGCTTGACGGCGACACCTTCGCCATGAGCTGGACCGAGCGCAATGGGCCCTCCGTGTCGCCGCCGGAGCAGCGGGGCTTCGGCACCACGGTTATTGCCTCTATGGCGAAACTGAGCGTCGGCGGCGAGGTCGAGCTTGATTATACTCCGGCGGGTCTAATGTGGCGCTTGACCTGCCCGGCAGCAAACGCGCTGGATGGGCGAGAACCGTGGATAAGGGGAAGCCGTGAAGAGATTTCGCGTCGATTGGAAGGACCGAACAAATAAACGGAAGGATTCTCGCGGGTTGATTGCGGTCGACAAGATGGGCGGCAAGGTCCTCTTCCTCGACCCCGACAGCTATGCAACGACGCATATTCTCGACGACTTCGAACGCCTACCGCATGAGCTCCTGGTCGCACCGCAATCCTCGACTGCCTACGTGCCGATCTACGGGGACGGCATCCACGGGCGCAATCCCAACCCCGGGCATTTGCTGTCCGTCGTTGACCTTGAGACGCGCCGCCATGTGACGGACATCGATCTTTCTCCATACGTGGCGCCGCACGGCCTGCAGATCGGGCCAGACAGCCTGCTCTACATCACTTGCGAGAACAGTGGTGTGGTCGCGCTCGTCGATCTCGCCAGGAACGCAGTCGTCGGCGCAATCGAGACCGGTTCGGTCAATTCGCATCGCCTTGCGATCGCCCCCGACGGGCGGCGGCTCTACACCGAGAACGAGGAAGACGCCTCGATCTCGGTGATCGACCTGCCCGGACGCCGATTCGTGCGGCAGGTAGCGACACCGCATCAGTTGGCGGGCCTCGCGATCTCACCTGACGGCGAGCTCCTCGTCGCCGTAGACGACGAGGAGCCGATGCTGGTCCTGATCGACACGTCGAGCCTCGCCATCGTCCGGACGGTGCCGCTTGATGGCGTGCCGGAGCCGGCGCAGATCGCCCGCTACAGCCCTGACGGTCAAATTCTTCTCGTCACCAGCCTGCGCAGCGCGACAGCGACGCTGATGGACTCAACGTTTGGTCGCCAGGCCACGGTGGCGGTCGGGCAGCAGCCGATGGATGGCGCCTTTCATGAGGGTGCGCTCTTCGTCGCCTGCCAGGGGGACGGGAGCATTCATGTGATCGACCTCGCGACCCGGCGGGTGTCGCGCCGGTTCGAGGCGGGTGTTGGTTGCGAGACGCTCGCCTTTTTTTGAGGGGCGACGGCCTTTACCCTCCGCCGCTGGCGGGGGAGGTGTAAAGAAAGTGACGCGGTTAGGGTCGGCCCTTGCGGGCGCCGGCGGCGTCGGCGACTTGCTCGACCAGTTCAACGATCGACCGTCGGATATGGCGCCCCTCGATCCGCCTGAATGCCTGCACAAGGCGCAGCGCATATGCGGTATCCAGGAAATCGAGTACATCGCAATCACGTTGCCGATCCGGGACCCCGCTGAGGCTGCCGCCAAAAAAGAACAGAACGGGCACCTTCAGGATCTCGGCAATCTGTTGCAACGAAGCAGCCTCAACGCGGTCGCTTCCGGCCTCATATTTTTGCACCTGCTCGAAAGTCACGCCGAGCGCCAGAGCCAACGACTCCTGCGACAGCCCGAGCTGGAGTCGTCGTAATTTGAGGCGTTTACCGATGTTTTCGTCCCGAAGCGATAACTCGTTGGTGGGCATAGCGCGGCCCTTCTTGGAAAGCCCGAAGATTTAAGTGACCAACTACCCCTGCGGCTCTTTTTTTGGCCGGCCAAACGCGGCATCGATCTCTCCGGGCGAGCCTTTCCGTAGGTACTTCTCGAATGCGGCGGGATGAATGAAATCGTCGCGGAACCAGGGGCATTTCTGGGGGTCGAATTGCTCGATCGTCCAATCGATCATCCGGCGGACCCGCGGCACCGATCCGAGATCGGGATGGTAGCTCAGCCAGATGTCGAAGGAATAGACCAAGTCGATGTCGAGCGGGATCACCGACGCTCCAATCGCGAAATAGTAGGTCGGTAGCCAGCCCACCGCTAAGCCGTTTACGATCGCCGCGTAGAGAGCGGTGCTGACGTTGGTGCGCATCGCAACAAAACCGGTCTGCGACCGTTCCGGATACCACTGATTGTACAAGTCGTGCGCCTTGCCCTGATCCGCGAACATCACGACGATGCGGTGGCGTTCGTCGACTTCCTTCCTAGACTTTGGCAGGCCGTAAGTGTCGATGTAGGACTTTGATGCGCAGGGCACGATGTGCATACGGCCGATTCTGCGGGTCATGAGGTCGCGCGGCGCTGGTTGCTCGATTTGAATCGCAAGATCGGCCTCTGCTCGCGCCACCAAGTCGTCAGGCCGCTGCATCGAGCAACGCAGATCGACCAGGATCTGAGGATGCGCGCGGGCAAATTCGAGAAGCCGCGGCGTCACCCAGAATGTTCCCAATCCTTCCGTGCATGCAATCCTGATTTCGCCCCGAAGCGGCTGCGCCAGCATCCCGCGTCGGCGGACAAATCCGAGCGACGCTTCCTCCATCTGCTCTGCGCAGGACAGGAGGTGGCGACCAGCTCCCGTCAAGCGGACGCCATCACGGTGACGGGTGAACAGCATCGCGCCGATCTGATGTTCCAATTGTTCGATCCGCCGCGCAATGCCGTGACCGGTCATGCGCAACCGGCCCGCTGCCGTGCGAAAACTTCCGGCCCGCGCCACCTCAAGGAAAATCCGAATGCTTTCCCAGTCGGGGCCCGCGCCATCGCATGATGCACGCACGTGCTCAAATTCATGAGCACCGATAGTCGAATTCGATCGCACCGCCGCACCCCTAGTAAAGCTAAATAGATATCAGATTAAGGCGCAAGGGTAAAAGGGGGTTGAGATGACGGCTCATGATGTTCGGGTTTCGGGGACCGGCAGGCTTGCCTACGAGGACGCGCAGCGATCGAGCCGCAGGCTCGATGATCCAGCAATTCTCGCGCTTGCGCGCCGGCTCGTCGTTTTTAATGTCGCAGGCGAGCAGATCGCGACACTTATGGACTTGGCCCGAAAGGGAATTCCCACGCTGACAAGCGCGGAAGTTGTCCAGCGTGTCACATCGTACAATCCAGATTGCTTCTGGGCCATCGCACATCGCGACCGATTCGATATCAACGCGCCGGTGGGCGAAGGGTACGTTTCGTTCTTGCCCTTGACAAAGCAGGGACTGAGCCAGCTTCTTGACGGAACCCTGGACCGTCGAAATCCGCCTCTTTCAGTCATTTCGGCCCAACACGAGAAACCGGCAGGAATCTACGTGTGGCACGTTTATGCGCCCGGGCAGCTCGCCGCCGCGGTGCCACTCATCGTGCAGAAGATGTGGAGCCTGCATCGTCAGGATGTTGATATTTACAGTTGGTCGATTAACGGCGAGGCGGAGCGCTTCGTGGAGGGCTTCGGGATGCGGCTCGCCCCCAAACTCGCCGGTAGCACGGCGCCCCAATTCCATCTGTTCCGCCGCTCGATGACGCGCCACCAAGAGACGACTTTCTGCGCGATGCCGGGCCGGCAGTCGCCCGAGCCTTACATCTCGGTTCGGGTTGCGCGGACGATCGACGATTTCATGCGTGCGGCGGTAATCCGCGGGGCGGTCTTCATTGGCGAACAAAGGTGCCCTTACGACGAGGAATTCGATGGGAATGATTTCACTGCAACCCACTTGATTGGTTATGTGGGAAATGAACCCGCCGGTTGTCTGCGTATTCGTTACTTTTCCGATTTTGCCAAATTAGAACGCTTGGTCGTCCGCAGGGAGTTCAGAAGCTCTGGCTTGGCTCGGAAGCTCGTCGACTCCGGCGTCGAGTTCTGTCGGACGAAGGGTTACACCCGAATGTGCACCTACGCACAAAAGCGGCTGGTGAAATTCTGGAACAAGTGCGGCTTTTCGGTTTCCGGCACTGCTCGCGAACTCGTGTTTTCGGACTTCGATTATGTCGAGATGGTCTGCGACACGACTCGCGCCGCGGGGGCGATATCGTTCGAGACCGACCCCTATGTGATCATTCGTCCTGAGGGCAGCTGGCAGGAAACTGGAATTCTTGAGCGCTCGAAAGTCCGTGGCGCCAGCCGGCCTTCCGCTGAAGGAGCTGCCGCGTGAACCAGGTCATCTATCTCAGGGCTTTGTCCGATGCGTCGGTCGCCCCCTGCCTCGTGCTGATCGACATGCAGCAGGAGTATGTCACCGGTTCCCGCCTCATGGCCCTGCCGGACGCCAATCTGGCGCTCGCCAACTGCCGCGCCGCGCTCGACCACGCGCGATCGAAAGGGTTTCCGGTGGCGTTTCTCCGCCAGTTCAGCCGTTCCGCCTATTTCAATCGGGCGATGTCATTCAGCGGATGGATAGAGGGATTTGAACCAACGGGCGCCGACATGGTGTTCGATCGAGAGAATCCGTCTTGTTATTCCAGCCCGCCGTTTGCCCAATTCATGGATGGTTGTGGAGGTCATTTCGCTCTCGCGGGGTTTGCCGGCGAGACGGCGTGCCTCTCCACCGCAATCGATGCCTTCCACCGCAAGCATCGATTTTCATATTTGGCGGATGCTTCCGCCAGCCACGGGCTCGGCGAACTGTCTGCAGCAGACGTCCAAAAGGCGGTAGCCGGCATTGTGGGGGTCTACGGCGAAATCGTCACCACGAGCAGTTGGATAAGCGAGAGCCCGACCAATGCCGAGTTGCTGAGGAGAAGACGATGACCGACCGCAATCAACAAATTCTCACCTTGATCGACCGACTTTCGAGCAGCGCCAGACAGGCACGAGCGCTGTCGCTCGACGACACGTCGCATTTGCTTGCGATGGCCTTGCTTGATCTCCAGACGCAATTGCATGCGATTTCGCCCGACGAGCTTCGCAGCTTCACTCGCACGGTCGCAAACGTGGTGGAGTTCAATGTGAGGGCGGCGGCCACCGACACGACGCATGTAGAACCGGGCGAGAACGTTCAGAACGGGCACATGCCGTTCCTCGGCTAGCGCGGCATTGTTGAGTTTCGAATATGCGGCGTCATTGCGCGACCCCATCATGCATTGGCCGTTGAGCCCGGAATTCCTGACCCTCAGGCCGTGGTTATGGACTGCGGGCTCATGACTGCGTCGCGCCACGGAATAACGCTCCATGCGACTCGAAATTTGAAATCGATCCATGAGAGGTGCGTGCCTTGACCTGGGCGGTGTTCATTGCTGCCGTTGCAAGCGCCTTTCTGCACGCATGCTGGAACGTCTTGGCAAAGCTCCATTCGGCGCCTCGAGATTTGCTCCGTGGCATTATTTTGGCAACCGCCAGTCTGTGTTGCGTTCTCCTGCCCTTCGTGGGCGTGCCTCCGCGAGGTAGCTGGGTCTGGGTTGCGGCCGCAAGCGTGTGCAACGTCGCTTTCACCCAAGCAATGCTGCAAGCCTATGCGTCCACCGATTTCGGAATAGCCTACGTGGTCGCAAGAGCGGTTATTCCGCCGGTCCTATTCTTGATCGGTTGGATCTTCATGAACGAGTCCCGCGGATTGCAAGCCGTTGAAGGTTTGGCGCTCGTCATGTTGAGCCTCTTGCTGTTTGCATTTTCGGGGCGGACCATTTGCGATCGGCGGAAAGGCGGCATGCTGCCGGCAATTTTGGCCGGCGGAGCGCTTGCATTCGCGCTTCTGTTCGACGTGAATGGCATCCGTGCGTGCGGCGGGGGATTCGCCTGCTTGATTCCCTGTGCGGTCACCAGCTCGATTGTCACCGCGATCGGATTGGTCGTTGTGTCGGGCATCGGACGGAAGAATCCGTTTGCCGTCTTGAGGGGCCACGCAAAGCTTTGTTATGCGGGCGCGGCCTTGCTGCTGTCGTCATATTTATGCGGCATGTGGGCGTATGTCCAAGGTCCTATCGGCCTGGTCGCGCCTTTGCGCGAGAGCGGTATTGTTTTTGGCGGTGCGCTCGCCGTGGTGGTGTTGCGAGAGCCTGTCAGCAGGCTACAACTGATGGCCGTTGGGCTGGCGACCATTGGGGTCGTCCTCGTTCAGATTGGATGAGTGTTTCGGGATGGCTTTGAAAGAGTTGCCGGACCATGGCCGGCGCTGGCGTGCAATTGCTGCCGCATCGATCGGAAATGCGCTCGAGTGGTTCGACTTTATCATCTACGGCTTTTTCGCCGTGACGATCGCCAGGTTATTCTTCCCCGCCGGAAACGAATCGGCGTCGCTTCTGCTGACGTTCGCGACCTTCGGGGTCACCTTCGTCATGCGCCCGTTCGGCGCGGTCGTGCTGGGTCACCTCGCCGATCGCCATGGGCGCAAAGCAGGCATGACATTGAGCATATCAATGATGATGGCTGGCACCGCGATCACGGCGTTTGCTCCGACGTATGCGTCTATCGGGATATTCGGGCCGATCATGATCGTCGCTGCGCGCATGATCCAGGGCTTTTCGGCGGGCGGCGAGTTCGGCAGCGCGACGGTGTTCCTGGCCGAGCAGAATCCGCAGCGGCGAGGCCTTTACGCGAGTTGGCAATTTGCCGGTCAGGGCCTGTCAACGGTTCTGGCGACCGGCTTCGGCGCGGCACTTAATGGGCTGTTGACAACCGAACAAATGCGAATGTGGGGATGGCGAATCCCGTTCCTGTTTGGACTCTTGATCGGGCCGATCGGCTACTACATCCGGCGCCACGTCGATGAGACGTCGGAATTCCGGTCGGCGCAAGCGACTTCAGCACCGCTTTGGGAAACGTTCTCCTGGGGCAAGACGAGACTGTTGGTGGCTATCGGATCGATCGTCCTCGTAACCGTCGCTGCCTACACCGCTGTGTATATGCCCACATATGCTATAGGCGAACTCGGTTTGCCGCCGGTCGGCGGATTCTTGGCGACTATGGCTGCCGGTGCAATCCAGATTGTGATGATCCCGCTGGTGGGGGCGCTCTCCGACAAGATTGGACGGCTGCCGATCGCAACTGTCGCCATAGTCGCCATATTGATAACCGTCTATCCATTGTTCGAGTGGTTGGCGGCCGAGCGCACGATTGAATCGTTGCTGCTTGTTCAGGCGATCATCGGCATCTTCGTGGCGGCTTACGCAGGAGCGATTCCTGCGCTGATTTCGGAATTGTTTCCGATACGCGTGCGCACGACCTCCGTCTCGACGAGTTATTCGGTGGCGGTCGCCGTTTTTGGCGGGTTTGCACCGTTCATCATCGCGTGGCTGATCGATGCCACCGGCAGTAATCTCGCACCGAGCTATTACCTCATGTTTGCGGCCGCGGTCAGCCTCGTCGCCCTTGGGGCGGCCTACCGACTAGGATTTAGGTGAGTTGTCCCCGGCATAGTGAACCTGTCTGCCTTCCTTTGCGACATATGCACAGCAGCCCGCCCAGGGCCACCGAGATGGGTGGCGCAATACCAGGTTGCTTCACGCTGAGGAGACGTTCGATGCGCAAGATGCTGTCGTTTGGAATCGCCGCAGTGCTGACCACTGCTGCCATAACTGTATGGGCCACCGCAACGACCCGCTCGCAAAACCAGCCGCCAACCGCCGCCGTGACGATCAACGCTTCTGCGCTGATGATGAACGCGACGGACCTCCCGGTTCAGCGGTACGATGCGTTTTGATCAGAACAATATCGTCCGGACATCGGGTCCGGCTGAGCTCAACCGTACCAAATTTTCTGAAACTGATTTGACATTCGTCGGACTTCCATAGCAGCCGTTTGTGATTTCAAGTACCGGCCGTAGGGCACGGTTTTGCCGAATCGGCAGCGCTTCCTGCGCGTAGACGACGAACTGGCGGCTTTCGGGGAGCTTGCGGCCGCGCTGCGTCCCCCGCAAGGCGTCCAAACTCGCTATAACGGCGACGCATTGTGGAATTTTGCGCCGGCTGCAAGACTACGCGCGAGATGAGATACGCTTCACTATGCTGTTGCGCGCTGCTGGCGAGCTGGCTGCCGGCGATCGGCGCGGCAAATGCGCAGTTGCGCGGTCACGGCGGG
>WNGJ01015866.1_pt1 | contig 10953 bp, 10 predicted proteins | sample 5400611 | NCBI WGS metagenome assembly WNGJ01 (sample SAMN13153375, study PRJNA577476) | soil metagenome | isolation source: 40 cm soil or saprolite under Garry oak tree replicate 1 | place: USA:California | collected 2016-06-15 | reverse complement strand
AGCTGTCTTAACTGTAGGGGTAGCACCCACATCGGCGGGTTTGTTCGCCGTTGTAATCATTAACTTTTACAACAAGAAAAACTCAATCGCACGCTTCTTTGGAAACATTTCATACTCTCTCTATCTTTTGCACTGGCCGGTGGGCCATCTGACGCTCAGCCTCGTAGGGAGCAAACTCCTGGGTGCATCTGGCGACGGGGCGAGAATACTTGTGTTGGCATTCACGCTGGGAGTGTGCCTGGCGTCGTCGTACGCCCTCTATTTGCTAGTTGAAAAGCCGGCGCAACGCTGGTCGGCCTCGATAGGATATCGAATTGGGCGAAGTCGCCAGTCGCTCGAGCCAGCTAGTGGCCTCGCACCTGACCTGATAGCAGAGTCTTCAACATCAGGTTGAGTTCTTGTTTCGAAGCGACCGCTGCAGATGTTCCCAGTGGATTTCTCTGGCGAGTTTTACCTCCGGCGCCTGAACGCCGCGCAGCCGTCGCCATAGATGCTGCCCCGAAGCAGTCACATAGCTGGCGAGCTGATTAGTTATCAAGCGGCGGCGAGGCAGCGAATGCTGCTGGAAAAAGAAGCTGGCTTCCATTTGCACACGTAATTTTTCGAGGTTGGTCCAACGTTGTAAAGAACTCTGGGCGCCGTGATGAAGTATGACTGCCTCTGGTTGGAAGACCATGTCCCAGCCGGCCCGTAAGATCCGCAGGCACCACTCATTGTCTTCGCCGTACACGTGAAACCGTTCGTCAAATCCGCCTACATCTTCAATAACGGTTCGTCGCACGAGGATCGCCGCCCCACTCAACATCGGAACGCGCCTTTCACGATTGTGATCCCAATGACCGCCAAGCAATAGTTCACCTCTAAAGCGCCGCGGCAGCAGCCGATAAAGTTTTAGTTGCGATAGCAGGATCTCCCAGGCCGCCGGCGGGTTGCGCCAGACGCTAATCTGCAACGAACCATCGACATTCAAAAGCCGCGGCCCAACGGCGGCGATGCGAGAGTTGGACCGAACTGTAGCGAGCAAACGATCGATACTACCAGCCGTGACCTCTGTATCCGGATTCAGCAAGAGCAGGAGGGGCGCATCAGTAAGCGTGAACGCCTGGTTGTTGGCTGGGCCAAAGCCGCGATTCTCGCTGTTCTCAATAATCCGCAAGCGGTCACGATCGGTGACTTCGCGCGCCAACTTACTTGTGCGCAGCCTTGCGACGCTATCATCACTGGATGCGTTATCAACGACGACAACCTCATACTCGATTGACGGTGGGCTCACAATGACGCTCTCCACCGTGCGGCGCAGCAACTCGCCTCCGTTCCAATTCACGATGATAATGGCTAGCTCGACTTTCAACACTCATGAAGCGCCTGCGCTGCCGCTTGCTAACGAAGACGATCTCTCGGCGTTCACTTAATGCCGAGAGCCTGGGCTAGGAAACTGGTAATGAACGCCTAACTGAGTGGCCGATCGAATTGCGAGCAATCTGTTTGAATCGTTCCTTGCTTACAAAGGGGGCCACTGAACCACAAACAAAACATTTTGCCCTTACGCTTAGTCTCGTACTTCCCAAGGCAGCTCTAAACAGATGCTGCATGCCCCTAAGCGTGCTGCCCTTTAGCACCTCTTCAATTCCCAACAGACCTGCCGTATCAAACGTCAAAAGTCGGTTTAGCCTGACGAGTTCAGCACTTCCTATGCTCCTGTTGATTTTGTCTCGAAGCCGTAAGGTCGAACTCAGCATGAGTCGATTGTCCTTGCTCATGCTGTTGGGATGAGACCTCACAAGAGCATCGGTTTGATCAGAATAACAGTACTGAAAGTGATGCCCTTTGGCCGCACAACGGATCCAGTAGTCCCAATCCTCTATGCCTTTAACGTCTCCATCAAAGTCACCAACCGCCTTAGCTACATTGCTTCTTATTAAGGGCGCATTAACGACCATTAGATTATCCTGGATTAGAGATCGCAGTATTGCTTCCCCACTGCCGGATAACTGATTCGACCTCGAATCGCCGCTTCCGTTAGGTTGACTCGGCCGCTCTTCCATCGATGCCGTCTCAAAGAACCTGACACTGCCGTACACAATATCGATATCAACGGCATCTTCCAGGACGTTGGACTGGAACTCCAGTTTTCGCGATTCTATTTGATCATCCGCATCGAGAAATTGAATGTAGGCGCCTCTGCTCAAGCTGATTCCGAGATTTCGACTGGCGGCCAGACCCTGGTTCCGTTGGTAAATGTACTTAATCCGACTATCCTTGCTTTCGTATCGAGCGACTACTTCTTTAGTCTTATCAATTGAACCGTCATCAACAACTATGCACTCCCAGGTTTCATAGGTCTGGGCGAGAACGCTATCCAGAGCATCACCCACGAAATGTCCGTAGTTATAGCAAGGCACGATCACGCTTATTAGCGGGCCGTATGAGGATCTGGAATCGCGCGTACTCATTTGATGCCTAACCAACGCGGCACTGTGCAATGCTAGTTAACTCCGATGCCCGGAGACCTGACTTCTTAGTTCGCACGCATAACGAATCATGCTCTCAAAAAGTCAAGATCCAACCTGAGGCAAGACCATGTTTCTAACCACCCGTTTAAACAATGGCCATTGATAGTACTTCAGATATGAGAGCAAGATTTCGCCGTAGATCAAAGTACCCTCTGAGCGCCACTGCTTCTTACTGATCATCAGTAGTTCTCGCCATTGTTCGTCTGCCAATGAGAAGGAGATGCTCCCTGTATCGCACCTGAATCTTGCAAAGACCGCGTCGACCGTTCTCACTTTGGGAAACTGCTTCGTGATCTTAAGCCAATGGTGGTAGTCCATTGCGTAGCGATCCGCTAGGTACTTGGCGCAGCCAGAGCAACTTGCTTTCCCCAATGTCTCCAGCACTGAATCAAGTCGCCACGATTCGTATAACTTGCCTTCTGAGTGGCCTTGACAAGGTTGTCATTACCGATAATGTCACAATTTCCCGAGACTACCCCTACGTCTGCATCTCGTTCAAATTCAGACGCAATGATTGCGAAGGCTTCGGGAACATAATAATCATCATCGCCAATAACACCGATCGCGTCACCTGTCGCTATCTTCAGACCTTTGTTTAAGGCGTTCGAAATTCCGCTGTCCTTTTCGGATTGCCATCTAATATGCGGGTACTTCTCCGCGTAGGATTTGAGAAGCGAGATCGTCCCATCGGATGAGCCTCCGTCGATAATTATGTGTTCTTTATAAGGATAGGACTGGGCTGCGACACTTTCGATACATCGAGGCAGGAAAGTTTCGCGGTTGCGAGTTGCCGTTATAGCAGTCAGTTTAAAGCTCATTCAAACTATGGAGTCCCGTTAGCCTACTTCCGATCAAAGCACGCGACTAAAGTGTCAAAAGAATTGATACTCTTCAACCTGCCAAAACCCATTGGGCGAATCACACTTTTTTCTAACTACTCTTTTCCCTCGATAGTTATACATTCCGCGAGTTAGCACCCTCAACCTGGGGATCGAGGGAAACCTTAAACTGAGAGAAAGGGCCCGAGAAGGCTTGGGTCTCCACTTGAAGGTCTCCCGCATGTTGGCCAAAGATTTTTCTGCCTCTGCTACATATTGGTTTAGCTCGCGGCTTCGTTGATTCTCCTGCACTCGAAATCCACCCAGGGGTGAAAGTGTGCCATACAACTCCGCATGAGCGTAAAAGCGAGACCACAAATCGAAGTCAGCAGCCAGCTTAAATTGGGTAGAAACGTGTCCCCCAACTTTTTCCCAGAGACTACGCCGCCAAAAAGTACACTCCTGCTGTATCGAAATAGAGGTACCAAGAACCGGGACAATTGTCTTGACGCCTTCCGGTAAGTAGCGACCATCAAGGAAGGCCTCCCTTGAGTAGCCAGGAACAAGATCAAAACCTGTGCAGTAGCCATGGTAGTCCCAATTGCCGGGACGCAAGGTGGTAAGCCATTCCGTCTCAGGAATCTCTGACAGAATGCTGGCGACCGTTTTGAAGGCCCAGGGACAATACATGTCATCGCTGTTGAGCCATGCCATGATTTCACCGGTAGAGCGCTCGAATCCCTTATTAATTGCATGGTATTGGCCATCGTCGGGTTCACTACACCACCAGGAAAGTTTCTGGTCGTATCTCTTGATAATCTCTACGCTGCCATCCGTAGAACCACCATCGACAATGACATACTCGAGATTCGGATAATTCTGCGACAGAATACTTTGGATAGTTGCTTCAAGAAACTCCGCCTGATTAAAGGAGGGTGTCACGATGGAAATCTTCGGCCAGTTCATTTAATCCTAGAGTAAGTGGGTCGCCGGTCCGATAAGATACGCCTGTTCACCATCATAGAAGTATCTGCGAGAAAACAACCCGTGATACATCCTGAATCGCCGACTTAATCCCCTCGCTATTCCACTCAATGTAAAATCGTATTTGCGGGACGACGACGATTCAATTGTTTGAGATCTCAAAGGATCGGCTGGAATAATCTCAGGGACGACCGGCAACAAATCCCGGTTAATATTCGATATGGCGGCCATATAGGGAGCAAAGATCTTTTTCAGGATGATCTTTGTCGGCTTCACGTTGTAATCACTAAGACCGGGGTCATATAGCCGATCATGAACTCGTTTAAGGCCATGAAAATGAAAAAAGATCAGGGGATCGTCGTCGACCCAGACTGAATTCTGTTTGCTGCTAATGTTGTAGCCCGCAATGTTCCAGGGCGCGAGATTGGCGCCTTTATGATGTACCACGGCGACTCCCGCAAAGGTTGACGGCCAGTGGTCCAAATACTTTTGATCGGCAAACCTTTCATTATTAATCCGGTCGTAACACCAGTCTATGCATTGGCTTCGCCATGAGCGCAGGCAGGCCAGGCCATTTTCATCACGTCTAAAAGAAACAAAGCCAACGTTGTAGATACCATATATTTCTCTGTGGCTGAGGGCTGGTGGAAAACGATGACCAATGATCGCTATTGAGTGGTCGCCAATTTCATCAAAGATCGGCTTTGGATTGGCGAAGAAGAAAAGATCCGCGTCCAAATATGTAATAAGGTCGACTGCGGGATTGTTGTCGAGAACATACAACGGCAAAGAGGGCGAGCAGGTGAAATAGTATTCGATAAGCGAACGTGTCTTCTTCGCCTCGAGAAGTCTTTCATCACCCTTTTCGAACTCTTCGAGAGCAATTAAGTGCACGTTTGGCAGGCGCAGTTCCGACAGCACCGCGTAGCAGTTGCTATCCATACATAGCACCCAAAGTTGGAATGAAGAGCAATGCTGCCGCAGTGACTGATAGAGGGCTAAGCCTCTAATTATGTAGCGATAATCAAAGTAGGTGCAGAAGGAGTACATCAGTTGTGGGCCGCCCTTTGCTTGCACCAACGATTAACCATTTCACCAACTCGTCGAGCTTGCTGATCCGTCATTTGAGGATACATCGGGAGGCTTAATATTTCGCGCGCTGTCTGTTCCGTCTGCGCCAGATCGCCCGAGACCACAACGGAGTCGGATCGATACGCCGGCTGCAGGTGAACGGGTATCGGATAGTGGACCAAAGTGCCGATAGAATTTGCTCTCAGAAACGCTCTTAAACTATCGCGCTGCTGATGACGCACAACATACTGATGGTACACATGGCCAACATCGCCATGCAAACGAGGAATCAGCACAGATGTGGTTGAGAGAGAAGTATCATAGATGCCGGCAAGTTTGTGACGGCGACCATTTTCCGCATCAAGGTGGCGTAGCTTAACGCGCAAGATTGCAGCCTGGAGTTCATCCAATCTCGTGTTCATACCCTGTATTTCGCTTACGTATCGTTCGCGCCAGCCATACTCGCGCAACAAACGCACTCTTTCTGCTAATTCCGGACTATCGGTGACCACTGCACCTCCATCACCAAGGGCACTCAGATTCTTTGTTGGATAGAAGCTGAAAGCGGCCAGATGTCCCCAGGTTCCCGTTTTCTTTCCTTCGATAGTAGCACCATGTGACTGAGCACAATCCTCTATGACGTAGAGGTTATGGGCGTTAGCGATCTCCATGACTCGGAACATGTCGACCGGATGTCCATAAAGGTGAACCGGAATAATTGCCTTTAGTTGACCATACGCGTTTGCTGCTTCCTTTGAGTCTTTAACGGCTCTCTCCAGATGATTCAAGTCCATTGTGAATGTGTCAGCATCTATATCAACTAAGATCGCCCGAGCCCCGACTAAGTGGATGGCTGCCACGGTCGCCACAGCCGTATGCGACACAGTTATGACCGCATCTCCTGGACCGATACCACACGTGCGTAAAGCCAGATGGAGAGCATCGGTGCCACTACCCACGGCGATGGCGGATCGCGCACCTAGATAACCCGCAAATTCCTCCTCAAAAGCTGCAACCTCTTTCCCCAGGATATACCATCCGCTTCCCATCACGCGGTCCACAGCCTCATCAATCTCATCCTTGTGCGCCAGGTAGTTCGACTTTGGGTCGGCTGGAAAGATAAAAGATGGATCAGGCAAGAGTTCACCTCACAAATAATGGTTTAGATGTTGTCGGTAAAATTCCAGCGTGTTGGCGAGTCCCTCGCGCAACAGCACCTGCGGCTTCCAGCCTAAAGTAGACTGAATCCGGGTGAAGTCCCCGAAGTAGTCGCCTATGTCAATCAGCTTTCGGTCGGACGGGAAAGAGCGCGGAATATATTCACCACCGCCGTTAATCTCGATGAGTAGTGCAGCAAGCCCCTTTAGATCGATTGGCTCACTCCCCAGATTAAAAACCCGCCCATTAGACTCTTCGCTTGCCGCTGCCAATAGGAAAGCTTCCACGGCATCGTCTACATACGTGAAGTCGCGGAGTTGATTCCCTCCCCAAACTTCGAACGGTTTACCTTCTAGCAACAGGCGAATCCAAACTCCCAGGAAGGTCTGGCGGGAATCCTTAACTCGCATTCGCGGGCCGATTGTGTTTGTTAGCCGGAGCGCGCAAGCGCGGACGCCGTAAACATTATCATAAAGGATGTGATACCACTCTCCTGCCATCTTGTTGATGCCGTTTACATCAACCGGTTGAAGCAGATGTTTTTCATCGACGGGCAGGTACTCAGGCTTTCCATAGATTTGGCGTGTACTGGCGAAGACGACCTTAATGTTCGGATTGCGCTTGCGGCATGCTTCCAGGATCGAAAGTTGGGCTTTGCAGTTAATTTCTAAGTCAACGTAAGGATCTTGCATCGAATCCATGTGGCTGGTCTGTCCCGCCAGGTTGAATAGATAATCCTGCCCTTGCACTAAGTAGTCCATGCTGTGAGCGTCTCGCACATCCGCAATGTTGATCCTCACTCGATCCTCAATCTCTGCGATATTGAACAAGTTGCCACCATATTCAGGTACCAGGCTATCAACCAGCGTTATATCGGCTCCCAGTTCTACAAGCCGGCGCGCAAGGTTGGAGCCGATAAATCCCAGCCCTCCCGTAATAAGGACTTTGCGATCTGCGAATGTTGTTTGGACTTCTTCCACTCCTTATCTCGATTTCCTATCAGAGCCTGTTTGTCGGAATAAGAACCCTCGGTATTCACAGGGTCCCGGAGCGCCGTGGATAATTGGCTGCTCTCCGATAATGAACTCGCGCACCAAAGCTAATCCAGCAGCTTGGGCGCCATCCAAGAACTGCTTGCGATTCAAACACCAGCCTAAATACTCCGTATCATATCCATATCGGTAAGGCCGCTGCACGAAAACATAAGAGTCGGCTTCCTGAACAATCGGTAAGCGAGTGATAAAGATATGTTCCGCGGTTGCTCGAGCCAGGGCTCCGAGCATAGCGAGCCAATCAGGCGAGTAATGCAAGGAGCTGCTTGCTAAGACAAAATCATAGGATCGGTCGAGGCAGGATTCATCAGCATAGAAATGAGCTTGCGGAAATAATTCACGTCCATGGTCTGCTAGACCCTGGACATCCTTACAGTGGTAATCGATCTCCAGATCGGAAATCAGCGCCTGGCTGATTAAGTAATAATGACCAAAGCCGCCCCCCCAATCGAGCATTGAAATTGAACTTTTGTGGCGAGTAGAAAAGGCGAATGCATAGGCATAGCTCATCATTGTGTTATGAGCAGCGAGAGTCGCCTGAGATGGAATGTCACTCTCCGGCGAAATGCCTAATGGCCGAGCGCCCTCGAGCTGCCTGAGGAACGAAGGCCAATTGGTTTTATACGCTTCCAATATTGAATCTACACTCCAACCCTTGATATTGGGATCTGATTTCTCAGCCTGCCATCCCTCAGGGACATACTCCCATTCAATCACCTCGCGAACCTCGCCGGAATGAGCTTTTTGATGAGCAGTTGTGCGCCTCAAGCGCCTCACCGACTCGACGAGAATCGGTGGCGTGATGAACTTAATGCCTTGCTTAACTTTGATCCATCCGCCGGAGTTATAGTTAATTATTCCCATAACCTCCAATCTTCAGCTATTAGAGTCCCTACAAAAGACGGCTCAAGATATCGATTAACTCCTGCATCCGGTGTCTGTATGTATGCTCTCGCAAAGTGCGCGCCTGTCCAGCTTGAGCAATTGATTGACGCTGTTCTTCATGCGCCAGGTAGTACCTGGCAAGTTCGACGCCTTCTTCAGCCGAATGATAAGCGACTATCTCCTTATCGGGTTCGAAGAGGGCGTTCAAATTGTCCTTGTAATCAGATAGCAGGAAGGCTCCAACTCCCGTCGCCTCATAGAGCCGCATATTGTTCGCGTATCGCCCAGCCAGATTAATATGGTGATTTAGAGCAATCTCCGAATTATATAAGACATTGTACATATCAAGCGCCCAAAGCTCGCCGTGGTGGAGCGGGCGCAAGACTGATTCCTCGTTGAGCGAATCGAATCCGTATCCCCAAACATCGATCGGCTGTGACGATGCGAAATGGTCCAAGAATCGGATTCTCTCAGCATGAACACTGGACAGGCCGCCAATAAATACGACCCGATATTGCGGCCCAGTTTGTAGCCGCTGCAAAAGTCGAGGTTCAAAACCCAGTTTGAAGTATTCGCTTCGCAACCCCTCACTGCGAAACTGCGTAACAAAGTGTGGGAAGGAGGATGTTATCAAGTCATATTCTAGAAAATCAGCGTCCGGAGCGATTGGGCAAGCAATCTGACCTGTGATCAACTTTACATAGGGACGCACCTCACGAAGGAACGCGGCACTTGTGGCGTTCATGTCCTGAATGTGCAGAACGTCAGGACGGTAATGCTTTACCTGGGCGGCCAATACGGCATAGAACCAGGCGTTCGACTGGAGGTATTGCGGCCATGGAATCATCCCTGCGCGTCTTCCCAAAACCCAACCACTGAGCTTAACTCCATTTTCTCTGGCCCACTGGCGCTGCAAAGGCTCGCAGTTAACGACGACCTCGGTCGCCTCGTGGCCCAGGGCGATCAGATTGCTCGAATAGAAATCAGCGGTGCCAAAGCACTGATCCATCAAGGCGCGCCACTGCTCGGAATATGGCTGCAGCGCTAGATCCGGATGCTGGGCATAGAGTGTGGACAAGAAAGCGGAATAATAGGTGTCAACGATGAGGACGCGCATGTTTCAGCTTGATTAGGTGTGTGTTCTCCTGGAGATGCCCTAGCTTGCGAAGCCCAATTCCTCGGCCGGCGAAGATAGTTCAGCTCAGACAGAAATCCAGTAACTCGCAGCCAGTTCCTTATTGGGCATTATGTCTATACAGAACATCATGGTAGGACAATTCGGTGATCGGCTCGTACAGCGGCTTCAAAAAGGAATCGATTTCATCTCGGAAGCGCGCTTCTATTAGCATGAAACAAGGTTTGTACTTATCGAAATCAATGCCCTTCAGCACGTCAAGTTCAAAGCCCTCAACATCCAACGAGAGGAGATCAATTCTCTGAATCAAATGCTGATCAAGTATTGAGGTCAATGTCCTGGCTGGCACTCTTAGTTCATAGGATTCAATGTTCTGAACTTCACAGCCTTGCCTAATGTGTGTTAAGTCGTCTTCCTCCGATTTCATCGCTCCTTTCACAAGGGACATCAGGTTGCAATACCGCATTCCCACATCGCTGCCGGTAAAATCAAAAGGCACTAAGGCACAATTTTCCACAATGCAGTTTGGCCTATTGGTGCGACACTTCGCTGCCAGTTCGGGAATCGGTTCTATTAAGATTCCCTTCCAATCATGATACTTCTCAAAGAAGAGAGTATTGCTTTGGGCGATGCCGTCATTAGCGCCGGCCTCAATGAAGAACCCCTTTTTGAATTTCAAATAAGGTTCCAATTTCAAATCAAGTTGATTGAGGGAAAACGATTCTTGTCTTCCTTCGGCACGATTCCGCGACCACCATCCAGAAAGCTTCATAACTGATACCGTACCGAAGGGAACTGAGATCAAATGCAGACTGCCCCCGAACTCTCGCGCACCCTGCCACGCTGAGAACACAACATCGCTAATCGCACAATCATCGGAGAGTATCTTTCGTAGGTCTTTCCGGATGACTGATAACTCACATTCGAGCCTCTGATTTCCAGCGTTCTCACTCCGTTTTCCAAGCTGACTTGAACCTGAGACTCGCCCTCGTTGGTTTCATCAGATTCCGCGAGCCACAGCGGCACGTCCGCGGGGGAATCTTCACCGGTAAAGAGAAAGTGAATAATTCGCCGCAATTGCCTTTCGAGGGCAGCCTTTTCTTTCTCCGAGCTGGCGGAATCCTGTGACATTATTTGGCGTTCCAGATTCAATTCAAGAATATCTTTCCGCTTGACAATGATCTCTTCGATCGCTGCAGCTTCGTTTGGCAGGTGAAAGACGGGGAGTCCTTCAAAGTCGTGCGTCGGCACCAAGTCTCCCAAGTCCAGCGATGTACCTAAGTGAAAGAGGTTATACCAGCGAAATGCGCGGGCTAGGGTATCCAACGTAGTAGGGC
>WNGJ01022635.1_pt1 | contig 10954 bp, 12 predicted proteins | sample 5400611 | NCBI WGS metagenome assembly WNGJ01 (sample SAMN13153375, study PRJNA577476) | soil metagenome | isolation source: 40 cm soil or saprolite under Garry oak tree replicate 1 | place: USA:California | collected 2016-06-15 | reverse complement strand
ACTGATGGCCAAGGTCATCTGCTGAAGACCGATCAACGCGGAAAGCCGCGTCCTGACATCGAAGACACTGCTGGTTGCGACCGAGGCGCATTTGAACGTCAGAGCGATTAGGTGAAACGCCGATATAGGATGACTGCCGTGGCGGGAGCGCAATAACCAAATCCGCCTCGGCTCAATCTCACTCCGCCTGATATTCTGGATACACTGATATCCCTTCAATTCCAGCCAATGCCGCTCCTGAAGCGGGCCGCTCCGTTCGATGACCCCGACTGGATTTACGAATTGAAAATGGACGGCTTTCGAGCACTTGCCCTAATCGAAAACGGACGTGCTCAGTTGCTCTCACGCAACGGGCATCCGTTCACTTCCTTCTCTGTGTTGGCAGAATCAATCTACGACTGGCGCTCAGCCCAACGAATGTGGCAGCATGGAGCCGATGGCGCAGCAACTCTACAGTGACCCGCAGGTTCTTCATGATCGGGCGTGACAACTGCTCATGGCCGTTGTCCTCGATCATAGACACCTAGGTTTGCGGCGATGAGTCGCCAATGTTCAATCACACCGAATGGCAGCGCAAGCGCCGAAGAGAAAACCCTGAGCGCGACAGGGAATATAGTCGGCAGTATTACTGGAGGCACAAGGACGATCCTGAGTGGCGGGAAAAGCGTAGAGCATACCTAAAGAAGTACTGCCTTCTCCACAAGGAAGCGTGCCATGCCAACTCCCGTAAATGGCATCAAGCGCGGAAAGCCGAGGCCATCGAGCACTATGGCAAAGTGTGCGCTTGTTGCGGCGAGTCAACTTACGAGTTCCTCTGCATTGACCACATCAACGGCGGCGGCAACAGGCACCGAAAGCAGTTGGGTTGCAGCCGGAATTTTTTCCATTGGCTGAAAAGGAACGGCTTCCCGGAAGGTTTCCGCACACTTTGCCACAACTGCAACCAATCGCTTGGCTACAACGGCTATTGCCCGCATCAACGAATTCCTGCCGATGACAACCCATGCTGCCTCTCCCGATTGCAAAAAACAATAAGGGAGCAGTGGTCGGGATAGTGCGCTCGCCTTTTTTCTTTATCGATTCGGGGATAAAAAAGGGAGCCGCGCCTACGCGACTCCCTCACGGCTCGGTACCCTCCCCCAGGTACTTCGCCAAACTTGCTACTGCATCGTAGTGAATGCTTGACAATCTGATACCGTCGTAACGGGCGTAGCGCCGCTATTCCCCGCGTCGAAGCGGATGACACCCTCTTCCGTCGAGCAAAAGTCACGCGTCCCTGTAACTCCGAAGTTGACCGGAGAAGTCCCAGTGACGAAGGAAGTGGTCAGAGAACCAGCCGTGATCCCTGTCGCTGCGAACACGTAGCCGCTCTTGCCTCCGCTTCCGGGTATCGCGGAAGCCAGAACGTTATCCAGCAGGCATGCAGTGGTTGAGGATGGAGAGCAGGGTATTGCTCCCCCAAGGCTTGCGAGATCCGTAGAGTAACCAATGTTAGGATATGCGGTGTTATAAGCGAACTCGGTAGTATTGATTTGGCGTATCGATTGGGCAGCCGAAGCTTCATTGGCTGCGATTCGCGCACGCAGCAAGTTGGGGATCGCAACTGCCGCGATGATGAGAATGATCGCGACCACGATTAGAAGCTCTATAAGTGAAAACCCTTTGTCGTCGCGCATGCTCACCTTACCCTTCCTTTGCTTCTACCACGAAGTCATTTCTTAGATAGGCATTTTGCTGGCCATTGGAGGCAACCTGAGGCGTTCCTTCGCGCGCGTAAGCTTAAGAAAACAAGGAGGAACTCAAGGAGGAGTAGGGCGCGAGGCGACCGCCTCTGACATAATCTGTCACTTCAAAGTAGAACTGTGTCAGGATGGGCGCAAGATGGGTTTAACTCAGTCACAAACGCCTTTTTGCAAAAAACAATAAGGAGCAACGGATTGCTCCGTTGCTCCTGGCTTTGTACCCTCCCCCAGGTACTTCGCCAACTTCTTATTGCATGAGGTTATACGTTGTGCTTACGCAGGTCGCCGCGTCCGGTGGCGAATCCTGGCCAGCTGGAACGGTGAAACGCAACACCGCGTCCTCAACCGAGCAGAAGCTGCGCACGCCGGTTTGGTTGAAGATGCCGGCCGAGCCTCCAGCCACGTAGGAAAGTGACGGGGTTCCGGAACCAGGGGTAGTCGCGAAAAAGTAACCGCTCTTCGTAACAGCTGTGCTGACCGCCGAAGCCAGATTAAAGTCAATCATACAGGCGTTGGTAGAACTCGGCGTACCGCAGGTAACGGCACCCGGTCCCAGTGTTCCCAGGTCGGCAGCGTAGCCGATGGTCGGATAGGTTGTGGTGTAGGTGACCTCGGCTGTGTTGATGGTGCGCAGCGAGCTTACGGCTGACGCTTCGTTAGCCGCAATGCGTGCCCGCAGCAAGTTTGGAATGGCAATCGCAGCAATGATAAGGATAATCGCTACGACAATTAACAATTCGATTAGTGAAAAACCCTTCTGTTTCCGCATCTAATTTTTCTCCTCTTCCCCGTTTAAGAAATCTTGTGGGTCTCAGTAGACCCAACTGGCGTTATGTAAGGCATTTTATCGGCCAGAGCCGAAAATTACCATTGGAGCGGCCCCGACCGTGTGCAGGTGCTTTATTTTCAATAACGTATCAAGTCGGAATGCCGCGTTTTCGCTCGGACCACTAACAGATTCGAGCCGATCCGTGGCAGATTTTGTACTGCCATTGACAAGTTGTGTCACTTTGGGACGTTTTTCTGAGACACCAGGCGCTGCTTGCAAGCGCGATTGCAGGTTGACCTACGGGAGGGATTTGCGAACTGAGCGATTGCTGGACCGCAAACAGGAACTGAAGGAACAGAGTGTTTGCCTTTATGACGCTGGATTGCTAAGACTTGCAGGTGGGTTGATCCGAAAACGTTCAAACTAATGCCGGTTTGGTATCCCGAAGCATGTCGTGGCGGGAAAGCATTCAATAGCAAATTTCAAAAACAGTACGAATCTAAGAACGGAAAACTGAGGACGCATGCCAATGAGTACGCCCGAATAGCACTTCGTCGGGCTATGGGTCTGCCCGGAAGCGGCCTTGATGAAAAGTGGCACGCTTGCCACATCTGGGGACGTAATGTGGTTCGAGATGCTCGTTATTACTCCTGCATTGGGAACATGGTTTTCCTGCCCGCACCACTGAAAGCGTTCACCGATTCGGTGCCAGAAATTATGCGTATGTTGAGGATTTGTGCATATCACCTTTACGGGTGGTTGCCACGTGTTGAAGAAGCGGAGCAAGAAAATCGGGAAATACGCCATGTCGCCTGTCGCAGAGCGACGGGAACGTCCTAGATCCGAAAGCACCTATCGTTGGCTGACATCGGCGGTCTTCGAAATGACCTGATACCCGGCAACGTAAACCGCTGCCCTGCAGAGTCTCTTTCAGGTGGGATCGTTGGCTCACATTATGATGTGATTTAGGCGTGTGTCGAATTAACTCAGTGTCTTGCGAATCCCACACGCGAACAGCCTAACCACAGAAAGGGCCCCATATGGGACCCGGTGGGATTCTGCCAGTCGGCAATGGGCCGAACAGCAATGATTTTGCGCAGTTCTCCCCCGGAGCGGAAATGTTTGTACTCATCAATCCGGGATCACGAAGAAACGCTAAGGGCCAGTGTTGCTGGTCTATGGCTGTAGCCATTCCGAATCAGCGAACTGAAGACTTTGGCGGAGCGTAGCCCACGCCCATTCTTGTCGCGATGGCGGTCCCGGTGAGCCGAGTATTACCTTCGGTGGGCCACCGTAGTGCTACATTGCTCCTCGGGGAACAAGGACTACAATCAAAGTGTGAGACACTACACAACCAAACGGATGAAGGACGGCACCATGTTCATATGCGTACGCTGTGAACACCACGTCACGACGCTGGATTTCCACAGAGAGGCTGGAAACCTTCGCACGCAAGCAGCGACGTCAATCAATCTGCACGCTGCCGCAGTGCATGGCCAACCGATGGCGGTTTCATCGGCCGATTCGCAGCAGCGTATCCTGTGTAACTAACCTTGGTTGACACCGCCGCGTTACAGAACCAAAGACGCGCTTCAGTTTGCGGGTGCGGCTGTGGCGTGCGGTATAGCTGCAACTGATATCCTTGCCATATCTGGTTTAGTCCATCCAGCTCGCGCTTCAGTTTGCGGGTGCGGCTGTGGCGTGCGGTATAGCTGCAACTGATATCCTTGCCATATCTGGTTTAGTCCATCCAGCTTTCCCATTCTTCAGCTGCAAGCGGTTCATCGTTACATTCAGCTTACCGTGTTCGATCTCGACCAGCAGGAAGTGATAGTTGATGTTGTTGTCTGGGAATAGATCTCCGGGAGAGCGTGCAATGCGGTAAGCGTGCGCGCCACCGCCTCCGCTAACAAAATATGTAACCCCATTGTGAACGTGGCGCTCATAGTTGTGAACATGCCCGGATAACACCACGAAGCGAGCAACTGTAGTTTGCTGCCGCTTCTCCAGCATTTTGCCGAGCTCCTGCTCCTCCGATCGTGCCGAGTGGCCCCCGCCATACATTCTTTCATCGGATGAACTTGTGTATGGCGGGTGGTGGAGAAGAACGAAAACAAACTCAACCTCGAAAGGTATGTTGTCGAGCTTGCGCACGAGCCATTCGCCTTGGGGTCCCGACAACTCTGCCATCGAGCTGTCGAGTACGAGCAAGAGCGCATTCGCGGCGCGAACCGCGTAATAGCGGTTGTTTTTTAATTCCGGAAAGCGCTGGAAATAGTTGTTGAGTGCAAGCTTACCCCCGCTCAGATCATGATTGCCAAGTACCGGGTAGACTGCGATACCGTGCTCGTGCCAGATCGCGGTCTCCGCATCCCATGTTTTCCAGTCATTGGCATCATCGCCGTGATAAACGATATCTCCGCCTACTGAAACGAACGCGGGCCGAGCATCGGCTATGGCTTGAACCAGTGTCCGCCGCACGGTCGCATTCGAGTCCCTTGTGTCTGCAGGATTGGTGAAGCGCGTATCTCCAAAAAATGCAAAACGGAAGGGGATCCCTACCTGTGCGGTCAGCTCAATTGGCTGATTCTGAGCGAAGCCTGTGGAAACAGTGCACAACAGCAGCACAAAGAGTGGAAGAGACTTGTGATTATCGGAAGACATAGGGTCCTTTCGGCTCAGTTTCTAGGCCTGCGGCGGTCCACCTCCGAAGAAGATCCCAGCGGCGCATCATTATCTTCTTCGTGTCGCAAGTGTACACACCGAAGGTGAACTTTCGCCTAATGCATGAATTTGGCGTCCGGCGCCTGCCCCCGCAAAGCAGCGGCTAAAATCTCACGCGGAATGAAAGCTGCAGATTTCGCGGCAGACCCAGACCGGTTGCTGGTTCGACAAAGTTGTCATTATTAGTATTGAAGGTGACCGGAGTATCAATCTGCCCAAAGTTGGAGCTTGACAAGATGTCGAGATGGCTCGGATCTCCAAGCTGCCTGTGATTGAAGACGTTGAACGCCTCAGCCTTGAATTCGAGCGAAGCTCTCTCCCCAAGTTTCGTGCTCTTCTGAAGAGCTATATCCGCTTCCCAAACATTGGGAGCGCGCACAATTCCGTTTCGCGCGTCTCCGAAATGAGTATCAACGCCGCTCGCGTCCTGGGGAGGTTGTACGAAAGCCGCGATATTAACCCAATTGCTTGGATTCTGGTTCGGAGGAATAATCGGAACGCCGGGAACAATGTCGGGCCGCTGGTTCGCTCTGGAATCACCGAACGGCACTTGAGTAGGATCCAAGCCAATCGTGACAGTCAGGGGGTGGCCCGTGTGAAACACACCTAATCCGCTCAAGCTCCAGCCGCCGAGCACTTGGCCTATTGCCCCGTCATATTGAAGAAATTTCTTTCCTGGACCAAACGGTAGCTCGTAAACGCTCGATATGACGAGGTTGTGTCGCACATCAAAAACGCTAGGACCGTAGTCGCAACGTAAGCAATTTTTGTCTTCAGGCGCATTGGCCTCGCCCCCTCCCACGGAACCGTCATTGAGCGAGTTGGACCACATGTACTGCGTGTTCAACATCCAGCCCTGGGTAAATTTCTTTTGTAACGATACCTGCAGCGCGTCAAAGTGGCTGGTACCCGCGTCTCGCTTGATATCGATTTCACCGAAATTAAGATAAGGTCGGGTGCAGGTGGGAATGGGATCGAACTGTTCACATTGATTGATGAAGTTCCGCGCAAACAAGCGAACACCATGTGTACCTAAGTATCCCGCCTGGAAAGTGAAATTCTCAGGCAGCAACTGCTGAATCGACAGTCCCCAATCCTCAACGTACAAATCGCGGCGATGTCGCGCAAGGGCACGCGGCGAAAGGAATTGATCCGCGGCAAACTGCGTAGGATCAACCGGGTATGCGAGCGTTGGATCCTGAACGTTTGTGACATTGATTCTCGTCGTGTCGCTTTCGAGTGATGCGTTCAAGTCGTCATTCTGTCCGGCGCCGTGATAAATTCCAAAGCCTGCGCGGACAACTGTCTTATCGTGAAACTTGGCTGGAGCCCAGGAGATGCCCAGGCGCGGATCGAAGTTCCTGTAATTCGGAAAGTACGCGGGAGAACCTTTAGGGCATATGTTTGGCACCGGCATGTTCGTGCCCGGCAAAACCCCTCCTGAGCAGGTCGGGTCAAAAATCGTCATGCGATCATGAGCTTCAGTGATTACGGAATAGTATTCCCAGCGGATGCCCAGGTTCAGCGTGATGTTCGGCCTGACTTTCCATTCATCCTGAAAGTACGGCAGCACGAAGGTATGCCTGAGACCATGACAGCACCAGCTCGCCCTGAATGCGATAGAACTCAATTGATCATTGATCAAGCCTGAGGCGTCGGGGAAAGCATAGTTGTTGTCCGCGGTAATTCCTTGATTCAAACGAACACGCCTGATTTCAACACCCATTTTGAATGTGCTGCGCCCGCGCGTTAGCGACAGGTTGTCGATCCACCCCAAGGTGGTGCCCACCTCATTGTCGGTATTGTTGTTAAACAGCTCCGTGAATTGTCACGAGTCAAGCGTCACATCGTGCGGTAGAACGCTTGCCTGGGGATTATGGAAGGGGGCGCGATTCACTCCGAACTTAATCTCGTTGAACAGCGTCGGCGAAAAACTATGCGCCAGAGCTAACATGTAATTCGCCGGATGAGTGATGACTTGTTGGGTGTCAAGCAGAGCATTCGGCGCTCCCAAGGGCGCTTTGCTGAATGAAACGTCCCGCTGAGCCCGCGCGTAGAAAGTTGTATTCGCTGAGATCTGGTGATCCAGCCGGACCAGGAAACTGTCCTCATTAACAACGTTCGGCGCTTGGTGAAGGAATTCGTCAACACAGGGGTCCGATGTCGGGTCGTTGCATACGCCGAAGTTTGTGTTTCCTTTCGGGTAGGCTGCGATAATTGGAGCTAATTGAGGCGACTTCGCCAGCACTACGGCACGGAGCGGCGCACTTGGAACGAACCCCGCCTGGGTGAAGTCTTCGAGCTGCCGGAGTCCCTCATAACTGAGAAAGAAAAGGTCTTGCCTCTCGTTATGGGGCCACCGAGTGTTAATCCGTATTGATTCATTCGGAAAGGTGGCCGTACCGGATTTCCAAACGGATCGAAGTCAATGAACGAGCGCGCGTCCAGCAAGTTGTTGCGGAAGTACTCATAAACGCTGCCGTGGTATTCGTTGGTTCCGCTCTTGGTTTCAATGTTAACCTGCCCGCCGGCGCCAGCTCCATACTCGGCGGTATATAGCGACGAGCTGACGCGGTATTCGGAAATCGCGTCCTCGGAAACCTGGAGACGCGTGGTCGATTTTTGCGCCTGCTCTTGTATGCCGGTTGCATCCACGCCATCAATCATGTAGTTGTTATCGTCGCGACCGCGCCCGGCAAATCGAATCGAGCGTTGATCGCCCCCGCCATCGTCAATTGCCCCGGGAGCCAGAACCAGCAGCGTCGCCCAATTCCTGCCGTTGATAGGAATCTCTCTGATCTGTTGCTCGGTAATCACTCCGGAAACTTCTGGCGACGTCTGCTCTAACGGCTGCAAAGCCTCCACTTGAACCTTCTCGCCTGGGACGCTGACTCTTAGCGCTGCATTCAATACGCGAGTCAAGCCGACTTCGAGCAACACGTCCTGAAAGCTCACCGTTCCGAACCCCTCATGGGAGATCGTGACGGCATATGTGCCAACCGCCAGGCCGGGAACCAGATACACGCCCCTTGAGTTGGTCTGCGCGTCGCTCTTGAGAGCGGTCGCGATATCCACCGCTTCAACTTGCGCACGCTGCACAACCGCGCCGGTCGGATCGGTAACTGTGCCGGTGAGGGCAGCGCGATCAATCTGTGCCACGGAGGCTTGGGCGGCTACTGCGACGGCGAAGAGCAGCCAGAAGCTGCGCTCCAAGAAACTACCCACGTATCTTTTAAATGAATATCTTTCCCGCATAAATCCCTCCTGTTGGTGCTCGGAATGGAGTGGTCGGGGTTGTAGGCTTCGTTATGAGTCCTGGAAGCTGCACACATCGTAGTCTGGTCACGTTACAGCGAAGTTAAATTTTGATTAATAGATTGTTAAGGAAGTGCCGAGACAAGGAGATCATCGCCGGATTCGCTTGGCCTCAGTTCTCATTTTGCGGACGCTGCGGAAAGCCAATCATCGCGTTCCTGAAGAAACGCAAGCTTCTTCAAAGCCCAAGAAGACCGGCTCATAGCCCAATCGCATTTTGCAGTAGGAGACCGCAACTGATGTGGTCTCTTTTTTCTTTTACGGCCTTCTTTGAATGAGCTGTAGCCCGAAGGAGATTCACTGGATCATGGCGTTCTGCGTATGCGAGTCATGGTCGATTGAAGCCCCACCGCGGTAACCGAGCTACCTGCTCGAAGGTTTTTTGGGCTGTGGCAGATACAAGAGTGATGTCCAAGGAACCCCCTCCAACACCTCTGTAGGCAAATGTCTCTTTCCAGCGAGCGCAGGTCAACAACCCGGTTTCGTGAATCAACACTAGCACTTGAAATGTGCCTTTGTGCCCGAGAACGGCTACGACGTTATCCTTCTTGGGAACGCGAATCTTCTTCATGTTGTGCGAAGGAATTCCCGACGCTCCCTTCATGAATCGCTCGCCTCCAAAGAGCTTACCGTCACTTTGCCTCGGCTGGGGAACTGAAGGCATCGGAGAGGAGGAACAGGGTGTTCTGTTGCAAGCGCATGTTGCACGCGAATACAGTTCTACAAGAGAAGCCCATGCGGGAGTTCCTCGGAAACAGCACCCCCGTGTCAATTTTCCGGTAAGCAAGTTCCTCGTCTAGGTGGTTTACTTCGGATTGACCGTCACCCGCTCGCGATTAGGGCACTTCGCCCGCGAGGGTTGCGCAAAGCGCAAGGTGCCGCTTTCGTCACCAGGGCTCGGGCGGCATTGAGCTCACCGCGCACGCTTGGGCGCGATCGAGGAGCAGCTTGCGCTCGCGTGCGTTGCGGGTTAGCGACGCCGCGCGCTCGAACTCCGCTCGGGCTTCGTTGAGGCGGCTCAGCTTTTTGAGGAGATCGCCGCGCACGCTTGGCAACAGGTGGTAGTTCTCGAGTGAGCGTTCCGCAGTCAGCGCGTCAACCAGCTCAAGCCCGGCTGCTGGACCGAACGCCACCGCGACCGCGACTGCACGATTCAGCTCCACGACGGGAGAAGGAGCAAGCTGGGCGAGTGCCGCGTAGAGCGTCACAATGCGAGGCCAGTTGGTTTCTTCTGGAGTGCGAGCTCGCGCATGACAGGCCGCGATCTCGGCCTGCAATACGTACTGACCTTGCGCGCAGCCCAGCTTTTCGACATGCGTGAGCGCCGCGAGGCCACGTCGGATGAGAAGTTGGTCCCAGTGTGCGCGGTTTTGATCGAAGAGCAGGATGGGCTCTCCCGACGGGCCCACCCGCGCCCTGGAACGCGACGCCTGGATTTCCATGAGCGCGACAAGACCGTGGACCTCCGGCTCCTGCGGTGCGAGCTCGGCCAGGATGCGCCCGAGTCGCAGCGCCTCTTCGCAGAGCGCAGGCCGCATCCAGTCCTCACCGGTGGTCGCTGAGTAGCCCTCATTGAAGATGAGATAGATGACCTCAAGCACCGACGACAGACGGCCGGTAAGCTCGGCCGGGCGCGGGACCTCAAAGGGGACGCGCTTTTCGGCGAGCGTGCGTTTGGCCCGTACGATGCGCTGAGCGATGGTCGGCTCGGGGACGAGGAATGCGCGCGCGATCTCGTCGGTCGTCAGGCCTCCGAGCAAACGGAGCGTAAGCGCAACCCGCGCCTTGGTCGAGAGCACCGGATGACAGGAGATGAATATGAGACGCAGCAGGTCGTCGCCGAAGTCGTCGTCGAGAGCCGCGTCAAAATCCGGCACAGTCATCTCTTTCTTTTCGAACTCGCGACCAAGTTCTTCATGCTTGCGCTCAAGCCGTGTGTTTCGACGGAAATGATCAATGGCGCGATGCTTGGCGGTGGCCATGAGCCAGGCACCCGGGTTGTCCGGGATGCCTGATTCCGGCCACTGCTCGAGCGCGGCGACGAGAGCATCCTGCGCGAGGTCCTCGGCAAGGCCGACGTCGCGGACGATCCGCGTGAGACCGGCGACGAGCCTGGGAGACTCGATCCTCCAGACCGCGTCGATGGCGCGATGTGTGTCGGTAGCCACTGCCACCCATCACACCATCTTCAATCCCCCCGCGCAAGCCCGGACGCTCCGTGTGATGAAACATATTTCTACGCGATGCGCGACCGCTCTTTTATAGGTTGCGCGAAGTCCTCCGGCCCGAAGATCTGGCGAATCTCGGTCTCGCCCTCCCATCCCGGCCAGTGTTTTTTGTGAAGTTCCATGAAGCGCACCGCTCCTTCGATCGCCTCCTCCTTCGACTTCAGCTCAAACTCCGC
>WNGJ01013065.1_pt1 | contig 10954 bp, 9 predicted proteins | sample 5400611 | NCBI WGS metagenome assembly WNGJ01 (sample SAMN13153375, study PRJNA577476) | soil metagenome | isolation source: 40 cm soil or saprolite under Garry oak tree replicate 1 | place: USA:California | collected 2016-06-15 | reverse complement strand
AACAGATCCTGGGCAAATGGTTTATCAATATACTCAGGTAGATTAGGTGCAACGATGACGGAACGCCCATCCCTGGCAATACGCGCAGCGACTGAGACGCCAATGCCAACTAGATTTTCTCTGTCCCCACCTTGAATCGTTGCGACGATTCGACGAAGCTGCTCTTCGTAACTTTGGTCAGTTGGAAACCTTGCTACGAGTGCGTAGTCTGGCGCATTCAGCGATGCAAATAAGCCTATACGTGTATTGGTACCACCGATATCTACACCAATGAAAACACTTGAGTTAGTCTGGGGTTTCAGCGCGTTTAACATGTTCTACCTCGAGAGAATTTCGGGAACTCATTACGAAGAGTAACATATCGGACTTCAACAAAACATAGTATTACACCAAAGAGCTTTGAACGTATCTAGACATAAACACAACATAATGCTAGACTTCTATTGTAGGATAAGCCTCTACTTGAAGATGATTGCTATAACCCTTGGAAGAGCTGCCAATACCCATGCCAAATTTCACCCTGCTCGAGACAACCAGGTTGCGCTTGAGACACTTTGTGGATTCTGATCTTCTAGCATTCATGGCCTATCGCAATGACCCCGAAGTAGCCAGATACCAAAGCTGGGAAAACATTAACGAACCTGAAGCACGAGCTTTTATTCAAGAACAAAAGGAGATCCAACCAGGTGTTCCCGGCCAGGGATTTCAGATTGCCATCGAACTCAAAGCAAAAGGTGTACTTATTGGAGATTGTTACTTCAAGATCAATGAGCTTGATGACCGCCAGGCCGAAATTGGATTTTCACTTTCTCGTGTATATCAAGGGCAGGGATTTGCAACAGAAGCTGTCTCTCGCTTCCTCAACTACGCGTTTCTGATATTTAATCTCCATCGCATCATCGCCATCACGGATTGTGAAAATACAGCCTCCGTGGCATTACTTGAGCGTCTTGGTATGCGTCGCGAAGGACATTTTCTCAAAAACGTCTGGTTTAAAAGGAAATGGGGAGATGAGTATCTCTATGCCATCCTCGAGGAAGAGTGGCAAAGCAAGTATGACACAAGTCCATATATGAAGAGGGAATCATGAACACATCATCGAATGGTACAGTAGCGCTTGTTGGCGCTGGTGAATATCTGCCGGAGATACTTCCAGTAGACAAGAAGTTACTAGAACTGATTAATGGCACGCCACATGTTGCTGTGGTGCCAACCGCCTCAGCGCCCGACGGTGAAGGCGTTCCTGAACGCTGGGCACATATGGGTGTTGAACACTTTGCACAACTGGGTGTAACTGCCGAGCCGATTATGCTACTCAATCGAGCAGATGCCGAAAATACTGATATAGCCTCGCGGCTTGCGAATGCAAACTTTATCTACTTCTCCGGTGGCAAGCCTCGCTATTTGCTCGAGACTCTACAAGATACACTTTCCTGGCAAGCTATTCTGGATGTTTTCGCTGCTGGAGGAATCATAGCAGGTTGTTCTGCAGGGGCGATGGTGCTTGGAGGCGAAGTATTTGACTTCCCACAGATATGGCGCACTATTCCAGCACTCGGACTGGTACCTGGTATCGCCGTTATTCCCCACTTCGATGAATTACCCTCGTTGATGGTTGGAACAATAACCCGTGGCAAACGCAAAAAGACGGTCGTTGGTATTGATGGTGCAACAGCCCTCGTTGGATCAGGGCATCAATGGATTGTATTCGGACGTGGAAGCGTTAGCGTCTTCACCAAAAATGGCAAGCAGCGTTACACTGAAGGTGAAGTTGTACCTCTTGATGAACTCTTGAAATCGTAATCGTAATTGTGCAGATGGAAGTAGACCCTGATTTCTCTCGCGTCTCGGCTGCGTGTATGCTGCTCTTCGCCTCACCTTCCAGGAACACACTCCGCTTTGGGAGTATGCATACGCTGGATTCTAGCCTCTTCACGCAACAAATCCGTAAGTTTAGACTACCTTACTGTTCTAAAGAAATACGCCGCCGACTACAACTCCTCCTCCTCTGATATATATATATCCTTTGTTGGAAGTTCACTTTTGTTTCTCTTGGGCCACGCTTTGCGGACGAAAACGGACACTTGTTGTGGTAGCCAGCGCAGGAAATAAGGATGTTGCAATACATGAAGGAAGAGACGAGGCTGGAGGCTTTTCCACATATTTGGCAATTCCGCCATCTCGCCAGTCCTGCGCGGATGCTCTGTGCTTGTGGGATCCGCCCAACGATCGCGTACATAGATATCACCCAGACGCTCCAGTGTCATCGCCTCACCTGGGGCCGCCTCTGCTAGTGTTTGCATATACTCGTATGGCGTTTGTGAAGGTTTTATTGATATACCAGCCCAATTCGCAAGTGTGCAGATGCGCCCGTAGATCTGCGCCGACAAGCCATAACCACGGTAGAGGCGACGCCACCAGATACCAAAGAAGACAATACCTAACAGAATCAGTAGAATGAAACCAACAAAAGTCAGGCTGATGTTCTGACGCAATTGCGCCTGCTGTTGCGCTGGACTCAAGACTGCACTCGTATCTCCACCACCCGCCTCATTAGGCACTCTCAGACGATTATGAGTCTGACCAGTTGCAGTGCTAGTAGATCCTCCACGAGTTATAACACTATTCGAGCTAACAACCGGACGCGTAAAGGGCGCAAAGCTTGCCGAAGGCTCAAAGTTAACCCAGCCGTATCCGGCAAAGTAAATTTGTACCCAACTATGAGCATCGGTACCGCGAATCACCCACTGATTGTGCTTTACATCGAATTTACCATTCGTATAACCCTCCACGACACGCGCAGGCATACCCAGTTCACGAGCCATCATTGTCATTGACGTAGCGAAGTAGTTACAAAATCCTTTATGGTTGCTACGGAACAGAAACCAGGATATTGCCTCCTGACCTGGCGGCAATGAAATATTTGCATCATACACGTAGTTGTTATGAAAATAGGACTCCAGCGCTACAGCTTTATCATACACGGTTGAGGCACTAGCAGTAAGCTGTTGTGCTCTAATCTTAATGTTTGGATCAAGATTCTTTGGCACCTGCAAGTATGTCTGAAGAATACTTGGGTCATAGTAGGTTACTGGAGGTTCCAGGTCAGGTTGATTCGGAGTGGGATTAAATGATGGAGCATTGGCGGGCAGGGGCACCGACTTTAATGTTCGTACATCAGCAGCAGAAACGTACGATGTTATCGAATACGTATTTCCCGCTGCAAGCTTCCCCTTCGACCGTAGCCACGCGATTACTGAGCCAGTTGCTTTATTGATCCGCAGTTGCGTTGCCTGATTTGTGGATGCAATTTGTGAGGCTCCAAACAGGTAGGGAAATTGTTCACCGGGTGGATTGACAACAGTAATATCTTGATGTACAGCACGTAAATCCTGTGAGTTAATGGATGCGGTTAAATCAGGTTGTAATGCTAAGGCTTCTGTTGAACCGACCGACCAGCCCGATCGGCCATTGTAAGTATCATAGCTAAGCGATTCCAGGTACTGGTCGTATTGGTTGCCATCACTGGTTTTAACAGTAAAGACGATATCATTATTCAGATTGGGATTTCCTCCCAATACGAGTGTATCTGTAAAGTTACCATGATTTGAAGCATTCACGCCACCATCAACAGAGAACAGCCGATTCCAGGTATTTTCAAGCTGCACCCACGGATTATTGTCAGCGCTCCAAATTTGCTCCGCCGCATCATTAGTATAGCCCCAGGGCAATAACCAGGCAAAGATCAAAACACCTATAGAGATAAGCGCCCCAGCTTGCATAAACTCCCATCCAAGATCATCCGCGCAACGCAACCCTTGCCGTTTCCAACTTGCCGAAGATTCATAGAGGTTAAAACGCAGCACCAGCAACAGAGAAGCTACCAGAAATACTACGAGAAACACTATGTAGCCATCTTCTATATTGCTCAAGTTAATTAGCAGCACAACAGCATTGGCAAGTATCATCAGCCATGGCTTCCGCGTGCGATAAACAAGCCAGGCGCTTGTATACGCGAGCAAAAAACCTAACGCAGTAATAAAGAAAAGAAAGATAGAATCGTCGCTACTGGTACCTCCAGCAAGCGCGAGCGCAATCCACTGGTGTATGCTATTTGAAAAGGCCGTAACATTCCCATTATAATCCGCGCCTGCTGTCTGCCAAAAAGCAAACAGTAAACCAAATCCGATAGCTAGCGTATGAACAAACAAGCGTGGAAGCCGTCGTTGTTTAGCAGCAAGTACACCGATCATAAGACCAATAAAGGTCGTCAATGAGAGTACATCGGTATGAACTACCCAATTCGCTGCCTCTACAGACCAGATTGTACTGTACACCACGGCAGCCAGCAAAAAGAGCGAAAACCATCCCTCTGCCAGGCTTAGATGCAAGTGCAAGTTGGGTCTACGCGGTATTCGCCTATCGTTCTTTGAACCACCGTCACCTGAGACGGGATCAGCAATGATCTTTGAGAGACGTTCAATTGTCGCGTCCTGCATTGCCTTTAACTCCATCGAGCATAGTGCGCCTCGGGAACCCGTTCCAGCGCTTCAGTTAGGGAGGCTTTACATTTGATACGCAATACAGGTATTCCTGCACCTTCTAATAGTGCTAACGTATCCTCATCGACTGGTCTATCCTCGAATGACGCTGCATCTAATCCTACGACGGCCACTTGCACCCCGCGTCGTTGAAGATGGCGCAGGCTTTCATGCCAGTCACGAGAAGTTGAAGGTGTAATTACAATTGCAACAGTATTTCGCCCAAAATGGAATGCATCGAGAGACAAACCTTCTTTCAAATCACTTCCCGACCCCGGCTCTACGACTGCGAGCATTTCGAGCACACGCTCTATCTGTCGTTCGCCACGATCCAGCGTGAGAAACTCACGATGCCCCCCATTCACAATCATACCCAGAGACAGGTCTTGACGTAAAAGGTAGGTGGCAATAGTAGCAGCAATCGTTACGCCATATTCTACTGTCGAATCCTCCCCTTCGCCCGCCTGTACATTCTCATTCAGATCTAAGAATATCCATCCATCCATAGCTGGATCGAGATCGAACTCTTTTACCATTAATTTATTATGATGTGCAGTTGAACGCCAGTGTATACGATTCAGCGCATCACCCACGGTATAATCTCGAATAGTTGTAACATTGGTTGTGGTGTGCAGAGCGCGTCTTGAGCTACGACCACGCCCGGGCAAACCTCCTGTAAACAGTACGAAGTTACTAATCGGTAATACTCGTGGCAAAACAAGCAGATCTCGCGGCTGAGTAAGCGCAATGCGTCTGTGAAACAAGCCAAAGGGATCTCCACTTGTGGCTGTAACGGGACCAAGTTGGAAACGTCCCCGCTGCCTGCAAACAGTTCTTGCCCGCCAGGTTGCTCGTTTGCGACCACCCATACTCGCAACATATCCGGCTCTGTGCCCAGGCAGAGTCGAACCATCAGCAATCTGAACCCATAACTTGGGCAGTACACTTATATTGTCCAGCATGAGTCGCTCATCAAAGGTTTCGCCAACCTGCACTCGCCCAACACTGGCTGTGCGCCGGAAAACCATCTTACGCAAACTATAGCGCGTCCAGAACCATGATAGAATAAATAATGTAAGCAAGACATAGGTAAGCAAATAGAGTACACGCCAACCACTGCTGACAGCAAGGAAAGCGAGCCCGATTATAAGTAATATAACTTGCCAGGGTCGCATAAATCAGCGCCCCTTTCCACCACCGACCCATGCTCCAGGCACAGGCACACTCTGTAGAATTTCATCCAGGATAGCAGTAGATGTTATCGCACGCACACGAGCTGCGGGCGATACAATGATACGATGTGCCAATGTTGGTTTCGTCAGCAGTTTCACATCATCGGGAATGACATACCCTCGTCCTCTTATTGCGGCCAGGGCTTGCGAAGCGCGATACAAAGCTAGTGACCCTCGAGGGCTGGAGCCAAGGTAGAGGCTGCTGTGGTTGCGTGTGGCATTGGCTATGGCAACAATATATTCCCTAATTGATGGATCAATATGAATGCTTCGGATCTGCTGTTGGATCAATACCAGTTCTTCCGCCGTCATGATTTGCTCCAGGTCATCTAGTGGATGATGAAACTGATGCGTATCCAGAATGTTCATTTCATCGCTAGCTTTTGGATAGCCGAGCTTAATGTTCATCATAAAACGATCAAGTTGCGCTTCAGGTAGAGGAAATGTTCCTTCATATTCGATTGGGTTCTGGGTTGCCATCACCATAAAAGGTTCAGGTAGACGATAGGTTAAGCCATCGATTGTAATCTGAGTCTCTTCCATTGCCTCCAATAATGCCGATTGCGTCTTTGGAGTAGCGCGGTTGATTTCGTCAGCCAGTACAATCTGGGCCATAATCGGCCCGGCTCGAAACTCAAAATTGTCTGTTTTCTGATTGTAGATAGAGACCCCAGTAATGTCACTTGGTAGGAGATCAGGGGTAAACTGGATGCGTTTGAATGTGCACCCAATGGAGCGGGCTATAGCTTTGGTAAGGACAGTTTTGCCAACACCTGGTACATCTTCGATTAATATATGCCCACGACAAATGACTGCTATCAAACTAAATGCAACCGATTCGGCTTTGCCAACGATTACTTTTTCGACATTGTTGATAACTCGCTGTACCGCAGCAGCTAGATCTGGTACCGACTGCATACTCTACTCTCCAATAGCCTGGCCCGGTGATGCAAGTAGTATCCTTATTTGTTCAAGTGGCAAAAGAATCGGTAATCATCCTTATGAACGAACTACTTGCATTTTTACAGGTAACAGGCGAATTTCTCGACTCTGCACAATGAATACATATCTTAAAGTGTACCACGTTTAGACAAAAGCGCAAAAAAGCTGGAACTAGACCGGCAACACAGCAATGTACATAATACTACGTCACAACATAACTTTTGTTACACATAATTTCAAGCATACTTACATTGACTGAAATCTACCTGAAAATTTTCTGCATTGCCTTGGACTACTGGTGAGAACAGCAAGAGTATGCTATTATGGAGTCCATGACAAGCCAGGACGAAACCAATGACATTCAAGAACTCCATGCCTATGTACATGGATGGGTTCAAGGAGTCGGCTATCGCTATTTCGTTGTGAACAAAGCCCTCGCCCTTGGCCTACGCGGTTATACACGCAATCAGAGTGACGGCAGTGTAGAAGTACTGGCACAAGGAACTCGGCCGACCCTCGAGCGTCTGCTCATCATGCTGCAACAAGGACCATCTGCAGCCGAAGTAAGTGAGGTACGTACAAAATGGGGGCAGCCAACAGCACATCTAAGCGGCTTTCATGTTCGCTGGTAAATAAAAGAGGAAGACTATGATCGATCGCGAAACCGTAAAACACGTAGCACAACTTGCCCGCCTGGGCATGACCGAAGAAGAGGTTGACATTTTTGCAATTCAACTGTCTGCCATACTGGAGAACATCGCCAAATTGCAAGAAGTAGACGTGACTGGAGTGTCACCCACCGCACATGCGTCTCGTCTCAATAATATTATGCGACCAGATATTCCTCAGCCATCATATGCGCCTGAAGTTTTGCTTGCCAATGCTCCCGAACAAGAAGATAATTGTCTAAAAGTACGTGCGGTGTTGGAGGAGTCTTAATAATCATGACTGAATTATATCACCTGACCATTCATGATGCCGGAGAATTGCTCCGCCAGCACAAAATCTCCTCGGTTGAACTAACTCGCGCCCACCTTGATCGTATTCGAGACGTGGATGGCAAAGTAAAAGCATTCACCCTTGTTACCGAGGACCTCGCGATGCTGCAAGCACAGGAAGCTGATCGACGCTTCAAGAGCGGTGCTACAGTGTCCCCTCTTACAGGAATACCTTTGGCGATCAAGGACGTCATCAGCACAAAGGGTATCACTACCACTTGTGGCTCTAATATGCTCAAAGATTTCAAACCTCCCTACGATGCCACAGTCATGGAACGACTGAACACTGCAGGTGCCGTAATGCTTGGCAAGACAAACATGGACGAGTTCGCTATGGGATCCTCCACCGAGCATTCCGCTTTCTTCCCGACGCACAATCCCTGGGACCTGGAACGGGTCCCCGGCGGCAGCAGTGGAGGTTCCGCGGCGGCAGTTGCGGCAGGCATGGCTATGGGTGCCCTCGGAAGCGACACCGGTGGCTCGATACGCCAACCCGCAGCGCTGTGCAATGTCGTAGGCCTCAAGCCTACCTACGGACGAGTATCGCGCTACGGCCTGGTAGCATTCGCCTCCTCACTCGATCAAATAGGGCCTTTTGCTCGTAACGCCCGCGACGCAGCCCTGGTTTTACAAGCAATTGCTGGACCCGACTCATTCGACTCAACCTCTTCGCCCGATTCTGTGCCAGATTATAGCGCATCACTGAACGGCTCCATCAAAGGTCTGCGTATTGGCATACCAGTAGAATACTGGGTAGAGGGCACACAGCCAGGGGTCGTCAAGGCTGTACGTGATGACATTGAAAAACTGCGCGAGCTGGGAGCGGAGATTGGTGAAGCTTCTCTGCCACACACACAATATGGGGTTCCCGTTTACTATATCATTGCCCCAGCCGAGGCAAGCGCCAATCTTGCCCGTTACGATGGAGTCAAATACGGCTATTCCTATCGAGATACCAACGATATATGGGAGGCTTTGGAGAAAACTCGCCAGTTTGGGTTCGGTCAGGAGGTCAAGCGCCGCATCATGCTCGGCACTTACGCGCTTTCTTCCGGCTACTACGATGCCTACTACAAGCAAGCAGAGAAGGTACGTACATTGATCACAGAAGATTTCACCCGCGCTTTCGAACGCTTCGATGTGCTGGTCAGTCCCGCCTCGCCATCCGTCCAGCAGACCTTGCAGGTAACTGCGGCGTCTCGATCCCGGGTGGCTTTAGTAAGGGTCTACCAGTAGGTCTGCAGTTGCTGGGCAACTTCTTCGCCGAAGACCTGATTCTACGTGTCGCCGACGCTTTTGAGCGTGTAACCGACTATCACACCTGCTGGCCCAAAATAATCTAACTACGTTGGGATGGCTGTGTGCGGCTCCGCCGCACACAGCCATCCCAACGTAAAAAATTAAAGTGGCCCGCTCGCGGGCCAGTAAGTTATAAAGAGAAACTACAAACGAAACAGGGAGAGAAACTCCCTGGAGATTTGATGTTACGCCGCACTATCGCAATTGCCCTACTATTCATCTCGATCAGCACCATCATCCTGGTGCCCATCTTTACTTTCACCCCCATAGGGAAACACCTCTTTGCTGGGTCTACCCCAACACCTACTCCAACTCTTCTACTCTTTACTCCAACACCTACTCCAAAACCCACTCCAATCCTCACAGTCAAAGGAAAAAACCCAGCAATCACAGCCAGCGAGGCTATCTTGCTGGACAGTGATACAGGGCACATTCTGGATGACCAGAATGGCGAAAGACCCGTACCAATGGCAAGCACAACCAAGATCATGACCGCCCTCATCGCAATCCAGGCAGGTGATCTGAACAAAGTTGTCACCATCCATCAGGATGCCATAAACGAGGTCATTCTAAACAATGGCAGCAGTGCAAAATTACATATAGGTGATCACCTCACTCTCAGAGACCTGCTGTACGGTCTGATGTTACCATCAGGTGACGATGCCTCAATCGCCATAGCTGATGCCGTAGGTGGCTCACCTGCCAATTTTGTAAACTTGATGAATCTTTTTGCCTACCGCTTGCATCTCTTCCAGACGCATTACATCAATCCCGACGGGCTGACATACTATGACGCGAACAAGCAACCCATTCCAGGCCATTACACGACCCCTTACGATCTGGTACGTCTTGCAAACTATACCATGACCATCCCGCTCTTTGCCCAGATCGTGCGCACTCAGCACTACTCAATCCCTGTTAACGCATCACACCATAGTTACTCCTGGGATAATACCAACCAGCTACTCACAACCTATGCGGGTGCAACGGGCATCAAAACTGGCTACACGCTGGAAGCCGGAGAGTGCCTGGTTTTCTCTGCTACTCGCTCAGGACACCACTTGATCGGCGTGGTACTGCACAGCATCGACGCAGCACACCGCTTCAGCGACGCAAGGATACTACTCGCTTGGGGATTTGCTCTGCCACTATTGCCGCCAACTTCGTAGGGATCAGAAGACTGCATTTCGTGTTGACAAAGACCACCTCATCGTGTACTATACAATCCGTGCGATACAGAGAGACGATATTGCTTTAAGCCCGGCTTGAGGGATTTAAATTCCTCCTGATCTCTCCTCGTACAGTATTCGGGTGTGGCCAAGCGGTAAGGCAGTGGACTTTGGATCCACGATCCCAGGTTCGAATCCTGGCACCCGAGCCTGCTTGATGGATGGCGAAGACTTTGTTGATTGCATCAGGGCAGCGCTGAGCCAGTATGCAGGTTTGAAATATCAACGTCTACATAAAAGTGCTAGCTTAACCCGTTATCCCTCCAGGGACTTAAAGCATCACAAAAGGTTTGCAAATTTGTTATGGATACATATGCGACCATCGTGCTTGCTGCCGGCAAAGGCACCAGGATGCGTTCAACACTGCCCAAGGTGCTTCACCAGGTAGCTGGGCTGCCACTGCTGGCGCATGTACTCAACGCCATTGACGCCATTCACTCCACTTCTGCTTTTGCCTCACTCAAAAATACAACAACTGGCTATCGACCAGTTGTTGTGCTGGGACACGAGGCAGACCAGGTTGAAGCTAGTTTTGGTGAGCGTTGTCTCTACGCTCTTCAGGAAGAACAATCAGGAACTGGTCACGCAGTGCTTGCCACTGAAGATGTCGTAAATGCATTCAAACCTGTACCTCAGACGATACTGGTTTGTTATGGTGATACGCCATTGATAAGCGGTGAGATCCTTGCTCGTGTACTGGTTGAGCACCTCAC
>WNGJ01008478.1_pt1 | contig 10954 bp, 8 predicted proteins | sample 5400611 | NCBI WGS metagenome assembly WNGJ01 (sample SAMN13153375, study PRJNA577476) | soil metagenome | isolation source: 40 cm soil or saprolite under Garry oak tree replicate 1 | place: USA:California | collected 2016-06-15 | reverse complement strand
GTAATGGCGGGGCATACCGGACCAGTCCGGACCGATGGCAGCTACGAAGGCATTCTCTACTTACCCTGCACGATTGAGAATAATTTCGTTCCGGAACCTCCGCAGGAACACGCGGACGTCGTTTATCTTTGTTTTCCCAACAATCCAACCGGCGCGGTGGCATCGCGTGCGCAACTGACGAGTTGGGTCCAGTACGCGCGGGACCATGATTCGCTGTTGTTGTTCGATGCCGCCTACGAAGGATACATCCGCGATCCCGGGATTCCGCACTCAATCTTCGAAATTGATGGCGCGCGCGAATGCGCGATTGAGTTTCGCAGCTTCTCCAAGACTGGTGGCTTCACCGGCCTTCGTTGCGGTTTTACCGTCTTGCCAAAGTCTGTTCTTGCCAGAACTAAAAACGGCAAAAAATTAGCGCTCCATCCGCTCTGGCATCGGCGCTGGAGTACGAAATCAAATGGCGTGAGTTATCCGGTGCAACGCGGCGCGGAGGCGCTTTATTCTGCGGAAGGTCGCGAGCAAGTGCGCGCGCTCATCGATCATTACATGGGCAACGCGCAGATTCTTAGCGAGGGAGCCCGCGCCGCCGGTTTCCCAGTCCACGGTGGCGCAAATGCGCCTTACATTTGGCTGGAGACGCGGCCTGGCCAAACGAGCTGGCAAACCTTTGACTGGATGCTGCGCGAACTAAACGTCGTTATAACGCCCGGCAGCGGTTTTGGTGTGAGAGGCGAAGGCTTCTTTCGCGTCTCCGCATTTAACAGTCGTGCCAATGCCGAGGAGGTCGCGCGGCGGCTGCGCAACGCGAGTGATTCAGGCTCCTGAGCCCGTGGGACAATTGCCCGCGTTTCACCTTCTCCCGCGAGTTAATATTCGAGTGTCGCATCTGCAACACTCAAATGTTAACTTGGTATGGGGAGAGATGGGGTCGCAACCATCTCGGCAGATCCGTCCCTTATCGGAGCTGCTTGCACTGGGCAAATTCTCTGCTTCCCGTTGTTAAGTGGCTGCGCAAAATTTACCGCAACTGTATCGCTTTTGTTTCCTAATGACGGGCGAGGCGTCGAAAGCGCAGGATATTTTTCAGGACACTTTACGAGAAGCTGCATTTCTTGCCGCCAAAGGCGAGCCGCCGGCGAATCGCTATTGGTTTTTTCGCGAAGCGCGCTGGCGTTGCCTCGATGTAGTGGCCCACGGCGTGCAACCAGAACAGGGGGCGAATGAGTCGACCGAAGTTTCGCCGCAGGCGCCTGAACAAATTGAGCAACTCGAACCTGAACAACTGGCGATTTGGATTTCGGCTGCACCGGAACCACAACGCAGCGGCCTCGCCCTCTATTATCTGGACGAGTTTAATTATCGCGAAATGATGTCGATACTTGGTCTGAAATTGAATGAGCTCTCGCGCGCGATCGCTTCCGGTCGTCGCGAATTTCAAGCCTGGCTCAATGCAACTGTGCCGGCGGCGGCCCGGGAATGAAGCGGTTGTCACGCGGCTTGCGCACGCTGGCGGATTGCGCGCCTATCGCAAATACGAAGGCGCCCGATCGCCGTATGCGCACAGCCGTGTCGCGCGCGAAACGAATAGAAGGTTTTGCGGCGCAGCAATCGTTTGATCGCGCAGTCGCCAAATTGGTGCAAGCAACGCCGGTCTCGCCCGAAATCGAGGAATGGTTCGCTAACGAAAAAATGGCGGAGGGGGCTAAGCGCAATTGGAGAAAGACAGCGTTTCATCCCGCGATTCTCGCGATCGGAATCGCGTTGGTGGTGATCGCGGTGGTCGCGTGGATCAAGTTCGACGAACAAATGCATGCTTTCCCCGGTACGGCGACGGCGAAGAAACTGCTGAACGTGGCGGCGATGACGCGGCCTTCGGAATTCGAGCCGGTGCAGACGGAGGCTGGAACACTAAACGATTTGTTTTTCATGAAATACCGGCTGGAGCATTACGATGTGCCGCGTGAATTTTCTCGCCAGCAGACGATTGGTGTCCGGGTTTTTGACGATGATGAAGCCGGTCAGGTTGCACAAATCGGTCTGGCGGAAAAACGAATGCAGTTGTTTCTGTTTCCGGGGCGGCGCGATTCGAAGACCGGAAAGCCGGAGGAATTCGAGGGCTGGCGTTACATCGAGCAGGAAGGATGGACCGGTGCGGTGCAGGCGCGCAAAGGCGTTCTTTTCATGGCTGCAGTTCGCGGCCCGAAAAAAGATCTCGCGCCCTACCTTTCAAAACCGAAAGAGTAGGGGAGTGCCAGGGGGGAGAGTTGAACTCCCGACCAACCCCGAATGCTTTCGGGGCTGCTCTAGTGTTGCAAATAATAAATCGCGAGCTTTGGATTCTTCTTTCTCTTCAACATTTTTTCGACACTGCGCGCCTCCGCGAGCGTCGCGAACTCCTTGCTTGCGACAAGTTCGAGCTTTTTGCCCAATCGTTTTGTTGTGTGCGTGTGTCCTCGTTCGTGTTGAGCAAATCTCGCATTTAAATCAACGGTCGAACCCAGATAGTGCCGTTTTGCGCCTTTGAGGATGTAAACCCATGCCATAAGCATTTGCCAGGGGGGAGAGTTGAACTCCCGACCAAGGGCTTATGAGTCCCCTGCTCTACCACTGAGCTACCCTGGCGACGAGTTTCTTTTAGCCGAATTGCCAGCCGTTCTCAACAATGGGACCCCAACGGATTCAGACGTTAACCGCCGCCGCGGATTGCCTGCCGAATTAGACGGATTGATCCCGCATTGAGCGTTTAACGTTTTTCGATTAACAAGGCTATCTGGATTCCATGGCCGAACCGAAATCCGATCTTCGACTCGAGATTGCCCATGTCTTGTTCATAGACATCGTCGCTTATTCGAAACGGTTGATCGACGAGCAACATGAGTCGTTGCAAGACCTTAATCAGATTGTCCGAAACACCGAGGCGTTTCGGAGTGCGGAAACCTCCGGTAAGTTAATTCGAGTTCCGACTGGAGACGGTATGGCTCTTGTTTTTTCGACGACGCCGGAAGCACCCGTGCAATGCGCGTTGGAAATCGGCAAGGCGTTGCGCAGTAATTCGGAACTGCAAGTGCGCATGGGCATTCATAGCGGGCCGGTCAGCGGGATCATGGACGTTAACGATCGCTCGAACATCGCTGGCGCTGGCATCAACGTGGCACAGCGTGTGATGGATTGCGGCGATGCCGGCCACATCCTTCTATCCAAGCGTGTGGCTGAAGATCTGGAACAATATCGGCAATGGCGCCCGTACCTGCACGAACTCGGCGAATGCGAAGTGAAGCACGGTGCAAGGGTCGGCCTGGTTAATCTTTATAGTGACGAGGTAGGCAATCCCGCGATTCCGGAGAAGCTCAAAAAGGAGAAAGAGACAAGTGCTGCTGCGCCTTCTATCAAGCCCGCAAAACTGCGAACGCCAGCGCCCTTAAGTGGCGCGATCTTGGTGACAATTGCTTTGGTGATTGGTTTTTGGGCATTCTCTCACCGCCACTCGCAAACAGTGACAAATGCTGTGACGTCTCCTGAAAAGCGAATTGCTGTGCTTCCTTTCAAACCTTTAGTGCCTGAAAATCGAGATCAGGTGCTCGAACTGGGCATGGCGGACAGTCTCATTGCCAAACTAAGCAACGTCCGGGAAATCGTTGTTCGTTCGTTAAACTCGGTCCGCAAATATAGCGGTCTCGACCAGGATCCTTTAGCCGCCGGACGCGAGCTGGAAGTCAATTCGGTCCTGGAAGGCAATGTCCAGAAGTCGAGCGATCGCATCAGAGTGACTGCTCGTTTGATCAAGGTAGCGGACGGGTCATCGCTTTGGTCGAACACGTTCGAGGAAAAATTCACCGATGTTTTTGCCGTCCAGGACGCGATCTCGCAAAAAGTAGCCGACGCGCTAGCGCTGCGGTTGAGCGGCCAGGAGAAGAGCCGTTTGACCAAACGTTACACCGAGAACGCCGAGGCTTATCAACTTTATCTGACGGGACGCTATCACTGGAGCAAAGCGACTCCGCCCGATATCCGGAAAGGCATCGGCTTTTTTCAACAGGCAATTGAGTTGGATCCAGAGTACGCGCTGGCTTACGCCGGGTTAGCGGCCGCGAATCGCGCCCTCGCCATGAATGCCGATGTGCCGGCAAAAGATTGCCTGCCCCAGGCCAAGGCAGCTGCGATCAAGGCAATCGAGCTCGATGATTCTCTCGCCGACGCGCATTCCGCGCTGTCGTTCGGCCTTATTTGGTACGATTGGGACTGGGGGACAGCGGAAAAGGAAGCGAAGCGCGCTGTCGCGTTAGATCCTAATTCTGGTATGGCCCACTTCGCTTACGCTCATATTCTTTCGGATAAAGGGCACCATCAGGAAGCAATCGCCGAGATCGCGCGCGCCCGGGAACTCGACCCGGTCTTTTTTCTGTTTCGCGCGCTCGAGGGGATGATGTTACATCACGCCGGCCGCAACGATGAAGCGCTAACGGCGCTACAGAAGACGGTCGAACTCGATTCCAATTTTTGGGCAACCCATCTCATGCTGGGCAAAGTTTACACTGCACAGCGAAAATACCCGGAGGCGATCGCGGAGTTCACAAAAGCGAGACAATTATCAGGCGGAAATTCGGAATCAATCGGGTCCATCGGATATGTCGACGCGTTAGCAGGCGATAAAGAAAAAGCTCGCGCGGTGTTGGAGGAACTGAAGGCTTTGTCGACCCAACGTTACATCCCTCCCTCCAATGTTGGCTTGGTCTACAACGGTTTAGGCAATCAAAACGAAGCTTTATCCTCCTTGGAGAGGGCATGTGAAGAGCGAGATCCACGAGTGACTCTTCTAAAAGTCGATCCGCGATGGGATTCCCTTCGCGACAATCCGCGCTTTGTCGCCATCCTCAAACGCATCGGCCTTCCCTAGTCTGTGTTGAGCGTTGGACGTTGAGCGTTGGACGTTTGGTGGCTTGGGCGACCGTGCTCCTTTGCAATGACGAACCAGGAATTCTTCCGGAAAATTTTCGCCGGCGGAAATGATTACTGGCTAACCCGCTTTTTCATTCTGCGCCTGCTTGGCTTCGTTTATGCAGTTGCATTTTTGATCGCAGCACAGCAACTCGTTCCTCTCGTCGGCGAACATGGCTTAACTCCGGCAAATCATTTTTTCGAAAGGGTTCAGGCACATTTCGGCTCGCGGCCTGCCGCAGCGTTGCAACTACCATCGCTCTTTTGGTTCGGTATTTCCGATCAAGGTCTGTCGATCTTTGCTTGGGTTGGCTTCGGCCTCTCACTCGTAGTGCTGGCTGGCTATGCTAATGCGATCGTCCTCGCCATTCTCTGGACGATGTACATGTCCATCATTCACGTCGGGCAGATTTGGTACGGTTATGGTTGGGAGACACAACTGCTCGAGACCGGCTTTCTGTCGATCTTCCTTTGCCCGTTGCTCGATGGTCGTCCGTTTCCGAAATGCCGGCCGCCCCTCCTGGTGATCTGGCTTTTCCGCTGGCTCGGTTTTCGCATCATGATTGGTGCCGGCCTGATCAAACTACGCGGCGATCCATGCTGGCGAGATCTGACCTGCCTTTATTATCACTACGAAACCCAGCCGATTCCGAGTCTGATTAGCCGGTATCTGCATTTTGCGCCGCATTGGTTCCACAAATTCGGCACGGCTTGGAACCATTTCATCGAACTAGTCGTCCCCTGGTTCTCGTTCGGGCCGCGGCAGGCCCGACACATCGCCGGCGTGTTGCTTGTCAGTTTTCAAATCGTCCTCATCATCAGCGGGAACCTCTCGTTCTTGAATTACGTAACCATCATTCCATTTCTCGCCTGTTTCGATGACACCTTCCTTCGGCGAGTTCTTCCGCGGCTGATCGTTAAGCGCGCCGAAAGGGCGGCGCAGGAATCGGAGCCCTCGCGTATCAACAACACCATCGCCATCGGATTGTCGCTCCTGGTTGCATATTTGAGTATCGCGCCAGTCGCCAATCTGATCTCCGAACGTCAAATGATGAACACGTCATTTGATCGGCTCAGCCTCGTCAACACCTACGGCGCATTCGGTGCGGTTGGCAAAGAACGCGACGAGATCATTTTCGAAGGAACCGACGACGCGATCATCACCGGCGACACGCAATGGAAGGAATACGAATTCAAAGCCAAACCGGGCGATCCGAACCGACGCCCGCCCTTCGTTGCGCCCTATCAACCCAGGATCGATTGGCAAATCTGGTTCGCCGCGATGGCTTCACCGGCGGAGTATCCTTGGACGCTTCATTTTGTCTGGAGACTTCTGCACAACGATCCGGGGACACTTTCATTGCTGGCGAACAATCCATTTCCCGTTAGACCGCCCCACTACATTCGCGCCAGACTCTATCGCTATCGCTTCGCGCCGCCCGGCGATCCAGTCTGGTGGAAACGCGAACCAATCGGCGAATGGCTACCCGCCCTGTCCATCGACGATCCCCAATTTCGCCGTATCCTCGCCGCGATGGACTGGCTGGATTGAGCGCGCCCTGAATTATAGGGCAGGCGTTCCCGCCTGCCGCATCGGGCGAGCGTTTGGCAGACAGGAATGCCTGCCCTACAAATTATGGGCGAGCTCCTGGCATCGTTTGATATCAAGCTTGCCGGAAGCGAGAACGGGAATGTTTTCTACCACGACGGAACGTTTCGGGATCCAAAGATTCGGGACGCCATTTTCATTCAGCGTAGCGCGCAATTTGTCCATTTCGATCGGGTCGGCGGTGAGGAGGAGCAACGCTTCGCCTTTCGCGGCGTCAGGAACTCCGCAAATAGCGATGCGTCGCTCACTTCCTTCCAAACCGAGAGCGCTGATGATTTTCTGCTCGACGACTTCGTGTGGCACCATTTCACCACCGATCTTGGAGAAACGCGAGAGCCGGCCTTCGATGTAGAGAAACCCGTCCTCGTCCAGACGGCCAATGTCGCCTGTCTTTAACCAGCCGTTGTGCAAAACTTCGGCTGTTCGCTCCGGATCTTTCAGGTAACCTTCAAAAATATTTGGACCGCGCAGCCACAGCATCCCACTATCGTAAATAGATAATTTCTCGTTAGTCTCCGGATTTCGGATCTCCGCGGCAATACCCGAAGCCATTTTTCCGACCGAGCCGAGGCGGTAGAGCGGTTGCACCGTGACATCGGGCCGCTCCGGAATTGAATCGGGCAAGTTCACGGAAACGACTGGCGCCGTTTCTGTTAAACCATAGCCTTCCATCACGCGTTTGCCGAAGCGTTCGAAAAATTTCTCAGATAGATCGAGCGGCATTTTTTCCGCGCCGACGATGACCAGGCGCGCCGGACGTAGCTGCTCCGGCTCGGCCTTGCGCAAATACGCACGCAAGAAAGTCGGTGTCGCCAGTAACACTGTGATTTTGTACTTCTCGACCAGGGCAGCGTTCTTTGCCGCTTCGAGTGGACTTGGATAAGTAATTATTGGTGTGCCTTCGATGAGCGGATACCAGAGCGTAACGGTGCAGCCGAAACTGTGGAAAAAGGGGAGCGAGGCAAGAAGACTGTCGTCCGGCCCGGCATCGAGCATGACAGTAAACTGGGCGACGTTGCCGATGACATTGTGATGGGAAAGAACCACGCCCTTGGGTTCGCCTGAACTGCCACTGGTAAAGAGTAAGACTGCTTCTTTGTGTCCGCCGTGGCGCGGAAGGCCGAGCCAGCGAGCTAACAAGAAGTTGGGCGTAATGATTCCCGCGATCCACCAAAATAGAATCTGTCGCTTCAATTTCGGCAGCAGCTCGTCGAGCAATACGATGTTGCGCGACCAGGGAAGATTGGGAAGCCGTCCGTGAAACTGCTTCGCGCTAATCGCAGTTTCGATTTCCGCACGGCCGATCGCGCTTGCGATCGCCTCGGCCGAGGCCGTGAAATTTAATCCCACTGGGACTTTGTCGGCCAGCGCGACTGCGAGATTGGCAACGACCGCGCCTTTGCTGGCCGGTAGCACAATCGCAATTCGTTTTTCCGGAAATGTTTTGCGAAGATAGCGACTGAGCGCGATCGAAACTCCGAGGAGTTTCGCACGGCTCAACTTGCTGCCGTCCATTCCATCGGTCACCAGGGTGGCGAAAGGCGCGCGCTTGAGTCCGCGAAGAGCGCGACGCGCAATATGCTGATGCAATTCGGGTCGTTGCTCGAAACAGTCGGCTCCAAGCTTCAGCAAATCTTCGTGGACTCGCGCGATCGTCGCTTCCTCGGCTGAAAGCGGTCCGCCGAAGGCGACGGTGGCACGATAAGGAAACTGTTTTGGCCACTTCCGAAAAAATTTCCCGCCGCGAAATGAAAAGATCGAGCCCCAGAGTTGATCGAGAAAAACCGGCACCACGGGTGCTTGGGCGTGACGGGCGATCATTTCGAATCCGCGTTGCAAACGCGCCAGCGTTCCGGTGCGCGAGAGTTGGCCTTCCGGGAAGATGCAAACGATTTGGCCGGCTTCAATTCGCTCGGTCGCTCGACGAATTGCTTCGCGCGGCTTACGCCGGTCGATCGGGATAGCGCCTGCCATTCGCAGCACCGGCTGGAGTGCCGCTTTGCGATAAAATTCTTCATCGATGATGAAGCGAACCGGTCGCGGACAGGCTAGTTGAAGAATGATCGCATCAACCCAGGTGATGTGATTGGGAACGAGCAGGCAGCCGCCAGTCGGAAGATTTTCGACGCCGATCGCTTTTATCCGGTAAACCAGACGAGCGATGCCGCAGGCAACAAAATAAAAAGCGCGCTCGGTAGCAGAATCTCCCGGCATTTGTTTTACGTTTACAATCGCTCCATCTCACTCTGCAATCGCGTTATGACGAACGAGCAAAAATCAGGCGCCCGCAACGCTCTGGCCCTGCTGCTCGCCATTAACCTTTTTAACTACATCGACCGTTACGTTCTGGCGTCGGTATTGCCGACGCTCAAGCACCAATTTTTGGCAGGGGATCCAAACCAAAATGGCAAAGCCGGCCTTTGGACGACGGCGTTTTTGGTCAGCTACATGTGCACGGCGCCGATCTTTGGCTGGCTCGCCGATCGTTTTTCGCGCTGGATATTGATCGGAATCAGTGTCGCGATCTGGAGCCTGGCCAGCGGCTGGTCGGGATTGGCGACGTCCTTTGCGGTTTTGCTCTGCACAAGATTATTCGTCGGGATCGGCGAGGCGGGTTATGGACCGGCCGCGCCGACGATCATTGCCGATCTTTATCCGGTGAAGACAAGAGGACGGGTGCTGGCCTGGTTTTATGTAGCGATTCCAGTGGGAAGTGCGCTGGGTTACGCGTTCGGCGGAAAGATTGCGGATCTTCTGGGGTGGCGCTGGGCTTTCTATCTCGTTGTGCCGCCGGGATTGTTACTGGCGGCATGTTGCTTTTTTATGCGCGAGCCGCGGGCGAAGACCTCAGTGACGACAGGACCGCCGTCTCTAAGAGATTATGGTGCTCTTTTTCGCATTCGATCGTACATCCTTAATACTGCCGCCATGACGGTAATGACGTTTGCCATTGGCGGTTTCTCCGCATGGATGCCTGATTACATTTTTCTAGATCGGCGCGCTGAGTTTCCGGCGAGCCAAAACTTGTTAGGAAATATTGATTTAATTTTCGGCGCGATCACCGCAGCGGCCGGGTTGCTCGCGACGCTGTTCGGCGGCTGGGCTGGCGACAAACTACGGGAGCGCTTTGCCAGCTCTTACTTTCTCGTTTCCGGAATGGGAATGTTGCTTTGCGTTCCCGCGACCATCGCCGTGATTTACGTTCGTTTCCCGATGGCTTGGTTGATGATCTTCATCGCGGTCTTCTTTCTTTTCTTTAATACCGGTCCCTCCAACACCGCTTTGGCCAACGTGACCCCGCCAACGGTGCGCGCCAGCGCATTCGCACTAAACATTTTTATCATTCACCTCCTGGGCGACGCGACTTCTCCGCCCTTAATCGGTGTGGTGCGTGATCGTTGGAACATGAACGTCGCGCTCTGGGGAGTTGCGCTATTGATGATCGTAGCTGGTTCGCTTTGGTTTTGGGGCGCAAAATATTTGCCGGCGGATACCAATGCGATCGAAGGAGCTGGTGACGGAGCCACGGCCGGTAATAATTCTTATTCCTAATCCTATTCTTAGCTGTTTGCGGGTGCGCAGAAGGATTGTGATTACGAATACAAATAGGACTGGGACATCCAAGCGCCACCACCGAAGCTGATCTGACCGTATCAGTGGTTGTTCAAATGGGCGTCGAAGGCGCGTGCCTGGGCTAACGCTTTGCCAGCTTGATCGGTTTCTCCAAGACGCGTTAGGTATTCGCTGAGCAGTTGCCAGCTTTCCGCGCGATACCACTCCGTTGCGAGCACGGCCTGCAATTCTGCTACCGCTTTTTCCATCTGACCGGTCACGGCCAGGGCGGCGAGGTAACGTCGCATGATAGGCCACGATGGCGGGTTTGTTCGCGAAGCCAAGCGCAAGTGCGACAGGTTGACCTGGTCCTTTTCTTTTTGTTCCACCATCGCCAGCATCTCTTCCGCCTGCCCAGACTTACCGGATTTTTCTGCGCGCGTTCGAAAAAACCTCGCGCGGCCGACAGATCATTTCGTTTCAAGGCGACCGCGCCGAGATTGAGCAACGCGAAGGGTTGCTCTGGATTTTTCGACAGGGCACGCTGGAAGAGCATATCTGCTTGTTCGAGGTGACCCTCCGATAACTCGAGCGCGCCGAGGTTAATCAACATGCGAGCGGAATCACCCCCGGCGCCGATGGTGCGCCCGAAAAATGTTCGCGCGTCTTGCCAATCTTGCGCGCGGTAAAACGTTCGCACCCCCAGAAACGCGATCCAGAGGATCGCGAGCGCGATTCCTGACAAAAAAGTGACCCGAGGGCGGACAATTAGCGCGACTTGCAGTGCAACGGCGAGAAGAATAAAGGCTAACGGGACGTAGATCCAGTGTTCGGCAATGTTTGCGTTCAAGGAAAAAA
>WNGJ01013088.1_pt1 | contig 10955 bp, 9 predicted proteins | sample 5400611 | NCBI WGS metagenome assembly WNGJ01 (sample SAMN13153375, study PRJNA577476) | soil metagenome | isolation source: 40 cm soil or saprolite under Garry oak tree replicate 1 | place: USA:California | collected 2016-06-15 | reverse complement strand
CGACGGTGATTGGCGCGCGCATTCACGACGACAACGAGCAGTTGAAGATCGCTGGGGGGTATGACCATAACTGGGTGTTGCGGGGAAAGAATGGCGAGGTGAAGACTGCGGCGCGGGTTTATGATCCGGCGAGCGGGCGCGTGTTGACGGTGACGACGACGGAACCGGGCGTGCAGTTTTACTCGGGCAACTTCCTGGATGGGACGAAGTACGGCAAGGCGCAGGAAGGGCATGTGAAGAACTCCGGATTGTGTTTGGAGACGCAGCATTTTCCCGATTCGCCGAATCATCCGGCGTTTCCGACGACGGAGTTGAAGCCTGGGGAGACGCGGCACAGCATGACTACCTTCACCTTCTCAACGCAGGCCAAGTAAGACAGTAGAAGCGCGCGGCGTGCAGGCTCCGCCGCGCAGGAGTTTTGATCGATGAATAAAGTGGTTCAGTCTGCAGACGAGGCGGTTGCAGATATTGCCTCCGGCTCGACTGTTATGCTCGGGGGCTTTGGGCTCTGCGGTATTCCGGAGAATTTGATTGCGGCGCTGGTGCGGCGCCGTATTACAGGGCTGCACACGATCAGTAACAACATGGGCGTTGATGGTTTCGGCATGGGGTTGATGCTCGAGGCCGGGATGATCGCTTCACACATTGGGAGTTACGTGGGAGAGAACCGGCGGCTGGAAACCCTGGTGCTGAAGGGTGATCTGGACCTGACGCTGATTCCGCAGGGGACGCTGGCGGAACGGATTCGTGCCGGTGGCGCGGGGATACCGGCGTTTTATGTTCCGACGGGGCTGGGTACGGTCGTGGCGGAGGGCAAGGAGACGCGGAAGATCGGCGATAGGAGCTATGTTCTGGAGCACGCCTTGCATGCTGATGTTGCACTGATCAAGGCTTGGAAGGGCGATCGGCTGGGGAACCTTGTGTATCGCAAGACTGCGAGGAATTTCAATCCTGCGATGGCGACCGCCGCGGACCTGACGATTGCGGAGGTTGAGGAGTTGGTTGAGCCGGGAGAACTCGATCCGGACCACATTATTACGCCGGGGATCTATGTGAATCGCATTCTCGTGGGCGCGGAGTATCGCAAACCGATCGAGTCGAAATTTATTCAGGCAGGGATTGGTCAGTCCGGGATTGGCCAGGCTGGGGGTGCGGCGTGACGGGGAAGGAGCGGATTCAGGGATGGGTTTTATGTCAATCTCGGCATTGGGTTGCCGACGATGATCGCGGGCTATATTCCTGCGGGGATTGATGTGATGTTTCAGTCTGAGAACGGAATGCTTGGGGTGGGTGGACCACCCACCGCCGAGCAGGAGGACCCTGATCTCATCAATGCGGGAAAACAGACTGTAACGGAACTGCCGGGTTGCTCGTTCTTTGCAAGCGAGGAGTCATTTGCGATGATCCGCGGTGGCCACATGGATATGAGCATTCTGGGTGCGATGCAGGTGGATGAGCACGGCAACCTGGCCAACTGGACGATTCCGGGCAAGATGGTGAAGGGGATGGGCGGAGCGATGGACCTGGTGGCTGGGGCACGGCGGGTAATCGTTGCGATGGAGCACCAGACGAAGGATGGGACTTCGAGAATTTTGAAGGAATGTACGCTGCCACTGACTGGGCAGGGTGTTGTGCATGACATTGTGACGGAGCTTTGCTGGATCCACGTGACGGCGGAAGGGCTTGTCCTGACTGAAGTGGCGGAAGGTCTTGATGCGGCGGAGGTTCAGGCGCGAACGGAGGCTAAGCTGATTGTCTCTCCTGAGCTGCGCGTGATGACGGTTGCGGCGGGATCGTAGGGGTCGAGCTGCGTCATTCGATGTCCCAATTACCGTTCATTATCTTGTAAAGCTATGATTTGGTTCGCGGCAGGGGCGATTTACCCAACAATCCAGCACGAAGGGGGAATATGCGTTTTGGGGGGCGGCGTTTTACCATAGAAGAATGATTGAGGTTGAGGAGCGGGAAGTTAAGAGCCTGGTGGGACATTCGTCGAAGTACACGCGAAACCACCCATTTTTATCCACGGTTAGAGTCAACGAGCTGCTAACGGCCGAGGGGTCTGAGAAAGAAACCCGGCATGTGGAGCTGACGCTCGACGAAGGGATGAGGTATACGCCCGGCGACGCGGTGGGGATCATTCCGGAGAACCGGGCAGAGGCCGTCGCGGATGTATTGGCTGCGCTGAAGTTCCGGGGCGATGAGCGGGTACTCGACCACTACAAGGTCGAGATCAGCCTGGAGGAGGCGCTACGGACACGGCTTGGCATTGGGAAGCTGGCGCGCGGTAGCGTGGGGCAGTATGCGAAGCTGGCTCCTGGGCGTGAAGGCCTGAAGGTGCTGGTTGGGCCGGAGAATAAGGCCCGCGCCGAAGAGCATTGCTGGGGGCGGGAGTTTGTCGACCTGGTGACGGAATTTCCCGGCGTTGTGACGGAGCCGCAGCAGTTATTCCATGTGCTGCAGCGGTTGGTGCCGAGGATGTACTCGATTGCGTCGAGCCAGAAGATGCACAAGGACAATGTGCAGACTACGGTGCGGGTGATCCGGTATGAGTCGCATGGGCGGAGCCGGCAGGGTGTGGCGAGCGGGCAACTGGGCGATCGTGCAGACGTGGGAACGACGATGCCGATCTTTCTGCATTCGAATGCGAACTTTCGGATGCCGGAGGACACGTCGACGCCGGTCATCATGATTGGGCCGGGGACGGGGATCGCACCGTTCCGCGCGTTTCTGGAGGAGCGGCAGGCGACGGGGCAGACGGGGGATAACTGGCTGTTCTTCGGTGAGCAGCGGGAGAAGCTGGACTTCTTGTATCGGGAACAGTTTTTAGCGATGCAGAAGGACGGCGTGTTGACGCGGTTGGATACGGCGTTTTCGCGTGACCAAGCGAGGAAGGTGTATGTGCAGGACCGGATGCAGGAGCATGCGGCGGAGCTGTATGCGTGGCTGGAGCGTGGGGCTTACTTCTATGTTTGCGGCGATGCGACGCGAATGGCCAAGGACGTTGAGATGGCGCTGCTGGATGTGATTGCCAGGGGGTCGAATGGGACGCTGGACCATGCGGCGGAGTATCTGGCGATGATGAAGAAGCAGAAGCGGTATCAGCGGGATGTTTATTAAAAGATTGTGTCCTGCCGGACGGGCCCACTACGCGTGGAGCGGCCACTTCGTGGCGTGTGTACCGGTCGGGGACGGGCGTGAGGCGTGGGGCCTCGCGTTGCTCGGCGTTGGATGAAGTTAGTTAGACGCGGTGGTAGTCGCCTCGCCAGTTGACGATGCTTTGCTTGATGGCCTTGGGCTCGAGGTTTTGGGTGAGAGTCTTGCGGACAAGGGCTGGGAGTTCGTCGTCGGAGGCGAAGCGGAGGGCGATGAGCTGTTTGACCGAGAGCTCATTGATGTGGGCGCGATCCTCGGCTGGAAGGAGTGCGTGGAGGCGCAGGCGTTCTTCACAGCGGATAATGCGGTCCTGAACGACGAGGGCGCGGTCCCGGAGACGGAGGCCCATCACCATGAAGACGAGGGACATGACGATCCACCAGAGATGGAGAGCCCAGTGATCTGGCCAGTGGTGGATGGTGAGGTAGATGGAGAAGATGAAGTTGAGGAGAAGCATAGGCAGGACGAAGAAGTGATAGGGCGGATCGAAGCGAGCGTGGTTCTTGAGGGTCTGCGGAGTTGGCATCGGAAGCCTCTCGAAGTGGGTTATGTGGACGGGCCTCAGCATATCACCTTGTGGGGTAGGCTTAAGGGATGGCGAGTGGCGTGAAGAAGCGGATTGGCGTGCATGTGGGGACAGCGGGTGGGACGTGGACTGCGGTGGAACGGGCGGTCGCGGCGGGCGCGAATACGTTTCAGATTTTTTCGTCGAGTCCGCGGCAGTGGAGGGCGGCGGTGGTGAAGCCTGCCGATGCGGTGAAGATGCGGGAGCTGCGCGCGAAGCATGACGTTGGGCCGGTGTCGTTCCATGCCAGTTATCTGATCAACCTGTGCAGCCAGACGGAGAGCGTGCGGGTGAGCAGTGTGGCGGCGTTTCGCAGCGAGGTGGAGCGGGCGCTGGTGCTGGGGACGGAGTATCTGGTGCTGCATCCGGGGAGTTGGAAGGGTTTGACGCGTGAGGAGGGTTTGCGGCTGGCGGCGCAGTCGATCGAGCGGGCGATCGATGGCTTATCGTGGCAGGGGAAGGAGTTCAAGATTCTGATTGAGAATACGGCGGGGGCGGAGTTTTCGCTAGGAGGGAAGCTGGAGCAGGTGGCGGAGTTGGTGGAGAAGCTGAAGCCGTGTGCTCCGGTGGCGGTGTGCCTGGATACGTGTCATGTGCACGTGGCGGGGTATGACATCGTGTCTCCGGATGGCTATGTGGAGACGATGATGGTGGTGAAGGATACGGTGGGGTTCGATGCGGTGAAGGTGTGGCACTGCAATGATGCGAAGGCGGCGATGGGGTCGAAGTTGGATCGGCATGAACACATCGGGGAGGGGACGATCGGGGCAGAGGTGTTTCGGCGGCTGCTGCATGACGAGCGGTTTGGGCATGCGGCGTTTATTGCGGAGACGCCGGTGGATGCTCCGGGGGATGAGGCCAGGAATGTGGGTGTGTTGCGGGCTTTGGCCGCAGGTTGAAGGCTCTGGCGGTGGGGTGAGGGCCTAGCCACGCTATAATCCGATGCACCGATGGCCCTGAACGCTGGCGTGAAACTGGGCCCTTCCAGTGAAGGCTATTGCTGAGGAGGGTGCATGGACGCTAAAGCAAAGGGAAGAGCAGGGATGACGAGCTCTCAGGCTGCGGCAATACTGACCGGGCTACAACCAAGATTTCTTCAAGGGATGAATTCGGCTGAGGTCAAGTCGATATTGGCGGCGGCCAGCATCAGACGGTTCGCCGCGAATTCCGCGATTACAAGTGAAGGAGATTCTGCCGATCGTCTGTTCCTGATAGTGGATGGGAGTGACCGTGCTTATACCGTGTCTCCCCAGGGAGAGAAGATCGTTCTTCGCTGGATTCCGCCCGGGGAGGCTATCGGTTGGGCGACTCTTTTGTCAAAGCCAATGGAATATATTGTGAGCACGGAGGCGGTGAAGAATAGTTCTGCACTGGTATGGGATCGGGCTAAGATCCGGTCCTTGGCGGCGACGTATCCAAAATTATTGGAGAATGCACTGCTGCTGGCGTACGACTACTTGATTCTCTACCGCGTTCTGCACATTGCGGCGAGCTGCCAGTCGGCTCCCCAGCGGCTGGCCCAGGTGCTGTGTCAGCTGGCGAAGGGAATGGGGCGAAGTGTTTCCGGGGGCGTGGAGCTCCATGTGAGGAATGAAGAGCTGGCCAACGAGGCGAATGTGACGATATTCACCGTGAGCCGCCTGATGGGAGAGTGGCAGCGGAAGGGACTTCTAAAGAAAAGCCGGGGCAAGGTGGTACTGCGGCTGCCGGAAGAGTTGATTCGGTTGGAGGCCTGAATGTCACTTGAAGTGGTTCAATCAGTCGGTTTTTTGCGACGACGGAACTGTGGGGAGTTTGCTTATTGCGCTGGAGCAACGACTTAAGCGAGCGGAGGTGTCACGCTTAAAACAATGAGTTCAGCACCGCCAATCCTGGCCGTGGACTTGAGATTTGGCGGGAGGCACCAGCAGTTGGGACCAGTTCGTATTCTTGTCGTAGACGATTTTGAGGCGTGGCGACGTTCCATTGTTTCGATTATCGCGGATGACCCGGAGTTGCAAGTTATCCACGAAGCTTCAGATGGTGTAGAGGCAGTTCAGATGTGTCAGGAACTCCAGCCTGACCTTGTGGTGCTCGATGTTGGACTTCCGAAGCTCAGTGGATTGGAAGCTGCCCGGCAGATCCGCATAGTGTCGCCGGATTCGAAGATATTGTTTCTGAGCGTGATTCCCAGCCAATATGTGATGCGCGAGGCTCTGCGGATTGGTGCAGCGGGTTACATCACAAAAGAGGATGCTCTGCGCGATCTTTTGCCTGCAGTGAGAGCCGCTGTGGCGGATCGGGAGTTCCTCAGCTTTACAATTTTGCCTGAGCCCCAGTCGGATCTTCCTGAAGAGTAGGTGGGGCCTTCGGGCGTTTCTTTTTGGGTGTGACTGTCGGTGTACGTGAATCTTTGCTTGATCGGGATGAAGTGCAACGGGGCGATCCCGGTGCTGCGCTTTTCCAGATGCCAGTGGATTACACGATGGCTGTGCAGCCGCCGGTAGTTGCTGCGCAGTAGGGACGCGGGTAGCGGGTAAAATAGTAGGGTATGCCCGAAAATCAAAATACTCCTCAGGCGGGAACGTTCGTATCATCTCCGCAGACTGAACAGCGATACACACCTTCCGAGATCGAGCCGCGGTGGCAGGCGCGGTGGGATGCGAATGCTTCGCTGTATGCGGCGGAGGGCCATGACTCGGGTAAGCCGAAGTACTACTGCCTCGAAATGCTGCCGTATCCGAGCGGGGCGCTGCACATGGGGCATGTACGAAACTATGCGATTGGCGATGCGCTGGCGCGTCATATGTGGATGCGCGGGTACAACGTGTTGCACCCTATGGGGTGGGATGCGTTTGGGCTGCCGGCGGAGAATGCTGCGCTGAAGAATGGCGTGCCTCCGCGGGAGTGGACGCTGGGCAACGTCGCGGCGATGAAGAAGCAGATGCGCCGGATGGGGTTGAGCTACGACTGGTCGACCGAGGTGACGACTTGTCTGCCGGACTATTACCGATGGAACCAGTGGCTCTTTTTGAAGATGTTTGAGAAGGGGCTGGCTTTCCGGAAGAAGAGCAAGGTGAACTGGTGTCCGGAGTGCTGCACGGTGCTGGCCAATGAGCAGGTGATCGGCGGGCGCTGCTGGAGGCACGAGGATACGGTTGTCGAGTTGCGGGATTTGACGCAGTGGTTTTTACGGATCACGAAGTATGCGGATGAGTTGCTGGAGGGCCTCGACAAGCTGGAGGGATGGCCGGAGAAGGTCAGGACCATGCAGCGGAACTGGATTGGACGGAGCGAAGGAGCTCTTGTCGACTTTGAAGTGCAGCGAGACAGCGAGTTAGCGTGTCAGCGAGTCAGCGAAAAGATCAAGGTGTTTACGACGCGGGTGGATACGATCTTTGGAGCTACGTCGGTGCAACTGGCGCCGGAGCATGCGGTGGCGAAGACGTTTGCGCTGGAGGATGAGGCTCTGCGGGTCCAGATCGAGGGCTTGTTGGCGGAGCAGCAGAAGGCGCGAGAGACCGATGCGCTGGGTGCGATTGAAAAGCATGGCGTAAATACGGGACGGTTTGCGCTGAATCCGTTCAACGGCGAGCGCGTGCCGATCTGGGTGGCGAACTACATCCTGGCGGACTATGGGACTGGTGCGATTATGAGCGTGCCGGCGCATGATGAGCGGGATTTCGAGTTTGCACAGAAATATGGGCTGCCGGTGCGGCAGGTGATTGCTCCTGCTGCTGCGGGTGCGAAGGAGCCTGCGTTGCCGTATACCGCCGAAGAGGATGCGGTGCTGATTGACTCGGGTGTGTGGAGTGAGTTGAGATGCGCGCAGGCACAGGAGCAGATGGCGGAGTTCGCTAAGGCGAAGGGATTTGGTACTTCTACGGTTACATATCGTTTGAAAGACTGGGGAGTGAGCCGGCAACGGTATTGGGGGACGCCGATACCGATGGTGTACTGCGACAAGTGCTCGCCGGATGAGCCGATGCCGGTGAAAGAGAGCGAACTGCCAATTCTGTTGCCGGAGCAGATCGATATTACGCAGACGAATGGGTCGCCGCTGGGGCGGGTAGCGGAGTTTGTGAATACAACTTGTCCGAAGTGCGGCGGGCTGGCGAGACGAGAGACCGACACGATGGATACGTTCGTCGACTCGAGCTGGTACTTCTATCGGTATACGGATGCGAAGAATTCCAGGGCTCCGTTTGATTCGGATAAGGCGAATTACTGGTTTCCGATTGATCAATATATCGGCGGAGTGGAGCATGCGATTCTGCATCTGATCTACTCGCGGTTCTGGACAAAGGTGATGCGGGATTTGGGGATGGTCAAGAACGATGAGCCTGCAGAGCGGCTGTTTACGCAGGGGATGGTGATCAAGGACGGCGCGAAGATGTCGAAGTCGAAGGGCAATGTGGTGTCGCCGGACGACATGATCGCGCGGTATGGGGCGGATGCGACGAGGATGTATGCGTTGTTTGCTGCGCCGCCGGATAGGGATTTGGAGTGGCAGGAGGAGGGGGTTGCGGGGATCAGCCGGTTTTTGGGGAAGGTGTATCGGTTGACGACGAAGTACGCCGATGTCGCTGCGAGTTCGACTCATGCCGCGCCAAGGCCGAAAGATCAGGCGTTATTGCGGAGGCTGCACCAGACGATTGCAAAGATCACGCAGGACTTCGATGGACGGTGGCATTTCAATACGTCGATCTCATCGATCATGATTCTGGTGAATGAGATTATTGCGAATGAGGCTGCGATGGATGCCGGCGAGATTTCTCCGGCGGTTGTAGCTGAGGTCTTTCGCGGCTTGATCTTACTGCTCGCTCCATTTGCCCCGTTCTTTGCGGCTGAGATGTGGGAGCAGATCGGCGGCGAGGGTGTGGTGTTTCGTACACAATGGCCGGTGGTGAATGAGGAGCTTGCGCGGGAGGATGAGATTGAGATTCCGGTGCAGGTGAACGGCAAGCTGGTGAATGTCATCAAGGTGCCAGCCGGCAGTGATGAGGCAGTGGTGAAGGCCGCGGCGCTTACGGATATGAAGGTGGTGGCACGTGTCTCTGATCAAGGGACGGGGGGCAAGACTGTGGTGAAGGTGATTGTGGTGCCGGGCAAGCTTGTGAATCTTGTGGTGAAGTAGTGGATCGGTTATGTGAAAAACGGGCGCCCCAAGATGGAGTTGTGATTGCCGCAGGGACGGTGCGGGGGACGCAGTCGTTTGTGCATACGCTTTCGGAGTGCTGGCGTCGGCCTTCTCTGACGGCGCTGGAGGTGCTGTGGCGATGGGCTTATGGGGTCCCGGCGTTGCTTGTGCTGTGGTATGAGGGGTCGAAGATACTGCAGGAGACGCCGGTAGACTTTGCTGCGCTGCGAAATATGACGGTGCTGGATCCGATGGGGTCTGCGACGACGCTGGCGAAGGCGATGGAGGTGTTGTTGCCGCCCGTGTTGAGAGTGGCGCTGTGGCTTGTTCCAGTGATGGTGGTGGCGTGGGTGTTGATGTCGGCGGTGGGGCGGACAGTGGTGTTGCGGAGAGTGGATGGGCGACTGCATAGTCGAGTGGGGACGCTGATTGTCCTGCAGGCGGTGCGAGTGGTGGCGCTGCTGGGGAGCTTCGTGGTGTGGTTCTGGTGCATGGAGCGTGTGGCGGAGATGACCGTGATGGGACCGGTTGCGGCGGGGGGTGAGCCGAATCTGGTGGGGTATTTTTCGCTGGTGATTGTGGCGACGCTGGGGTTATTCACGCTGTGGGCGGTCGTGAGCTGGGCATTGTCGATAGCTCCGTTGCTGGCAATGCTGAAGGGGCTGGGCGTGGGCGGGAGTCTGGCGGCAGCGTTTCGAGTGGGGCCACTAAAGGCGAAGCTGGTGGAGATCAATTTGGTGATGGGGATCGTGAAGATCGCGCTGATCGTGCTGGCGATGGTGTTTTCGGCGACTCCTCTGCCGTTTGAAAGCGTGACGACGCCGGAGTTTCTCTTCTGGTGGTGGGCGGGGGTGACGGTGGTTTATTTCCTGGGGTCGGACTTCTTTCATGTCGCGCGTCAGGTCGCCTACCTGCAGCTTTGGCGTGCGTATGAGAGCGAGAAAAATTTAGTTCGCGGGTAGGCGGGAATTCTGCATCTCATTTTTGATGGGCCCCTATTTCTCGTTCGGAGAAAGACCATGTCCTCTGCCCTCTACGCTATTGGATATCTCCTGCTGGTAGTTGTGGTGTCATATCTGGCATATCTCAGCCACATTCCTGAGCCTTACATCTTCGCCATTGACGTGATCATGCTTGGTATTGGCGTGGTGACGGGTATCGAGTATGCGCGGCAGAAGGATTCGAACTACTGAGAGTTGGCCGCCGCCCAAGGGTGTGATCTTGTCGGGTGGCCCTTGCTCGGTGTATGACGCGGAGGCTCCGGCGGCGGATGAGGGTGTGCTGGCGATGGGCGTGCCAGCGCTGGGGATTTGTTATGGGTTGCAGTTCATCGTGCATCATCTTGGTGGCAGAGTGGTGGGGGCGGCGGCTCGGGAGTATGGGCATGCCGAGGTAACGGTGGTGGCGGAGACGCCGCTGTTCCGTGGATTGCCGGGGACGCTGAATGTGTGGATGTCGCATGGCGATCATGCTGAGGCGCTGCCGGCGGGGTTTGAGCTGACGGCGAAGACGGCCAATGCTGTCGCGGGAATCGCGGACGAGGCGCGGAGGATCTGGGCGGTGCAGTTTCATCCCGAGGTCGCGCATACGCCGCAGGGAATGGAACTGCTGAGGAACTTCTGCCTGGATATCTGCGGGGCGAAGCAGGATTGGACGCCGGAGCACTTTATCCAGTCGACGGTTGAGCGCGTGAAGGCGCAGGTTGGCGATGGGCATGCGATCTGCGGGTTGAGCGGAGGGGTCGATTCTTCGGTCGCTGCGGTGTTGGTGGCGCGGGCGATTGGGGATCGGCTGACTTGTATCTTCGTGAACAATGGCGTGCTGCGAAAGGACGAGTTTTGCAAGGTTCAGACGACGATGCGGGAGCAGCTTGGACTGAATGTGGTTGCCGTGGATGCTAGTGAGAGATTTCTGGGGAAGCTTGCCGGCGTGACCGATCCGGAGAAGAAGCGGAAGGTGATTGGGAACGAGTTCATTGCTGTGTTTGATGATGAGGCGAAGAAGATTTTTGAGGCGGAGAAGAGTGCGGGGGAGGAGATTGCGTGGCTGGTGCAGGGGACGCTGTATCCGGATGTGATCGAGTCGTCGAGCGTGCATGGGCCGTCGCATACGATC
>WNGJ01008473.1_pt1 | contig 10955 bp, 14 predicted proteins | sample 5400611 | NCBI WGS metagenome assembly WNGJ01 (sample SAMN13153375, study PRJNA577476) | soil metagenome | isolation source: 40 cm soil or saprolite under Garry oak tree replicate 1 | place: USA:California | collected 2016-06-15 | reverse complement strand
GTGGGGCAAACGTGCTCCGCTCCCAACTGCAAATCGCACAGCGCGCACACGAAGCGGCCGCACCGGTGGCAGCAAGCCTGAAACGCCTTGTCCGGATGAAAAAAGCATGTCGCTTGGTCCGAAAGCGCCGCCGCTGCATTTGTGTTCTGCCGGACAACGGGCCAGACGCGGATCTGCAGCCGCTTCTCGCAGTAGGGGCAGCTCTGCCATCCTGTCTTCGTCTCAACTGGCGCCAAGTCCCCTTTGCAACTGGGGCAGGTCGCAGCCCTCGGTGCAATAGGCGACAACCTCTGGGCAGCGCTTATGGAAGAGCCCGGCGCGTCGGAGTCGCCAGAAGCAGGAGTGAAGAGATTGATGTTAAAGTTCACGCTTCGCTCTGCTTATAGATCACCCGCGTGTCACACACCCGATCATGCAGCGCTCGCTTCTCGCCATCCACTCCTGCCATGATCCCGCTAATCAGCATAAGGACGAGATTCAAATAAGGGATGCCGCTGGTGACAACATTCCACATGAAGAAGCGCCCAAAGGACACGCCCCATCCCAAGTTGCGGCCGTCTGAGCGGACGACTTTTAGCCGGCAGGCCATCTTTCCAACGGTTGCACCCCAATGCCGCAGCATCACAACCTCATAGCAAATCACCGCGACGAAAGAAACTAGAAAGAAACTAAGACTGAAGGCCGCCAGCGCCGGGCTGGACGCTTGGCTCCCCGCCCGGAGTAGATTTGGTATGAGCACAGCGGCGAGGATCAGGATGGGCACCATCAGCACAAAGCTGTCAATGACGCGCGCACCGAAACGGATCCAGAATCCGCCGTAATGCCAGCCGAGCGGCGATGCCCCAGCTGCACCGCTCGCCATCACCCGGCTCAGAAACGCCGGCTTGCAATCGGCGCACACCCAGTTCCCGGCGATCTGCACCAAGTCAGAGTGCGCGAACGTCCGTCTGCATTGCGAACACGCCAAAACCGTTTGCACTGGGGCTTGTTCACTCATTGGGTATTCTCCCATCGCGTGTGAAGTTGTACTTAGCGTAGCGTAAATGGTTCCCCGCGCCAAGGATCAGGATCGCCCGGGTTTCGCGTCACCTTGCCTGCAGGCAAGCCTCCGGAACATCGAGCAATGACCATTCGAGATCGGCCGGAATCACGGGTCTCGGTTGGGCTAGAACAAAATAAAGAGCTCGGTTGCGGGCCATTTCGAACGTCTTTTGTGCGACTTCTGCATCTCTTGGCAGTCCTCGCGACAGATTGGCAAGGTAGGGTCGGAGCTTCTCTGGGCAACCAATCCAGTTGGACGAAAAACGCCTTTTCTGTAGAAGTGCCGCTTCTCGACAGAGTCGTCCAACTTAAGCGGAGGTGGTAGGTTTCTACCCCACGTTCCACACAGTGGATTTCGTTGGAGTACACGCACTTAATGAATTGTCGAGGCGGTAGAAGGCGGCGCTGGAACTCGATAGCGCCAAGTCGTTTGCTAGGAGCAACGCGGTGACATCCCAACTGCGGCCTGACCACCGTAAATCCATTGTGAATTCGAAGGGCGTCCGGGTTCGATCCCCACCGCCCCTACCAACCATCCCATTTGCTCAGAATGACTTAGCAATTTCGCGAGGCGGCAAAAGGCGGGGAGAAATAAAATGAGCCTCTTGGGTGGCACCTATGGCTCTTGCGGAATGTGAAGTTCGTGACGCGGGGCTTGTGCTCTCTCCATCGTCGACTCTCGCGGCCTTCAAAGCACAGCGCACCAAAACGCAGCACCGCCGGCAAGATTATTGATTCCACAGCCTTTCCTCAATGTGATATTCGTCTTTTTAGTGCACATCAGCGCATGCTGATGCATATCGCGTGGCACCATGGTGGCACCAAAAAAACAGCGCCGTGTTCGTAGGAGCCAGAAAAAAGCCCTGCCCTCGGAATCGCAGGTCTCGCCAAAAGTCCTGACGGTTTCTGACTACGTCAAAACAGGTCTTAAGAATCATGGGTCGGATGCCTGCATGAGGCATATGTTGCAGCACACTGCCGCGGTCGTGAACAGCGTCAGGGTCGTTGGGGTGAATCGCTACACAGGTGAGCGCGGCGATTCTGAAGTGCCTGGAACCGGCTGTCCGATGAGGTGGGGAAAACACCGCTTCGTTTTGTCCGCCGCGCACGTTTTTGAGAATGCCGAGGCGAAAGAGATTCGTGTCCTCGTGTTTGCGGACCTGCCCAAAGAATATAAGAGCCGCGAGGCTCTAACAAAACGTGACATTGTCGACGGTATCGGACTAACCGATGATTCTGTGATTCATCGCTGTAAGTGGGAAGACCTCGCGGTTGTTACCGTTGACGTCGCCAAATTCCCAGGCGTTGACTTTATCGAACCTGAGAAGGATTGGGTTGATCCACCTCCAGGCGAGAACGTTAATTGTTGCGGTTTTCCTTCCGACCACAGCGTCATCGTCAATCGAAGAACGGTCAGCCCGAAGAGGGACGAAGCCGATCTGGCTGTCTGGCCCACAATCTTTGGAGCTCCGGTGCTGCCTTTTCCGTCGGAAGACGAGGTGAGGTTTTACTTTGACCACCTCCAGCCCGATAGGCATTACTTGATCCCTTATGGCGGCGCGAACGTTAGCAGAGGCCCTCACGGCTTCAGCGGAGCCGCTGTTTGGTGGGAAAGCGACGAGAAAAAACTCGTTTGGCACCCCAACTTCAAATTTGCGGGAACAGTCACGCACTGCCATCGGAATGGCTCGGTCGTCAGAGTCGTCAAGGCTTCGGTGGTGCGGCGCTTTCTCACCGAGCTATTTGGAGACGCAAGCGCCAGATAGCCATTTCAGCCCATGGGCATCTCGAAAAGCCTACTTGCGCCAATCGCTGACATAATCCGGTAAGGGAAGGGTTGCCGATTATTACCGCAGCTGTAATGCAGGCAGCGCAAATCAGGGCCGCAGGCAAAAAGATGGAACATTGAGGACCTATACAGCGTAGCTATCCGCTGAGGACAGGAAACTTATGCTGCGCTGGACTTGTATATGCAGTCCAATTCTGTTGGTTTCACTCCTCGCCCCGCTTTACTCGCAGCCCACGCTTTGGCGGGACCCATCCCCGCACTCGGCACAATTGGTGTCCGTGGATAAAAATGTCCGCCTGGAAGTGCTCGATTGGGGCGGCTCGGGTAGACCTCTGATTCTCCTCGCAGGCGGCGGGAACACGGCGCACGTCTTCGACGAGTTCGCACCCAAGCTGGCGGCCAACTACCGCGTGTATGCTATTACGCGACGCGGCTTCGGCGCGTCAAGTTACTCGCCTTTGGAGAACGGAGCCGATCGCCTCGGAGAAGACGTGCTGGCGGTAATTCGCACTCTGAAACTTAAAAAACCTGTCTTGGTGGGACACTCGATTGCCGGCGTGGAATTGAGCTCAGTTGCGACAGTATACCCAGACAGCATTGGAGGTGTCGTCTACCTGGAGGCTGCCTACCCATACGCATTTGACAACGGCAACGGGCCGACGATGAAGCAGTTTCAGGGCCTCCACGGACCTCAACCTCCCACTCCCGGTGAGTCCGACTTGAAGAGTTTCAGCGCACTTCAGAAATGGGATGCAGAAGTGTATGGATTTCGCCTTCCGGAGTCGGAATTTCGCCAGACGTGGGATTCCACTTCCGACGGACGAGTGGGGAAGCCTCGTGACTTCCCGGGCTCGGAAATCTTTATGACCCTAATGAATGGCGCGAAGAAGTACAAAAGAATCCCAGTACCCTCGTTGGCGATCTTTGCCATACCCCACATTCGAGAAACCTGGATGACCAAAAGTACAGACCCAACCCTCCGCAGCGCGGCCGATAGTTATTTCGCCAATCTCGACGTCATAGCAGAAAAGCAGGCGAAGGCTTTCGAAGACGGCGTACCTACGGCGCGTGTAATAAGGCTACGAGGTCTGCACTACATATTCGTTTCAAATGAATCAGACGTGCTACGCGAAATGCGTGCCTTTCTTGGCGGCCTAAAGCAGTAGGTGTGGACACTCAGCTTACATTTGCAGTCACGGCATTTTCGACACACAACACGGCTTCGCTCTTACTGAGTGACGCGCTACTCTTCCAGAACCGGATTAGGTAAGGTTTGCCGACAAATCGCCCAGAACCTCGTCTTTACGCTTCCCAGAACCCGTTTGCGCAGGTATCGTACCTCGGGCCGCGCTCTTCTCGGAAGGAGGATGGGATGCTTTTTCTAAGACGCCAACTGCTTCGAACTCTGCCATTTGCTTTCGGGTCGAGCTTCATCTTGGGGCGGAACCAACTCGCCATAGCGGCGCAGCCAGCCGTACAGCCAAAGACCTCTCCTCTCCCTGCGGGGGCCGCTGTTCGCGATGCGGTCGCTGGAGGAACGGAAATGGAAAAAGTGACCGGAATCGGAGGATTCTTCTTTCGAGCCAAAGATCCGAAAGCGTTGGGGCTTTGGTACCAGCAGCACCTGGGAATCTCGCTCATACCATCGAGCGAAGGGGATCCCGTTTGGGGGCAAGAGGCAGGCCCCACCGCTTTCGCGCCTTTTCCTGAGACGAGCAAATATTTCGGGGACGCCCAAAAGGTCTGGATGCTGAACTTTCGAGTCCGGGATCTCGACAAAATGGCGGCACAGCTACGGGCCGCAGGAATCGAGATCAAGATTTACCCGCCCGATCCCACCGGCCGGTTTGCCCGCGTGCATGACCCTGAGGGAAATCCGATCGAATTGTGGCAACCCGCAAAGCCCGGCGCTCCACACTAGCTTGCTGAACACTCCCGGACTGTTTCTAGATTTCTCCTGGGTTACGGGCAACAGGAAGGAACTCAATAACTTCTTGTTTGCCGACAACTCGCCCACTGATCGTGATTTTGCAGTTGTGAGTGCAATGGCGATTTATCGTCAACTGACACAACCATTGATGCAAAATAGTGTCGTCATGAAACTAGTCCCGGTGCAACCATCGCGGAGCTTGAGAAGATGGCAACGGACTGCGAAGAGAAGGCCAAGAAGGAAGTCGAACCAGAGGCTACGAAACTGAGAGAAGAAGCACTCATTTATCGGGAATGGATCACCGCCCTGCGTTCCGGCAAGTGGCATGAATAGCGAAGGCGTGATTCTGAGTGTAATGGCGATTCTTCAGCAATTGACCATCATGGCAGGCGCACGTGGATGCCCGCCCGCACTTACTGATAGGCCCTAAATTTGCCTCCAACAAACTTTCAAGCCTTCCTCCGTCCAAGTGGTAATTACGACTCTAGGCGTAGCTATGCCCGTACAACTGGTTCACGATGGCAAATGGAGAGCGAACGTCTTGTTTGACGCTGCCGGTCTCAAGACGCTGTCGTATTATTTTGTAATTAACGGCCAACCGCCGCGCCACAAATTGCAGTCTTTCATCCGTGACCGAAACACTCCTTCCAAGGCATCCACTTCCCCCCTCAAAAGGGGAAAAAGTGTGACCTACGTGTCCGGTACGATCTGTCACCTATGTGTCGGGTCGGTCACCAACAACTTGTAATTCTCGCCTCCTGCTGGGGCACCCAAAGGGGGCACCCATTCGTTGCTGACGGATTCAGGCTGATTCTTTTTCTCTTCTTTCTCGGCATTTTGAGCGGCATTGGTCACGGCTTCAACAGCTGACCGCATCCACTCGCTCTTCCCACCAGCTCTTGCCGTAAACATTCTGGGTCACCGATATTCGCGTGACCCATGTTGTCCCGCACAATCTCCGGCCTTGCGCCTTCGCGCCGCATATGGCTGGAATGCATGGTGCGGAAGCTCCGAAAATACCCTTTATCGCTCGAATCGGCCGAGTCCGAATCTCTGCAAAAGCTGTTTGCCAACATTCGCGGGCAAAGTGGATTTCGGGTGTGTACGTACGACGTCTGCCATCGACGTGCCTATGCTTGCGTCCACAGGGGTTGCAAGATAGGCGTGGATATTGCCCGCATCTGGCCCGTTGACCACCGTTGCCATACCCGAGATTTGTCCGCGCTCATTGATATTGCTAGCCGAGATTATGGAGAGGTTGGAATCCGCGGGAATTAGCGTGTTAAGGTCGGTCATCACACCGTTCTGCCAAATGAAGCCGTGGGACCAGTTGAAGTTAGAGTCAAAGTCGTTTCCCACCACTTGGCCCAGGTTGTTGATGCCGGTGGCGAAGGCGTCAAGATCTCCTGGCAGAGGCTCGTGGTTTGTGAGTGTGCCGTCCGGCTGCCAAAGAGCGGCTACGTAGTGTGTGCCATCAGCGCTGCGGACTTTCCCAACAATTTGGCCCAGGTTGTTAATGGCGTAGGCGACATTGGAACGTGTACCTCCGAGGTCCTGAAGCACGAATGCAGTGTTGTTTTTCCACATTACGGCATGCGTCGCTGCGATGCAGCTTCCCGAGTAGCCTACCGCTTGGCCTTGATCGTTGATGCCGAATGCGACCCCATCTAGATCGCCGCCTACTGTAGGAAGCGCCAGGGCTTTGCCTTTTTCCCATAATACCGGCGATATAGTAGGGGCAGGCGGGCATGTGGGGTCAGTGTTAGCCGTTTCTGCAAATCCTACGACTTCTCCGCGGTTATTGATGGCGCTGGCCTGCCCGTTATTGCCGCCCACTGTCGGCAGAGCGCTCATGTGGCCGTCTCGCCAAAGAAACGGAAGACACGTAAGTCCTGTGCCGAAGCCGCAAACGTCTTCGCCGTTCGGATCTAGATCAGCTGTTTCGGACATACCGACGGCTTCCCCGCGGTCGTTGATCCCGCCCCAGTTGATCCAACTGTTGCCGTCGGGGTTTCCAAGCGTGCCCAGGTCGATGTTCCGTCCGTCGATGTTTATCACCGCGCGGCCCCTCGAAACTGTCGTAAACAGATTATTCTCGGGAGGGTTCACGAACCCATCCATGTTCTCCGCCCAGCCCTGATTATTGAGGCCCATGGCCATGCTAAAGTTGTCTTTGCTGTTGTTAGTGCCCAAATCGGTAATTTTGTAGCTCGTTTGAGCGACCGCATCGCTGAAGCAACCCAGAACAATCGTCGTAACCCACGGTATCCAGAACTTCCGCAACTGTCTAAAAGTGTTCATGTCTCCTCTTTTCCTCCGGTGAAAGTCGCGGCGCCGAGATGACTGGCGATTTACGTCACGTACCACTCGGCGCTCTGACCGTCAGTGTGCAATTGAGAGCAGAATTGGCTCACAACTTCACAAATTCCTGCTGAGTGAGAACTGAGGGAGCATGTGGTGTTCCATGTTCACAACGATTACGTGACACAACAGGCCCAACACTTCAGAGTTCGAAAACGAGTGGCGGACTAACAACCTCCTGGGACGATCCGAAAACGGCTAGAGCGACTGTTTCTCCAGCTTTTCACACACAACTGGCGAGAGGTTATGAAATTCGAGAACGTCAGCAGCCAAAGGTCAGGCCGCTCAATTGTGATTGACTTTTAGATGATTAACATACATACTGGTCGGTATGTTAGGCGGTCACGAGAAGAAGCCAAGGTTCCGTGATCCAGAGCGTACACGGGAAGAGTTGCTGCAAGCGGCTTTTCGGGAGGTCTACAGATCAGGCTTCCAGAGTGCCGGCATCGATACAATTCTCGCCGCCACCAATGTCAGCAAGGGAGCCCTCTACTACCATTTCGACAGCAAGGAAGCACTAGGATATGCCATCGTCGAGGAGATCATCGCAAAACTTGTCCGCGACAGGTGGTTGCGTCCTCTGCTTAGCAACGGGCAACCCATCGACATTTTGATTGGCATTGTCCGGCGGACACCAGTTCGGCCCGAAGACGTTCGAGCCGGTTGTCCGCTGCTCAATTTGGCACAGGAGATGTCTCCGCTGGACGAGCAATTCCGCAAGCGACTGGAGAGGATCTTCCTTGCCTGGCGGGAAGGAGTTGCTACGCTTTTGCGGAAAGGGCAGTCCCAAGGAACAGTTCGCCGCGACTTGAATCCAGACGAGGCTGCCAGCTTTCTGATCGCGATGGTCGAGGGCTACGTCTCGTTAGCAAAGAATGCGCAAGATGCGAAAGTGTGGAAAGTGGGAATTAGAAATATCGTGGGGTGGCTGAGGTCTCTTCGCGCGCCTCGTCAATCTCGCAGAGGAAGATGGCGGATGCCGAAGAAGCATGTGGTCAGGCAACGGCAGCGATTCTGACTCAGGGGAAAACGATGAACCGAAGGAGATCGGCAATGGTAGCTTGTCTAAGTTTCACTCTAATCCTAGGGCTCATTGGAATCGAGCAAGGGCGGGCACAAGCGCTGAAAACAGCCTATCCGAACATGGCACCACTCGATCAGTACCTCATGGCAGACCGAAATGCCGAGATTGCCTTGGCTCGAAGCGCGGCACCGGATGCCATATCGGGCGATGCAAAAATTCTGGTCCTCGGGCGCCATGGCTACGAAACTGCCGTCGAGGGGAAGAACGGCTTTGTGTGTATTGTGGAGCGGGGGTGGATGTCCCCTTCCAATGCTCCGGAGTTTTGGAACCCCAAGATTCGGGGCCCAATCTGTTTCAATCCGCCAGCCGCGCGATCCGTTTTGCCGACCACTTACAAGAGAACAGAAATGGTGTTAGCAGGACGAACGAAAGCTGAGATCATCGAGGGCAACAGGGCAGCATTCGAAAAGGGTGAACTGCCACCGCTCGAACCCGGCGCGATGAGTTACATGATGTCGAAGGAAGCTTATCTCACCGATGACGATGATCACAACTTGGCCCACTTGATGTTTTATGCGCCTCCGCTGGACGGCAAGGCTTGGGGTGCCGATCTGCCGAAATCACCGGTAATGCTGAATCCACAATTCAAAGGCGCTCAACCAATCGACGTGTTTATCGTTCCCGTGGGCAGATGGTCAGACGGATCCGCTGCCCCGGTTATGTAGGACCATTTCATGTAGAAGCAGCGCACTCGTCAGTCTCGCTTCGGGTAGCACGAAGTCGAAACGAGAGGGCAATGCGAGGTTCCATCATGAGCGCCGGCAAGATTCAGGACCAGAAGGCCATTGCACGTGAGATGTTTGTTCAACAAGCAGCTCACGCTAATGCGGAGGTTTCGGCTAGCCCACTGCGGGGAGCTACGATTTGCTCCACCAAGAGTAGACGGGATTACACTCTTGAATCGACAGCGGACGAGTTCTGCGAAGCTGCAGATACATCATTGCTTCCGGTAATCCGAGTTGATGCTGCAAACCTCATGCGAGTCTTGCGGCAGTTGGAGGTCATAGCAAAACGACAGGCGCAACGAATCGCGTTCAAGGCAAAGGGTAGCATCCTACTCTTGGATTTAGCCGACATCTTGGCAGTGCAAGCCGAAGGTAATTACGTTTCGTTGCAACACCGACCTAATCCCTATTTGGTGCACGAGTCCCTCTCGTCCATGGCGGAGAAGCTCAAACCCTACGGTTTTATTCGCATCCACCGCTCGGTCGTCGTGAATATTTCGGCCGTGGAGGAGATCCAACCTTTACCAACGGGGGAGTACAGGCTGCGTGTAAAAGGTGGGAAAGAATACTTGGTAACGCGTACATACAAACGCAACCTCAGAGATCTGGCTCAACTGTGGGTAGGCTCAGAGCGCCTTCCCGGCTAACAGGCAGCCAGAGCATTTACCTCGTTATTCCATCGTAGCATTCCCGATCGTCCGTTGCGAAAAGTCAGCCCGTAAACAGCGCGGCACAATGAAAGCGCAAGCAGCAAATCTTGCTGGGGCGGCTGCTGGGCGGTTGTTCTAACATGGGCTGTATTGCGCGAGGTCTTGTCCGCGTACTTTGATTGCAATGCCAGAATGGAGAATGTGAGGCCAACCTGTAGTTCAGCCTTGATGAAATCCGTCGCGTAATCGTAGGCAATTTTGGCCAAGACACCCGAAAAAAGATGTCCGTGGCTCTTCTGGGGTTGTCTGAAGCGTGCGGATCACACTCAAACTTGCTCGCCAAGTTTCTGCAATTCAGACTTGAATTCCGTAAGCTCCGCGTTGAACTTATTTAGCTGCGCTTTTGGTAATGCCTCTGCGAATGCGAGGTGACGTTGGATGCTGTCGTATGCCATCCGCGCTGCCTTCCTGCGCCGGGCCGCCACGGGGTCATTCTTACTTCTCCGCGCAAACTTTGCAAACCGTCGGCCTGTAGAAAGCTCCGTGTCCAGAAAGTGGAGCCCTCTTTCCGTTGATGTTCGCGCCAATGTTTCGAATGTGCTGGTGTACCGGTGTGAGTCTAGGTCCGAAGCGCGGTGTTCTATCCACTTGTCCGATGCCTCGGAATTGGCCATCACCGGACCTCGCTTGCCTTCTCGCACTCTCATGACAGGCATGTGCAAATCCCGCTGCCAGCGTTGCGCGGTGCGGACACCACATTTGAGGTACGCAGCAATCTCTTTCCAACTATTGAGAAGCACAACGGAATTCTACGGGGGGACAACTGGCGCAATCAGGCGTTAGCACCCAAAATCGCCGCTTTGGGCCCCGTGGGTGCGCAGACCGAAAACACTCCCGAGAATTCAGTTTGGGGAAGTTTCACTTGACCGAAGTCAGGTAGTGTAGAGGCACGTCCAGCGATTGCTGCCGACCAACTCCTGGATGACGCGCCATCCGGAAGTGATTCCAGGAGACCCAACCACGCCATTACTTCCGGATTGCCGACAAAGCGGAAGTGATCGCGTAAAATGGGGGGTAATTAAGCCGACATTTCCATGCCTCAAGTACGTTTCCTAAGTACCGATTCTCTGGCAGGATAAAAAAACGCCGTCCTTATCCAAACTCAGCCAGGAGACTAAATCCCTCATGAAGAGAAGCATATTAGCCAACGCGCTGCTCGTGCCCGTTTCCGTGCTGCTATCGAGCGGAATATCTTTTGCACAGCGGCAGCCCAATGCCCAGGCCGTTGCGCCCGCGCCTTCCGGCGCGACCGCAGCGTGGACCCTTAAGGTGAAGGGGGACATCCGCTGGCAGCAGGTCACGCCGATGGGCGCGC
>WNGJ01008471.1_pt1 | contig 10957 bp, 7 predicted proteins | sample 5400611 | NCBI WGS metagenome assembly WNGJ01 (sample SAMN13153375, study PRJNA577476) | soil metagenome | isolation source: 40 cm soil or saprolite under Garry oak tree replicate 1 | place: USA:California | collected 2016-06-15 | reverse complement strand
TCAGTACGACGAATATGCTGGTAATGGTCAATCTGCTCTATTACAAGCCGTTCGCTCGTCTATGCGAAAGACGTATTCTACATCAGATATTGGCGCAGACGGCCAGGTCATTGTAATAGAATTTGATGATGGCATTACTTTTGAGGTAAACCCTGTTTTTACCAACAGGGGAGGTAGCTATACATTTCCTGACAGCAATAATGGTGGGTCGTGGAAAACGACAAATCCCAGACCAGAAATAGAGGCAATCAGGGAGAGAAACAACGCCTGTAGTAATAATCTTGTCCCCCTATGTAGGATGATGAGAGCGTGGAGGCGTCAATGGAATGTTACTATAAGTGGTTTGCTTATTGATACGCTGGCCTACCAATTTATTGAAAACTACGAGTATCGTAATAAATCTTACTGGTACTATGATTACATGTGTAGGGACTTCTTCAAGTGGATGGCCGACCAAAATGCTGAACAAGAGTATTGGAGAGCGCCAGGCAGTGGTCAGTATGTGTATAAGAAAGGGAATTTTCAGTATAAAGCAAAGAGGTGTTAGAGGCTGTGTGTAAAGATAGTCTCGATCCGCCTAAAGAGGGACTTGATAGGATATGCACCGTTTTTGCTCAGCGCCCTTGTCAAGCGATCTCAAACCACTTTGCACACAGCCTCTGATACCAATTCGCGTTCTAAGAGACCATTCTAAAATGAGGGAAAGAGGTCAGAGAACGGAGATGGCCAGGATCAGCTTCTAACTGGTTGAGTCCTTCACATACTTTGTCAATCACCTCATCAAGAGATGCAAAAGCCAGGTTCGAGAGCTGTTTTTCGCGCAGTTCTTCCCACACATGTTCCACAGGATTGAGCTCCGGACTATAGGCAGGCTGAGCAATGAGGCGAATATTTTCGGGGATCGCGAGCTCTTTTGTTACATGCCATCCCGCCTGATCGACTTGCATAACGACAAAGCAGTTGGCAAAAGTCCTGGACACATGCTCCAAGAACAGGCCCATCATCTGTGTATCAGCAGAGGGAAGGATGAGTGAGGTCATTTTGCCTTCGGCGGGAGCGACAGCAGCATACACATACGTATATTCACGAATGAGTTGACGGGGAGCCAGTGGCCGAACCCCTGGCGGGGCCCAGGCGCGCCTGGGGATGTTGACTCGACCAAAGCATCCTTCATCTTGAGCCATGATCAACACTGGTCGTGTGTCGGTAGGCTCTCGTGTCGCTACTGCCGCTTGAACCGCCCGTTTGAAGTTTTTTTTTGAAACGCGTCCTGTTCTTCTTGGTTGGCTTTGGGATGACGCGAACGCGGAGCCAGCTTGCGCCAACCATGACGATGCAAGAGGCGATAGATGCTGTTGATATGCACCTCATGTTTCACCTCGGCTTCAAAAGCGTGCTGAATTTGCTCGACGGTGGCGATTTCCCCGCGCTCGGCTCGGACGAAAAAGGGCTGCAGAAAGGCTTGTTCTTGCTCGAGGGTGAGATATTCATGACGGCGTCCGCCTTTTTCGGACTGCTCAATGGCGCTGGGTCCCAGGCGATTATACCTTGCGATGACCCGGTGTACCGTCGTGGTGGAGACTCCTGTATGCAGCGCAATCTCGTCGGCTTTGCGCGGTGCCACCAGGGCATTGTAGATGATCCACCAATGTTGGCGTACCCATGGACGCGTCTCCATTTTCATACGTTCCTTGACCTCATCTACTAGCAGATGTGAAGCCGCTCTCGTGATTCGATGTCCCATGTGTCATTCTCATTCCCTTCTACATTCTGTTTTCTTTGATTTTACCACATAGAGAGGGAATTGGTATTAGACCTCTTTGATGTCCTCATGCGGACCGCCTCCTCGCAGGCGACACGGGAAGGGCAACAAGCACGCTTGCGCACCATCCATGACCTCGACGCCGCCGCGCAGGTACTCAGCGAAGCCTGTCAGGTCGTCCTCGATGAGACGCAAGCTCCCGCCACCCTGCGCGAGCGCATCTACGCCCGTGTCTCTGCCGAGCACTTGCAAGCAGCCGTGATCACGGTGGGAGAACTGACGCGTCCATCTGAAGATACCTATGCGCAAGAACTCCTTAATCGCTATTTGATGATGCGTCGCTTTCTGCCCACTTTTTGGCGCACGCTCGACTTTGATTCGACGCCAGGCGGCAGGCCCACACTACAAGCCGTCCAGTTTCTGCAGCGCATTGAGGGGCGGCCCAGAGCATCGATGCAATCGGCCCCACGCGCGGTGATCTCTCGGCCCTGGCAGCGCTATGTGCTGCCGCGTGGCACCTCAGGGGAAGATGGGCAACGAACTCCACGTGTGGATCGCCCGGCGTATACCGTGTGCGTGGTCGAACGACTCCACGAGGCATTACGCCGTCACGATATCTATGTGGATCCCAGTGAACGCTGGGGGGATGCGCGAGCCAAGTTACTGCAGTCGGAGCAATGGGAGGGGATTCGGGCGCAGATCTGTCAGACATTGGGTCGAGAGATGGAGGCCTCGCGAGCGTTAGAGCAGCTTGGACAGCAAGTCGAGGAAGCCTACCAGCGCGTGGCTGCCCATCTGCCCACCAACACCGCCTTGCAGATCGAGCAGCAGGATGGGGTAGATGTCCCTAACCTGGAGCACCTCGAGCGAGTTGCTGAACCAGAGAGCTTGCGCCTCCTGCGGGAGTCGATCGGGGCGAGCCTGCCGCCGGTCGATTTGTCAGAAGTGATTCTGGAAGTGGCACAGCACACCGGCTTTCTGTCTCAATTCACCCATGTCAGTGATAGCAGCGCGTATGTGGAGGATGTAGATCTCTCGCTGAGCGCGGTGCTGCTGGCGGAAGCGTGCAATATTGGCCTGACACCGGTCATCCATCCCGAGATCCCAGCTCTCACCCGTGATCGCTTGTCCTGGGTGCGGCATTATTTCCTCCGAGCGGAGACCATCATACGAGCGAATGCCTGCCTGGTCCAGGCTCAACGGGATATCCCGTTGGCACAAATTTGGGGTGGAGGCTACGTGGCCTCGGTGGACGGCCTGCGCTTTGTGGTTCCGGTGCGGTCAGTGAATACTGGTCCGAACCCACGCTATTTCGGGCAAGGGCGCGGAGTGACCTATCTCAACTACACCAGCGACCAATTTACCGGACTGGGTGGACTGGTCATCCCGGGCACGATCCGTGATTCGGTCTACGTGCTGGAAGCCCTGCTCGAACAAGAAAGCGGACTAACCCCCACGGAGATTATGAGTGACTCCGGGTCTTACTCGGACCTCATGTTCGGTTTGTTCTGGAGTCTGGGCTATCAGTTCAGCCCCAGGCTCGCTGAGTTGAAAGATGCCCGTTTCTGGCGGATCGACCCGGCAGCCGATTATGGCCCCTTGAATGGCCTGGCACGGCACCGGATTACTCCGAATCTGATTGCCACCAACTGGGATGATATCTTGCGCGTGGCCGGATCGCTCAAAGTGGGAACGGTGCATGCTTCGACGCTGGTGCAAGCCTTGCAGCGCGGAGGGTACCCCACGACCCTGGGGCGAGCCATTGCCGAGCTGGGCCGGATTCCGAAAACGCTTCACATGCTCAACTTTCTTGACGACGAATACTACCGCCGACGCATTCAAACACAATTGAATCGTGGCGAGGGACGGCACAGTGTCGCCCGTCATGTGTTTCATGGCCAGCGCGGTGAACTGCGTCAGCGGTATCGTCAGGGGCAGGAGGATCAACTGGGTGTGCTGGGGCTGGTCGTGAATATGATTGTGCTCTGGAATACCTGGTATATGCAGGATGCGCTCGACGAGCGGCAACGCAACGGGCAAGAGGTTCGACCAGAGGATGTGGAACGCTTAGCTCCGCTGCGTTTCCAACATATCAATGTGCATGGCACCTATCACTTCACCCTCCCGGAAAGCGTGGCCCAAGGTCACCATCGCCCCCTTCGACAACCCTCCTCGGCTGAAGAGCTTTTCTAAGATATCTATGAGAGAACCATGGCTCTTTTGGGCTAGGTTGCTATTCCGACTTTCGTATGGTCGGCGATGAGGTCGCCCTCACCGCCGCCACTCCCAAACTGGACGTGAAAGTTTCCCTTCATCCAGCTTTTCAGTGTATGGTCATTGGATATTGATACCTGCGGCTGCGAGTCTGAGGCGTTTTTCTGCCTCAAGATGCTTCGCATGACGCTCATCATGGCAATGTCGATGGAGCAGCATTTTGTTGCTCAGGTAATTGTGGTCGTGGTCCCGGTCAATATGGTCCACTTCCATGAGGTCTCCATCTTGAAAGTGCAGTTCACACCAGCGGCATTTTCCCTGCTGTTTCTGGAGCAATCGCGCTTTCGTCTCATGCATCATTGGGTGGGATTTCAAGCGCTGGCTCCAATAAAGCAAGTTTCCATCATAGGGACTGGCGGCTCCCTTCACTTTGGTGTACCTCTGGATGGCGGTTTGGCTGTGCATCCTCAGTTGTGCGCCTTTGGGTGGTGCAAATACCCACTTGCGCTTTTCCACTTGATGCCAGTATCGTTGCGTCATCCATTGAGTTCCCTTGTCGGGGTGTCTGGCCCTTACCCAGCTGGCAAGCTGGTGCCACAGCACATGATCGCAGCGATGAAAGATCGCTGATGCGACCGATGTTTTGTAGTAGGCCGCCCACCCCCAAATGATGGGATTGAGTTCTCTGATCAGTTGCTCTTGCGAGGCTGACCGGAATTTGCGCAGTCGTTCTTTGATGGTCAGGGTATGTCGCTTGATCGCTTCTTTGCTCGGTGTGATCAGGGTTTGGAAGCCCAGCGCCTTTCCCTTTGTTCCTTTTCCCGTATGGGTTTTCCCTGCCGGGAACTGGCGGATGGTAAATCCCAGGAAATCAAAGCCCACCTGTCCTTGATAGGGGGTGAGCGTGTGCGTGGTGCGCGTTTTCGTTGGACTTAGCTTTAACCCCATCTGCTCTAACCAGTGTGTCACCCGATCGGCTACTTTCTGGAGTTCTTTTAACTCCGAATGGAAAAGCACGAAATCGTCGGCGTACCTCACCAGGAGCGGCTTTTCGACCGCATGGCTTTTCGAGTACCCCTCCGTAATCGCTTGTTCCATCCCATGAAGCGCTATATTCATGAGTAAAGGAGAAATGACCCCACCTTGAGGCGTTCCGCTTTCCGTTGGGGAGAATTCCTGTCCTTCCATGACTCCAGCCTTGAGCCAGGCTTGAATTACCTGTTTCATTGCTGGATACGTTTGTAGCTTCTCAAGCAACTTTTCCTGACGGATGTTATCAAACGCTCCTTTGATATCAGCATCAAACACATATTTGGGTTTGCTTTTGATCGCATTGAAGATGGCTTCTCTGGCATCATGACAAGAGCGACCTGGACGAAAGCCGTAACTGTTGGGTTCAAATTGTGCTTCCCATTCGGGTTCTAAGGCCATTTTGGCCACCGCCTGCTTGCACCGCTCGATCATCGGTGGAATTCCGAGCGGACGCTGCTCAGCTTTTCCTGGTTTGGGTATCCAGACCCGGCGAACCGGAAGGGTCTTTTGCTTTTTCCAGTGTTTGGGGTGAATGTGTTTGGCTAGGACAAGACGCGCTTTCGGTTTGACGGATTTGACTCCATCAATGCCAGCGGTCTTCTTGCCCTGGTTGTCTTGCGTCACCCGGCGCACTGCCAACAGTCGTGCCGCTTCTGATTTCATCAGGAGTTTCTGAAGTTTTTGAACTGCTCGTCTATTGCCACGCTGACTGGCTCGATAGATTCGCTTTTGGATGCGGAAACAATGCTTCTCTAGCTTACGCCAGGGAAGCCGGTTCCAAGCCTCACTCGCAGGGGCTGGCTCGCGCTTTTGCCTGGGTGCTTTTCTCTCTTGCATCTGACTTGCTCACTATCTTCCATACAGCAGTGCCTCCGTCTGCTTGCGCTTCTGAGGCAATCGCTCCACAAGACGCATACGGCCTGATCGCCTGCTCACCGTATCGACCACCAATGAGAGCCATCTTGTGGTTATCCCGTTCCGATGTCTGTTTTGTGCTACCTTAGATTGGGTGCTATCCACCGGAGACCTTCCTGGATAGGGTGAGCAGCAGAACAGAACTGCTCACAGTCAGACTTCACCGAATGGCTGAAGTACTGCGGTCTCATTACCATTTTGGTCAAGCCTCTTATCCTGCCTCGGCTTGGTCATAGTCACGATGGGTCTACCACACCTTCGACCACTGATCTTGTTAGGTCAGCAACTCATCATAGTAGCTAGCTAGCAGCGTTCCCCTAGCAGGATTATGGTTGTGCCGCATTCTTTCCCGCTTTACGGATTGATGATCAGTCGCTACCGTAGGGAAAGCGCTGTTTGCCTCCTATCTGGCAAGGTGGGAATTTCGCCCACCATCAGGACATCAGTTGTCAAATTTGTTTTGCCACGCATCCCCCGTATGTTACGGTTTCGCGTGAACGGGTCGCACCAGTTCCAACCATGGGCAAACCCCCATATTACTCGAACAAGCTGGTGATATCGATCTCGCGACGGCCATTTTTCGCAACCGGGTTATCAACCCAGAACAATATGAAGATGAGGAGCAGGCGCAGAGTACTGCAAAGCGTGCCGCCGTCCCCGAACGAACGAGATTTCGCTGGAAGCAGTGGTATCGTGAAGCAGAAATGCGCTACGGGAGTGGTTTCCTTGGTCTTCTTCCCAGGTATCACAACTGCGGAAGCGCCAGTCGGCTGGCACCAGAATCCCGTGCCCTCATCGAAGAGGTTCTCAAAACGCACTACGATACGGTGACGAGAAAGCCCAGGCGTGGAGCCTACGGAGAATATCTCAAGCGGTGCGAGGAGCAAGAGATTTCGCCGACTACGCAGCGCACCTTTTACACAGAAGTTCAGCGTCACAAAGCGAGATATGACCAAACAGTCGCGCGAGAGGGAACCCGCGCCGCCTACCCTTTCAAGGATTACCACCGGGAAGCGGAAAAGACCCTTGCTCGACATGGGACATATGCCTGGAGCCTGGCCCACCTCGATCACACAGAGCTCAATGTGTTCCTGTGTGATTCCCGAACCGGTCAACTGCTGGGGAAATGCTGGCTGACGTTGCTCATTCTTTCTCATCCTCGGCGGATCGCCGCGTACTCTCTGACCTTCGATCCGCCCAGTTATCGTTTGTGCCTTATGGTCTTGCGGCTCTGCGTCAAACGCTACGGGAGACTCCCAACGGCCATCGTGGTGGATGGGGGACCAGAATTTCACAGTGTCTACTTTGAGCAATTGCTGGCGCTCTATCGGGTGCGCAAACAGCAACGTCCCTCTGCTGAACCACGATTCGGGTCGCCACAAGAAAGACTCTTCGGAAGCCTTGAGACCGAGGTGTTGGATCATTTGCTTGGGAACACCCAGGCAACGCAGCAACCGCGTAAGCTGACCAAAGCGACCGATCCCCGGCAACAAGCTGTTTGGACACTTCCCGCTCTCGCTGAGCGTGTGCAACAATGGGCAGACGAAGAGTATGACACCATTCCACATCCGGCGTTGGGGATGACTCCACGAGCAGCCTACGAACAGAGCCTTGAACGTGACGGGGCACGCATGCACAAGCTGATTCCGTTCGATGAAACCTTCCTCATGGCGACGCTTCCCACCACCAGGAAAGGGACAGCATTGATCCAGCCGGGGGTCGGAGTACGGATGAACTACCTGGACTACTGGTGTGAGGCCATGCGGGACCCAACGGTAGAACGGACCCAGGTCAAAGTCCGCTACGACCCCTTTGATGTGAGTGTCGGGTTTGCCTACATTGACGGCAAATGGAGACAGTGCATTACCCCATACAACGAATTTGCTGGCTGCTCTGAACGTGAACTGCACCTGCTTGCCGAGGAACTCCGGGAGCGTAATCGCCTGTTACACGGAAGAGAACAGGTTGAGGCGACGCAGAAGCAGTTAGCGGCTTTTCGACGGGAAAACGACTCGGTTGAAACCATCTTGCGCCAGCAACGTCATGATCGGGAAACCAGAACGGCTCTTGCTGTCCTGGAAGGCAAAAAGAGAACGGAGACCGCTCCCACTCGCCCCGCTTCCAGTTCGAGGGATCTCAAGCCCGACCAGATAGTAGACTCTCCAGAAACAGCGGACAAGCCGCGCAAACTCCTTGTTTTCAAGCGGATTACCCTATGAGCAACGAGAAATTCCTTCAACCCGGAGAGCCACCAGATACGCTGAATGAGGAGCCTGAGCGTTTTCCGCTCCATCTCTTGCAGCAACCGCCGGGAGCCAGGCAAGAGTACTTCGAGCACCAGTGCCTCATTGAGCATCCGCGTCTCCTCACAGCACTTGATGCCACCCTTCAGACCATTTGCTCTCCAGGAGAAGGTGCGAGCATGAGGCGGCCAGGAACCATGGTCCTCGTCATTGGTCCGAGTCGTGTGGGAAAGACCACGCTCATTCGCCTGCTCGAACAACGGCTTCTTGCGAGGTGTGAAGAGCAAATGCGCCGTGACCCTGGCTTCATTCCTTTCGCCAGTATTACGGCAGCGGGTCCAGAAGCCAGTCGCTTTGACTGGTCAACCTACTACCGAGCTGTCTTGCGAGGATTGCAGGACCCGTTTGTGGATGGGAAAACAGCCAGAATCCGAACGCGCGAGTTACGCGAAGCAATGGAACCCGCACTTCTCCATCGCCAGCCCCTCGCTATCATCGTAGATGAGGCGCACCACCTGGCGAAGGCGAGCAGCGGGAGGCGCTTGCAAGATCAGCTTGATCACCTGAAATATTGCGAGAATTTGACGGGGGTTAGTCATATTCTGGTGGGTACCTACGAAATGCGACCGTTCAGAACGGTCAATGCCCAACTCGCATGCCGCAGCGTTGATGTCCATTTTCCTCGCTACGATGCGGCTAAAGAAGAAGACGTTCAGCTTTTCCAAAGCGCATTGTGGGCTTTGCAACGGCAATTACCAGTTGAGGAGGAGCCACTTCTTGCAGAACAATCCTGGGAATTCTTGTACGCCCGCAGTATCGGCTGTATTGGCCTGCTCAAATTGCACCTGAACCGGGCGCTTGGCCTTGCTCTCTCTGAAGGTGCAAAAACCATTACCCTGGCTCATTTGCAACAAACGGCTTTATCTGAAGCACGGGTGACATTGGCGCTACGGAACGCCATTGAGAGCGAGGCAGAATTGGTGGAAGCAGAGGGTGCAGATGAACGACTCTTAACCTTGATGGGACTAAGAGGACCACAGACACCCCTGAAATCGTCTGTTTCCGCCCAGGAAGAGCAGAAATCTGACCAGCCCACACCTCGGCCACGAAAGAGACCAGGGAAACGTTCAGAAGGGCGTGATGAGATTGGAAACGTACCTGGTGAGGAGGGACAAGCCGCAGGATGAAAGCGTTCCAATGGCCAAATGAATGGCCTCGGAGTAGGCTTTACAGCCTTGTCCCCTGTGAGGTAGGTACCTTGTGGACGGAGTGCTTCACGAGCTATCTCAATCGATTGGGGTGGACACATCACGTCTCCCCTCGTGCAATGGTTGTACAGGAGGTCATGCCTTACCTGAACAAAACACAAGCACTCTCTCGTCAATGGATCGGCTCTCTGAGCCGAGGATATGCAATGAGTATGAACGGAGTTGGAACGCCTGCTCTGGAGTGGGTAGAAGCGCTTTCGCACCTTACCATGCGTCCTGACCTTCATCTGCTTACGCTTCGCTGGTGGATGGGAGATCTGTCTTCTCGAGGACATCTTCGCGCATGGCCAGCATGGTGCCCGACGTGTTATGCTGAATGGCAAGAGCAAAAGATGCCCATCTATCAATCGCTTCTGTGGTGTTTTAAAGTGATCACCATCTGTCCCAAACACCATCGATTACTAGAGAGCCACTGTCCCCATTGCCAGAAGAAACAATCGATGATCGCGCTCGGAACGCGTCCTGGTCATTGTACGCAATGTAACCGATGGCTTGGCATTCTTCATCAGGAGCAATTACCGCACGAGAGAGATGAAAAATTAACGCAGTGGCAACAATGGCTGTTGCAAACCCTGGAAGAGCTTCGTGCAGCGAGTACAACCTCCGGAACACTCCAATGGGAACTATTTTTTACCCATCTGAAGGCCGGTTGTGTATCCGCCGCAGATCTTGTCACCTGGGACCAGGTAGAGCGCTTTACAGGTGTAAAACGGTATATCCTCCATCAGTGGTTCAAACAGAGATGGATTCCTTCGCTCGAAACCATTCTCCAACTCTGCTACGTCTGTGAGGTGACACCTCTCCAGATCATGAAAGGAGATATTGCCTCTCTCGTCGAGGTGATCGCACGCAAGACCCCATCGCGGCCTGCTGTATATCGCCGCACCAGACCAAAAGTAGATCCAGAGCGTAGTCTTGAATTGATGCATGCAGTCCTTGATGGCCGAGAGAAACCGCTGAGTTTGAGACAACTTTGCAAACGTCTGGGCTATGGACATCGCACCTTGAAGGACCTGTTTCCTGAAGAATGTGCGCTGATTGTTCAGCAAGCGCGAGAACACCGAAAACAGCAAGATAGACGGCGCGTCGTCAAAACAGGTGAGCAAGTACGGCAAGCCGTCTTCTCTCTCCATGTGCAAGGGATTTATCCATCTCTGCACAAAGTACAGTCCTTTCTCCCTGCTGGTGTGATGCTTCAACCGGAAGCACGTGAAACCTGGCATACTGCTCTGCGAGAACTGGAGCTTGAGTCATGAAATGGAAGGAAGTATGGCAATGCTACAAACTGCCATACTTCCTTCTGAAACTGCCATACTCAACTTCTATTTGCATTGCCACTTCCTGATCTTTGATTCAATTCGGCAAACCTTTCTGGCAAAGTACAGATGTATGTATGAGGCCCATTAGAGCAGCGGGCAGATGCCGCTGTGGTCGGGATAGAAGATGCCATGTTGGACCTCCGTCACGTTGCCACTCGCGTCGATCTCGATCTTAGTGAGGCCAATTGAGGCCCAGACCAGCCC
>WNGJ01041569.1_pt1 | contig 10958 bp, 10 predicted proteins | sample 5400611 | NCBI WGS metagenome assembly WNGJ01 (sample SAMN13153375, study PRJNA577476) | soil metagenome | isolation source: 40 cm soil or saprolite under Garry oak tree replicate 1 | place: USA:California | collected 2016-06-15 | reverse complement strand
CGAAGGTTCCCACATTTCCGTTCGACCACGCCTGCTTGGCTGCCCACTCGATGGTGTCAAATCCGTCGCGGCCCTCGTTTTCGTACGGCCGAAATTCGCCGTCGGAAGCGTACCGGCCGCGCACATCTTCTATGACGACCGCATATCCGCGCTGGACTGCGCGGTGAAAGATCGTATATTCCTTTTGCGCGAAGTGCTTGCCGTAGGGCGTGCGATAAACGAGCACCGAAAACGGTCCCTCCCCTTTGGGCCGAAGGATGTCGGCACGGAGCAAAACTCCGCCGCGCATCGGAATGGCGACATTTTGTTCCAAGATGAAATCCCTGGTTGGAGGCTGCTGTGCAATTGCGCAAGTAAGCGCCGCAATGACGAAGAGAACCTGACAATTAACTCTCATGGAACCGGTCAGAGTACCAAGTATTCCGGAGAAAACGGAACTCGTGAGGACTGACGCTGATGAGCTATTTCGATGACGAACCCTTGTGAACCTCAACTTGGGCTCAATCCGCTCGCCTTCAAAAAGGGGGTGTTTGTTGAACACCCATTTTCTCTCGAATCAGTCATTCTGAATCAGCGAATTGCGGACCCTAGCGCAATGAGATTTTCTTAACGCTAACACTCCTACACGGCGTGCGCCTGTCTTCGCGTCCTGCAGGCCAGCTCGCGGTCAGCCGCTCCAATCGGAGAAAGTTTGAGGGATTTTTTCCGTATGACCAACCGATGAGTTCTATAGACATCACCGAGGTTAGGAAACAGCTCACCCTGCAGTGAGCCTATCCTAGAGCGTTGGCCGCATCATCAACACCGAGTAAACAGAGGACAAACTCTCGCTGCGGAGGAACACAAGGAACTTGACGATGCTATGCGAGTGCTGTTCACGTTGATGCAGAGATCCGCATAGCTTCTGTTTGTATCTGCTACAATCCTCGCCCGGAGAGGAACACATGGACATACTCGTGCAGTTGAAGGCTGAACGCGACAAGGCAGCACAGCAGGTGAACGCTCTGGATACTGCGATTAGGGCGCTGAGCGGATTGAACAGCACAGGGGTAACACGAGAACGGCGGACAATGAGTGCCGCTGCTCGTGCCAGAATTGCAACCGCGCAGAGAGCACGTTGGGCCAAGGTGAAAGGGCAGCGGAAGGTTGTTTCAATCGCTCCCAAGCGCCGCATCTCAGCGGCAGGTCTCGCGCGAATAAGAGCAGCAACTAAGGCGAGATGGGCGAAGTGGCGAGCAGCGCAGAAATAATCCCGATTCTACGTCCCCGAATTTGCACAACAGGAATGAGTTTTGCACAGACAGGCCGGGCGTAGAATGCGCCTCACCCCAACGCGAAGGAAAAGCCCCGCCCCTTTCTCCAAGCTTACAACTCTCCGGCGACGGGGCTTTTATCCGCTGTCAATTCTCTCCATGATCCGCAATCGAAGCAGGAGGCCGGGGCGTGACACTAGCAAATTGGGTTGAGATCGCGTACTCGTAATAGTTGTCGTTTTGGCGGTTCGTTTTTTCCAGAAGCGGAGTTGATTTATGCGGCTGATGTTCGGACAGATAAATTAATTCGCATTACGCTCCTGGGAATCTGCTTTTCAGCTAGAACGCCATGATCCTTCAACAGCAGTATGCGGACGTGTACCCGAAAGACGGGAAGGCGATATTCACGATTCCACGGGAAAAACGCTGATTCCGCTTGGCCCCGCTAGCGTTGCTTATTGTCCTTCCTTCTTCTTCTCCGGCAGGTACTTTTTCTCAATCGACGCCACAATCACATAATTCGGATCAACCATCTCATTCAGATGGATTCTCGCCACTTTGGACAACAGTTCGTAACTGTCCAGCTCGGAGAGGCCGTAATCGTGGTGAATCCATGCCACCAACTCTGTAAACGCGATGCGCAGGCAGTCATCCAATGGCCGGTAGGCCCCCACGGTCATGATTGCGTTCTCATTCTCAAAGCGTGGCCAGCCGATCTTCTGTCCCTTGATCACGTTAACCTGCAACCGCCCACGCAGTGGAACTTCAATCGCCGTGCCTGCCACTTCGCCGTCGCCCATAGCGGCATGCCCATCCCCCATGTAGAGCTGCGCTCCCAGCACATTTACGGGAAAGTAGATGGTGTTGCCGGCGCTAGCCTCAGGCGAGTCCATGTTGCCGCCGAAAGCCTCCGGCACGATGGAACTGCGTGCCTCCCCGCCCGCTGGTGCCACGCCGATACAACCAAAGAAAGGATGCAGCGGAATCTTCACCGAGAAATTTGAGTCCAGCGCCTTGAAGGTGGCGGTGTTGGTGACGTGATCGATGGGGTAGAACCAGATCTTCTCCGGCAAGGGCGCGTGCAACATGGGCGTGTAGACCGTTTCATTGAGCGCCCCGAAGCCAGGGGCGAATGCGCCCACCCCTTGGTTGCCGTCTACCTGCAGGTCGAGGATCTTCACCGCCAGTGTGTCGCCAGGTGCGGCGCCTTCGATGTAAAAGGGACCGGTCAGGGGATTATCGCCTTTCACTAGGCTCAGCGTGTCGCCCGGCTTCTGGATGGCGTTGCCGAATGCGTCCACGGTATTCGTTTCGAGGATGTCGCCGCTCTTCAGCCGGGCCACTGGCTCGGCCACGCCGTACACGTACTTCACGTCGTTGATGGTGGCGTGATACTTGACGATCTTACCCCCTGAGTCTTGCGCCGGCGCCTTGCTTACGCCACTCATCAGCAGCAGTATGCCTGTCACAATGTAGGCGATCACCCGATTCCTCCTAGTCTTCATTTGTGAGCTGGCCATGACTCCTTGCCGTCAGTTGAATGCGAAACCACACCAGGGCACACGAAGGATAGGACCGCTCTCCTGCAGGAATCACCAACTCCTTCGCGTTGCTTCTGTCTGTTGTGGTTTAGCTCTTGTGAATCGTCAATCGAATGTCGGCAATCGTAAATCCTAGAATGAGGCCCGCACGCCGAGCTGCAACTGGCGTGGCGGGGAAATGATATCACTCGGCTTACCGAAGGTTGGCGAGCTAATCACACCGTTGTACGATTCCGGATCGAAGTTCGGGTGGTTAACCACGTTGAACATATCCACGGTGGGGCTGATCTCCACGCGTTCCCCGATCTTGAACGGACGCGACAGCCGCGTGTCCCAGACGTAAGTCGGCGCCGCCCGCCCGGCATTGCGGCCCACGCCCGGCGGACGGTCCTTGAAGTGGCCATCTCCGTTGTCGTCCGTGCCCGTAGTGATGTTGTACGGCCGTCCGCTCTGCAAGGCCACAATGTTCGAGGTCTCGATCCCCAGCGGTAGTCTCACGATCCCGCTGAGCACGAAGCGGTGCCGGGCATCGCGCAGGGTGGGACCTTTATCGGCGAAGATGTTGTTGCTGTTTTGCGGCACCCCAGGTTCGAAGATGTCATCCGAAAGGCCCACTGCCTTGGACAAGGTGTAGGCCAACTGGAATTGCACGCGCTTCTCCAGGTTCTTGCGGGCGCTCACCTGCAGTGCGTTGTAATGGCTGATGTTGGTGGTCTGGAAACTACTGAACAGGCCGAGGCCCGGATAGGGTGGCGGGACCACGGTGCCATCCGGTTTAGTCCCCTGCGGGTTCAGTTCGCGGGTCATCCAGCCGTGAATACCCAGGATGTGCACGTAGCTGGCATCGAGCACAATCCCCCAGGGTAGCTGTTGTCCTATACCAGCCGACCATTGGTGGGTGTATGGCTGGCTTACTTTACCATCGACAGCGAATCCTCCCGGCGACGGTAGCGGCCCTTGAAAGGCCGGGTCATTCACGTCCGGCTGCGCGGGAAAGAACGCATCAATAAAATATTTCACCCCGTTGAATGTTCGGTCTATATAGCCAACCTCCCACGGTGTAGAATCGTAATAGATTCCGTAGCCCCCACGGATTACGGTACGGCCGTTGCCGGCTGGGTCATAGGCAAAGCCGATGCGCGGACCAAAGCTCAACCTAGGGTTCTTGCGGGTCCGGCTGTCGAAGAAAGGCGCCGCGCCTTCCAGCGGCTGTTTGAAGCCTGCGTCGATGAAACCACTTTCAAACTCGTAGCGAACGCCCAAGTTCACCGTCAACCGGCGGCTAACCTTCCAGTCGTCCTGAACGTAGTACGCCATCTGCCAGGCGATGCCCGCGTTTTCCTTGGTCGAGCCGATGCCCCGCAGGGCGAAAAAATCGGAAGGCGGCAACGTCGTCGTGCAACTGGTCGTCGAGGAACACGTAATCCCGGGGTCATCCACGCTGAAGAAAATTGACGTGTTCTTCACCAGATCGAACAGCGCGTTGTACTTGATGCGCGGGTTAAGGTCGACGCCGAATTTTATACTGTGCAGCCCGTGCCAGTTGGCCTGAGTGGAAAAGTCGTCGCGGAACTGCAACCGGTCCTGCTGCACGTTCTGCGGCGTGGACGCGTTTTGTCCGATCACGATGGACGGAAAGCGCAGGTTGATTCCCAAGCTGGTAGGCTTTAGGTTGTTCATGAAGCGGTTGAACTGCACCGTAAACTGGTTGAGAGTTCGACTTGAGAGCAGAGAAGTCTGCATCGCCTGCCAGGAGATGTTTTCGTTGGTGGCCTTCTGGAACGCGTTTTCTGCCGGCGGCCCGCCATACAGCAGGTTCGGGTCGATGCGCAGGCCTTCAGTCGACGTATTCCGCTGAAACGAGGCCCGGACTGTGGGTAAACTCCGCCGGTGTCCACGGTCTGCGACTTCTGCTGACGGTTTCGTTCGATAGCATAAAAGCCGAATGTCTTGTCCCTGATCAATGCCCCGCCCAGCGCACCTCCGAACTGTTCGCGATTGAAATCAGGTTTTGTCTTTTCAAAAAATCCATTTGCTTGCAGATCCTTTTGCCGATAGAGGAGAAAGCCGCTGCCGTGCAGCGTGTTGGTTCCTGACTTTGTCACCACGTTGATAAACGGGCCAGAAGAATGTCCGTATTCCGCGGAAAATTGGTTGGTGACGACCTGGAACTCCTCGATCGCGTCCTCTGGCACCAGGCCGACCGGTCCGCCCACGATGTTGTCGTTGAAATTGCCGCCATCCACGCTGATACCAGAGCTTCGTGCTGTCGCTCCGCCAGAGACCACACCGCCGTACAGCCGCTTCGTCGGATCGTACGATGGCGAAGGTGCTGCTCCCGGAATCAGGTTGGCTAGTTGCTGGAAGTTGCGGTCGTTGATGGGCAGGTTCGCGATCTGCGCCTGTGACACTGGCTGCTCGATCTGCGACGTCGAGGTGTCCACCTGCGTCGCCATGCTGGAGACTGCCACTTGCTGGGTCTCCCCCGCTACCTTCAGGACAAGGTTGGCGGTGATGGTGTCGCCCACAGTGAGATTGACCTTGAGGGTTGCGGTGGCAAAACTGCTCTTCTGCGCCTTGACCTCGTAGGACCCGCGCGGCAGCAGGTTGAACCGGTAAAACCCTTCCCCGTTTGTGGTGGCGGTGCGATGCACTGCCGTTTCCACGTTGGTGGCGGTAATGACCGCGTTCGCCACCACCGCTCCCGTCGGATCAGTGACGACTCCCTGCAGGTTGGAGGTTACTACTTGGGCCTGCGCCGCCCCCACCACGCATACTACGGCGAGTAAAAACAGACTTCCCCTCAGATGGTTCATGCGGGGCTCCCTCACTCCTCCGTTTTGACAGAGGCGCAACAGTGTCCTACGGCTCACAAGTGATTTACCCAGGATTTTCTTTTTTGGACTCCCAGGCAGAGGGCATTGTACACCGCCGTGCCTTCAGCCAAGGTGGGACGCAGATGCAAGCAGATGCAAAAAGAATTATCCTGCCGAGGATGGTGGGCTTTTGAAAATTTGGAACACTTGAGCGGGTGGGGTGCTTGCTACCCTTGGAGGGACTTTGGAGCGGCAAAGGGATTAATGTTGGATCGAATGACGGCCTTGCAAACAGTTCGCGTGACCATGCAGGAAGGCTTTACGGCAGTTCACAAAGCGAATGCAATGGCCATCCGCTTGAATTGCAGCACAAGCTCCGCCGGACGCAGAGCTAGCAGGAACTGCGCCATAACTTTCGGCATCGAGCATCGCTTGATTGCACCCATGGCGTCGAACTGTGCCCTACACTCAATCCGTAATACAATTCTTATCGTCTACCGAGTCAGATAGGAAATCCCGACTCGAGCCGACGGTCCATGCTGTCAGCAAGCTGGAGATTTTATGGTTCGCGATCGCACTCCATCCCCCGAAATTCCCCGGTTTAGAGAAATATCCCGAACAAGCTGCAGAAAGATGGCGACGAAGCTTGGCCTGGCGATGGCATATGTTCTCTGTCTGGAAAAGGGCAGGCAGTCAGTTTCAAAACTGACGGTTCCGGCAACTTCAGTGTGTATCTCGATCCGGGCACCTACACGGTACACCCCAGTGGCGATAAAAGTCTGGAGGGAGTGATCCACGGATACCCGCAAGCAGCGCAAGAAGACATTCACATGAAAAGGAAGTAGCGCCATGTCCGAAGACCGGGAAACGCTGCCGCCCCGCCCGAAACCTGAGGAGAAAAGTAAGGGGCGCCTGCTAGATTGGCTGGACGCCATTGCGAAGTTGGTGGGTGCAGCTGCAGTTCTAGCGGTTGCGCTGATCGCGAACTCCTTTCAAGGCCGGCTCACCGGTGTTTCCATACAGAGTCAACGGGAACAGGCAGAGAGCCAGCTGCGTGCGAACATGTTCAGCAGCCTAATTGGTCCGATCGCGGGACCGCAAACGAACGGCAAGGCGCTCTCCCCCGACCGCGAGCAACTGATCGCGCAACTTTTGGCTCTCAATTTCAACGAGAATTTTGAATTGAAGCCCTTGTTGGAGGATGCTGGCGAAAGACTGGCTCCGAAAATCGACTCGCGGCGAAACAATGGCCCGCAGCAGGCGGACACACGCGAGCCTTTGTGGTCCATCGCTCGGCGAATTGCTGAGCGACAGCGGGCTTCCATTGCTTGGGAATGGGCGGCCTCGAAGGCTGGTCGGCAGGCACAAGAGGGATGGACGTGGCACTTCTTTGGCGGGCAGCAGCGCGCAAACGCGTCGAGTGCGCCTGCGTGCGAATCGTACACGTTGACCGTCGATTCGACACGCCCGCCGTCTTCCGGGATTACAGAGCCGCCTGGGTGCCAGTTGGCGATCGGGTTCGGAGAAACGGTGCGGTTGAAATCGCCCGACCAGAACTACACGCTGCAAATGACAGTGGTGCACCCGGATTGGAAGAATCAAAGGGTCACTGTAAGTGTGTGGCCGTTTCTGACCAGGCAATCGCGTCCGGTCGAGACCGATACTGCATATCGTTTCCCACTTGGGTGGTTTGATTTTCCTTTTACCGACAATACATTGCTTCCCGATGGCAACCGCTTTGCGATCTATCTTCGGCTCGTGAGCGCCGAGTTTGAAAAGGTGACTGTGGTGGCGATGTGGTTCCCGAAGGGCTACTTCACGCCACGAGAACGTCCGCTCAATTACCGAGAGGTACAGCAGTTACTGGGGAGACCGCCGCAATAGAGTGCCAGCAGACGCCTGTAGCGTAAACGCCATGATCTGTAGACACGAGAAAACAACGCCCATTTCTGGTAATAGATTTTCGGCAAACTCCAGAACACGACTGCCTCGCACTTTCGCGCGGATTCGCGGAATAGTGTCGAAACGAAACTATTTTGTCGGGAGGTCTTCCAAACGAGGTAAGTAGAATAAAGGTCAAACAAAATGGACAATCACGAACTCACGCCGCCTTATTTCCGCTGCCTTATTCACCTGATCCGCCCTTTTCCCGATTTTGACTTCTTTTTTCAACGGCACTCATGCCAGCGATCGGAGCGGTCTTCCGTAAAGGTCGGGAGTGGGTGGCGTGGATGGGATTAGTTCCGCACGAACACTCAACGGTTGGCAAGCTGAGCCTGCTCGACATCAGCAAGCGTGGGGAACTGGTATCTGCGACGACTGTTCGTACAAGGCGTCGGCGCAGTCTACAATATAGAGAGAAGCAGTCTTCCGTTTTGCCATCTCATGGTTCGCCTGCAAGCCTGGCAGGAAACAGTCTCCCAAGTGAGTGGGGAAGGAGTGCGGCGCATTCCATCCTGCGGGAGTTCATCAACTCCAACTTCTGTGCCTCCGATTTTTGCGCGACAACAACGTTCCGCACCGTCAATTCACGCTTTTTGCGCGACAACAACGTTCCGCACCGTCAATTCACGCATGATCTGCTGGACGAGGAGGTGGATCGCCTTACACAAGGAAAAGTGGTAGGTTGGTTCCACAAGGTGCGCTTTGAATCGTCCGCGCGATCGCAAATCGCAGCATTCTCGCCGATCCCGGAACCCAAAGATGAAAGATATTGTCAACGCAAAGGTAAAGTTTCGCGAGCGTTTGGCCCGTGTTGTCATTTCGGTTGTGAGCATCTGCGCAACCGTGATGTTGCTTGAGATCGCCATTCGAATCATCAAGCCCCAAGATATAGGCTTTTGGGATAGTCATTCCATTCGGCGGCTCCAAAACACGCCTCCTCACTTCGTAGAAAATATCCCCCACGGTCGCGCTAACCTCTTTGGTGTTCAGGTTAGCATCAACAGCTATGGTCTTCGGGAAGACGACATCAGCGTTCCGAAGCCACCTCACACTTTTCGCCTGCTCGCAATCGGTGATTCGATCACCTTTGGGTACGGCATCCCTGTTGAAGAAACGTACGTGAAGGTGTTGGAAAAGCGCCTGAATGAAAATGCTTCTGCCAACATACGGTACGAGGTGCTGAATGGAGGAACGATTGGCGGTTCGCTAGGCGATTACTACCACTTGCTGAATCAAAAAGCGGAGCTTCTAAAGCCTGATTTAGTACTCGTCGGCCTCGCTCTAAACGATATTCTAGTCTATTCCGAGTCAGGATCCATTTTGGAGCAGAGGGATGAACAATTGCACGGCCAGGGGCTCGTTCTGATCCGTAAGTTAAACCGCTTCTTACTGCGCCATTCCCAGTTGTACATATTCTGCTACGCACGACTGAAGTCCTTCTTATATGGTTCCGGGATCTTAGATATCAATACAGTTCAAGGCTTGAATTTTGTCGCGCTGGCGCCTTCTTCGGCATATCAGAAGGAGGCATGGCAATCAAGCTTAAGGATGCTATCAAAAATAGTTGAGTTCTGCCGCGGACGCGGGTACCGAATTGCGGTGATCATTTTTCCTGTGGAGATGCAGTTGTCGTCCGCAGAACTCCATTTCTATCGAGATCAGTATCATTTGCGGCTGGGTGATGAGGCGCTTTCCGGCGAACCTCAGCAACGTGTGCGGGAGTTCGGTGCAACAACTGGAGTCACAGTCGTGGATTTACTCTGCGTTTCGCGCTTACCATCCGGGAGACCTGTATCTTCGAAATAAGATGATCCGCGCTGATGCCAGCCATCTATCTATCAAAGGACATCGTATAGCCGCTGATGAGATCTTTCGTGTCCTCAAACATTCATTGGTCGATACAACATGTCCTGCCACAGAGGACCGCAACAGAAAGCCAGGACGGGGGTGCGGCTAGGCCGTTATGCAGGTTCGAAGGTTACCTTTGAAGACGGCGTTGCTTATCTCATCGCTAGTTTTTATAGCCCTGGTTTTAGAGATTTCTCTCCGAGTTGCTTTCTATCAAAGCAAGGATTTTGCGATGGAGATGTGGAAGTACGCGGTTCAACTTAAGCGTCCCGTTGCAGAACCTGCATTGAGGTTCGTACATGTCCAACAGTCATGCGTTCCTGATGGGTGTGGATGTGAACATCAACTCCAAGGGCTTAAGGGATTATGAATATTCGTTCGCGAGATCTCCGGGGACATACCGAATCATGATGCTCGGTGACTCAACCACATTTGGCTGGGGGGTTCCGCTCGAAGCTACTATCCCCAAGCTACTGGAACACGAACTTAACCAACGCCCGCCTGCTGCCATCGATAAATTCGAGGTGATCAATGCCGGAATCGGAAATTACAACACGGTGCAGGAGGTAGCCTACTATCAGAGCTTTACTAAGGCCTTCGATCCGGATCTTGTAATTCTTATATTTTTCATTAACGATCCAGAGCCTGTTCCAGCAGGAAGAAAAGGATTTCTCATCGATCGATCCTATTTGGCGGCGTTCGCGACTAGCAGATTTGATATGCTTTTAAGACGTTTCGGGAAACGGCCCGATTGGAAGACGTATTACGCCTCTTTGTATGAGAACGACAACCCAGCGCTTAAAGCCTGCGAAGGTGCGCTTGCAAGTTTAGCCACAATAGCTCGCAACCGAGTTTTGGTAGCACTGTTGCCTGAACTACGCCAAATCAATGATGATTCCTATCCTTTCATGGCACAGCACCAGCAAATCAGCAGTTTCTTGAGCGCGAAAGGCATTCAAGTCATTGACCTGATCAATGGATTGAAGGATCATGGCCCCGAAAGCACTCTCTGGGTTGCACCTACAGACGACCATCCGAACGGAAAAGCCAACGCGTTGATCGCTAAACAGCTGCGGGATTGGCTCTGGGTAAACGGTTGCTTTCGTTCTCGGCGGAGCTCACAACCCGAATAGAGCGAGAGCCAGGCCGGCCTAGGACGGGAGGCGTGTACGCCAATTTGAGGGATCTGCGTTGCCCTACTTGGCGAATAGCGAAGACACGAGTGTGCTCACTTCCGCCCTCAACTTAGACAGGGCATCATTGTGCCAACCACGTATCGATGTGAGAAAAACGACCAAAGCTGCGCGGCCGTTTCTCACTCACACACTTCAACAATCGATAGGGCATACGATGTGAGTACAAGCTGACGTGGCCCCGAAAACTGGACCGCCTAGAATGTGAGTTCTCCCAAACCCAGGAGAGGAGAACCGCAATGAAAGGCACGCGACACAGCGAAGAGCAGATCATCGCAATCCTGAAGCAAGGCGAGGCCGGGTTGAGGACGGCGGAGTTATGCCGGCAGCACGGGATCAGCGAGCAAACTTACTACCGCTGGA
>WNGJ01020199.1_pt1 | contig 10958 bp, 8 predicted proteins | sample 5400611 | NCBI WGS metagenome assembly WNGJ01 (sample SAMN13153375, study PRJNA577476) | soil metagenome | isolation source: 40 cm soil or saprolite under Garry oak tree replicate 1 | place: USA:California | collected 2016-06-15 | reverse complement strand
TCGATGGCGCCGAGCTGGTCCGGTGTCTCCACGTAGGGGAAGGCGTCCTCGAGCTCGCGCTGCCACGGGGTGTCCGGGCCGAACGCAAACCCGGGCGAGGCCATCCGCGCCGAGTACAGCCGGATCAGCTCCGAGGCGATCTGCCGGACGGCCTTGCGCGCCCGGCCCTTGGCCTTGGCCCAGTCCGCCCCGCCGAGCCGGTGCAGGGTCGGGGCCTCCCCGCCCGAGTACCTGGTCACCTCGTCCAGCTGGTCGGTCGGCACGTACAGCCGGTCCGGCGGCTGGCCCCGCCGGCCCGGCGCGTACTCGATCACCAGGTACTCCCGGGTGGCCCCGGCCGCGGTCCGCGAGGTCATCTCCACGTACCGGCCGACGCCGTGCTGCTCGTGCACCACGTAGTCGCCGGATTTGAGCTGCAGCGGGTCGACGCCGCCGCGCCGCCGGCTGGGCATCCGCCGCATGTCCCTGGTCGTGGGCAGCCCGGCCGGGTGCCCGGCCAGGTCGCTCTCGGTGAGCAGGGCCAGCCGGGCGGCGGGCCAGACGAAGCCGTTCTGGACCCGGGCCGTGGTCACATAGGGGACGCCGGCCTCGGGCGGTTCGGTGACGTCCCGCAGGCGGGCGCCGATGTCCTCGCCCCGCAGCATCTCGGTCAGCCGCTGGGCCGGCCCGTGGCCTTCGGTAACCAGCACGACCCGCCAGCCGTCGGCCAGCCAGTCGCGCACGTCGGTGAGCATGCGGCTGGTGTCACCGCGATACGACGGCGCCATCCAGGCATTGACCCGGAACGGGCCTGGTTCACCCGACCCGTTCGGCTCAATTGCCTGAGCTGGGTCGGCGCCCGCCTCGTCCGCGTCGGTCACCCCGAACGGCGCGATCGTCCACCAGGGCAGGCCGAGCGCGGCCGCCGCGACCCGGACCCGCTCGATCGGCTGGAACGCCGCCGCACCGAGATCGATCGGCGCCTCGCCCCCGGCCGCCGCGTTGACCCAGGAGGCCTCGAGGAACTCCTGGCTCGTGCGGACCAGTTCCTCCGCCCGGGCGCGGACCCGCTCCGGGTCGCAGGCGAGCACGAGGCCGCCCGCCGGGACGTAGTCGACGAGCAGTTCCATCCGTTCCGCCAGCACCGGCGCGAACGCCTCCATGCCCTCGACGGCGATGCCCTCGGCCAGCTTGCCGAGGGGGTCGGCCAGGGCCGGATGGGTGTCGGCGAGTTCCTTGGCCCGGTCCCTGACCGCGGGGGTCAGCAGCAGCTCGCGGCACGGCGGCGCCCACAGCCCGTGCTCGGCCGGGCCGATGCTGCGCTGGTCGGCGACCTTGAAATAGCGGATCTCCTCGATCGTGTCGCCGAAGAACTCGATCCGGAGCGGATGCTCCTCGGTGGGCGGGAACACGTCCACGATGCCGCCGCGCACGGCGATCTCGCCGCGGCTGCCGACCATGTCGGCCCGCGTGTAGCCGATCTCGACCAGCCGGACGAGCAAGTCGTCCAGTTCGCAGGCCTGACCGACCTGCAGCATGACCGGCTCGAGGTCGCCGAGCCCGGCCACGATCGGCTGCAGCAGACTCCTGACCGGGGTCACCACGACCGTCAGCGGGCCGTTCGGCTCGCCGGGGCCCGCCGGGTGGGCGAGGCGTCGCAGCACGGCGAGCCGCTGCCCGACCGTGTCCGAGCGCGGCGACAGCCGCTCGTGCGGCAAGGTCTCCCAGCCGGGGAAGAACGCCACGCTGTCCGGCGGCAGGAACGAGCCGAGCCCCGCCGCCAGGTCCTCGGCCTCCCGGGCCGTGGCCGTGACCGCGAGCACGAACCCCGCGGGGCGGGCCAGCGCGGCCGCCAGTACCGGCCGCAGCGCCGGCGGTGCTACCAGATCAGTACCGGCCGGTTCGGCGTCAGCCAAGTCCGGGCCGGCGCGCGCGACCACGTCGCGCAGTTGCGGGTCGTCATCGAGAATGTTGAGCAGTCCTGCGAGGCTCATAATGTCCTTGTGATCGCCGTTCGTCCCTCGTCCTGGCTGCCCCTGGCCTCGGATGGGACCGGGTGCGGGCAGCATGAACCGGCCGGGTCCAGGCAGACCCGGCTATCGGCGGAACCCTCTAAGTTTACGCGTTTCGCCGCACCCGCGCGCGGGCAACCCCGGCTCGTATAACGCCCTGAACCCCGGATTTCATGGCGCTGGAACGCACTGAATCCGGGCTTTGGTCGCGTTCTGGCGCCTCGCAACCCGGCTCAGGCGGCCGGGTGGCGGCGGGCTGGCCGACCGGGTAACGGGGTGAGGGGGCCCCTGCCCCCGTCAGATGGGGGCGAGGGCCCCCTGACCCTAACGGGGCTGCGTGCCCCAGTGACGGCTGATGCCTGCGGGGCATGTGAGGTAATCCCGACCCCGGTCGCCGACGTCATCGTTCCGACATAGGCCCCAGAACCCGGATTGTGCGGTTTCGGTCCACGCTCACGCGCGGGCCGGGCCGTCGAGCCAGCGGGCCGCGCCTTCCGAGCGGAAAGTAACTGATCGACTACGCTTTGACTTCGGATGGCGAGGCAGCTGGATGTCGGCGAGGCGGGGATGGCAGCGGCGCGGGGGATGGCAGCGGGGATGGCATGAGCGACGGCGGGGGGCAGGCCGAGGCGCAGCAGGCGGTGCGGCGGGCGCGGCACGCCGCGAGCCAGGCCCGCAGTGCCGCGGCGAACCGGGCGCACCGCGAGCAGATGGTCCGGGAGATGTTCGCGCTGCCCGTGCGCGACTGCGCCTACCGGTGCGTGGGCCGGCCGATCCACGTGCTGCGCGCCGGACGCCAGACCCCCCTGGCCGAACTAGGCCTGGGCCAGCTGCGGGACAGCGGCTTCGAGATCTCCGTGGTGACGGTGGACCAGGCTGGCGACGGCGACAGCGACGTAGTCGCCGGGGACCTGCGCACCGTGCCGATCGCGCCGCGCTCGTTCGATGTCGTGCACTGCGCGCTGCTGCTCGACCGCATCGCGCATGTCGAGCTGGTGCTCGACCGCTTCGTCTCGGCGCTGCGGCCCGGCGGGCTGCTGTTGCTGCGCATACGCGACCGGGACTGCGCGGTCGGGCTGATTGACCGTCTGCTGCCGCGGTGGGCCAGGCGCATGCTGTGGGCCCGGCTGGTCCCGGGCCGGCCCGGACCGTTTCCCGCCGTGTACTCCAAGGCCGCGTCCGATCGCGGGATCCAGACGTATACGCAGCTGCGCGGGCTGATCATCGTGCAGCGCGCGACCGCGATGACCGTGCCCGGCGGCCCCGGCCGGCTGGCCCGGGCCTTCTGCGCGGCCTGCCGCCTCATCTGCCGGGTGAGCCGCGGCCGCCTGACCGACGCGCACGACGAGGTGCTTTACGTGATAAGAAAGCCCGAGGACCGCTTCGCGCGAGTAGTGTGACGTCCTGCCGGGGGGCCTCCCTTCCCGCTCCGGACCCCGACAGCAGTTCCGTGGGCCGTCGTGGTTTTCGCATACCTGGAGCACGCTGGCATACCGTGTCAGAGTCACGTTCGGAGGCACAGCTGACTGAGAAATCTCTTCCAACGACCCCGCCGGCCTTGCCCGCGGAGCTCGCCGACTGGCCTGCCTGCACGCTCGGCGAGGCCCAGCTGGGCGACCTCGAGCTGCTCACCTCAGGGGCGTTCGCGCCGCTGCGCGGCTTTATGGACGCGGCCGAGGTGGCCGCGGTGACCGAACGCGGCACGCTGGCTGACGGCACGCCCTGGCCGGTGCCGGTGACCCTGGACGTGCCCGCCGCCACGGTTCCCGATGGCGCCGCCCGCCTAGTCCTGCAGGATCCGGAGGGCTCGCCGCTGGGCGTGCTCTCGATCACCGAGCGGCTGGCCGCCCCCGGGTCCGGGCTGGTCCGGCTGGCCGGGCCGGTCACCCCGCTGCGCGAGCCCGAGCATGGCCCGTTCCGCCAGCTGCGCAGGCGCCCGCAGGACGTGCGGGCCGAACTGGCCGGGCCGGACGGGTCGGCCGCCGGGAACGTGCTCGCCTACGCGACCCGGCGGCCCCTCAACAAACGGCACATCGGCCAGCTGCGCCACTACGCGGGCCAGCTGAACGCCCGCCTGCTGCTCCTGCCCCTGGTCGCCGGGCCGGCCGAGATCGTGACCAGGCCGGAGGCGCTGGTCCGCGCGGTCCTGGCGGCCAGGCAGCATCTGCCGGCCGGCACGCTCGTGGTCCCGGTGCCGCTCGCGCCGCGCCGTGTCGATTCCTTGGGCGCCCGGGCCGCGGAGAACCTCGACCTGCGGGCCCAGGGCATCGTCGCCGCGGCCTATGGCGCCACCCATCTGCTGGCCGACTCATCCGACGTCACGGGCGCGCCGGCCGGGACGAGAAACGGCACGCTGGCGCTGCCCGGAGTGCCCATCCCGGTCATCAGCGCGGGTGAGTGGGCATACGACCCGCGCTCGGAGGTGTGGCGCCCGCTGGCGCTGATCGAGCCGGGTGCCGAACGGGGCGAGCTGACCGCCTCCGAGCTCGGCGCGCTGCTCGATTCAGGCGCCGAGGTGCCGGGCTGGCTCGCTCCGTCGAGCGTGGCCCGTGAGCTGCGCCGGGCCCGCCCGCCGCGGGCCGAGCGCGGGCTCGCGGTCTTCTTCACCGGACTGTCCGGTTCGGGCAAGTCCACCATCGCCCGCGGGCTGGCCGAGGCGCTGACCGAACGCGGCGACCGCACCGTCTCGCTGCTCGACGGCGACCACGTCCGGCGCCTGCTGTCCGCCGGGCTGACGTTCTCCCGGGCCGACCGGGACCTCAACATCGCCCGCATCGGCTACGTGGCAGCCGAGGTGGCCCGGCACGGCGGCATCGCCATCTGCGCCCCGATCGCGCCCTACGCGGAGGCGCGCGCCGCCGCGCGCCGGATGGTCACCGAGGTCGGCGACTTCCTGCTCGTCTACGTGTCGACTCCGATGGACGTGTGCGCGGCGCGTGACCGCAAGGGCCTGTACGCCAAGGCCCGCGCCGGGCTGATCACCGGTTTCACCGGCGTCTCCGATCCCTACGAGGAGCCGCGTGACGCCGACCTAGTGCTCGATACCTCGGTGATGACCCGCCAGGAAGCCGTGGACGCCGTGCTGAAGCTGCTGACCACGGGCGGCTGGCTGGCCAGCCCGGACGAGAAAGCCGAGGTCGGCGGGTCGGGGACCAGCGCGGTCTCGAGGGGGGGCGACGGACCGGGGCCGGTGCTCAGGGTCGGCCCGTTCGGCCCGTCCGTCCGCCGGCTGTAGCCGGTCTCGCCCCCCGGTCAGTCCCGGTCTTCGGCGCGGGTGCCTTCCTCGAGCCTGGCCCGGAACCCCGGGCTCCGGGGACGCCGGTTCCTCAGCCGCGCCATCAGCGCTCCCGACATGACGTCCCGCTGCCGGGATAGCAGCACGAAGCTGGCTATCCCGCTCACCGCGAACGCCAGCGCGAGCAGCAGCAGCCCGCGCGCGCCCACCAGGTAGAGCAGGACAGCCGACACCACGAGCAGCACGATCCGGGCTGACGTGTAGGCGAGTGTGGCACGCATGACAGGCCCAGCATAGTCAGTCCGCGGCGAGCGTCGCCGCCAGCAGGGCGGGGTCGATGTTGCCGCCGGACAGCACCGCTACCGTCGCCGCCGCCGGCGGCAGTTCCTCCCGGTGATACAGCCACGCCGCGACCGCGGCCGCGCCGCCGGGTTCGGCCACCAGCCGGGCCTGGGTCGCCAGCATCCTGACCGCGCCAAGCATCTCGTCCTCGGCCACCGTGACGATGTCGGCCACCAGCTCACGGATGTGCGCGAACGGCAGCGCGCCGACCTGCTCCACCCGGAGCGCGTCCGCCACCGTCCGCTGGACGTCGGCCGCGGGCCAGGCGACCCGCTCGCCGCGGCGCAGGGAGTCACGGGCGTCTGCGGCGAGGGCGGGTTCGACGCCCACCACGGCCGCGTCCGGGCGGCAGGCCCGGACGGCCGCGGCGATCCCCGAGATGAGCCCGCCGCCGCTGACCGGTACCAGGACCAGGCCGACCTGCGGGCAGTCGGCCGCGATTTCCAGGCCGACGGTGCCCTGGCCGGCGATGACCGCCCGGTCGTCGAACGGCGGGATCGGTACGTACCCGTGCTGGGCTACCAGATCCTCGGTCGCGGCCACCCGCGCCGCCAGGGTCGGCTCTACCCGCACTAGCTCCGCGCCGTAGTACTCGATCGCCTCCGTCTTGACCTTCGGCGCCGTCCGCGGGACCACCACGACCGCCCGCACGCCGAGCAGGGCCGCGGCGTAGGCCACCGCGTGACCATGGTTCCCGCTGGAATGGGCGACGACTCCGTGCTGCCGGGCGGCCTGCTCGCTGGCCGTGATCGCGGTATATGCCCCGCGCAGTTTGAACGACCCGGTTGGCTGCAGCGACTCGGGCTTGACCAGCAGCGGCGGCTCGACCCCGGCCACGGGGATCAGCGGCGTGCGGACTGCCACCCGCTCGAGCCCGCGGGCCGCGTCCAGTATCTCGGCCAGGCCGACCAGCCCGGATCCGGCCCCGCTCATCGCGCCACCCCCTGCCGTTTCACCCGGCGCCGTTTCACCCGGCGCCGTTTCGCCGGGCGAGGCCGCCGCATGCCATGGTCGTCCCGATCCTGGTCGGGCCCTGGAGCCCTGATTTACCACCGCGAACTGGTGCATTATTACCGAAGGTCATGAACTCGCTACCATATGCCGCTAGGCCATCCGCGAAACGCCGACCAATTTCCAGAAATCTAGGTAGAAAGTACTCGTTCAGCGCCAAACTAGAGGAACCTAACCGAGGCTTGGGGACAGTCGGAGGAGACTGAACGTGGACGGCAACAACGAGCGCTTGCTCACACCTGGAGAGGTGGCCGCACTGTTCCGGGTGGATCCGAAGACCGTCACCCGACGAGCATCCGGACTCCCGGGGGACACCGCAGGTTCCGCGAGTCCGAGGTACGGGCACTACTGCGCGGCGACAGCGTACCCTCGCCGCAGGGCCACCCGGCGGCCTGACCGCGCGCGGCCCGGCCGCGCCCCGACCGTGAAAACCCTGACCGTGAAAACAGGGACCGCGAGTTCAGGACTCTTCGCCCTCCGCGGTGTCCTGCCAGGTGTGCTCGCCGTTCAGCCTGGCGAACTCGAGGAACTCCTGGCGCAGGGCCTCGTCGTCCTGGCGCCACTGGTCACGGCGCCGCTCGGCTTCCTCGGGCGTCAATGCCTGCTCGGCTAGCCGGGCGTAGTCGGCGTCCTGTGGCCCGATCTCCACGTAGACGTCGCCGAGGATGCGCCCGTCGTTGCCCGTCGCGGTCTGCGGGACCATCAGGTTCCCGTTCGGCAGTCGTATGACAAACATCGCTAATCACCAAGTTCGCCGGGGAAGCCCCGGCCTTCAGGCCGGGAAGGGATCCGGTGCCCTGCGCAGCGGGGCAGAATGTCGTAGGCGGTCGCTACCGTGGCCGCATGTCCCGGTACCGGTTGCGGCCCTCGGCTGCTCAGGAGGCCACACTGCTCGGCCACTGCGCGCACGCCCGCTACGTGTGGAACTTGTGCGTAGAGCAGGAATCGCAGTGGCGTCCAGGCCGCGGGAAAATGCTGGGGTTCGCCGGGCGCTGCCGTCAGCTGTCCGAGGCCAGGGCGGCCGAGCCGTGGCTGGCCGCGGGCAGCGTGATCGTCCAACAGCAAGCCATCCGCGACCACGACCAGGCCATGCGGAACTACTATGCCGGGACGCACCGCCGCCCGTCGTGGCGCAAAGCCAGCCGGGACGAGGGATTCCGCATCGTCCACCTGAAGCCACGAGATGTGCGCAGGCTGAACCGCAACACCGGTGAGGTGCGAATCCCGAAAGCCGGGTGGGTGCGGTTCCGCTGGTCCCGGCAGGTGCCTCAGGACGCGAAGTCGTTCCGGGTAACCCGTGACCGGGCCGGCCGCTGGCACATCGCCTTCGCGGTCATCCCGGAGCCGGTACCCGCGCCAGGCACCGGCCAGACGGTGGGTATTGACCGGGGCGTGGCGGTGGCCGCGGCCCTGTCGACGGGTGAATTGCTGCACGCCCCCGGCCTTACCGCGCCGGAGCGCAAGCGACTGCGGCGGCTGGAGCACACGCTTGCCCGCGCCCGGCGCGGCTCGAACCGCCGCGCGCGAGTCCGGCTCGCCATCGCCCGCCTGAAGGCCCGCGAGAGGTACAGGCGCACGGACTGGACCGAGAAGACCAGCACCGACATCGCCGGGCGATTCGACGTGATCCGCGTCGAGGATCTCCATATCACCAACATGACCCGGTCCGCGAAGGGCACTGTAGAGGAACCGGGCCGGAATGTCCGGGCCAAGGCCGGGCTGAACCGGGGCATTCTGCGATCCGGGTGGGGCCTGCTGGTCCGCCGCCTGCAGGACAAGGCACCCGGCAGAGTCGAGAAGGTACGTCCCGCGTACACGAGCCAGCGCTGCTCGGCGTGCGGGCACATCGCAGCGGGCAGCCGCGAGAGCCAAGCCCTGTTCCGCTGCGTGGCCTGCGGCTACGCCTGCAACGCCGACGTGAACGCGGCCAGGAACATCGCGGCGGGGCACGCCGTGACTGCGCGGGGAGGCTTCCGGGCTGCCGGGCCTGCGAACCGCGAACCTCAACCTGTGCTCCTTCCATCAGCGTAGGACCGGATTGGAATCCTCCGCCCTCAGGCGGAGGAGGATGTCAACCTAGATGCCATAGCGCCGGTTGAAGTACAACATGACCTGCAATGCCGTCCGTGTGTCCCCGCTCAGCATGTCCACGAGAGCCGGGCGCTGCCGGGACGCGATCGCGGCGAAGGCGTCCGCGAAGAACTCCTTGCGCCCGAGGCCACCGGGCTGCCGGTGGAAATCACTGGCGAAATGTGACTCGCATAGATCGTAGAGCACGCGGAACTCCGCTGAGTCGGATTGCCATTTGCCTGGCGGGCTGTCGAGATCGTCCAGCGCGTGTCCGACCTCGTGGCACATCACGTCCGGGGTCGGCGACGGCCGCGAGCCGACCACGATCTTGCGTTCGCCGTAGGCGCCAGCACAGGCATCCCAGGTGGCCCGCCCGGACGGCAGCGCAACGCCGCGCAGGCTAGTCATGTCGTCGAGTTCAGGAACACCGCCCTCGCCGATGAAGATGGCGTCGAGGCCGTCGGCGAGCTTTTCCTTGATCCGGAAGGGCAGCTCGGCCAGCCGGTCCACGGCCATCACCACCTCCCGGGGCGGCGGCGACGCCGGGTCCCACTGCCGCCACAGGATGGCCTCGAGCGAGCCGCAGTGCCTCCGGCCGTCGCCGGTCCGCGGCTGCTCCCGCGGATGCGCCGCCGCATAGGGTAGCCCGGACTGCGAGAGCGGTACCGCGGGCCGCCAGGAAGCTCGGCCGAGCCCGTCCGGCTGGCGTGGGACGCCGGCCGCGACCCGGGCGAGCGAGTCCGCGCGGGCCTCCGCTCGCGCGGCGGCCTCGGCCGACTCCGCCGCTTCCTGCCAGTGCGCGCGCGGCGCGGGCGCGGCCGCCACCGGCCCGGCGGTTTCGGCAGGCGCTTCCCTGATCCGCGCCCTGGCTGCCCCGGCGCGCACGCCGGGCGGACCCGCTCCCCGGCGAGGGCCCGGCGCCGACGGTCCTGATCCCGCTGCGGTCTGCTCGGCTGGGGTCCGATCGGCCGGACCCCAGTCGGCCGGGGCCTGGCCGGCCGACCTGGCCGGAGCGCCGCCCGGCGAAAACGGCGCTTGCGGGGCCGGTGACCCGCCAGGCCAGGGTGTGGCCGTGTGAGCCAGTTCGGCGGGCGGCCCGCTCGGCGCGGGGCCGCGACGGCGGTCGCGGCGATGCCTGCCCTGAACACCAGAAACCCCCGGAGTCGCCTCGGCCGGAGGCCTGCGGGAGTGAGCGAGCCGACGGATGCGGTCGAACAGCCTTAGCCGCATGTACCGTTCTCCTGCTCTGTTGCCCTGACGGCCAGCGTATGACGAGTTTGCCCGCCACGTCATCTGATGGGATGAATGGCCGCTGGCGGAGGTCCGGCGCAAAATTTGACTTAATTCCGCCCATAGCGTAGACGGCTGACGTTAGGCTTCGGCCATGTTGCTGTCCGGTGCCCTGTTTGCCCTGTTCATGATGGGCTTCTGGCTATATTGCCTGACAGACGCCATTTTGACCCCGCCCGGCGAGTGCCGGGGCATGCCCAAACCGGCCTGGATCGCTGTCATCACCCTGACCTTCATCGGCGGGGCCGTCGCCTGGCTCATCGTCAGGGAGCCGCTGTGCAGCCCGGCCTCCTCGCTCGCGGCGGCGCCGCACCCCGATGATCCAGGCGACCGCTACTTTCGAAGCGGGCGATGGACGGACGCGGACGATGCCGTAGCACGTCATCCGGCCGGGCGGGCCAGGACCTCAGCCACCACGGCGCCCAGGGGGCCTGACGACGACCCGGAGTTCCTCCGCGCGCTGGACCGCGCGATCCGCGGCAACTCGCAGGCAGGCGGAGAGCTCTGAAGGCAGCATTCCGGGTCGCCTAGCTTCCCGTGACTCAGCTTCCGGTCACTCAGCCCACGCCGGCGTAGGAGTGCATCCCGGCGATGAACGTCTGCACCACCAGGATGTTGAAGATCAGGCTGGCGAAGCCGAGCAGCTGGACGTAGTGGGCCCGGCGGCCGCGCCAGCCCGCGGTGGCCCTGGCGTGCAGGAACGAGGCGTAGAGCACCCAGGTGATGAAGGCCCAGGTCTCCACCGGGTCCCAGCCCCAGTACCGGCCCCAGGCCTGGTCGGCCCAGATGGCGCCGGCGATGACGCCGAAGGTCCAGACCGGGAAGCCGAACACGATGGTCCGGTAGGTGAGCCGGTCGAGTTGCTCGATGCCCGGCAGCCTGCGGACGATCCCGTTGCCGGGCGCGGCCCGGCCGGCCGCCACCCGCCGGGTGTACCTGTCGACCCAGAGGTAGACGAAGCCGAGCACCGCCGAGACGAAGAAGATGCCGGTCGCCAGCGTCATCGCGGTGACGTGGAT
>WNGJ01029774.1_pt1 | contig 10959 bp, 8 predicted proteins | sample 5400611 | NCBI WGS metagenome assembly WNGJ01 (sample SAMN13153375, study PRJNA577476) | soil metagenome | isolation source: 40 cm soil or saprolite under Garry oak tree replicate 1 | place: USA:California | collected 2016-06-15 | reverse complement strand
ACGAAGCGTCCTCGGTCGCGCCGAGCCCAAGGAGCAGCATGACCGAAATAAGCTCCCATTGATCGCCTTGGTGATCGTTCCACCGGTGCCCTGCTACGGATGCGCGGGCAGCAGCGGCGCCAGCCTGTCCCGCTCCTCATCCGATGAGGCGTGATGGTTCAGCTGATCATTCACCCGAAGCGATCTATGCCAAACTCCATGAGACACGCCCTGGTGCCAGGAGCTCGGCGGTGGTTGGCTGAAGACGCAATGTGAGCGACCCCGCAGAGGCAGTCGGACCAAGGGAGCGGTCACTAGCGGCCACGGGTCCGAACAGCAGGCCGGCAGTCTTCACAGCGCAACTGGCCCTGCGCGCAGTGCGATGGCGGCAAGCGCCGAAGGTGTTCATGATGAATGACATGACAAGTCGGGCGGGTCGCAAGGTTGCAGTGCTGGGCCCGATCCCTCGCGACCAGATCGTGACCCATGCCGGTGAACGGTTCGAGAAATACGGATGCGTATTGTATACGGCCGTTGCCCTCTCGGCTCTCCTGGACGCGGGTGACACGATCGTCCCGGTATCACACGTCCGCCGGCAGGACGAGGGCCCGATCAAAGAAATCCTCGGGTCCTTCCCGAATATCGACACCTCAGGTATAACGTCGTCAGCCGACCAGGGGGACGTCATCGAGCTGCGTTATGTCGCCCACAACCGTCGCGTCGAGCGGCAGATGTGCTTCATGAACCCGATCCTGCCGACCGACGTCGACAAGGTGCTCGATGCCGACGCGTTTGTGTGTGTCCCGATCACGGACTATGAGGTGGGGCAGCCGACGCTGCGGCACATCAAGGAGCACAGCCGGGCAACCGTGGTGCTGGATGCCCACGGTCCCACGGTGACGCTAACCCGCAGCGGCGAGCGCCATCCGAGGGTGTGGGCTGACCGGGACGTCTGGCTTCCGTACATCGACATCCTGAAGATGAACCTCGAGGAAGCGAGCTCGACGTGGCTCGGCCAGTCAGCGGAGGTGACGGCCGACCCGCCAAGGCTGAGCACTGAAGAACTGCGCGACCTGGCTCGTCACTGTCTGGACCGCGGTGTCGGGGCGGTATGCGTGACCCTCGACGAGCGTGGCTGCGTGGCCTTCTACCGGGACAGCTCCGGCGGGGTTGCCGAGGAGCTCGTCGATCGGATCGAGGTGGAGCACGTCGTGGACACGACTGGTGCTGGCGACTCGTTCGCCGCGGGATTGGCCTATGGCTACCTCGCGTACCGGGATTACGTCGTGGCCTGCCAGTACGGGAATGCGATGGGCGCTCAGCGCTGCGCCGGCGCCGAACTGAACGTCTACCTGTCGCGAGAGGAAACGGAGCGGCAGATCCTCGCGACGTACGGCCCTCGATCCTAGTAGGAGAAGTTCCATGAACGCCGATCTCGACGGTGAGGCTTCCCGTTGGCTGATCGTGGAGGACAGCTTCGCCGCGGCGCTGGCCAATACCTATGAGACCCTCTTCACCACAGGCAACGGATACCTTGGCACGAGAGGCTCCCTGGAGGAGGGCCATGAGGGTGCACTGCCGGGGACCTTCCTGCGTGGTGTCTTCGATCACCACGACTCCGCGGTCACCGACCTAGTCAAGGCACCCGACTGGCTGACACTGGCCATCGTGGTCAACGGCATCAGGCTGGACGTGACGTCGGCGTCAGTCGTCCACCATCGGCGAATGCTCGACATGCGGGAGGGCGCGGTGTTCCGCGACACCGTGTTCGAGGACGCTGAAGGCCGCCGTACTCGGTTCGAGACCGTCCACTTCGCCAGCAGTGCCGACCAGCATCTGTGCTGCCTGCGGGCGCGGATCACCCTGGAGAACCACACCGCGCCGGTAATTGTCCACAGTGGCATCGACGGCACGGGATACAACCTGGACCGACGGCCGATATACACGGAGCCGCCGCCGGACGATCCGCACATGAAGTGGCACAAGTGGGCCAAATCCAAGCACCTCGACGAGGTTGCCCGCGAGCAACTCCCCGACGGCATCTACCTGGAAACCCGTACGATCGACACCGGCATCACTATCGGATACGCGGCACTTACGACGGTGTCGCCGACCGCCGAGTCCAACGTCAGGCAGCGGTACAAATACATTGAGCAGGTGGCACGCGCGTGGCTGACCGCAGGCGACACGCTCACCGTGGAGAAACTCGTCTCCGTCTACACCTCCCGCGACGTCGCAGCGGCCTCCGTCCGCCCGGCGTGCCTGGAGGAACTCCGCCACCACACCGCGACCGGATTCGTGACCTGCCGCGAGCGGAACCGTACGGCATGGCAGGCAAAGTGGGCCGACTCCGACGTCACGATCGACGGAGATCCCGACACGACCCGCGCCGTACGTTTCAACATCTACCAGCTGCTGATCGCGGCGAACGAGTGCGATCCGCGCGTCAACATCGGGGCGAACGGCCTGTCGGGTGAGCGTTACCGGGGGCACGCGTTCTGGGACACCGAGGTGTTCATGCTCCCGTTCTTCATTTACACCCAGCCCGAGACGGCCCGCGCACTGCTGCTGTACCGCTTCCACACCCTCGACGGCGCCAGGCGGAACGCGCGCGACGGAGGATTCCGCGGCGCGCGCTACGCGTGGGAGTCCGCCGACACCGGGGTGGAGACCACACCGAAGTGGACGTGGGACGGCGCTCACCGGATATGGATGGGCGAGGAGGAGATCCACGTCACAGCAGCGGTCGCGTATGGCCTGATAGCCTACGTCGCCGCAACGGGCGACAACGCGCTGATGACAGACTACGGCGCGGAAATCCTCTTCGAAACGAGCCGCTTCTGGGCCAGCCGCCTGGAGGCGATGCCGGATGACCGGTATGCGCTGAGCCGGGTGGTCGGACCCGACGAGTTCCACGAGCATATCGACAACAGCGCCTATACCAACCACCTGGTGCGATGGCACCTGCAGCAAGCCGCGCACGTCTACGCCGATCTCGCGGTCACCCACCCCGGGGAACTGGCCAGCCTGTCCGAACGCATCGGGCTCATACCGGATGAGGTCGAAGAGTGGCTCACCAGGGCCGAGCAGATTCGCCTGCCCGCCCAGAACGACGACGGAGTGATCGAGCAGTTCGACGGATACTTCGGGCTGGAAACCCGCCCGGTAGCCCACGACGACAACGACATGCCGATGTACCCGCCGGGCTATCACCATTACAACCTGTCCGGAATCAAGCTGGTCAAGCAGGCCGACGTGGTGATGCTGACCTACGTGCTGCCGGACGAGTTTCCCGATGACGTCAAGCGCGCCAACTACGACTACTATGAGCCGCTGACCCTGCACAAATCCTCGCTGAGCACTGCGATCCATTCCATCATGGGCATTGAGGTCGGCGACCCCCGCCGCGCCGTCCAGTACTTCCGCCGGGCTGCATTCGTCGATCTTGTCGACAATCAGGGCAACACCCAGGAGGGCATCCACATAGCATCCGCGGGCGGAACCTGGCAGATGATGGTCTGTGGATTCGGCGGATTCCGCGTGCGGAACGGCCAGATGACCTTCAAGCCATGGCTCCCGCCTGACTGGAACGCCGTGGATTTCCGGCTCAGGTGGCACGGCAACGCCGTGTCGGTGTCCGCGGATCACACCTCCGCGACATTCGTGCTGTCTGGTCCGGAAGGCTGTCGTGAGACGATCATCATCAATGGCCACGAGATAACACTTCAGGCCAACACGAAGGTAACGGTCGACCTGCTGCGGACACGATCCTGATAGCCACGCTGGCGGTCCCGGTGCGGCTGCGCTACGTCGGCGTCGCGCATGAGGCGCAGGTGCCGCGGCGAGCCGACTGCGACGAGCTGGCGGCGCAGCAGCCGTGTGCCGGGCCACAATCCCGCCCAGGGGCTTGACCTGCTGCTCTACGCTCGGCACTTGCGCTCATCCGTCTCGTCTACCTGTTCATGGTCCGGATGTTCGGCTGGCTGGCGCTCTTGGCGCGGCGCGATGCCGCAAAGGATGCGGAGATCCTGGTGCTCCGGCACGAGGTTGCCGTCTTGCGCCGGTTCCTAGCCGCCCAGGCATCCGGCATCCTGGCCTGTGACTTCCTGCATGCCGGCACTGTGTTCTTGCGGCGCGTCTATGTCCTGTTCCTGATGGAGATCCAGACACGGGCCGTGCACATCCTGGGCGTGACCGCGCCTCCGGCCGGCACCTGGACGGCCCAGCGCATTCGACGAAGTCTTCGCCGGGAACGGCACGAGAGTGATCAAGATCCCGATCCGGTCGCCTCGGGCGAACTCATTCGCCGAACGGTTCGCGGGCACGCTATGCCGCGAGTGCCTCGACCACGTGCTGATCCTCGGGGAGCAGCATTTCGGGAAGATCCTGGCCGACTACGCGCGGCATTACAACGGCCACCGGCCGCACCAAGGGCGGCACCAGCGACCTCCAACGTATAAACCGGGCCGCGCGATCGATATCACCGCCCGGATCGAGCGCAGGCGGGTCGTCGGCGGGCTGATCAGCGAATATCGCAGAGCAGCCTAACAGGCGCAAAAGCGGCAGGTCAGCGACGGTGAATGAGTTTTGGCACGGTACACGCCGTTAGGCGCGGCTTGGGAACTTCCGCGTCTATCAGTTAAGCGTGCAGAACGGGCTGATCTGGCTGTCGCAATGTCCCGCGGTATGCCCTAGATGGCCGGTCATGCCGCATGGGTGCGGGTGGGGCCGCAGTCACGTGACGCAGCCCTTGCTGGGCAGAAGAACCGCCGGATCCGCATGCGGATGATGGTCTCCTGACCCGCGGCCGCGACACCGGCCAGCCACTCATGCCAGCCACGTTGCGCAGCTGGGCCTGACCGGTTTAACGGGCATCCAGCATCGGGAGTCGCCCTCAGAGAGGTTATGAGGATTATGCAAAACCCCTGCGGCCACGCGGTCCATCGGTACGTCACCGCAGGTCACAGACCTGCTTGATCATCTTGACCGGGAGTTTCGCATAAGCCTCTATGTAACAAATAGCTGCAAAATAATAGCTCAAGAGCCCTCCGAACCGCTGCTTCCCGTCGTCTTGATACGGGTACTGTCTTGCGGGACCTGGGATCCACCACAAGTGACAATTGACCCTTCGTTCAGCTTCAGCGAAGATTATCTGCTGGGGATTCAGAATGATCAGCCGGTTACCTTGAACTGCGGTAACTCGCTGCGGCAGTCGGCTTGATGACTCTGTCGATCGAGCCTCAAGGCTCAGCTGTTCACCCGCAGACTCCCCCAGTGTGCCGAGAGCTCCGATGACGCGGTTGTTCTTCACTACCGGGCGGATGGTGAACGGGACAACGTCGCCGACGTACGGAATAAAGCACTCTACGTAGCCAACCCAGGAATGATCAGCCCTGGCCCGCGTGACACCTTTGCGGACAGACTCCCTGAGAGCAGGGCAGTCCGTCGTAATAGTCAGGCCTGACATCCCACCTGGGGCTTCCCCCGTGTTGACTGCCACGACTCCGCCACCAGCGTCCAAGGCGAACATGGAGCCCGGAGCGTGGCGACCCCTCCTCCCAAGGGCTTCCTCCAGATCGGACATGTCACGGAGGGCCTGCTCTCGTAGCTCCGCCTCGACACCCTCCACAGCTGTTCGTAGCCACGGCAAAATGGTGTCCGGGAGTGGCTTCCCCCAGGATGAAACATCGAGAACAGCAAGGGCTTGGCCGGTGATCGGATCACGGATAGTGGTTCCCGCACAAGTCCAATCCTGAAGACCCTCACACCAATGTTCACAGCGTCTAACAAGTATTCCGTCAGGGAATTCGAGAGCGGTACCCATGCCGTTTGTGCCGGTGGCCCGTTCCGACCAGGCCGACCACGGAGCCAGGTTGCTCTGCTCGCCGTGGCGTAGCGCCTGGCGGTCACCCCAGGCGGTGAGGATGCGGGCAGCCCCATCCGTGATCGCCACGAGCCCGCCGAGCGCTTCAACGTCTTCGAGCAAGGACCTGCCGACGCTTCCAAGCTCCGTCACGACCCGGTCAGTCTTGAGTGAGTGATCGCAGTAGTCGTCGGCCGAAGGAGCGCGTGACTGGCCCGGATCGATTTTGTATTCGTCGCGACAGCGGCGCCAGGAGAGAAGAATCTCAGGACGCACGTCAAGCTCGCCGCCGTCGCTCCCTGCCACGAACCGCTCCCTGGCCGCCGCAGTCGCCCGATCCCGTGCCTCCCAGGTCGATGCCGACTGCATGGGATACGCCTCCCCCCTCGTGACACACCGAAGGGACCGCTCGCATCATGTTTGATGCCGCTTGCCACTTTTCCCTGGACAGGAGCTGCCCTGACCAACCCATCATGCAATCCGGCACCTCCTTAGCGAAAGGGGTACCCTACGCCTTTCCCTCTGCGCGAGGCGGCCAGCGACATGGAAGGCATGTGCACTGCTCGAGGGAGCTCCGCGTCAGATGAGCAGCCTACAGTGGCCCAGCCCAGCCTCTTCTGCGGGCACGAGAACCTGGGCAGCTCGAGGAGGTCTGGTCTGGTGTGACCACGTCGCTGCGAGCGGCCGGACGGTGCTGCCGGTCAGCGTGGCTTGCGGGTCATGCAAGACCAGCCTGAGCAGGTACCCGCAGCGTCTGCCTTACCGGAAATCACGGCTCCGCCGAGCGGTTGCACCGATGAACAACCGACGAGGTGCCCAAAGCCGGTGCCGCGGACTTTGCGCACGAGAATGAATGGTGCAGCCTTCGGGCACACGAAAGAAAAGCCATGTCCGAGGAGATCTGGAGGATTGGCTAATGGCTATCGATTTCACGCTAAGCGAGCAGCAGAGGCAGCTGCAGCTGAACGCCAGGGAGTTCGCTCAGACTGTCCTAGCACCTGTGGTGCGGGAGGCCGATGCCGAGCCCGACCCGCTGCGCGCATTCCAGCTCACCAAGCCCGCCTACATCGAAGCATACAAGCAGGGGATAGCATTCTGCATGCTCCCCAGCGAGTACGGCGGCGGGGGGTTGTCCAACGTCGACGTGGTCCTCGCGGCCGAGGAGTTGTGCGCAGTCGATCCGGGTTTTGCGTGCACCATCCTCGTCAACGGGCTCGGACTGATGCCTGTCTGGTACTGGGGCACCGAGGAGCAGAAGAATCGATTCCTGCGGGCGGCCACATCGGACCCTGCATGCGAGTACATCGTCGGCTACGCGGTTAGCGAGCCCGCCGGGACGCCGGGAGGCACGGCGAATTTCGACACCCCAATGCCGCACCCAGTCGGAATCGGCGTGACCGCGCGGCGTGAGGGTGAGGAGTACGTGCTGAACGGCCGCAAGTACTGGCCGTGTAACGTCGCCGGCTGGGACGGCGAGGGCGCGAACGTAAGCATAGTCGTCGTCCGTACCGAGCCAGAAAAGGGCGGCACCGAGGGTCTGTCCGCGATCATGCTCGAGCGCGGCACGCCGGGCGTGAGCTACAAGCTGATCAGCAAGATCGGCCACCGGCTTACCCCTAACGCGGAGATCGTCTTCGACAACGCTCGCGTGCCCGCGGCGAACCTCGTGGAAGGCACCAGGGGAAACGGCGATCTGTTGATAAACCGCAACTTCGCCTGGTCAGGCCCGGTCGCGGGTATCGCTGCCGTCGGCGTGGCACGTTCCGCGTACGAGGCGGCCCTCGAATGGGCGAAAAGTTACACGGCCGGAGGCCCCCATCCGATTATCCACTATCAGAACGTCGGCTACGTACTGGGAGATGTGGCGGCGCGCATCGAAGCCTGCCGGTACTTCTGCTGGAAGACCGCCCATTACATGGACCGGCACGACTACCACGGCGAACTCATCGGCGCAATGTGCAAGATCCACTGCACCGAGCTCCTGTTCGATGCCGTTTACAAGTGCATGCAGGTTGTAGGCGTAAACAGCGCTGACAAGCAGCACCTGTTCGAGAAGTACCTCAGGGAGGCAGCGATCTTGCCGATCTACGATGCCGGCAACTTCGGGATGCAGCGCCGCCGTGTGCATGGCGTGCTCGCAAGTCCTGACTTCAATCCGCGAGCGCTCATGGACGATACCGCAGTGGAGTTCACCAAGGCCATGGAAACAATCGACACCATACCCGGCCATGAGATACTAGCTGGCGTCTAATCCCAGCTCAGTTTCATGACCGACAGTGCCGTCCCGCCCGTCGCTAACCGGGCGGGACGGCTTTCTGCCATCGCGTGATGGCAAATGCTCCAGGCAGAGCACATGAACATCCCATCGCCCTTTGGCGGATCGTTCCGCACCCGCGTTGCCGGTCAGTGTCTTGACATTGTGCCGGGCCTCGAACTGCCCCGCAGAGGCAAGCCGAGCTGGCGTTCGGCACCGGACGCGCTGGCCGAGATCGCGCAGTTGTGCGGGTATCTGCCGCTGGCCCCCCTGCGCATCGCCGGAGCGCGGCTGGTGTCCCGGCCGACCTGGAAGATCTCGTGGTTGGCCGCTCGGCTTCGGGACGAGAGCAGGTGGATCGACCTGCTGAAGGCCGGCGACCTCGAGGTCCGTGCCTCGTTCGCGTTGAGCTATCAAGGCCGGTCCCAGGGCGCATCCATGAGGTCAGCTGGGGAGGGGCCCATCCGCTCCAGCAGCACCAGTGCCGCCTCGACCACCGCCTGCTGCGACGCGCCCGGCTGCGCGACAGAGGTCACGGCGCTCATGACCGTCCTCCCTCGCCACGCGGCGTCCGTGTAGCAGTACAGCCCGGCGGTCTCCCCCGTCCAGCACCCCCGCGCGGAAGCCGGAACATCAACCGCCGCGTCCCCCAGTTCGCCAACTCAGGTCATGCGCGGCGCACCCGCGTCGTCTGCCGTTGCGAGCCGTCCGCCGCCCGCGGCGGCGAGGCAAACCGGGGGCACGCCGAACTGTGATCCAGGGCTTTGTACTGGTTCGGGCGTGTCGTTCGGCTCTATGCGCACAGGACCTGTTGCCGCAGGCTGCGGCTGTGGTTGGTGAAGGCACGGCTCGGCGTCGTCTGGAACGCCAGGCGCCCCACGACCAGGGCGGGAATGCGCTCGCGGCATGGGCGGAGCGAACCGGGCGCGGGTGGGCCGCCGGGCATTGCCATGGCGGGCTGCGGTTCGCGTTCTATGGGCGGGTGTCGCCTGAGGACTACCAGGATCCGATGACGTCGCTGGCGCGGCAGCGAACCAGGCCCGAGCACTGGTGGCCGGGCACGGCCGCGTCGTGGCCGAGTTCTGCGACGTCGGGTGCAGCCGAACGCTCGCGCCGCGGCGCACCGACTCCGACTTGGTCGACCTGGCCAACACGGGACTGGGGCACCGGCAAGTGCAGCGGTGGAACCTGCCCGCCGGGTGGCGATCTCCGCCTGTCATGCGCATCCGGCGCTGGTCCGGCGCGGGTTTCGGGAAATACCTGGCCGGGCGGCGTCAGCGCACGGGCGGGTCGACCGCGACAGGTTCGCGGTGGGCGTGCTGGTGGCTGGCGTCGCGCGGGGTGGCCAGGACAGCCTTCGTCCGCTCGTCCAGCATTGACTCCGACAGCAGGCCGCTGCCGGCCAGGACGGTCTCGAGGGCGGTGAGCCAGTGCTCGTAGTAGCTCCAGGGCTCGGCGTCGGGGTCCCGGCCGCTCTGCTCCCACTGCCGGATCGACTTGATCAGCGACAGCTGGAACTCCGACCACTCGTACTGCCCGTTGTGGTAGGCCGCCATGGCCATCGCGAACGCTCGGATTTCCCACGGCTGGTTGAAGGCGCGCTCGCCCGGGCGGCCCGCGGGCAGTCCGCTGACCAGGGCCTCGACGCGCCGCCGCGCCTCGCCGAGTTCGGTCGCGTCTGGGCGCATCTCAGTGCTCATGACGCGGTGCTCACGATACGGGGGACGCCGTGGGGCCGACGCCGATCATCGAGTCACGGGTCACCAGGCCGGCCAGTTCGGCCTCGCTGAGCGCGCCGGTCCCGTCCGGGCGGCGGGGCAGCACCCAGTAGCGCATTTCCGAGCTGGAGTCCCAGACCCGCACCTCGGCGGAGTCGGGCAGGTCGTAGCCGAAGTCCTCGCGCAGCACCTGGCGGGGCGCGCGGACCATGCGCGAGCGGTAGGTCGGCTCTTTGTACCAGTTCGGCGGAAGGCCGAGCACCGGCCACGGGTAGCAGGAACAGAGGGTGCAGACGATCACGTTGTGGACGTCGGCGGTGTTCTCCACGACCACCATGTCCTCACCCTGCAGGCCGCTGATGCCGAACTCAGCGCACGCTCGGGTGGCGTCGGCGAGCAGCCGCTGCTTGAATTCGGGGTCTGTCCACGCCCGGGCGACCACCTTCGCGCCGAGTTGCGGGCCGACCTCGTTCTCGTAGATCTCCACCAGCCGGTCGACTGCCGTCGTCGTCATGACGCCCTTCTCGATCAGGATCGATTCGAGCGCCTTGACCCGCGCGGCGATCTCTTCCTGGCTGCGGACGTGCTGGCTCATGCTGCTGCTCCGGTTGCGCTAGCGGGGACGATGTACGGTTCCCAGACATCGAAGTAGACGACGGCGTTCGGATCTGAGGTGTCGGGGCCCCACAGTTCCGCGCTGCTGAACTTCACCGTGTAGACGTGCTCCGGCGCGTCCCCGCCGCCGTTGCCCGCGCTGTCCGGGTAGATGAAGGTGCCGTGCGCGAGCACGATCTGGCCGGTGCGGCCGCGGATGTAGCGAGCGCGGCGCGTGTGTCCCGCCGGGCTGTCGGCCCGGACGGTCACCGTGTCGCCGACCTTGAACCGCGGAGCCTTCGGCGACTTACGGCCGGCCGGCGCGCCGGCCGGGACGACCGCCTCGACGAACGCCACCAGGTCGGGGTCGTCCCGCTGCGGGAGCGGGGCGTCGGGGTGCTCCAGGTAATACTGCGTCCGGCGGTCGACCTCATCCAGGTCCAGCAGGCCCTTGGCCTTGCCGTAGTGCTCGACCGTGTGGACCCAGTGCTCGTAGTACGGGGAGAGCAGGTAGACCGCAGGGTGCATCTGCTCGATGCCGTACCGGAACT
>WNGJ01014703.1_pt1 | contig 10962 bp, 14 predicted proteins | sample 5400611 | NCBI WGS metagenome assembly WNGJ01 (sample SAMN13153375, study PRJNA577476) | soil metagenome | isolation source: 40 cm soil or saprolite under Garry oak tree replicate 1 | place: USA:California | collected 2016-06-15 | reverse complement strand
GATCAGCCTGCTCCACCTGGCCGGCAGCTCCGAGTTCACCCGCACCCCCAGGCCATCGGACGCGACCGGACCCGCATGCTCAGCTACCTGCCGCTATGAGGCCAAGCTCGCATCCGGCTCCGCGGACCCGTGGTCCAGGAGCGCGGGCTGCCGCACCCCGCCGACGGTGAGGATGATGACGCCGCGGGCGCCATCCCCGGCCGTGACGGCTGCCCGCCTCGCACGCGGATGAAACGTGACACCGTGGCTCCGGCGGGGGATCAGGGAGTGGCGTGCGTGCGGGATCTTCCCCAGGAGTGATGACGACCGCGCTTGAACCACCGGAACCCGTTTCCCCCCGGGGGCGTGCCTCCTCTCTCGTTACCCAGCAAACGCCGAGCCGACGATCGCTTTTAGGGTCGTGATGACATGCGGCAGTGCCGGCCCGGCTTGCGGGGCCCGGATCACCTGGTTCACGCCGCCGTCGTTGATCCGCACTTTCGATGCCCACGCATGAAGGCTGATCTCGTAGTTCACGCCGCCGGAGGCGAAGTAGAAGATGAGGTGGCCCGCCACCTCGCCGCCGCCTGCATTGGCCGGCATGAGCAGGAGCTGGCCGCGCTTGCCGTACCAGCGCACCCAGCCGAACGAGACCACGTGCGTGCGCTTGGGGTTGAGCAGGGCATCGGTGATGTGCTTCGCGCGCTGCAACCTCCCGGTAGCGCTGACCGCGACCGGCGGTGAGCCCGCCGACGCCTCGATGTCGACGTGGACCTGGTACGGCGGCGGGTATAGCGGAGCGAACGAGACCGCGAACCATTTCGTCCCGTCCCACGCGCTCACCCGGGTGCCTTCGACGGGGACGGGCAGGTTGAACTGCTCATAGCTCCATCCCGCGTCGGTGCAGCGCCTGCTGGTGAACAGGGCGTTCCCCGCGGCCACCGATCGCGGGACGCCGTTCGCCGTGTTGAAGCATCCATACCCGATCCTGGGTCCCGATGACCCGGGCACCATCGGTATCTGCCGGGGGCATATCGGGCGCAGCAGCGGGCTGGTGCGGCAGAAGGCCAGCAGATCCCCCGGGGTCGGCGTCATCGCCACACCCTGCCCGGAACCCCGCTGCGGCGCCTGGCTCGTCGCGGTGCCGTGCCGCGAGGCAGGGCCCGGTGCGATGGAGTGCCGCGGCGTGGGGCTCGGTACGCCGCCGCTGCAGGCGGTCAGCGCCAGCGTGAGCAGCACCGTCAGGACTGCCGGCGTGGCCTGCCCCGCCATCCGGCCGGCGCGCATCCGCGCTGGCCCCTCAGCCGGGATGGCGGATGCCGGAGACGATCGGCTGCACGTCCTTCCACTCGGCGCCCGCGTCCGGCCCCACATACACATCGGCCTCGATGCTGTAGAGGAGGTCACCGGAGGTTGCGACGTACCATCCGGTGAAGGCGCGGAAGCTGTGCCAGTTGCGCTGCCCTCCGCCCAGGTCGCTGAAGCGCATCGCCATGCCCTTCTGCAACCTGACCGGCCCCCCGGAAAGGTTGGCCTTGGCGGCGGGTACTGGGTCCCAGAACAGCAGCACCAGCATGGTCGCATCGCCCGGCACCGCGCGCAGGTCGGGAGCCCCGGCAATATCCGGCAACGGGCCTAGGTGGCGATTGCTGATGATGACGTCGTAGGGCATGACCACGCCCGGGATCAGAGCCGTGTGCACGAACCAGGAGCTCGGGTAGCTGAACGTCAGGTACGGCGGGTAGGGGCTGGTGAAGCTCGCATCCAGGACCGCGGCGCGGGCGCGTCCCGGCGGTGCCGCGCCGACGGCGGCCGCGGCCCCGGCGCCGACCGCGCCTAGCTTGAGCAGGCTTCGCCGCTTCAGCAGGCCTTGCCGGGAAGTGCTAGAAGTCATTGGCCGTGCCTCCTGTTTGATGAGGTCATCCGTGCAGTAGGTAGGTGACCAGCACAGCGCCCGAGGCGAGTGCCAGCGCCGCGTTCGCCGCCCGGAGCGTGGCCTGCCCGCGCGTGCGGTGGCGGTGCAGCAGCCCCTGCTCGAACTCCGAGTACGACCTGCCCGCCAGCGAGCTGACGACGACGATGCTCTTGGTCAGCGCGAACGCCAGCACGGCGACCCCGACCACCGTCACCGAGGACTGGGTGGCGAGCAGCGCGACGAATGCCGCGTGCGTCGCGTAGGTATAGCGGGTCAGGAACCCGGTGCCAAGCTGGCTGCCGTAGCTGATGGCCGTCCAGCCCGGGGAGAGCACGCGGCGCAGCCATTCCGGTACCTGTCGCGCCGGGTAGGGGACCGGGACCTGGGCCCCGAGATCGCGCAGAGCGGCCAGGGCGATCAGCGGCAGCGCGATCGCCAGCCAGGAAGCCGGCGCGGCGATCGCGAGCAGCCGGTACACAGACCGCGCGACCGCATATGTGACCATCGCGCCCAGGCCCACGCCGACGACGAACAGCCCGGCATGGAGGCTCCATCTCCGGTAGCTGGCCCCGCTGACCGCGGGGTTGATGGTGAAGGCCATCGACAGTCCTCAAGGAGACCAGGCGGATGACCACCCCGCCGCGGCGGCGGCCAGGACAAGCCACACCGGCAGGTCACGAGTGTAGACCGCGGTGACGCTGACAGCGGCGACGGTGATCGCGGCGGCGATCAGCGACGGACTGACCGCAAGGCCGAGCAGGCGTTCGGCGGGGAAACCCAGCGCGAACCGGGTGCGAGCCTCAGTCATGCGCAGAAGGCCCGGCGGCATTTGATGTACCACGGGCAGTTGCACTGGCATTGGCCGCATGACCTGCTGGGGTCGGTGTACCACTGCACTTGGTGGCAGCAGGAGGGGCACGGCGAGCTGGTCCCGTTGCAGTTGAAGCTGGAACTGCACGTGCACTTACTCCCGCAGCCGCAGTCACCGCAGCAGTCACCGTACATGAGCCGCCCGGTTCTCTGGCCGGATGAGTTCATGCAGTAGCGACCCGTCCACCAGGCCCCGCAGCCGCAGGTACCAGACGGGCACCGCCCGTGAAGACCGCACCAGCGGGACTCGGCACCGCAGCAGCCGCGGGAGCAGCAGTCCCGGCAGCATCCCCCGCTGGACGCGCAGCAGTTCGTGCATGCCCACGCCTCGTCATCGAGCAACGCGACCCCGGCCGCGCCCAGCGAGAGCGCGACGCCGTACTTGCCGACCTTGGACAGCACCGATCTGCGGGTAAATTTCCGCGCGAGACCGCGGGACAGCGCGCCCGCGGCCCGGTCCAGCGTTCCCTGGTTGCCTGTTGCTGTCATGGACCTGCCTCCGCTCCGTGCGAGCCGTCACCGGTTACCTGCTGGATGGCGAGCTCGACCGCGTTCTCGGCGCGCTCTGGCTCGCTGGACTGGACATACGCGATCCCGAGCTTTTGTACCGCGAGCATCTCAAGATCCGTCCGCGTGCTGACGACCTCTGCGCCCCGCACTCGCATCCCGGAGTCGAGCGCGACCGCGAACGGGGTCCCCGGAACGTCCCAGTCCTGCATCAGCGCGACCAGGTCCGTGCGCGCGAAGCCGCCGAGCTCGCGTGCGTGTCCGGCGCGAGTGCCGACGTTGCGGTCGGTAAGGACAGCGATGAGGTCCAGCTGATGACCGGCGGTGGCCCCGGGGCCGTAAAGCTCATGGAACCGCCGCAGCCCCGGCAACAAGACCCGGCACTGCTCGCACTCGGAGGAGGTGAAGACCACCAGCGCCGGGTGCCCGGTACGGTCACGTCCGGGGACTTCTGCCATCGCGCCAGCCTTCGGCCCTGCCGGAACGTTCGCCCGGGCCGCCCCGCCCTGCAGGAGCAGGTTGCCGACCTGGCGCATCAACGCGACCAGGAACACCGCCTCGATCAGCAGCCCAGCGGCCAGCAGCACGACCACGACTCGCCAGATTCCGCTCATTCGCCCTCCCCTGGCATAGATGAAGCGGGCCGTCCCGCGGCCTGGCGCAGCCGGCGGTACTGGAAGATCATCAGCGCGATCGCCCCGGCCAGCACGGTCACCAGCACCTGCCCCAGCGACAGCCCGGGCAGGTTCTCCTGCCGGGCCAGGTGCCAGCCGGCCGCCGCCACGATCGCGAGCGCGGCGTTCCGGACGGCCAGGCGCGGGCCGATCGTCGCGGGCGCGATCGCGCCGAAGCAGCCGCACTCTCGCCCGGAGAGCCTGCGCGCAAGGAGCCAGACGGCGAGCGCGAAGACGGCGAGAACCGCCGTCCCGGATGCGAGCCCAGCGGCTGGCCACGCGAAGCTGAGCACGACGACCACGCTCTCGACGGCGGGAACGATGACCCGCACGGCACGGCCGAGCACAGCAGGTGCCGGGATCTCCTTGGTCAGCCGCGACCACTGCTCCCAGCTATCGAGCTTGCCGAGAGCAGCCGCCAGGAACAAAAGCGCACAGGAGCCGGCCGCGACCTCGCCAAGCGCCCTGAGTAGCATCTGGGAGTCTTCCCATGCCAGCAGCATCGGACTGAGTGCTCTGGCGTATACCAGCCGACCGTTCCAGAACACCCGCAGAAGTACTATTCTTTCCCGGCACGCTCCCATGTCGCAAGGGGTCGGCGGAGCCGGATGCGAGCTTGGCCTCATAGCGGCAGGTAGCTGAGCATGCGGGTCCGGTCGCGTCCGATGGCCTGGGGGTGCGGGTGATCTCGGAGCTGCCGGCCAGGTGGAGCAGGCTGATCGCGAGGTTCCTGGAAAGCGGCCATGACCTGCGGGCCGTTCCCGGCATATCCGGTATCAGTGTCTTCGCCGCATACGGTGTCCCGAACGCAGCCAGTGGACCGACTCGACCCCCCCGGCCGCAGGCGAGCAGGGCAAAGTCAGAAAGACCGGCGCCGTCGCCGTCCAGGCTGGTGGCGGCGTGGACGATTTCCTTGGGAGATCAAGATTCCGCTCCTCTGAAGAGGGACTGCTCACCGCGGTCACCCTCGCCGTCGAGGGCAGGTCCTCGGCCAGGCCCTAGACCCACCGGATGTTCATGACTGCTTCCTCGGCTGCACGACAGCTCTCCGCGAGCATGCCGGCGTCAGGGTCCAGGCCGACCGCCTGCTCGAACAAATGAGCGAGACGGACCCGTAAGCACGCCAGGGCCGCAGCCGACATCCAGAAGCCGGCCGTTCCCATCCAGACCCGTCTCCTGCGTCAGGACGGCTTCGACCTCCGGTGAGTACGCCGGGCGGCCGTAGCGATAGTGAGCAGCAGAGCCGAGGTAGATGGTCGGGTCATGCGGCGCCGCACCAGTGTCCCCCAGTCCACGACCACTGCGCGACCGTCGAGAGAGCCAGGCAGCCGTCGCTGTGATAGCTCCGACCACCCGGTTCTGCGCTCCCGGACACAACAACTACGGAGTTCCCCATCCGATACAGATCAATAAGGCGGATCTGGGGTATTCACTTAACCGGAGTTGCCCAGCTCAGAGGGTTGGTCTGGGAAGGTCCGATCTGGCCGAGTTGAACCAACGACCAGGTCCGATGACGTTCAGCTACCGAAGCTGCTCCACTTACGTGAATAGCCCAGAGGCGGATATTGCATGTAGCACGACCGCGGAGCTGTCACCGTTGGTAACGAGGCGCCTGCCTGGCCTTGGTCGGCGTCCAGAACCGCTACGACGACGCATAGGTAAAGTCCCGGTCTGACCAGCACGATCACGCTCGTTTGGGGCTGGTGACACGTTTCTTACCGCTCAGTACCCTTACTGCTCGACGGTGCGCAGCGCCCGAGGGGATCAGCTCATCCAGGACCCCGCGGGTAAGCAGGGGCGCGGTCGGTAGTGACCTCGACCGGGATCACGCCCGGCCCGCATCGCCCGGGTGAAGAAGCGCCGGGCGACCGCCTGGTCGCGCTGCATGGACAGCAGGACGTCGATGACATGGCCACGCTGGTCGACCGTCCGGTACAGGTAAGCCCATTTCCCGGCGGCCTTCACGTACGTCTCATCGACAAACCGCCGGGTCACCAGGAGCGTGACGGCATGGACGGGCGGCCTCCGCGAACTCCGGAGTGAAACGCTGCACCCACCGGTAGACGCTGACGTGATCAACGGTGACACCGCGCTCGGCCGGCAGCTCCTCAACGTCCCGGTAGGACAGGCTATACCGCAGGTACCAGCGGACCTCCACCGAGATCACCTCCCGCGGAAAACTGAAGCCAGCGAAAACCGAGTTTGAGCCCGACGACGTCACCGCACCAGTCTCACGCCCTGTGCGATCAATCAACGCAACAGTGCCCCGCGGGCAAATGGCTGGTGCTCCTCAGGGATGGACGATGAGCGCGCGGCGCAGGAGCTGGGACATGCGTCTGGCGTACTGCCTGGCCGACCAGCCGCACGTGCCGGTCAGCTCCCGCCAGGGGCTGGGCATCGTGACAGCGAAGAACAGGTCGGCCGCAGTGTCGATGGTCCACCCGCTGGCCAGGGCGCCCTCGGCGGCGATGCGGGCGATGACCGCCCGGTGCGCGGCTCGCCGGAAACCGAGGCGGTCACGCAGCGCCGCTGACACGGCCGGGTCCTGGTACTGGTGCGCCTCGAGGATGCGGGCGAGGGCATCGATGCGCGGCGAGTAGGCGGCGTGCACCTCGACCATCCGCTCAAGTGCTTCCACGCCGGTCCGCGCCTCGTTTACCCGCGCCAGCAGGTCACCCAGGTTGAGAGCCTGATCCCCCCAGCTAAGCAGCGCTAGCAGCAGCCCGGCGCGGTCGCCGAAGTGCAGGTACAGCGCCTGGCGCGACACTCCCGCCCGGGTGGCCACGTCGGCTAGCCGGAGGCCCGGCCCGTGCTCGAGTACCAGCTCCCACGCCGCCTGCAGCAGGCGCTCGCGCGTGTCGGGGTCTCCGTACGGCTCGGCACTTGACATGACGTAAAGTGTAGCGCAGACTGTCAGCTTGACACGATGTAAATCAAGGATCTCCGGAACAGAGAAGCAGAGGGACAGGCCGATGAGCACCGCAATCTCGCCTAAGGGGGGTTCAGCCCCTGAGCCCGCCCGGCAAGATGAGCCAGGCATCGTGGCTGCCGCGCAGGAGTCCGGCGGTGGCGCCGGCTCGCGGTGGCTGGTGCTTGGCGTGCTGTGCGCCGGGATGCTCATGGTGGTCCTGGACACGACGGCGGTGAACGTCGCGCTGCCCGCAATCCGCGGCGATCTGGGGTTTTCGCAGTCGGGCCTGGCCTGGGTGGTCAACGCGTATCTGATCTCGTTCGGCGGCCTGCTGCTGCTCGCCGGCCGGCTGGGTGACCTGCTGGGCAGGCGGGCGGTTTTCCTGGCCGGGCTGGCCGTGTTCACGGCGGCGTCGTTGGCCTGCGGCATCGCGCAGGGCCAGGAGATGCTGATCGGCGCGCGGTTTGTTCAGGGCATCGGCGGGGCGATGCTCACGGCGGTGAGCCTGGGGATGGTCGTGACGCTGTTCCCCGAGCCAGCCGCGCGTGCCAGGGCGATCGGTGTCTACAGCTTCGTGTCGACCGCCGGCGGCTCGGTCGGGCTGGTGGCCGGCGGGGCGCTGACGCAGTTGGCCGGCTGGCACTGGGTGTTCTTCGTCAACGTGCCGATCGGAGCCGGGCTCGTGGTCGCGGGCGGGCGGTGGCTGGCCAGGGATGCCGGGTTTGGCTTGGGCAGCGGTGCCGACTATGCCGGCGCGGCGCTGATCACCTCCGCGCTGATGCTCAGCGTCTACGCGATCGTCGGGCCGGCAGCGCAGATCGGCTGGGCCGCACCGCGCACGGTGGCGTTCGCGGCAGCCGCGCTGGCGGCGCTGGCTGCGTTCGTGGCCCGGGAGGTCACGGCCGCGGATCCCCTGATCCCGCTGTCGGTGTTCCGATCGCGTGGCGTTTTGGCCGCCAACCTCGTCCAGGCGCTGCTGACGGCGGGAATGTTCGGGTTCTTCTTCACCGGCGCCTTGTATCTGCGGCTGGTGCTCGGCTACGGCGCGCTGGAAATCGGGCTGGCCTTCCTGCCGATGACGATGCTGGTCGCCACGGTGTCCCTGCGCTACGCCACCGGGCTGATGCTCCGCTACGGCGCCGACGTCACGCTGCTGCCGGGACTTGGGCTGGTGGCGGCGGGACTGCTCGTGTTCGCCCATGCGCCTGCCCATGGCCAGTATCTGCTGGACGTGCTGCCGGTGATGCTGGTGCTCGGCACCGGCGTGGGCCTGGCGTTCCCGGCGGTTATGGCGCTCGCGATGGCCAGGGCCACCGAGCGGGACGCGGGACTGGCGTCCGGCCTGATCAACACCACGGTGCAGGTCGGCGGGGCGCTTGGTCTCGCCGTCCTCGCGGCACTGGCGACCAGCCACACCAACAGCCTGCGCGAAGCGGGCGACCCGCGTGTACCGGGCGGCGGCTGCCCGCCAATCTGGCAGCTCACACCCAGCCGAAAGCTATAGCACGCCGGATGCCAGACCGGACCGCACCAGGCTGCCCAGCGTGGAGCGCCAGGACCACAAGATCCGCGCGTCGCTCTCGCGAGCTGGCCGTAACCGGCGTGCTGAGCACGCACGCACCCTGCAGATGAATTCCGACCGCGCTCCGACCCGGACCGGTCACTAGCCAGCCAAGGAGATCATCCGATGAACACCGCAATGTCAGCTGATGGAACCGCCATCGCGTTCGACCGGTACGGGGACGGGCCGCCGGTCATCATGACCGTGGGCGCGTTCAACACCCGGGCCACGACCGAGCCGCTGGCCCGGGCGCTCGAGCAGCGCTTCACCGTGCTGAACTACGACCGCCGGGGCCGGGGCGACAGCGGTGACACCGCGCCGTACTCCGTTGACCGCGAGGTCGAGGACATCGGCGCGCTGATCTCGGCGGCCGGCGGATCCGCGTCGGTGTTCGGCTATTCGTCCGGTGCCATCCTGGCGCTCAGGGCCGCCGCGAGCGGCCTGGCGATCACGCACCTGGTCCTCTACGAGCCGCCGTTCCGCGCCGACGACAGCTACCCGGCCCCGCCCGGCGACCTGATCGGGCAGCTCACCGAGCTCATCGCCGCGGGCTGCCGGGGCGACGCCGTGGAGCTGTACCAGACCAAGGCGATAGGCATCCCCGAGGACGTGGTCGCGCAAATGCGCCACGCGCCGTTCCGCCCCGGCCTGGAAGCCATCGCCCACACCCTCGCCTACGACGCGACGATCTGCGGCGACATGTCGCTGCCGGCCGAGCTGACCGCCCCGGTCATGACGCCGACACTGGTGATCAGCGGCGAGCAGAGCCCGCCGTTGCTGCGCGACGGGGCGCGCGCCGTCGCGCAGGCGCTGCCCCACGGCCGGCTTCGCGTCCTCGCCGGCCAGAGCCACGACATCAGCCCGGACGCCACCGCACCGGTCATGGCCGAGTTCCTCACCAGCTAACACCACGCACGACACCTGCTTGCCCGGCACGCCCGGCAACCAAGAAATGGAGAACAGTCCCATGAGCACAGTTGAATCGAAGGACGGCACCCGGATCGCCTACTCCAGGACCGGGAACGGCCCGCCAGTGATCGTGGTGGACGGCGCGGCCTGCTACCGCAAGTTCGGGCCAAGCACCCGGCTGGCCACGCTCCTCGCCGGGCACCTCACCGTCGTCACCTACGACCGGCGCGGCCGCGGCAGGAGCGGCGATACGCAGCCGTACGCCGCCGAGCGCGAGATCGAGGACCTCCAGGCGCTGATCGGCGAGGTCGGCGGATCGGCATACCTGTACGGGGTGTCCTCCGGGGCAGCGCTCGCGCTGGAGACCGCAGCTCGCAGCGCCGACGTCAAGAAGCTGGTGCTCTACGAGGCGCCGTTCACCGAAGATGCGAGCCGCGCGGCCGCCGCCGGCGAATATTCCGCGCAGCTGAGCCGGCTGCTGGCCGCCGGGCGCCGCGGCGACGCCGTCGCGCTGTTCCTGCGGCGGGCCGGGCTCCCCGGCGCCCTGATCACGCTGATGCGAATCCTCCCCGTCTGGCCCAAGCTCACGGCGATCGCCCCCACGCTTGCCTACGACGACGCGGTCCTGAGCATCACCCAGCCGGGCCAGCCGCTGCCTGCCGGGCGGTGGGCGACGGTCACCATCCCAACCCTGTGCCTGGCCGGCGGTAACAGTCCCGCCTGGCTCCACGACGGCATGCAGGCGCTCGCGCAGGCCCTCCCCAACGCCCAGTTCCAGGCGCTGGAGGGCCAGACGCACGTGGTCAAGCCCAAAGTGCATGCCCCCCTGCTGGAGGAATTCTTCACCAGCGGCGACCGCGCGCAGGATGTCCACTACGGCGCAGGGCAACAGGTCGCGTGACGGCCACAGATCGCGGGCCTCGATGAGAGTGCCCAGATCCCGCCAACCGGTGCCGCCGGCCACCGACCACCAGCCCGGGCGGCGTCGTCTCGGCACCGAACCCAAGGAGACTTCATGCTGATCGCCGCAGGCAAGCTGTACGTGCACCCCCAAGAGCGCGACCGGTGGGTCGCCGCCCACCACGAGGTCACCAGGACCGCACGCTCCCAGGCCAGGATGCCTCGACCTCCACCTCTCGGCTGACCTGCTGGAGCCTGGCCGGATCAACCTGTTCGAGCAATGGGAGTCCGAAGCGGCACTGCAGGCCTGGCGAGCGGTCGCAGATCCGCAAGCCAAGCCCGAGATCCTAGACGCGAACATCAAGAAGTATCACGTCAGCTCGTCCGGGCCGCCATTGTGACCGGCCGCCGCAAGGTCCACCCGAAGTTCAACCTCGCGAGGAGATGACATGACCGCGACCCAGGCTCAGGCAATGCCCGCCGTCGGCGATCCCCCGGGCGGAGGCCTGCCGCTTTCGGCAACCGAACGGACCCGGCACCGCAGGCTCCGCGCGCTGGGGCGGGCCGACCGGGAGTCGCTGTATGCGGTGCTGCACGCGGGGCTGGTCGCCCACCTCGGGGTGATCATCGACGGATGGCCGATGGTGGTCCCTATCGTGTACGGGTTCGACGCGCGCACCCTGTACCTGCACGGCTCGGTCGCCAGCCAGAGCCTAGGCACGGCGGACAGCCCGGT
>WNGJ01008462.1_pt1 | contig 10962 bp, 11 predicted proteins | sample 5400611 | NCBI WGS metagenome assembly WNGJ01 (sample SAMN13153375, study PRJNA577476) | soil metagenome | isolation source: 40 cm soil or saprolite under Garry oak tree replicate 1 | place: USA:California | collected 2016-06-15 | reverse complement strand
ATGACGTGCTCCTCCGAAACGAAGTATCCAACCTTGCTGTGGTCAATGAAATTCGCCTCGTCCTCGCTGGAGGCTTTCCATTCGGGCGATTGACGCGCCGCCAGCAGGGCCTCGACGTTGTCGAACCAAAGCTCTGCCACGCCGTCATAATCAGGCGAGTGCTTGTCGCTGGGAACCGAGATACGATGACTTTGCACCAGACGGCGCAGGCCGGGAATCCGCGCGCCGATCGGACCATGGATGTTCTTCCAATAATCAAAGAATTTCTCGTCGCTGAGCTCGGCCTTCTTGGTGATGCAGTACACGAGCTTAATCATGTTGGTTTAGATGACCTCAACGCACCTTGACGCCCAATGCCGAGTTATACTGCTCCGGCAAATTGGTTGGCCTACATTACTGGTTCGAGAAAGGGAGCGAATCATGTCCGTCACACAAGGGGACCTTGGCCTCCTGCAGCATCCCGCAGCCCAGGAACTTCTCGCGTCGAAAATTCCTGCCCGTTTGGCCTATGTCTGGACTGACGGCACGCCACGGGTTATTCCCATTTGGTTTCACTGGAACGGAAACGAATTCGTTATGGGTACGCCGCCAAAGGCGCCGAAGCTCAAGGCTTTGGCCAAGAACCCAAGAGTCTCACTGACGATCGACGACAACACGTTTCCTCACAAGGTGCTCTTGGTTCGTGGCACTGCGCGCCTGGAGCCAGTGAACGGAGTCGTGCCCGAATACGCCATGGCGGCTGAGCGCTACTTCGGACGCGAGCAGGGACAAGCCTGGGTGGCGCAAATGGGAAAGATGATCACCTCGATGGTGCGGGTCACGATCACGCCGGATTGGGTCGGCCTGCTCGATTTTCAGACGCGATTTCCCAGCGCTCTTCCGCTCTAAGTCGAGTACAAGAATTCCCCACGACTCCACGCGACCGGCAGGTGCGGGAGCCAGCAGGGGGCGCTCCGTTCTTCTTTCGTGGACTCTGATGCGAAACCAAGGCGACTATCGGACTCGTAAGCTCCTGTCGTTCGAATCCATTAAAATCAAATCGGGTGGCTAACGACCAACAATCAGCGACTGCTTTTATGAAAATCGGCGTCTTAGCCCTTCAGGGCGATTTCGATGCTCATCGCAAACGGCTCCAGGAGCTGGGCGCCGAAGTTGTGCTCGTTAAGAAACCCGAGCAGCTGGACGAAATCGAAGGACTCGTCATTCCCGGCGGCGAGTCCAGCACGTTTCTCAAGCTCCTGGGCGAGGTTGGCTTTGAGAAATTAAAGGAATTTGTTCGGGTAAAACCGACCTTCGGGACCTGCGCGGGGGCGATCCTGTTGGCCAAAGAAGTGGAGAATCCCGCGCAGACAGGGTTGGGCGCAATTGACATCGCAATCCGGCGCAACGCTTATGGCCGTCAAGTCGATAGCTCCATTCGCGGAGGCCTCTTCGCCGGATCCCCGATTGAAATGGTTTTCATCCGCGCCCCGAAGATTGAGCGCCTCGGGTCGGATGTCGAAGTTCTTGCGACGGAAGGGAACGACCCCGTTGTGGTTCGACAAGGCAAGACCATGGCTGCGACTTTCCATCCTGAGCTGACCGACGATCCGCGGGTGCATCAGGCCTTTTTGGACCTCGTGCGAAACCGAAGCGGGCGCTAATTAAGAGGTTTGCACGATATTTTGACACTTCACAGCTCTGTAATTTCGAGCGGAGTCGAGAAACCTGCTTGGCTGGGCGCACGGAGCAGCACGTCCCTCGGCTGCGGTTCGCCATCCGCAAAGCGGATGACGAACCTCCGCTCGGGCCGGAAAATTCGGACCAGGAATCGGCTCCTTGCCGGATTGTCACTCTGGCATGACACACGATGACCGGCTAATCCGCTAGAATCCGGGCGAATGCTGCGACGGCCCACACCTGAACTGTTGGACACTGATTCCGGAACTGAGGCGGAGATCGCGGGATCAATCCGCGATCTACGTTGGTTCAATCGCTGGTTTGGTGGCATTGCAACCACTCGTAAGTTGATTGAAAGGATTGCGCAAGCCACCGGCCGGAGACAGTTTTCGCTCCTCGAAGTGGCCGCCGGAGAGGGCTACGTCCCTGAGCGGGTGCGGGCGGAGCTGCATGATTCAGGAATCCGGCTGAGCGTTACTCTGCTGGATCGCGTGTTCTCCCATCTGCCGAAAAACGGAGCCATGCCAAAGATCGGCGGCGATGCTCTAAATCTGCCCTTCAGGCAATCGGCGTTCGATCTTGTTTCCTGCTCGTTGTTCACCCACCACTTGCCGCCCGATCAGCTAGTCGCATTTGGCCGCGAAGCCCTGCGGGTCTGCGGAACTGCAGTGCTCGTGAATGATCTGGTGCGCCATCCGCTGCACCTCGCGATCGCCTATGCCGGAGTACCGCTGTATCGCAGCCGCCTGACGCGGCATGATGCGCCAGCATCGGTCCGACAGGCCTACAATGTCGAAGAAATGCGCGAGTTATGGCTGCAAGCAGGAGCAGCGAATGTGGAACTCACGCGGCATTATTTTTTCCGCATGGGCGTGGTCGCATGGAAACAGGGCACATGAGTCAGAAATGAAGTATGACCTGATCGTCGTCGGCGGCGGCCCGGCCGGTTGCGCGGCCGCCATCACAGCTGCGCACAGCGGCGCGAGCGTGTTGTTGCTCGAGCGCAGCCGCTTTCCCCGGCACAAAGTCTGCGGAGAATTCGTCTCGGCCGAGTCGCTTGATTTGCTGCAGAAGTTGTTCGTGCTGGTCTATCGTCGGTTAATCTTCGAGTCGCTACGAATTCCGCACGGGCGAATCTTTTCGGACGGCGCAGCCCTTCCGGTCGAAATCGATCCTCCGGCCGCAAGCATCTCCCGCTTTGACCTTGATTCCGCACTCTGGGAATCATGTATGCGCAACGGGGTCGAAGCGCGCCAGGACAGTGCAGTTCAGAAAGTGAATGGTACGGGGCCCTTCACCGTGGAATGTGGGGAGGAGCAATTCCATGCGAAGGCGATCATTAATGCCGCCGGACGGTGGTCACCGCTGACCAGCGCGGCAACCCGCACCCGATTGGCGAAAGTACGTTGGATAGGGATCAAAGCCCACTTCAGCGAGAACTCTCCCCCAAGCTCTGTTGATCTGTATTTTTTCGCGGGCGGGTACTGCGGAGTTCAACCGATCATCTTTGCGGACAATGATTCCGCGCGCATTAATGCTTGTGCGATGGTGCGCGCAGATGTCGCTACGACCATGGAACAAGTCCTCAGGTCCCATCCCGCATTACGAGAGCGCAGTCGAGGATGGCAGCCGGTTATGGACCCAGTCACCACCTCACCCCTGGTTTTTCATAAGCCCGAACCTGTGCAAAAGGGAATGCTGCAGGCCGGCGACGCGGCGACATTCGTTGATCCATTTATCGGCGATGGGATTTCGCTGGCCCTGAGAAGTGGAGCCATGGCCGCCGAATGCTTAACGCGCTTCTTTGCGAACGAATGTTCGCTTGGGCAGGCCGCTGAGCGTTATTCCGAGCTTTATCAGAAACACCTGGCAAGCGTCTTCCGAGCGTCATCGCTGTTGCGTAAAATGCTCGGCACCCCGCGGTTTGTCCGCAGACCGCTGTTGTCCCTCTTGCAGAGGACTCCATCGATTACGCGCCGTCTGGTACAGATGACGCGATAGCTCGCATTATTCACGATGGCAGTAAGGGCCAGGGCTTCAGCCCCAGAGGTACATTTGCCGGTATGGGCAGACAACGCACCTCGACGGCTGAAGCCGTACTTCGCCACAACCGCATCCACGCAGGGCTGGAAGCCCTGCTCCACCCCAAGCCCATCTTTACTCATGAATGCTCCAGGCTAGCGCATTCAGGGAAAATTACCGGACTACCAGCACTTCGCGAATGTTATCGCGCGAGAGGAAGAATTTAATTGATGCAAAATCGCGGAACAGGTTCTCGATGTGGCGATTATTGAAGACTCGTTGCAACGCGAAGTTTGGGCGTGCTCCTTTGCCGTGCTCGCGTTTTGCATTTAACGCGTGCATTTCCAGCGTATCAGTGCCGGTCACGTGATACCGATAGTAGGGAGCATCAGGGCCAGCTTCTCGAGTGTGAAAGAAAGCCAGCAGCAATCCGCCAGGCTTCATCACTGACCAGAGCCGCGCGACCACAGGCTTCACCAGGCTCTCATCCATGTAGTCGGCCAGGTTCCAGCAGAAGACCACGTCAAAATGAGCGTTGGGATAAGCGAGGTTTTCGTCCAGAAATTTCTTGCTGTTGAGTGCCGGTTGCCCCTGCTCGTCACGCACCGAGAGCGCGGGATCGGTTGAGGCTTCGAGCAGGTCCTGGCTATAGATTCGGTGTCCGCGTTCCGTAAAAAAGCGAATGTTGCTGGCAGAAGTGGCGCCGATATCCAGGACGCAGATCAGTTCTTCGGACTGGAAAGCCCGCGCCAGTTCGGCCATAGCACTAGACCGTCTCGTAAACCGTTCTTGCGCTTTGGGTGTCTGCGACGACGCAGGCGAGCTGCGAAAGAATCTCATGTGGTCAGAGTGATTTGGTCCAATTCATCGTCCGGATCTGAGCAGCAAGAATCCCGGGCGATACCCCGTCTTTGTTGCCACTATAACCCGGCGGGTACAGCCAGATCACTTATTTTGTTCGGACGCGCCTCGATTGGCAGTCGCCGCGGCGGATGCTCCCAGAGCGGCAGATCCAGCACCCGGCTGGCCCTTGCTCTCAGGCAGAATCTCGAGCTTGCCTTTGAAGTAGGCGCCCTCTTCGATGGCAATCCGCTTAGTTTGAACGTCGCCATTCACGACCGCGGTTTTCCTGAGTTCCGTGCGCTCGCTAGCCAGAATGTTGCCATCCAGTGAACCGCTTACCGTGACATTCTTCGCCGAGACATTCGCATGTACCCGCCCGTTCGAACCAATGGTAAGGCTGTTACCCGACATCTGAATACTGCCATCGACCTGCCCGTCAACGTAGATGTCCTCGCTGCCCGAGAGTTCCCCTTTGATATTTATAGACTTCCCAATATTCGCGAATCCTCCCGGTGCCGGCGTAGTGCTCATGAGCAACCCCCCTTTGGGCGCACGATCCAACAGAAAGATGGATTGTAAATCATTCTGGACTTGCGCGAGAGCCATTACCGGATCTACGCCGCGGAAATCAGGGAACTCGAGAGATCCTGCGCCGAAGCAGGCATAAAGTTACACGGTATGCAACGGTAAAACTGTGGTTCTCCTCTAACTGCTGGTGACTGGGATGCAGCCAAAGCGCACGCACATGAGATTTCTGGGATGTGTGCTGTCTATAGTCATGATGGCGTGCCTTGCTGTCGCCAAGGATCAATCCCCGCCGGTTGCTCCTGCCGAGCTGGTACGTCGCGCCGTCCAGAACGAAGCCGCCGCCAGCAACGGTTCTGGTCCACGCTTCATGTTCAAGAACGAGAGACGGACTCCTCGTTTCTCTGAGACTAAGCTGATGGTGGAAACGTGCGATGCTACGGCTGGATTGCTGGTCGCGGTGGACAGCCGTCCACTCACCCCCGAGCAACGGCAAGCGGAAGAGGCGCGCCTGGAAAATTACATTCACAATCCTGAGCAGTTGAACAGGAAGCGCAAGCAGGAACAAGAAGACGCCGAGCGCACGACTAAAATTGTCCGCGCGCTGCCAGAGGCATTCTTATACGAAGCAGATGGAACTCAGCCGGGAACCGCTACAATCGGCCGCCGTGGAGATGAACTTACCCGACTGAAGTTCCGTCCTAATCCCAACTACAACCCGCCTTCTCATGTCGAGCAAGTGCTCACCGGCATGCGCGGAGAGCTCCTCATTGATCCTAAGGAAAACCGAATCGCAGAGATCAACGGCACGTTGGAAAAAGAGGTCGGATTTGGCTGGGGCATCCTGGGCCATCTGGATCGCGGCGGCCACTTTCTGGTACAGCAGGCCGACATCGGCAATCATGTCTGGGAACTGACTGGCATGGAGTTGTCCTTCACCGGGAAAGTACTTTTCTTCAAAAGACTGAACATTCATTCGAGCGACGTCTTTACAGATTTCCGGCCAGTTCCAAACTCTCTGACCTTTGCACAGGGAGTCGAGCTTCTTAAGAAACAATTAACGGAGAACCAACCAGCGGCTGCGACTCCGCCGATGAAGCAAGACGATCCCAAAATACAGAAAGCCCAGAATCAGAGCAAGAATCAAGCCGCTGAAAATATTTGCTGTGACCGTTAGTGGGCTAAACCGTTGCTGCGTTGACTCCGAATCGTCTCCGCCCTGACCGTCAGCTTCTCGACCAAATCTCTTCTGATTTCGTAACCCCGGCCAGGCTGATCTGATACGGCAATTGTCCCGCTAGGACTTACTTCAATCTCGGGCTCAACGATGTCTCCGGCCCAATAGCGCTGGGAAGCCGAAACGTCTCCCGGAAGGCGAAAATTCGACAAAGTTGACAATGCCACATTGTGCGCGCGACCGATTCCAGTCTCGAGCATTCCTCCGCACCAGACGGGAATGCCGTGCTGCTGGCACAAGTCATGGACGGCAATGGCTTCACTGAATCCGCCCACGCGCCCGACTTTGATGTTTATGATGCGGCACGCGCCCAGCTCGATTGCCTGTGCCGCGTCGCGGGCGTGGCGAATGGATTCATCGAGACAGATGGGGGTCTTCAGTTCCAGCTGGAGTTTTGCGTGATGAAAGATGTCGTCATCCCACAGCGGCTGTTCGATCATGAGCAGATTGAAATCATCAAACTTGCGCAGGTGATCAAGATCAATCGGGCGATAGGCTGAGTTCGCATCGCAGCTCAGCAGAATGGTCGGCCAGCGCTTGCGGATCTGCGTAAGTACTTCCACGTCCCAGCCAGGTTTCACTTTTACTTTGATCCGCTGATACCCCGCCGCCAGTTCCGTCTCAATTTTTTCCAGAAGCTGTTCATGCGAATTCTGAATTCCGATCGAGACTCCGCAGGCGATCTCCGGGAGGGTTCCAGCAATGAGCTTCCAAAGGGGTTGTTTTCGCTGCTGGGCTTCGGCATCCCAGAGCGCATTTTCCAGGGCGGCCTTCGCCATATTGTGGCCGCGGACACGCGCCATCAACCCAGCAGCGTCTTTGCCCCGCTCAATCTTCGCTCCGAGAAGTGCGGGGGCCAAGAAGTCGCGGATGGTTGCCCATGCGGTCTCGATCCATTCGCAGCTGTAAAACGGTCCCTCACCGGCAACGCACTCGCCCCATCCCTCAATCCCGTCACACTGTGACGTAACCAGCAGCACACGGCGGCTTTCGGTGCGGCCAAAGCTGGTCTCAAAGAAATATTTCAGCGGCATGTGAAGTTCACGGATGGTGATAGTTTCGACCTTCATAGGCCTTTGGCCGCCGGTTCCTGCTCCTGCCGCTTGGCACGTTGCCAGAGCGACTCCAATTCATCCATCCCTGCGTGCTGCGGAGTGCGGCCGCTGGCACGCAGTTGCTCTTCCATCCACTGAAAGCGGCGCTTGAATTTGCGATTGGTTTTCTTGAGGGCAGACTCAGGATCGAGAGAAAGATACCGTGCAATGTTCACCAGGACAAAAAACAAATCCCCAACTTCGTCTTCTAAACGATGGCGCAGTTCCTCGGGAACCTGTGGCTTGCCTGATCCCGCCACACCTCTGCCCGAAGCCTGAGTACGTGGGGGAACTTGCCGAAGTTCGTCTTTAAGTTCAATCGTTTCTTCTTCCAGTTTTCCGAAGAGCCCACCAATTTCCGGCCAATCAAAACCGACATGCGCGGCCCGCGAACTGAGCTTGTGCGCTTCCAGCAAAGCCGGCATTGCTGAAGAGACGCCAGCCAGGACGGATTCCGGATTCCCCTCTTGCGCCGACTTGCCTCCGCCAGCTTCCAACCGCTTCTTTTTCTCTTCCGCCTTGAGTGCCTCCCAATTGCGCAGAACATCAGCCGAAGTTTCCGCAGAAACATCGCCGAATACATGCGGATGGCGATTTATGAGCTTGGTCGAAAGCCGGTCCAGCACGTCATCGATAGAAAAGCGGCTCTCCTCATGCGCCATTTGCGAGTAGAAAAGCACCTGCAAGAGCAGATCGCCAAGTTCGCCGCGCAACTCATCCCAATCACGATTATCAATTGCTTCGAGTACTTCGTAAGCTTCCTCGAGCGTATAAGGCTTGATGGAATCAAACGTCTGCTCCCGGTCCCACGGGCATCCACCGGGCCCGCGCAGTCGCGCCATGATAGAAACTGCGCGCTCGAATCGGTCTCCGGTGCTGGGCATAAAGTTAGACTTTTCGGATACGGGGTTTCCTTAGTGTACCTTCGTGTCCTGAGTGGTTCATTTGGGTTTCGGAAGAAGATCAACCACGATGGACACAAAGTTGCACGAAGGAGAAAACGTGCTTCAAGGACAATGGTGCGCGGTAAATGTCTCATCCGCGCTTAAAGAATTCAATCCCCAGCGGCGGTAGCGTCAGTGACAGCGAGTGAGGCCGCCCATGCACCGGAACTGCTTCAGCTTCCTTGCCGCCCAGATTGCCGATTCCGCTGCCGCCGTAGTCTGCGGCGTCGCTGTTGAGCAATTCGCGCCAGAAGCCACCGAAAGGAACTCCGATGCGGTAGGGCCCTCGAGGCACAGGAGTGAAATTGCAGACGACCAAAATTGTGTCTTCCGGACGCTTGCTCTTGCGCAGTAACGAGATCACGCTGGCCGCGGTGTCATTGCAATCGACCCACTCGAAGCCTGCAGGATCGTTGTCGAGCTCGTGCAAGGCAGGCTCAGTCCGATAAATGCGGTTCAACTGTTCCACCCAGTTCTGCACGCCTTTGTGCACACCAAATTGCAGCACGTGCCACTCCAGGCTCATGTCGTGTCCCCACTCGCGGACCTGCCCGAATTCGTCGCCCATGAACAGCAGCTTCTTGCCCGGTTGCGCGAACATGTAGCCGAAAAGCAGTCGCAGGTTGGCGAACTTTTGCCATTCGTCTCCTGGCATCTTGCCGGCTAGCGAGCCTTTTCCGTGCACGACCTCATCATGCGAGAGCGGCAGAACAAAATTTTCACTGAACCCATACAACATGCGGAAGGTGAGCAGGTTGTGATGAAACGGGCGGTGAATGGGATCGTGCGAAAAATAAGCCAGCGTGTCGTGCATCCAACCCATATCCCACTTCATGCCGAAGCCGAGGCCGCCGAGATACACGGGCCGAGAAACCATCGGCCAGGCCGTCGACTCTTCCGCGTAAGTCTGAATGTCCGGATGCTCTTTGTACGCTTCCAGATTAAGCTGGCGCAGAAATTCGATCGCATCCAGATTCTCTCTGCCTCCATACTTATTCGGAATCCACTCGCCTTCGCGCCGCGAGTAGTCGAGATAGAGCATTGACGCAACGGCATCCACGCGCAGCCCGTCAATGTGATATTTGTCCAACCAGAACATCGCACTCGACATGAGGAAACTGCGCACCTCATTGCGGCCATAGTTGTAGATATAGGTGTTCCAGTCGGGATGAAATCCGCTGCGCCAGTCGGCATGCTCGAACAAATGCGTGCCGTCGAAATATGCAAGCCCGTGCCCGTCAGAAGGGAAGTGGGATGGCACCCAGTCGAGGATCACGCCAATGCCGTGCTGGTGCAGATAGTCCACGAAAAACATGAAATCCTGCGGCGTGCCATAGCGTGAGGTCGGCGCAAAGTAGCCGGTGGTTTGGTATCCCCAGGACGCGTAGAAGGGATGCTCCATGATCGGCAGCAGCTCAACATGAGTGAACTGCATCCGTGCAGCGTACTCGGCAAGACGCGGCGCAATCTCGCGATAGGTCAACGAGCGATTGCCCTCTTCTGGAACCCGCGCCCAAGAGCCAAGGTGCACTTCGTAAATCGAAATCGGTCAATGCAACGACTGCTGGTTGCCCCGCAATTTCATCCACTGGTCATCGGCCCATTGATAGTTCAAGTCCCAGACGACTGAAGCCGTTCGCGGAGGTTGCTCGTGATAAACGCCGAAGGGATCAGCCTTGTCCCCGACATGCCCGTGGTTGTGCGAGGCGATGTGAAACTTGTAAAGCGAACCCTTGCCGACGGCGGGAACGAACCCTTCCCAGATACCAGAGCTGCCTTTCGGCTCCAGACGGTGCGAGTTGCCGTTCCAGTCGTTGAAATTCCCAGTCACCGAAACTTTTTGCGCGTTCGGCGCCCAGACGCTGAATACGGTTCCCGCGTCTCCGTCGAAAGTTGCCGAATGGGCCCCGAGGTGGTTGTAGGCGCGGTAATTTCGGCCTTCGTTGAACAGATAGAGGTCGTCCGACGAAAGCAGCGAAACGTCGTGACGTACGGCATCGGCGATAGGGCTTTTAGTCTTCATCTAATTTCTTTAGGAACAGCCACACCAGCATCTGTTCCAGCGCCAGTTTGGATGCATCTCCATGCTAGACTGCATACAAATTCATTCTAATCAGGAAACCGGCTGCCGATGCCCGTTCTGCGAGTGGTTGTTCTTTGGCACCAGCATCAGCCTTTCTATAAAGACCTTGTCACCGGGGAATACCGCTTGCCCTGGGTGCGCCTGCATGCGCTTAAAGATTACTACGGGATGGTGAAACTGCTGGAAGAGTTTCCCGGCGTTCACCAGACTTTCAATCTCGTCCCCTCGCTAATCACGCAAATTCAGGATTACGCTGCGGGAACCGCTCACGATCCATTCTTGCGCGTTGCTGCCCGTCCTGCAAAGGACCTCACGTCCGATGAGCGGCGCTTTGCTCTGCAGTATCTCTTTCAAGCAAATGCCGAGCACCTGATTGGCCGCTATCCACGTTACGCCGAACTTTGGGATCGGTTCCAGGGCGGGGGTGCGTCGCCGGCGCGCGCCGAGAGATATTTTCAACCACAGGATTTCACCGATTTGCAGGTACTCTCGCAGATTGCCTGGTTCGATGAATTCTTCCTCCTGGAGCCTGAAATTGCCGAGCTGGTCCGCAAG
>WNGJ01051216.1_pt1 | contig 10964 bp, 16 predicted proteins | sample 5400611 | NCBI WGS metagenome assembly WNGJ01 (sample SAMN13153375, study PRJNA577476) | soil metagenome | isolation source: 40 cm soil or saprolite under Garry oak tree replicate 1 | place: USA:California | collected 2016-06-15 | reverse complement strand
AGTGTCCCCACTGTGGTCTGATCCTCGACCGAGACCACAATGGGAGCAAAAATATCCTTGAAGAAGCCTTAATCGGTGTGGGACGACACACCCGCGTCATTCCAGAAGCCCCCGGCTTGTAGCCGTGGGGAGTCGTCACAGCAGTTGAATGCTTATCGTCTGGGCGTTGACCAGCAACCAGCAGCATCCCTCGCTGATGCGAGTACAACGGCGTATTGCAGGAACTTGTTGACGATAGCACCAGCACGACTTGCCCTTGATAAGCCCTTCACCCAGGCCAAGCCTTCCGCTGACCCGGCGGTCGCCAGCAATCTCTTTGCGTTTCTGGCACAACGGTTTGTTTTCACGTTTGAAAATCAAGGGTTAAATTGTACAGGGATACTGAAGGTGAGCGATCCGGTCACACTCACTTTTGCCAATGGCGTGGTCGTCGATGCCACGATCCAGGTATGATAAATAAGCAGGGTTTGAGGCCACGGCTTACTGTGCTGATGTAAACTGAGACGGTGAGCATCTTCTTCGTGCACTCCAGGGAGTGAGCCTTTTGCGCAATCAACGCAACTAGACCAGATAAAGTCAGTTGACGCTGCCAGGCGGAAGACGGTTGGTGGCGGTCTGGAAGCGGCTTCACTCTCGACAGACGATTGGCGCAAATCGACTCAGTCTCATTTTTGATGCATTGATTCTCAAAAAGGCTCACTTCCTGGTCTAGATGTGCAATGCTGCAAAAGGCTCACCCCCTGTTCATACTGCTGCTTAATCCCCTTTCATCCTGAAATCGGTAAATAGTTCTGGTAGAAGCTAGGTGCGTATACCCCTGTTTCCAGTTTACCAATATATGTTATTGACAAAAGCGGATGTTCTTCAGGGGAAGAGCCAATCAAGTCTAGCTTGAAGTGTGTAGGACAAAACCTGTAGAACAGGAGGCATTTCCTGTTCTACGACGAGATTCACACGCCAGGGATGCCCAGAGGACACCCCTGGTGAAATGATTATGCCCACCGATTCGATCTACTTACGGTGTGGGATCGGGGTAGGATCCTCCAAAGATGTCCGAATTGCCGAAGGTGTTATTCGGGCCACAGTCCTGCTCGGGCGCAGGCTTCGTCGGCACAGCGGTCCCATTCTGTACAGCCACCTGAGCCGCAGCGCGCCAGGCATCAATCGCCGGGCAGTCCACCGCGTTCCGGGTGTCGTTCCAGACCGCGGCGCCATAGGTGTCCGTCGCGACGGCGTACACGTAGTCGCCGAGGAACTCCAGCCATAAGTTGTTCTGGGCCGAGCCTCGCGGGTCGCCGGTCGCTCCACGATTCAACTCACCCCACGCGCCGGGCACTCCATTTGCACCGATGTCCGCGTGCTTCACCACACCCACCAGACCGCGTGGGCTCGTGGTATTATCCTGTAACGGAGTGGTGAACGCGTTGTACACGAGGTATGCGTCTGTCCCGCTCGGTGAGATAGCGATGGCTGAGTAGTAGCCTCGGTCGCCCGCCGATTCTGTTGCCGAGGGAGCCGACCAGGTGTTCCCACCGTCAGTCGAGAAGCTCACAAACACGTGCTCATGGTTGACCCCGTCGCGTCCGTCCACCCAGGTGCGCAGGATCTCATTGGTTGCAGCGGCACCCGTTGGCGCACCGTTGGCGATATCCACGCTCGGGGCCGCCGAGAGGTCATCGCGCGCGCCGCCCACGCCGTCCATCACACAGCGGAAGCCAGTCCCGTCGAACTGGACGAGGAAGCAGGTGTCGACTGCAAGCCCGAGGTTCACGGGCCGTGTCCACGACTTGCCCCCGTCGAAAGACTTGATCATGATGTGAGAACCATGCCCTGGCGTGCCGACAGCGAACTGGTTGGCGAGGACGTAGACCACGCCATGGCTGTCGGTGCGGACTGTGCAGCCAGATCGCCCGAAACCTTGCTTCGTGTTGAAGGGGTTGTTGCTGGCTGGCGTGACCTGCTTTTGCGTCCAGGTCGCGCCACCATCCGTTGAGGTGGCGACGAGTAGTGGCTGTGGCGAGGCAAGGCCACCGCTCAGGCTGCGGAAGGAGGCGAGGCAGAGGTACGCGTTGCCGAAGAAGGGGCTACTCGCGGCGTTGTCAGCCCAGACCTGCTCCTTGTCGCTGAAGGTCGTTGATGACTGCTTGGTGACGATCACTGGAGCCATCCAGGCAGTCGCATCACCCGCTGCCGCCGCTGCCACATCATCCGTGCGCGAGACGGCGGCGGCTTCAAAGCCCTTGAACGTCTGCGTGCCAGGGAGGTTTGAGGTGAGGTTCGCGTAGTAGAGGCGTGAACCATTAGACCAGGAGAAATGACCACTGGCATCCGGGCTGGGGCCGAAGGCGAGCGCGGGGTCCCCGCCGGAGACCAGCCCGTTTTCAAAATAGTTGGGCAGCGTACCAATCGATCCGACCTGGGGCGTGCAGGCCGGATCACTGTTCCCGACGACTCCCAGGCAGTTGCGGGCGGACAAGCCTGTGTACGTTGGTTGAGTCCAGGTGGTGCCTTTGTCGAATGAGAAGTAGACGCCGGAAACACCGACGCCCGGAGTGAACGGGCAAGTGTTATCGGTCCCGGCGTTGCAGGCCTCCATATCGATATTGTCGTTGGCGCCGGCTACTAACACATTCGGGTTGTTGACATTAACTGCGATCGCCGGTTCGTTCTGCTTGTTCTGCGAGAAAGGGGTAGGAGGACTTCCATTGCTGACCAGGACATCGCCGTTGAAAGCGTGGGCAGCAGGACGCTGAAAGGCTAGATTCACCCCAAGTACACCAGCCAGGGCGACAAAGCTAATGAGCGAGAGGAGGACACCTACTTTGGAACGTGAAGAGAGAGACATACAAGAACCTCACTTTCAATAAACTTGCTCGATGCCCAAAATAGGCATCACTTGAGATTCGAGAGCATTCAATGGTCTGGCTACTCTACTCCAAGAGTAGAACATTAAGCAATCATAAGGGAATGCGTGACAAATGTAAGAGTAATAGGGTTGTGGTCGGGTTAAGGATTGGTTATGATTTCTCAATGGAGGGGGAGATTTCTCTGGGAGGCGTGACCATGCTGACCAAGGTCATCGGGATACATCCCCAAGGTGTCAGGCCAAAGGCGATGGTACAGATCTAGAATGAGACAATTAAGTTGCGTCGATTGCCGTCGAAACGAGAACGAAGCTGCTCGCAGACTGCCATCACTCTATATATTTCGCCTGGCGATAACACCTGAGCTTATGTCAGTCTAGCTGTGCAATGCTGCAAAAGGCTCACACCCTGGGGCCGCATTGTGGAATCTGGCTTTGTCTCAGTCTAGCCGCGTTGATTGCCCAAAAAGTTTCACTTCCTGTCCCAGAAATTGCTCCATCGTCTCTTTGCGGAGGGCATATGTCATAACTAGATATCAGGATTTTCTTGATACAAGCATTGTAAACGAATACAACGAGCACCAGTCTGTTGATTATGCAGTCGTTAAGAGCGTAGCGCACGACAAAAAAACTTTCTCCGTTGTTGAGCGCTTGATGTAGAACGTCTTTGTAGAGACGGTTAGCCATTTGACCTCGATGTTCAAGTTAACACGCGAAGGAGGATATCATGCGAGCTGTTGTGTACAAGGGAGCGTTTCAGGTGGCCGTCGAACAGGTAGCCGACCCGAAGATTCAGCACCCCAACGATGTGATTGTGCGTATCACCTCTTCCTGTATCTGTGGCTCGGACCTGCATATGTATGAAGGGCGAACGGCCGCGCAGCCGGGGATCGTCTTTGGACACGAGAACATGGGGATCGTCGAGGAGGTTGGGGCAGCCGTGGTCACACTGCGTAAGGGTGATCGCGTGGTGATGCCATTCAATGTTGCCTGCGGCTTTTGTAAGAATTGTGAACGCGGCTTTACCGGCTTCTGCCTCACTGTCAACCCCGGTTTCGCCGGTGGCGCCTATGGGTACGTAGCGATGGGTCCTTATCCTGGTGGTCAAGCCGAGTATTTACGTGTTCCGTTTGCAGACTTTAATGCCCTCAAGCTCCCACAGGGGACCGAGCACGAAGAGGCTTTTGCCTTGCTGGCCGACATCTTCCCCACGGGGTACCACGGCACGGAATTGGCGCAAGTGTCGCCGGGCGAATCAGTCGTGGTCTTTGGTGCAGGTCCTGTTGGCCTAATGGCAGCGTATAGTGCGCTTATTCGTGGCGCCGCCGAAGTCTATGTGGTTGACCGCGTGCCAGAACGCCTCCAAAAAGCGAAGGATATTGGGGCCATACCGATTGACTTCAGCCAGGGGAATCCGGTAGAGCAGATCCGCCAGATGCGGCAGGGAGATGGTGTGGATAAGGGGATCGATGCCGTAGGCTACCAGGCCATTGAACCCGGCAAGACGACCGGAGCCCCCACAGTCGTGCTTGACGCACTGGTGCAGATCGTGAACCCCACAGGCATGCTCGGTATCCCCGGTCTGTATGTCCCGCCTGATCCGGGTGGTGTAGATCCCCATGCCAGGCAAGGACAATTGCTCATCCCCTTTGGAAAGCTCTTTGAAAAGGGACTGCGTCTGGGGACGGGCCAGTGCAATGTGAAGCGTTACAACCGCTACTTGCGTGATCTGATTATTGCTGGCAAGGCCAAGCCCAGCTTCGTCGTCTCCCATAATGTATCGCTGAACGACGCGGCGATGGCGTACGACAAGTTTGACAAGCGCATCGAAGGCTACACAAAGGTCATTTTGAAGCCGTAACGTCGGGAGTAAGCCGAGAGGATGCCTGGCTCCTTTCCCTCTTAGGAGAAAAGATGGAAGGACCCAGTGGGAGAGAGGCGCGCAAGAATGTGCACCTCTCTCTTACTTACCTAAATTTTGTCCAAAGTAGTGGCAGGATGCTGCCACTCTTGTTGGCCCTGTCAAACGCGGAAAAGACTGGTGATTGGCTATACCTAGTTTCCTGCTGGCCCTCCTGCAAGCTCACCAGCCGCTGATGGGCGAGTCTCTCCAGCCAAGTAAGTGCAGACCAGCGTAATGATCGACATGGCTATGATGTAGAGAGCAATCGGCCAGGAAGCATTGTTGAACTGAACCAGCAGGGCCGTAGCGATAAAGGGGGCAAGTCCACCCGCGAAGATTGCAGTTACTTGGTAGCCGAGTGATGCCCCACTGTAGCGGACATTTGCCCCAAATAACTCACTGAAGAAGGCTGCTTGTGGACCGTACATTATTCCAATACCGCCGATCCCAATGGCAAGGGCCAGAGCGATTAACGCTGGTGATCTCGTATCGATGAGCAAGAAGACGGGGAAGGCCATCACACCCACAAAGGCCGCACCCGTCAGGTAGACAGGCAGCCGTCCAACGCGATCACTCAATGCACCCGCAGTCAGAATTGTGACGCCCATTGCAATTGCCCCAACCAGGACGCCATTGAGCATGGTACTGCCGGAGAGCTTTAGTACCTTCTCACCGTAACTAACAATGAAGGTGACATAGACGTAGAAAGCTCCGTTCGTCACGAAGAAGGCACCCGCAGCTAATACCACGTTCTTCCAGTTTGTGCGTAGCACCTCGACAGCAGGGATCCTGGCTATAGTACGGGTTTCCCTTACTCTCTCAAAGGCAGGGGTTTCTGTGATTCTCAGCCGGATAAATAATCCGACAGCGACGAGCACAATGCTCAGCAGGAAGGGGATCCTCCAACCAATCGACAGAAATCCTGCGCTTGAGAAGGATGATGAAACTAAACTGAAGATCAACGACGAGAGCAGAAGCCCTATGGGGACACCAAACTGCGGCCAGCTTCCAAAGAACCCACGCCGCGCTACGGGTGAATGTTCTGTCGCTAACAGCACTGCGCCACCCCATTCTCCTCCAACCGCAAACCCCTGTGCAAAGCGCAGGACGACGAGCAGAATCGGGGCGAGGATGCCGATGTCCTTATACGTCGGTAGACACCCGACCAGGAACGTGGCAATCCCCATAATCGTCAACGTCAGGATGAGCATGGTCTTGCGACCAATTCTGTCGCCAAAATGACCAAAAACAACGCCGCCAACAGGGCGAGCAGCGAAACCAACCCAGAAGGTGGCGAAGGCAGACAACTGAGCCGCCTGCGGTGAAAGTTTCGGGGAGAAGAACAGTGGACCTAAGACTAAGGCGGCTGCGGTTCCATACAGGAAGAAATCGTACCATTCGATGGACGTGCCAATCCAACTGGCTGTCGCCACCCGCACGATCGATGATTTTCTTGTCGACACTTGGGTCTCGCTCATGGTTACCTCCTACCATGACTCTCATGGTGGTCGTAGATTTCTTCAACTTCACCAAATGTTTGGCTGACCGCTTGCACACGAAAAGAGACCACAGCACATGTTGTTCTACCGGGAATACATGCTCGCATCCTCTCGCGCTATGAAAGTGGTTTCCCCGCGAGCAATGTTCAGCCTTGCTCAACCTCCTTTCCCCTTCTCGGGAAGGCTAGAACTTCTTTGTTCGCAATCTCAGACTACACCTGTCACGATTCCTAATACCATAGTGAAGAATCGCTTCATTTCGAAGAGTATACAAGATTTTATCCATACCTGCAATGAGATATCGTAACTACTAACCTAAATTTTGTCCAAACTAGTGGCAGTATGCTGCCGAAGGAAAGGGACTTGCCAAAAGAAGGATGATGGGCCATACCTATCGAAGAGTAAACAATCTGAGATAGGAGAGCCCTCATCATGAACGAATCTATCACACAAACCGAGCGACATTTTACCCCGTGTGCGAGTCTGGCAGCCATTGGCGTGAAATTGCGTCAAGTAGATCTGTTTAACCCGATCCGCAAGACGGTGCGCATTGCCCAGAAGACGGTCAAGCACACCCCGATTGACAAAGTGTATGATGCTTTTATCAGCATGCTGGCCGGAGCACACGGGCTGGTCGAAATCAACACGCGACTACGTAGCGACCCGGCCTTGCAGGCAGCGTTCGGACGCAGTAGTTGTGCGGAGCAGTCGGTGGTGCAGCAAGCCCTGGATGCCTGTACCGCCGAGAATGTGAGCCAAATGGAACAAGCCCTGGACACCATCTATCGACAGCACAGCCACGGCTATCAGCACGACTATATGACGGACTGGCAAATGCTGGATGTGGATATGAGTGGGATGCCGTGTGGCCCCAAAGCCGCCTTTGCCAGCAAAGGCTATTTTGCCAAGCAGCGCAATCGGCGCGGTCGCCAATTGGGCCGAGTGCTAGCTACGCGCTATGGAGAAGTCGTTGTCGATCGGCTCTTTGACGGCAAGACGCAACTGGCCAAAGCCCTGCAACCCCTGATGGAAGCAGCCGAGCACACCTTGGAGTTGAATGAGCGCAAACGCCAGCGCACCGTGGTGCGCTTCGATGCGGGCGGCGGGAGCGTGGACGACGTGAATTGGCTCCTGGCGCGAGATTATCAGGTGCACGGTAAGGATTACTCCACCAGCCGCGCCCAGCGCTTGGCCCAAAGCGTCTCGGTGTGGGTCGATGACCCCAAGGTGGAGGGGCGGCAGGTGGGATGGGTGCGACTGCCTGCCAACGAGTATGTGCGGCCCGTGCGACGCCTGGCTGTTCGCTGCCGCAAGGCCAACGGGCAGTGGGGCGTGGGGGTGCTGATTTCGACCCTAACGCCCGTCGAGGCGCTGGCCTTGACCCAGCAGTCTGCCGTGTCCACTACTGATCCTGCCAGCGTTCTGCTGGCGTACGTGTATCTGTATGATCAGCGTGGAGGTGGGGTGGAGACCTCGTTCAAGGGCGACCATCAGGGTCTGGGCAGCACCAAACGCAGCAAAAAACGCTTTGCAGCCCAACAAATGGTCATCTTATTAGGCAGCTTGGCTCACAATGTCGTGGCCTGGGCTCAGCAGTGGCTGTCCACACCCTCCTCGCCTGTGCAAGACTATGGCACCCTGCGGATGGTGCGCGGTGTCTTCCATGTCAGTGGCTTTCTGGTGAGGGATGGCTTGGATCACCTTGTCCAGATCGTGCTCAATCAAGCGGCACCTTTAGCACCTGCTTTAGCCGATCCGTTGCGCGAGCTTCTTGCTCCCGCTCATATTGCCATTAATTTGGGCCAAACTTAGGTACTTACGACCTTTACACTACTTTATTCTCTTCGGGCAATACAGGCAATGGTCTCTTCCACCTCAGAATCAAATTGCTATATGCTTGCAAGGAATGATTGCGGAACGGTGGTAAAATAGAGGGGAAAGCATGTGGAAGGCAGGAGAAAGGAAAGAAGAAGTGCCAGCCCCAATCACATTGCCACCAGTAGATGAACAGCGGGAGTCCGAGCTGCATCAGCGTTATGAAGAAGCCTCAGATGCAGAGACGAGAACTCGGTATCAGATGATTGTGCTTGCCCAGTTGGGTCATACAGCCCCGCACATTGCGCGCTTGGTGCTGCGCAGCGAGGATACGGTAGCCCGCGTCCTCAACCGCTTCCAAGCCGGGGGATTGGACGCGGTGCCCCGGCGCACCTCGCCAGGGCGCAAGCGTACGATCACGGCAGCCTGGGAAGCCGAGTTGTTACGGGTGATCGAATTGGACCCTCATGAGGTGGGCCAGGAAACCGCCAACTGGACAACTGAACTGCTTGCAGAATACCTGGGTCAGCAGACAGGGATTACGGTCACACACGAGACGGTGCGGATCTACTTGCATGCGCATGGGTACGTGTGCAAGCGACCGACCTGGACCTTACGACGCAAAGCCGAAGAGCGAGCCGACTACGTGGGAAAAGATTGCGGGTAGAGGTTCAGGGACCACAGCCCCTGAACCTCTACCCGTTGAGCCGTTGGTCGAAGCTGATCTGTGGCAACAGCTTCCCGCCGATCTGCCGTACCTGCTCACCCTGTTGCCGCGAGCAGACCTCTACCTGCAGGATGAGGTGCAATTCGCCTTTCATCCGACACTCACACGCCGTCTTTCGCCTCAAGGGTCGGCGGGGCCAACGTCTGATCGAGGCCCCAGGCGATAACCGGAGGGCCTATGGCTTTGGGCTAGTGGACTGGAGAGATGGGTGGTTTGATGGCAGGATCGCCACCGGACGGACGGCTGATGTCTTTTGCGACCAAGTGCGTGCGGCGGTGGCTCGTTCGCGCGTCGCGTGGACGTGTGGCGATCATCATTGCGGACAATCTCAAGACCCACACGGCTCAGGGGTCCCTGCTCGTGCGCAGCATGCTCACCGAACTCTCCGGTCAGTTGTATCTGGTCTATACGCCTGCCTATGACCCAGATGCCAATCGCATCGAGTGGCTCTGGCGCATCTCACGCCGCATCGTCACCCATAATCATCATCGCAAAGACTTTGAGTCGCTACTTGCTGATGCCAAAACACACTTTGAGACGCTCTCTCAGACTCCTGATGACTTGCTTCGTCACATCGGCAGCCCTTTTGCTCCTGACAACCGTTCTACTCGATTACAAGCACTTGCCGCTTGATGGACCTGGAAGCATTTAGCTCAGGGGAGGAACAGCGCCGAGTTGGTGCAACAGGCCAAGCGCGTCAAAGTTGGTCCAGCCTTCGACAACCTTGCCGGAAGCCACGCGAGTGATGGATATCCCCGTCACCATCGCCTGCTTGCCTGTCGGTGGAATACCCATGAATGCGTCTTGGTGTGTGCCACGAGCCGTCCAGCGCGTCACCACCCTGTCCCCTTCGGCAATTTGATCCTCAACTGTGAAATGAACATCGGGGAAGGCGGTCCGGTACATGGTGACGGATTGTTTGAGTCCCTCCAGACCCTCAAGGGCACCAGTAGGTTCTTGATCATGATCGACGTAGTTGGCGGCAACGAGCTCATCGATGACAGCCAGGTTTCCCCCATTCCACACCTCCTCATAGACACGACGATCCATGGCCTTGTGCTGTTCGGTTGACATCGCAGCTTTTCCTTTCTCTCGCTGTTCCCTTCCAGGAAGTCTTTCTGCTCTGGATGGGGTTCACCTCCATCCACTCTCGACGCTTCTTTCCTCTTCTCAGGCGACCCCAGAGGCGGTTTCGGCTCTTTTCGTCGCAAGGACCCTGGTGACCAGGACAATGCTCAGCGTCAACTCCCACAGGAGGAAGCACGCGAAAACGAGCATCGTGAAGATCCCACCGGCTGCCAGAGGGCCAGACGGGAGCAAGAAGCCAGCACTTGCCAGTAGCAGGAGCACCACGAGCAGCAGTCCAGGCAGCCCGAGCCAGCGTGGCAAAAGCCGGGTGCGCAGCACCACGACCGAGGCCAAACCGACCAGCAGGATCACCGGAATGCCACTTGCAATGAGACTCAACGAGGTCATATCTGAGAGCACGCCGACGACCACACTCTCCGCGCCCGTCGCCGCCCTTGCAGCAAGCGCCTGCGAAATCACCGGAGAGATGAGGAATAGGCTTGCTGTGGCTTGACGGAGCTTCCAACAACCGGAGGTAGCGGCACGATGAGGAGCGCAATCAGGCTGAGCAGGACATCGACGATGCCGCATCCTGCGCCCAACAGGTTCCAGCGCGATTTTTTCATGGTGGAGATCCTTTCCGTGAACTACAAACGTTTCAGGAGAGCAGTTGTGTCTCTCATCAAGAGTCATACCAGGCAAAGATCAACTCACTGCGTTTGGGCGGCCACGCTTGGAGTGGCCTCACATCGAGTCTGTGCAGGCTCTGGCATTGCTGTCTGAACCAGCTATCAAACGGGAGGTCCGAGATGAGCAACCTTAGGATCATCTGCTCAAGACGCTCTGTTTCCAGACAGGCGATCAGCAGCTCCCCTGGGTATGCCTGCACGATCCAGGCCTGCTCTCTGGTGCTACCTAACTGCCGTCTCGATTGTTCGTCCTCTGCACGACGCGCCCCTGCCAGTTCCTGATAGAGGCGTCTCCACGCCTCCTCTTTATCCGGCAGGAGAGGCAACACCAACGCCAGGCTTGCCACGCGGTCTTCCTCCTTTCTCCGTTGGTCGGATGAGCGTGTTCATCTCTGAGCAC